>Ga0172379_10000030_pt1 | contig 359496 bp, 347 predicted proteins | sample GrowelOW334metaG_FD_119756 | JGI IMG/M metagenome (GOLD analysis project Ga0172379, IMG submission 119756) | Groundwater microbial communities from an aquifer near a municipal landfill in Southern Ontario, Canada - Groundwater well OW334 metaG | ecosystem: Environmental > Aquatic > Deep... | reverse complement strand
AGTCGTCGCCAAATCCACCTGGTTCGCCGCCTCCCAAGATGACAGAGTAGAAAAATTACCGCCCGACTCCATAACGCTGGTCACATACTCCACACTCGCCTCATCCGCCCCGATATCCCATTGCCGGCGCAGTTGCCCGTCGATGTCATCGGTGAATAAAGAACTTGGTGTTGATGTGCCTGCGTCCAGAGCGGCTGTGTCAGTCGGGGCGAGATGGAAATCCTTATTGGCGACATCGACAAAAGAAACAGTCTTGAATCCGTTAAATGTGGCATTTGCATCATCGGCGTCAGCTTGGGAGGTGTCGGAGATGTTATAGTCGGAGGCAGCATTATCCATGAAAGTATATCCGACATCATTGTCTTGCGCTATGTTATTAATGAATATAAGATCAACAAAGTTATCACGATAACCTTCATTGCAGTTAACGGCAATATTGTTGTATACTCGACCGATCGTGCCGAATCCCATATTTATACACATGGCATCATGAGCGCCGGAAGTAAATCTAAAATCATATACTATATTATTCCAAACGTAATAATTTAAATCCACGTCGGACGCATAAAATCCTAGAGAAAAAGCATCGTAAAAAACTCCTCTTCTTATTATATTATTTGACAATTTGTTTTCACCCGCTGAGCCGGCGGCGTTGGTTAAAATGCCATATCTAAAACCGCTGTCCGGATCGTCTTGTGAAATTTGCAGGCCGTCAATCCATGTGTAGTCATCACTGATTGTCAGCACATTATCAGCTGTGCTTGAAATGGCATATTTGCTCGTGTCCCACTTCCCCGGATGTCTTTGTGATGTTCCGACTTCACTTGCGATGACCGGTGTATAGACTTTGATAAAATTCTGCTGTCCCGTCGTCCAGCCGTCAATTGTGACGGCATCGGTGTCCGCCGTGGTGCCGTTGGCGTAGGCGGCGATGTTCATTTGGGTGTTACTGGCAACAAGGTCGGCGCCGCCGGACCAGGTGTCAAAATTGCGCATAGCGGACGGTATGCCGGTGTTCTCGGTGCCTGCTTCGGCGTTGGATAGCGAGGTATAGGCACGATAAATAAAACAGAAGTTATCATTTATTACAGATACTGGCGCAGTTCCAGAGGCGGTTTTTACGGTATAGACAGTTGATGAAGAACGGCCTTGGATAAAAGCGGTAGCGGTGGCTGTACCTCCGGCGTTGTAAATAATCACATCGCCGACACCCACATTATCACCCGGCGCCTGCGTGAAGATGGCAAGCGAAGTTGAGCTTGAAATTGTTAGCGTTTGTCCAGCTATTGAAACGCAAGACCATAACGCATTAGTCGCCCCTGGCGCAATAGACCGATAAATCTTTACTGCCGTCTGATCCGCGCCGATGTCGAACCCCGGGTTCATCCCGGGGCCAGGTCTTGCGGCACTATCAATATCATTCGTCACATTGATATCGGCATCATTATACAAATTCACCCCCACACCCTTAGCGACCGTGTCCGTGTCCGCCAGATGGAAGTCGGCGGTGGAGGTGGAGACAAACTGTACCACCTTGCTCGTAGTCGCAAAAGTCGCGTTCGGCGCGTCGCCGGCGATGTCGGAAATATTGTAATCGGAGGAGGTGGCGAAGGTGCCGCTAAAACCATTCGCAGAATCTTGAACAATATTATTTTTTGCTACGGTTTGGATAGATGAAGTTATGCCTCTGCTACTGGTAGCGAATGTATTATTATAAACATAACCCGAGGAGGCTGATGGTATATGAAGTGCGCCCGTGCTATAAAAACAACCATACATAATATTATTCCATATATAAACGCTTCCTGTGGTGCCGCCCGTACAAACACATTCGGTGGCATATGAAGGCCCCATTCCATCTACTATGGTATTAGAAATTTTTTGATTTTTTCCGGCGGATATTCTGACGGCTTCTGTTGTCGTTGAGCCATATTTAATTTGTACTCCATCTAACCAAACATTACTTGAAGTCCAACTAATTCTATTTTCATAACGATATTTTGTTGTATCCCATTTCCCGTTATGGCGCGCCGCGGATGTAGTATAAATCTTTACATAATTATCATTACTAGTTGTCCAACCGCTTATAGTCAATGTTGTGGTGTCCGGACTCGCCCAGGCGCCGTCAATTTTGGCGACGGCTATCGGACTGGCGCCGAGCTGGTCGGCAGTGCCGGAGTTTCTCCAAGTATTAGCAGATGTAACTTGCCACCTTGTACCGGAAGCGGCTGTGACCGGCGTGGTGGTGCCGCTGATGCCTTGGATCAGAATTTGCGAGGTGGTGGTCGCGACAATCGTGCCGCTGATGCCGGTTGAGGTGGCTCCGTTGTATAGGGTGACAGAATTCCCTGCCGCGAGCGTTCCGGAGGCAGTGCCGGAGAATACTCTAGTTGAAGTGGCGGTTAGATCGGAATCCACCGCCGATTCCCAGGTGGAGAGTGTAGCATAATTACGATTGGCGCAGTCTCCGCCAGCGCTCGTACTCTCGCAAATCGTAGAAACAAACTCGGTCGGCACCTCGTCCGCCCCGATATCCCAAGCCGCTCCGCGGTATGAGCCGTCGATGTCTTGGGTGAAAGAGAGGTTCGCGTCCCACAGTGGTGTGCTTGTCCCCGCGTCCTTCGCAGCGGTGTCAGAGGAAGAGAGGTGAAAATCTTTATTAGTTAAATCAACAAAAGAAACTGTGGTGCTAGCTTTGTCATGTGCACCTCCCGTAGTATCGCTGCCTAAACTGGAAATATTATAATCAGAGGATGAATCAAATGTTCCGCTATAACCGTTCGTCACATCTTGAACGATATTATTTTTTGCGTAATAAGTGCCTCCGGCCCATATGCCCACTCTGGAATTATTGACCGTATTATTGTAGACATAGATAGTGCCGTTGCTTCCGTCTATACCTTCGGAGGCGCTGTTCTTACCCATGTCATAAACGATGTTGTTCCAAGCCATCGCCACGGCAGTTGCACTCGACTGCATATCCATCATGATGCCTATCCGCCAATTTGTTGCGCTTCCGTCACTCTTAACGATGTTATTAGATATTCTAATATCAGTGGTTACACCAGTACTGCCATAGCCACTATTGATTCCATATACTCCTCCACCGGAATCAATGATACTTACCTGAAGGCCGTCTATCCGCACAAAATTTTCAAAATTATCTATCTGCGGTGTGGCATCCACTTCCAGATGATATTTACTTGCATCCCACTTTCCGTTATGCCGCGCGCCGGTCGTGGGGTCGGTCCAAATTTTTATATAGGTGGTCGAGGCAGTGGTCCAGCCGTTAATTGTTAATTGAGCAGTGTCCGCCGTACCGTTAGATGAACGGCAGGAGGCGACGGCGATGGCCGAATCACCGGCGTTGGAGAGGACAATATAGGTTGAGGAGGCGCCGGTCGATTGGCGATAAACCTGCTCTCCCGACTGGAAGGTGCCGGAAATGCTTTTGAGCAGAATCTGCGATGAGGTGGTGGAGGCAGTTTGATGGATTAGGGTGGCAGTGGCACCGGAAAGCTGACCCTGAACAGTGACGTTATCGATAATCGTGCCGGAAGCGGTGCTATAGGAAAAAACCTTTGTTGAGGTCGCGGTCAGATTCGACTGCACCGCCGCCTCCCAAAGATTTAAAGTCGAATAGTCCGTACCCGCCCCGCTGTCCGGGTCGATGATGGAGACGAATTCGGTAGCGGCGCTGACGTTTTTGGCCACAACAAAGCAGGCTACAAGAGCTAGGGAGAAGGTTAGGATTTTGAGGGACCTTTGCATAGAATAACTAATTTGCACGGATTGATGACTAATCTTCACGAATCACAAATGTTTTATCAATGAAATAAATGGTTTTCTGTCGTTGGTATATATTGATCTTTTGACAAATAAATCGTCTGTACAAAAATTAACCAAATAGCCGATTTCATAACAACTTACGCGGAGATATGACCTCTGTTGTTCGACATCGTTCCTTGTCGTAAATGTGGATGCTTTGATTTCAATTATAATTTTATTTTCAACAACAAAATCAGGTACATAAACTCCTAATTTTTTTCCCGATTCAACTGAATATATGTCAATTCTTTTTTGTTGATCAAACTGTAATCCGGTTTTTTCCAGCTCTTCTGCTAATGCTTTTTGGTAAATATTTTCTTTCAGCCCCTTGCCATATTTATTGGCCACATTAAAAAAGCATTTCTGAATTTGATATGATAATTCTTTTTCCATTAACTCGGCCATATTATAATCGTTATTATCGGTTCTTCGTGTTGATTCGTTTATTAGTGATCCGTGAAAATTAGTTATCGATTCGTGTCTATTCGTTCGGGGCTACCAAAACTTAATCTTCCCCTCAAACTGGATCTTGCCTTCCATCTGATACTCCGGCGCGTCAATCGCCTCATCCGCCCCGATGTCCCAAGCCGGCCCCTGCGGACGGGCTTCGCCGTCTATATCAATTGTGAATGGCAAATAAGGATCGGCAGACAAATCTACGCCCGCGTCCCGCGCCGCGCGGTCGGTCGGAGCGAGATGGAAGTCGCCGTTAGAGGCATCTACAAAATTTACTACAGTCGAATTCTTTGAATGCGACCCCGGTGCGTCACCAGCTAAATCCGATATGTTATAATCTGAGGCGGCGTCAATCTGCCCGCCGGCGAATCCATCCGTACAACCCTTTGCAATATTATTTTTCAATATCATCGTGCCAGAGCCAGCGCCGCCTGTATTATTATAATAACATCGGTAGCTATCCAAGGCAGTATTATTATATATATAGCTAATCGGATACAAAGTCGTATATACAGCAACGTTAGTATTCAAGCTGAAGCCGTAAAACATATTGTTCCATATTTTTATTGTTCGATCCGGCCCTTCCACGTCTATAGCGTGATTCCAGTTTGCTGTGCCCATCATAATACCCCGTATAATATTTGATGAAATTATTGCCTCCGATGAAGTGGAATTGTTGACCGCTATCGCCGTATTGCCATTTTGGTTTGATGATGTAATTTTTATCTGCAACCCATCAATCCGGGCAAACTTCGTATTTATCAGCACACCGACTTGATTACTGCCGGTTATTTCCATCTTGAACTTAACGTCATCCCACTTTCCGGAGTGTCTTTGAGTGACACCGACTTCCGTAGACGAAAACGGGGTATAAATTTTGACATAGTTACCTGCCCCCGTTGTCCATGTTTGGATGTTGGTTGCCGTTGTATCCGGCGAGCTGGAAGCGTAAGCGGCGACGAACATGGCGGTGTTGGAGGCGACCAGATTGCGGGCGACCAGGACTTGACTGCGCAGCCCGGCGTTGATGCTTTGATTGACGGTTGCGGTCGTTTGCGTCTGCCAGTTGTTTAATAAAGTATGCGCGCGGTAGATGGAGGCCGCGGCCGAGGTGGTGGCGATTGGATAAGTGCCGGTGGCGTTTATGATTGAATAGACTGTTGATGAGGAACGGCCGGTGATGAAAGCGAGTGAGAGTGGCGAACCATATTGAATCACGTCGCCTACACCCACATTAGTCGGAAGTCCAATGTCGAAAGTCGCGAGTGAGGATGAAGTCGAGTTTGTGATAGTCACAACCGCTCCGCCTGAATTCAAATCACCAGTATAGTTCCCCACCGACCGATGCATAATCGTCGCGCCCTCGTCCGCCCCGATGTCCCAGCCGAGGCCGCCGGCGCTTGTCGTCGCCTGCGCCCCTCGATACTGCCCGTCTATATCCGTCGCGAACGGCAAATTCGCATCCGCGCTCAAATCCGCCCCCGCGTCCTTGGCGGCGGTGTCGGTCGGGGCGAGGTGGAAATCGTTATTAGCCGCATCGACGAATACGAATGTCTGCGATACTTTGTCATGGCTATTGCCGCCTCCTGCGACTGAATAATCGTCGAGTGAGGAATTGTCGGTAATGTTGTAATCCGTTCCATTACTAAATGGACTACAATTATAAACATCCCTATCGTTGCCGGAAAAAAGATTATTTTTAAGCAACGAAAGCCCGCACATTTGCAGCACAGTACCATTATTCCTAAACGTATTATTATAAATCCTGTCTTGTGACGTACCGAAATTATATATAGCGGCATAATTCATATCGTAAAATATATTGTTCCAAACTTTCATCGCGGTACTGCCGTCACGGATACCGAAGTCATTACCTTGGATGATATTATTGCTGATTTTTGCTTCAATAATTGAGCCAAAAATTTCGATGCCGCTATAATAGGACCCGCTATTGACGTGTATCTGCAAGCCGTCAAGCCAGGTATAATCTTCATACAAGGCGATGGCCCGTTTAGTGGCGGTTTCTATTCTGAATCTGCTCGTATCCCATTTACCTTGATGCCTCGCGGCAGGGATAGTATATATCCGTATATAATTAGTCGGACCTGCTGTCCAGCCGTTTATCGTAACCGCTCCAACAGAACCAGTCCACGCGCCATCAATCTTCGCTGTAGCGATAGCGGGGTTGCCGGCGTTTGAGAGAATGGCGTAGTTGGAGGTGGTGGCTCCGCCACTTATATAGATTCGTTCACCAGAGAGGAAGGTGGAAGAGGCTATGTTATATAACAAAATCTGAGTCGATGTAGAGACCAAGCCGACGGTAGTGGAGGCGACCGCGCCGGAGGTGAGACCCACTACACTTGAGTTCACCGGAATTGTGCCCGTAGCACTCGAAAGCGAGAACACGGCAGTTGAGGTAGTTGCCAAATCAACCTGGTTCGCCGCTTCCCAGGCAGACAAGGTAGAAAAATTGCCGTTCGCCTCCATGACAGAAGTCACATACTCCACGCTCCCCTCATCTGCCCCGATATCCCACTGCCGGCGCAGTTGCCCGTCGATGTCGTCGGTGAAAGACAAATTTGAATCTGTTGCGGGTGTTGATGTGCCCGCGTCTAGCGCGATGGTATCAAAGGACGCGAGATGCAAATCTCTATTCACGGTGTCTACAAAAGCGACGGTTTGGCTTCTGCAGCTATGACCTCCGCAATCAGTAGAGCCTGAATCCGGCGATGAATTGTCAAATGATATATTGTTTGCATGATACTGTGGCGTCCAATAAATATCGTAATTTGTTCCAGAACCTTGTACGAGATTATTGAATAAATAAACCTTACTCATAATATCACCTGAATATATTCCAGTGTTTCCACTATCGACATAAATTGTATTATTAACAATATGCAGTTGATCTGATGGTGTACCGCCAATAGAAATCCCCTGATATCCAGATAAAATTATATTATTATAAATATCGACCTTACCAACATAATTCAAACCAATACCTCCATTATTGGCTCCTGTGCCACCATTGATAAACGAATTTTTTACCGAAATATGATTTGCGTTAGTAGAAATACATGACCCGCCGGTGTTAGTCTTGCTTAATTGAAGGCCGTCAATCAAGACATAATTACTGTTTATTTCTATGTTAGCGTCCCACCAAACACTATTTTCGTTTTTGTATTTACTATTATCCCATTTCCCAGTATGCCGTTGGCTAATTCCAACTTCACTGGGACCGACTGGCGTATATACCTTAATATAGTTTTGTTGTCCAGTTGTCCAATTATTGATTATAGTTGAAGCGGTATCCGCCGTGGTGCCGTTGGCATAGGCGGCGATGTTCATCTGAGTGTTGGAAGCGACCAGGTCAGCGCCGCCGGACCAGGCGTCAAAATTACGGATGGTTGCATTCGCGATGCCGGTGTTCTCGGTTCCGGCCTCGGCGTTGGATAAAGATGTATAAGCGCGATAAATTGACCAAGAGGTATCGGCGGCTACGGCTGTCGGCAAAGTGCCACTTGCAGTTTTGACGGTATAAACCGTTGATGATGAGCGGCCGTGGATGAAGGCGGTGCTGGTGGCCGTGCCGCCGGTGTTGTAGATGATGACATCGCCGACACCGATATTGTCAGCGAGGGCGGTGGCGAAGGTGGCAAGCGAAGTTGAAGAGGATATCGTCATCGCATTGCTCGCGCCCGTGGTGAGCGCGGCCGTCAAACCAGGCGCTATAGACCGATAAATTTTAACCGCCGTCTGATCCGCCCCGATGTCCCAAGCAAGGCCGATGGTAGAGGTGGCGGGGCGAATAGCTGAATCAATATCATTGATTACATTGATATTCGCGTCACTATACAAATTTATTCCCGCCCCCTTGGCGCTCGTGTCCGTTTCGGCCAGATGGAAATCTTTATTCGTAGCATCAACAAAAGAAATTGTTTGATTTATTTTATTCCCCGCTCCACCTAAGTCATCTGCAGTTGCATCGTTTGAAATCGAGTAGGTTGTTGTTCCCGAGACAGCAAAACTTGCTCCGGTTGTGGTATATCCGATGCTATTCATAATTATGACTGGGCCACCCCTAAATGCATTACCCGCGTTTGCGACACCCGTGCAACTATAGCAATATGCGGTTACATCGGCATCGTTGAAGAAAAAAGCTTCGGAGGAATTATTAGTTGAATCGGTTATGCCAATATCATTCCAAAATTTTGCTTTCAGTTTGCCAACACCATAAATATCAAATACATCGCGATCGGAAGTACTGGTTGCCAGCCAGCCAAATGAGTTTGAAACATGTATTTCGCCAGATCCATTTGAATAAGAAATAAAATACGGTGAATAACCAGTCGTTTCAGTTTTCAAAGAAATTCCATCAACCCTTACATATTCTTCGGCTATTACAAAATACATATCAACTCCAAGAAGTCTATAGCCGCTTCCCCAAATTCCTTTGTGTCTTGCCGCTGCTGTAGTATATATTTTAATATAGTTATCTGCTCCTGTTGTCCAGCCATCCAAATAGACGACCGCCGTATCTGGATTCGCCCAGGCGCCGTCTATTTTGGCAACGGCAATGGGGCTAGCACCGAGCTGGTCGAGGGTACCGGAGGCGGTCCAGTAGTTTGAGCCATTCAACTGCCAAGTGTCTCCATTTTGAACGTTGAGCGGCGTGGTAGTGCCGACGATTGACCGGAGAAGGATTTGCGATGAGGTGGTGGCAACGACTACGCCAGTGACGCCGGTGGAGGTCGCACCGCGATATAGCGTCAGGGTAGCGCCGTCGGCAAAAGTGCCGGTGCTCGCGCCGGAGAATACTCTGGTTGAAGTGGCCGTCAGATCGGAATTGACATCGCTTTCCCAGCTGGCAAGTGTAGTTTTATCCAAAGTGGCGCAGCTCCCGCCCGCACTGGCGTTTTCGCAGATGGTGGATACGAACTCCGTCGGCACTTCGTCCGCGCCGATGTCCCAGGCCGCCCCGCGGTAAGAACCATCAATATCTTGGGTAAAATTCAAGCTCGCGTCCCAAGGTATGGTTGAAGTTCCGGCATCTTTGGCGGCGGTGTCGGTGGAAGATAGATGAAAATCGTCGTTTGTCTCATCGGCAAATATCACATTCGTGCTGTTTTTTGAAAATGAGCCGGGCGCGTCAGAGGCCTGATCTGATATATTATTGAAAGAGGTTGAATAATTGCTTCCATAATAACCGTCATTGCAGTTTTGAACGACATTATTATAAGCATAAACACCGCTGGCTGCGAATTGCTTGTATATGCCAGTATAAGAATTTATGACAGTATTATTATATGCGTAAAGCTTACCAGCTGAATAACTCATCCAAATACCGGCATTATTCCGTTGTGGCGCGCTGACAAAATCATAAACTAAATTATCCCAGACCTTCGCTATTTGCGGATAATTAGACCACCTTGCCCAAACCTCCACGCCCATCTGCTGGCTCGTGCCACCGCCCGCACCATTGTTGCCCCTGATGATGTTATGGCTTAACTGCCATTCAGTCGCTTCTAGCAGGTCGGTGCTATCGAACGATATGCCGCCGATATAGCCATTCGTTCTCTGATCCTGAATTTGCAGTCCCTCCAAGCGAGCATAAGCTTCGTTTACGTAGATGGTCATCGCTTGCGATCCGCTAGTAATAAGCAACCTGTACTTACTGTTGTCCCATTTTCCATTATGTCTTGCTGTGGCGGTTGTGTAAACTTTGACGTAATCAACCGCACCAGTAACCCAGCCATCAATAAGGACTTGCGTCGTATCCGGATTCGTCCACGCCCCATCAATCTTGGCCGTGGCAATCGCCGGGTTGCCGGCGTTAGAGATGATGGCGTAATTTGAAGTGGTGGCGCCGCCCTTGATGTAGATGCGTTCACCGGAGAGGAAGGTCGAGGAGGCAATGTTATAAAGCAAAATTTGCGTCGAGGTGGAAACCGAACCCACGGTGGTCGAGGCGACCGCGCCTGAGGTCAGACCCATGACGCTAGAGTTCGCGGGAATCGTGCCACTAGCCGAACTCAAGCTAAATACTGCGGTGGAGGTCGTTGCCAAATCAGCCTGATTCGCCGCTTCCCAGGCGGACAAAGTGGAGAAATTACCGCCCGCTTCCATCACAGAAGTCACATACTCCACGCTCGCCTCATCCGCCCCGATGTCCCACTGGCGCCGCAGTTGCCCGTCGATGTCATAAATTATGTCATTCTGGAGACCCGCAGGGTCGATAGAATCCCGTGGCGAGCTCGTCCCCGCGTCCAGCGCGGCTGTATCAGTCGGGGCGAGATGGAAATCCTTGTTAACGGCATCGACGAATGCAAATGTTTGACTGATCTTATTATGAGTCCCTGCTCCAATATCGTCGGTTCCGTCGGTGGCGTTATAATCGGTTTCGGAAGCAAAGGTGCCAACATAAGCATTGGAGTCGCCGGAACCTTTAACTATATTGTTTTTGGCTATCACTTCACCGCTCCATTTCCATAGACCGAGATATGAATTATATATAGTATTATTGTAAAAATATGAGGTTCCGCCATCTCCAACTATTCCAGCATTACCACCGACGGAACTATTCATAAAATCATACACAACATTATTCCAAATATAAACACTTACGACAGAGTCTATGCCGTGTACTTCAGCACTACCGGAAAGAACACCTCTTACAATGTTGTTGCTTATGGAATTTTGGTCAGCGGAGGAACGGGCATAAATTCCACGATAAGTTCCGCCAGAACTAGCTGTAACTTTTACCTGCAGGCCATCGATTCTTGTATACTTTGCAAAAGAATCTATAGCATTTGTTTGAGATACTTCCAATCTATACTTTGCATTATCCCACTTCCCCTGATGCCTCTGACTTGTTCCGACTTCTGATGTTAGCGTAGGAGTATATATTTTAATGAAATTCTGTTGCCCTACTATCCAATCAGAAATCCAGAAGCCATCCGTATCCGCCGTGGTGCCGTTGGCGTAGGCCGCGATGTTCATCTGAGTGTTGCTGGCAACCAAGTCAGCACCGCCGGACCAGGCGTCAAAGTTGCGGATGGCCGCGGGAATGCCGGTGTTCTCGGTGCCAGCCTCGGCGTTGGCGAGCGTGGTGTAAGAGCGATAAATCGACCAGCTGGTATCAGCGCTTACGGCGATTGGCAAAGTGCCGCTGGCGGTTTTGACCGTGTAAACTGTCGAACTTGAGCGGCCGTGGATGAAGGCCGTGCCAGTGGCCGTGCCACCGGTGTTGTAGATGATGACGTCGCCGACCCCGATGTTATCGGCGAGCGCCGTAGCAAAAGTGGCGAGCGAGGTGGAGCTTGAGATGGTGAGGGCGTTGCTTGCCCCTGTGGTGAGTACGCCAGTCGCCGAAGGCGCAATCGAGCGATAAATTTTCACCGCCGTCTGATCCGCACCGATATCCCAAGGCAGACCGATGTTAGTCGAGTTCGGACGCCCCGCCGAATCAATATCATTCGTCACATTGATATTCGCATCACTATACAAATTCACCCCCGCCCCCTTAGCGCTGGTGTCTGTGTCAGCGAGATGAAAATCATTGCTAGCAGCATCGACAAATTGAACCGTCTTATTTCTTAATGAAGTGTCCGGCGAAGTGGCATCGGAAGAAAGATTATTAGCTGTTTCATCCATAGCACCATTAAGATTATAGTCTGTTGTATTGTTGACTGCTATGTTGTTTTTCAGAGAGTTGTATGCGGATTGGGTGTAAGCGGTGAAGCCGTAATAATTATCATATACAGTGTTATTGAAGGCATAAAAATAAAGGTTTTGCATATCTGATCCTTGACCGCCCAAATCGATCCCGGCGGCATCATTTGTGCCGTAAGAAAATCCATAAATTATATTATTCCAGATTTTTGCTTTTATCGCATTGCTCGTATAACCGGAATTAAAGCTAATTCCGGCAAGTGCATCGAGGTTTGCGGTAAAACTTCCTTGGATGATATTATTACTTATTTCATAATCAGCCGTGCTAGAAGCATCATTCGGTGCCATGTTTATGCCTATATGCCAATTGCCTGTGCCATTAATAATTTTAGCCTGCAAGCCATCAACTTTGACAAAGTTCGCACTAATATTTAATGGATAGACTCCATATTCTGAATTACTAATTTCAAGCCTGTATTTACCAGTATCCCATTTGCCGCTGTGCCGCGCGGTCGGAGTAGTATATATTTTGGCGTAGTTATCTTTGCTGGTTTTCCAACCATAAAAAACAACTGCTGTCGTGTCAGGATTCGCCCATGATCCGTCGATCTTAGCGACGGCGGCAGGCGAGGCGCCCAGCTGGTCTCCGGTGCCGGTAACGGTCCACATGTGCGCGGGGTCGCCCGATTCCCTGAACTCAGTACCGGAAGCAACTGTCAGGGGAGTGGTTGTGCCCGTTATATAATCAACCAATATCTGTCCGGCGGTTGTGGTTGCTTCCATAGTAACGGTTATGCCAGTATCAGCGCCACCGACATACACATTTGAATAAGAAGCCTTTGCCATCGTGCCGGTGATAAAACCACTAAATACCCTAGTAGTCGGTGCGGTCAAATCAATTTCATGGGCGTTTTCCCAGGGTGATAAAGTATGATAATCCGCTGTTACGGAGCAATTGGTCGCTCCAGCCTCGCAGATAGTAGACACAAACTCCGTCGGCACCTCGTCCGCCCCGATGTCCCAGGCCGCCCCGCGGTATGAGCCGTCGATGTCTTGAGTGAAGGAGAGATTCACGTCCCACAGCGGCGTGCTTGTTCCCGCGTTCTTGGCGGCAGTGTCGGATGGTGACAGGTGGAAGTCTTTATTGACTGAATCAATAAACGAAACTGTTGTAGTCCCCTTATCGTTGGCGCCGCCCGTAGTATCACCGGCAACATTAGAGATATTATAGTTTGAACCGGAACCAAAAGCGCCAATATAGCCGTTAGTAGCACCTTGCACGATATTATTTTTAATTACTGCGCCATTTGAACTTTCAATGCCGCCATAACCGTTGTGGATAGTATTATTGTAAACATAGAAAGTGCTGTTCATCGCATAAATCCCTCTTGAACTAGCATTTGTCCCCATATCATAAATGATATTATTCCAAGCCATTGCCACGGCCGTAGTGATGGATTCCATATCTAAAACAACTCCATAATGAATATTGCTCGTGCCATTTCCTCTTATAATGTTGTCGGAGACACGCAAGTCGGTAACAGTGCCGGTGTTGCCATAGCCGCTGTAGAAACCACCATAGCCGCCATCATCTACGATCATTTGCAGACCATCAACACGAACATAGTTTTCAAAATTATTAATCGGACTAGAGTCTAAAGTTTCCAACCGATACTTTTCACCATCCCACTTCCCATTATGCCTGGCACCGGTCGCCGGATCAGTCCAAATTTTGATGTAGGTCGTACTCGCGGTGGTCCAACCGACAATCGTGACTGCCGTTTGGTCTGCCGTGCCGTTGGTTGAACGGCAGGAGGCGACGGCGATGGCTGAGTCGCCGGCGTTGGAGAGGAATATATAGGTTGAAGAGGCGCCGGTTGACTGGCGATAGACCTGCTCGCCCGACAGGAAGGTGCCGGAGATGCTGACGAGGAGGATCTGCGAGGAAGTGGTAGAGGCGGTTTGATGGATCAGGGTAGCGGTTGCGCCGGAAAGCTGGCCTTGGACTGTCACGTTGTCCGGAACCGTGCCCGAAGCCGTACCATAGGAAAAAACCTTTGTTGTTGAGGTAGATAAATCTGCTTGCACCACTCCTTCCCAGGCGCTCAGGCTGCTAAAATCCGTCCCGGCCCCGCTATCTGGATCGATGATAGAGACGAATTCAGTTGCGGCAAAGACATTTCCGGCAACAAAAAAACCACCTACCCAGAGGCAGCTAATAAATAATATTTTTAGGGATTTTTGCATGGGGATAAGATTCTTGATTCCCGCCTACCGGCAGGCAGGCGGGGATGACAGGGGGGGGCAGATACCAAAAAAATGAGAAAAAGTTTTCCCCAATTAGTGGCTATATTATACCACAAATAAGGGTCAAAACAAAAACCGCCCGGAGGGCGGATTTTTGTGAAAATTATTATTAAATTCTTCTGGATACCTTTTCCTCGCTACGCTCGCCAGGGATGACAACTACTTACAAAGAGTAAAAGGGATCCCTCGTCATTGCTTTCCTCGGGATGAAAATCGCTCACACGCGATTTTCACTTCAACTCGCCGATAGTAACCTGAATCTCTTTCTTCTCGCCGTTGCGCAGATAATCGACGGTAATCTTCTCGCCGATCGAGAATGCCTGGAGCAGATTGGAAAGATTATTTCCATGCCCGAGTTCGGTGCCGTCAACCGTCAAAATCGTATCGCCATCTTTCAATCCGGCTTTTTCCGCCGCGGAACCCTTGACCACCGCCCCGCCCTTCGCGTCTTTGTAAATCACCGCACCCCGTCCGGCAGCCAGATCGGCGTTTCCCGCAGCAATCTTATCGGTACTCGCCACCAGACTATCCGCCGACAGATAATACACGCCAAGGCTCGGGCGGCGGATGGCTTTCAAGCGAAATAACGAATTGATCGCCGCGCTGAAATGGCTGATCGGTTCGATCCTGCCTTCGCCGTCGATCAAGGCTACTGTCTCGCCGGCAAGATTGAAAACTGCCGCGGCCGATAAATCTTTCGGCAAAACATCCTTCAAGACAACCCTGTCTTGCGGCAAGTCAGAAAAAATTGCGCCAATGTAATTATTCGCGTCGATTACCGAACTGCTCCAGGCTATACCCTGCCAATCGGCCGCAATCAGTAGTTCCCCGTTCTTGACCGCGCCCGCGGGCGCGAAACGAGTGACCGGCAGATCGCGGATCGCGATATGAAAAAAAACGAATTTAGAAAATTTATCTTTGACTACGCGATCGATCACATAAACTTTATTGTCATTAGTGATTGCTACATACTGCCCGAACTCAGCCGGTTTGTCGCTTAGCTGAAAAGAGGTCACCAGCCAGCCATCGCTGGTCAGGGCTAGCGCTTGCCCGATCGCTTCCTTAGCTTTATAGAAATCGACGGGGGTAAAATTTTTAGCGTTCAGGGAGGCCTGTTTTTTGTATATGCCGGCCAGACCGCCCCTGACTGAATTCACGGTCGAGATGATTTTGTCATTCTGCTCTACTACCACCTGCCGTCCGCCGCTGATGATCAGGTTCGAACGGGTATTCAGGCCGGAATAATTGATATCGCCGTAGAGCGGAACGTTATATAGAGAATCGATCAAATAAACTCGCGCCAAAAGCTCGCCCACCACCCCGCCGGCCAAGCCGAAAAAAATCGCCAAAGCGATGATGAAAGCGGTCTTTGATGTTATTTTATTTTCCATGAATAATATCTAAATCTTTTTACGGTGGTTAATTTCAAATATCCTAATGCTTAGTGCATAGTCCCTTCTCCTGGACAGGAGAAGGACAGGATGAGGTAGAAAAACTACGGTTAAGGAACATATAATATTTAATCAATAAACATAATTTCTGCCGCGCGCCACCAACCTCACCCCGACCCTCTCCTGGCTAGGAGAGGGTGAACTACAAGATAATTTAAAACCAACGTGCCGTTAATAAAATAATGATGATACTCGCAAAGCCGAAACCCAGATATAAGCGCAATTTATCTTTAGACAAGCCGGAAATAAGCTCCATCCTAGCCAGACCAATCATCATATAATAAAAAATTGCTAATGTAAAGCCTGCAATGTTGTTGTCCAAGGACAAAAAGGAAATAGCCCAAGTTAGCTCTGCCAATATTAAAGCTATGACGAACAAGAAAAATAAATTTTCCCTGAACCTGATCTTGTTCGCCCAAAAAACCTGGTAGACGATTAAAGAAGAAAACAGGGCTACTGCCAAAGCAGAGAGCCACGCCGGAGCGGAGAGAAACGATTGGAAACCGAACAGGCTGGCCGCGATGAAGAAAAAAATCAAAAAATTACCATACAACGACAGGTTCTCAATCGAGGATATCTTATACGCGGCCGGATTCAACAGATAGTAGTAGCTGAAACGGAAAAACAGATAGCAGATGATAAGATCCAGAAATAAGAGGATCTGCACAAACCAATCACTAGACTGCAAAGAACTGTAAACGATGACGGATAGAACCATCAGCGCAGGCAAAATCATAAAATTCCACCACGCCTTGTCCACCGAACTCGCGCGTGCGAATTGCCAAAGCGCGAAAAAAATCAACAGGACCGAAACCACCATCACCACATAGATCATGGTCGGATACGCTAGAAAAATTTGCGTACCGAGCCAAACCAGCAGTGGAATCAGGATCGGCAGATAGCGATTATATTTCATGTGGGTCTGTCGCCGAATACGCCTTTAAAGCGAAATTCGCGAAATTTGAGGCAAATTTTTTAAACAAATTTTGAGGTTTATATGCAATATAAGCTGAAGAATTTTTTAGAAAATTTGGCCGAATTTCGCTAATTGCAGCCAAAGTGGTATTCGACGACAGACCCAATATCAATTCAACCAATCGTATTTAGTCTTGGCCTGCTTGATCAGATCCAGGCTGGCCAGCTTTTCCGCTTGTTCCCCGTTTTTGAAAAAATTCAGCAGTCTGTCGGACGCCAAAACCAGATCCAGATGCAAATCCTTGAACTTACTCGGCACTGTGAGCCCGAGCAGATCCGTTCTGGCTTTGCCGGCAAGATTGCTGCCCTGTTCAGCCGGCGCGTCAATCGCGCTCGCTACCTCCGCCACGATTACCTTGGTTTTTGCCCGGTAGTCTTCTTCCAGTTTCTGCGGATCAACTGCCTGTCTGGCAGTGTCCGGAGATTGGACAACTTTCTTCGTACCGTCGCCGCCGTAGTACAGCAAAAGCAAAGTCAGGGAGCCTATCAGAATAAATACCGCACCCAAAAAATATTTAGCTGGTTTGTGCATAAAATTTATATAAAAAATTATTTATTTTGTCATCCTGAGCGACGGCGAAGGATCTGTAATGCTTTGTTAGAAAATTAAATAATTAAATCTCGAAAAACGAATTATAGATCCTTCGGCGCTTACGCCTCAGGATGACAAGAATATATATTTAATTTAAATGCTAAAAATAAATTTATCATCGCTTCAGCCAGGTTCATTCGGAGCTGCATCCGTTTGCGGTTCAACCTTAGCCGGGGCCGGGGCCTGCTCTGGTTCGATCAGCGGCATCGGGGTCGGCACCGGCATCGGGATAATTTCCGGCGTGGTTGCTAACTGCAATTTTTTCGATTCAGATAGATCGGCAAGTTTGTTGGCTTTCAGATATTTGCTGGAAAAGGTGTAAAGCGCGTCATTGATATATAGGGACCGGCGCACGGTGTTGTCATAAAAATTATAACCGTACCAATCCTCGCTCACGCCGGCTCGTCCGCCATCAGAGTGATCAATCTTGCCCTTGAGGTTGAATTTCTTATCAGACAGATCAAACACCAGAGCGCCGCTGAAGACAAACTTGCCCCAATCAAAGCCTTTGCCGCCCTCGCGGATGGTCGCGGGAATGACCAGGAGATTCTTCTCTTTGGAAAAGAGGAAAGCATGGTGGTCGTTCAATGCCTCCGAATCGCTGCCACGTCCGCCGATCAGGTATTCATCCAGTACTTTGGGCGCGCCGACATCCGCCACGTCGAACAAAGCGACTTTCAGGCCGGCGGTCACCGTACCGCCCCATTGGTTTTCCTCGGTATCGTGTCCCAGGCCGATCAGAGTATTTTCATCATAAGGGTGAAGATAGTTCGAGAATCCCGGAATCTTTAATTCGCCTAAAACTTTCGGGTTGGCCGGGTCGGACAGATCAATCGTAAACAAAGGATCGGTCTGTTTGAAAGTGACCAAGTATGCCCGTTTGCCCATGAAACGCGCGGAATAGATCCGCTCCCCTTTAGCCAGATTTTCCAGCCGGCCCACCGTCTTTAGACCGCCATCCAAAACATAGACATTGTTATATGACAGATTATCCCCTTCCGGCGCGAAATTAGACCAACTCTGGTTCTTGGTGGTGGCGATGCGGAAGTAGCCGTCGCTCTCGTCCATGGAAAATTGATTCAAAACCGATCCGGTCACCTCGCCCTCGCCTTTATATTCCAACTTGCCGTCCGCTACCGCGATTTTGTGGATTACGGTCTTTTCCAGCTCTTTGGAAATGTCCTGATACTTCTGTTTGATCGCTGCCTCCAAGTCTTTGGCGGTCTGCGCCTGACCTTCGGGCGGTAAGGTGCGTACATAGCGCTCGATGATGCTATTGATCTTATAAAGTTTTTCGGAAAGCGTCAGGATGTAATCATCGGTCGCTTCGATCTTGGCGATCTTGGCCTGGTCTTCTGACGGCAGCCTGGAAAGCATCAGGTCTTTTGCGACCGCCATCACCAGCTCTTCCTCGCTCACATATTTGGTATAGGTGATATACAGATTATTCGCCGACATGAAGATGTTCTGGGCGCTCTCAAGCAGGTAGGTTTCGGTGGCCGGCGCCTCGTCCGCGTTTTTCAGGTTGATCGATGAAACGCGGACGAAATTCTGCGAATTATATGGCAGATCGAAATAGTAGACCGCCGGATTCTCTTCGGGCAAAGCCGTCCCCTTGCTGTAGATCAGCGGCATCATGAAATTGTCGTAATTATATGAATATGTGGAAGTCAAAAAATAGACATGATCGCCGATCAGCCGCGAATTGGTGTAGCTGCCGTCAAAAGCCAGGTCGCGGGAAAGCACGGGATTTTTCGGATCGGTCAAGTCATAAACTTTGAAAAAGGTCGCTTCCGCCTGGCGGCGGATCGGCATCATCCGTCCGACGGTTTTTGACGATATTCCGGCCCCGCCCGGCTCGCTGCCGGATACGCTGCCACCGCTTGTTCCGCTGGCGGGCTCAGAGCCGCCAGCCGCGAGCGGCTGAAAATTATAGTCCGCACCGAACACTGCCAGCCGGTCGCCATCGAGATAGATATCCTGCGGCACCGATTTCAGATCGATCTTGGAAAGAATTTCCATCGATTCCGCCGGCTGAGCGCTGACGATATATAAAATACTGCCGCTGACCAGATAGATATTTTTACCGTCCGTTTTGATGATATCCGCCTCATCCACGCCTTCGACCTGAGTATTAGTTTTAGAATAATCGGGTTTGGCTCCGCCGCCGCCGATTTCCTGCGAAACTTGAACTGAATTACCATTAGCTGATCCGACAGCGGAATCGCCGAGCGCTATGCTTTTTTCGGCGGCCATCGGGGCGGCAAGCGACCTCATCATGCCGGTGCCGAAAGTAGCCGCACCCGCCGACTGGCTGCGCGCCAAAAAATCTTTTAATTCGCTCAAATTACTGAACTTCTTGATCGGTGATTTTCCGGAAAGTTTTTCAGCTATCTGTTCGCTGACGCCGGCAGTCGGTTCGGTCGAAGTAGCCGGCTGGACCGCCGGGGGTGCCCCTGGAAATAGTTTTCCTATCAATGGCAGATCCTTGATGGCACAACCGCTGGTAAACAAAGCCAGCAAACCGAAACAGGCGGCCAATTTAAATAATTTTCGCGACATAAGATTTCTCCTTAGATTTTTCCTTATTTAATATTTTGTATTTTATATATCAATTATCAGAGTCACTGGTCCGTCGTTGATGATTGATACTTCCATCTGTGCTCCGAAACGACCCGTCTCTACCTTAATACGTTCATCGCGGATCTTAGTAACAACTTGTTCATAAAATGACCTGGCTTTCTCCGGCTTGGCTGCTTCGATGAAGCTTGGCCGGTTTCCGCTCCTGGCATCGCCATACAGGGTAAATTGCGATACGACCAAGATCTCGCCACCCATATCCTTGACCGAAAGATTCATCTTGCCGGTATCATCGCTAAAAATTCGTAAAGCGATCAATTTTTCCGCCATTTTCGAGATGCTTGCTTCATTATCATCCTGATGTATGGCAAGTAACACCAGAAGGCCCTGGCCGATCTCTCCGACCACTCCGTCACCCGTCCTGACGCTTGCCTCTTTGACGCGCTCTACTACCGCCCTCATAATGCAAAGCCCTTAGCTTCGATTTCTTCCCAATCCTCGCTCGCTTCATCCCATTTGTAGACATTCATCAGATAGTTTTTTTCGGTTTCGCTGTAAACATAAGTTACCGCCGTTTCCGAGCCGATACGCTGGGAATAGGCGGTTTTTTTATCCAACACCACCGGCTTGGCAATATATTCCAGACGCATCCGGCCCAAGGGACCCTTGAAGATGATGAATTCAACATCAACTCCGCCCTCATCGTCCAGATGTTCGTGCCCGGTCTCTTCAACCGGAAATTTATCTTTTATATTACCGACAATGTCTTTCCAGCGTTCAGGGGTCATATAATAATTGTCTTGAATCTATTTGCGGCATTTGCATACTAATTTGCAGATTAGCATTATAAACCTACGTCTATAATGCGAATGCTACAAATTCTATGCGTATGTTGCAAATATAACTCAAATACTTTTTATGAATATTACGAGTTTATTATAACATTATCTGGCGTCTTAAATCAAATCTGCACGCTTACTAAACTCGCACCCGCAATAATTCTGCCGATAAAGCCCAAGTTCTTTCGACATCTCAAGCGACTTCTTAAAGCCATCCTGTTTTTTAAAATCGCGGTTCAGAAATTTTACGCCGTATTTCAACGCGCATTCTTCGCCGATCGCGTTTATCTCACCGGCCAGCTTATGGGGACTGACTGTCAGAGTAGAGGCAAAATAAGCGAAGCCCGACTCTTGCGCTATTTTGGCGGTCTTGTCCAGGCGTTCGCGGTAGCAGATCAGGCAGCGCGCCCCCTTTTCCGGGTCTTGCTCATGGCCGCTGACCAGCTTTAACCAGGCATCATGATCATACCCGGCCGGCAATAATTTATAGCCGAATCTTTTGGCGATTTTTTTTGTCTCCGCGAGCCGCAACTCATATTCGGCGGCAGGGGAAATATTCGGATTATAGAAATAAAGCGTCACCTGGAAATCTTTTGTGAGCTCCCGGCTGACAAAAGCGCCGCAACCGACACAGCAGATATGCAGCAGCAATTTAGGTTTGCTGTGTTTCTTGACAAAATGATAGATCCATATAGCAAGCAAACTGCCTGTTATGCCCGCGGATGCATCCAACAGTGAGGCGCTGCGGCCGGGTATAGACTCCTGTAAATACTCCAGCATCAGCCCATAGAAGGTCGGCAGAATCAGGCTGACAATCAAGACGGTGCGATGATGTTTTTCGGTGAATAGCTCAAGGGTTTTAGTTAAAAAATAGCTTAAAAGACCGAAAATAAAAAAATGCACCAGTTTGTCAGCGTAAGTGATCTCTAAGCCGGCACTGGGGCCGGTCGGCATGGGCAAAGTCAGGAGCTTGAAGACAAAAAAACTCCAGCAGACGGTGATATATACTCTGATTAATTTATCTATCATTTTGCTGTATTGATTTTTTCAATTATCTGATCAGCGAATTCAGTGGAAGCCTCCGGTCCGTTGGCAGTAATAATCTTATCGGCAGCAACCACCGACTGATCCTTGAAAATCGCGCCATAATCTTCCAAGTCTTGCTTGGCGTCAGCGTGCGAAGTTGCCTCAACGCCTGTGAGCAATCCGGCCCGGGCCAACACCGCGGGCGCTACGCAGATAGCTGCTATCAGTTTGCCGGCCTTGACGGACTTTATAGCCAGGGTCTGCAGGCTTTCATCCCCGGTAATTTGAGCCATGCCGGGCCCGCCTGCAAAAACGACGGCCGCGTAATCGGCCGGATTCGCCTGACCGACCGTCAGGTCGATCTTGGCCTCACCGCCATCCGCGCCGCGCGCCGTTCCGGATTGGATGGAGGCCGTGCTGACCGAAAAGCCGGCATCTTCAAAAATCTTTTTCGGCGTAAAATATTCCACGTCGCGAAAATTGATCGGCGCGATGACCATTAAAATATTCTTTTTTACTTCACTCATATTTTTAACCGGTTGTCCTGGTTTCAACGAACAGCCGGATAATAAAATAAGTGAGAAGATAAAAAATATTTTTTTCATAAAAATGTCTAATTAACCTAATTACGCTAATTATTCTAATCAAACCCCAATTTCTAATGCCCAAATCTTAGTTTTGGTTATTGGTTATTTTTTAGGTCAATTAGAATAATTAGAGCAATTAGAATAATTTTAAATTTTATTTTTAATAATTGCTTTCGCAATCGCCCCAACCACCTTCTTATCCAACACCGACGGCAATATCTTATCTCGGCGCGGCTTGACCGAATACGCGACAGCGAGCGCGGCGGCAATTTTCATCTTGGTTGTCACCAGTTTGATGTGTCCGTCCAACAGCCCGCGGAAAATTCCGGGAAACACCAAAGCGTTGTTGACCTGGTTCGGATAATCTGAGCGGCCGGTGCCGACGATGGCGGCTCCAGCTGCCGCCGCAACTTCGGGCATGATTTCCGGCTTAGGGTTCGCCATGGCAAAAATTATCGGCCCCTTATTCATTGATCTAACCATTTCAACATTGACCAAATTAGGCTGGGAAACGCCGATAAAGACATCGGCGCCTTTAAGCGCGTCGGCCAGACTGCCTTGGCATTTCTTGGCGTTGATCTTTTCCGCGATCGCCCGCTTGGCCGAATTCAAATCGGTGCGGTTCTGACAGACCATGCCTTTTGAATCGACCAGCGATATCTTTTTTACCCCCTGGGCGAGCAAAAGGTTTGCGATCGAGATGCCGGCGGCGCCCGCTCCGCTGATCGTCACTTTCAATTCATTCATCACCTTGCCGGTCACTCTGCAGGCGTTGATCAGGGCGGCCAGGACGACGATCGCCGTCCCATCCTGGTCGTCGTGAAAAACCGGAATCGATAATTCTTTTTCCAGCTTTTCCAAAATTTCGAAACAACGCGGCGCGGAAATATCCTCCAGGTTGATGCCGCCGAAACTTGGCTCGATCAATTTACAGAACTTAACGATATCCTCCACTAACGTCGAGCCGACACACAACGGGATCGCGTCGATTCCGGCAAATTCCTTAAAAATTATTGATTTACCCTCCATTACCGGCATCGCCGCTTCCGGCCCGAGATTCCCGAGCCCCAAAATCGCCGTGCCGTCCGTCACGATCGCCACCTGGTTGGCGCGGTTGGTCAGCGTCCAGGATTTTTTCTTATCTCGCCCGATTTCACGGCAGACCTCCGCCACGCCCGGTGTATAGGCGATTGACAGATCATTTTTCGTCTTCAAGGGCACTTTCGCCCTAATTTCGATCTTCCCCCGCTTTTTTTTATGCAAGGCAACTGCTTTTTTTGAAAAATCCATTTGTTCAATTTTAGATTTTAGATTGCGGATTTTGGATCTAATTTCTTCAATCCAAAATCAAAAATCCAAAATCCAAATTTATTTCAGATACTTCCTCCCCTTCAATTTCTCCGGCAACCCCTCCTACATTTTCTGATTTAAACCCTTGCCCCCTTCTCCCCACTTTTCCCTTTATCCCCTTTCAAATATTTTTTTCCCCGAATTTCGGAGGGCAAGTATTCCTGTTCTTCTTTATAACCGAAATTCGGCGAATACTTATACCCTTTGCCATAATTCAAATCTTTCATCAGCTTGGTCGGCGCGTTGCGGATATGGAGCGGCACAGGCAGATTGCCGAGTTCGCGCACATCGCGCGCCGCTTCGCCGTAAGCGACATACAACTCATTTGATTTCTCGCACTTAGCCAGGTAAACAACAAGCTGCGCCAAGATCACATTACACTCCGGCATGCCGATGAAGTGGCAGGCCTGATATGCGGCGACCGCCTGCTCCAAGGCCCGTGAATTAGCGAGGCCCACATCTTCTGAAGCAAAACGCACCAGCCGGCGAGCGACATACAACGGATCCTCGCCGGCCTCGAGCATACGCGCGAGCCAATAAAGCGCCGCGTCCGCGTCCGAACCGCGCAAAGATTTATGGAGTGCAGAAATGATATTGTAATGCTCTTCCCCGTCTTTGTCGTACAACAGGTGTGATTTCTGAAAAGCCTCTTTGATCTGATCCGCAGTGATGTTTTTGCTCAGCGATGCCGCGTATTCCAGCACGTTCAAAGCCACCCGCGCATCGCCATTCGCCATTTCGGTCAGCATCTTTTTTGCCGTTTTTTCAATCTTCACCTTCAAGCTGCCCAAACCCGCTTCTTTGTCCTTGAGCGCCCGATCCAGGATCTTCTCTATATCATCAGCCCCAAGTTGTGAGAGCACAAAAACCCGGCAGCGGGACAACAGCGCCCCCCGCACCTCAAAACTCGGATTTTCGGTCGTCGCGCCGATCAAAATCACCGTCCCGCGTTCGATATGCGGCAGAAGCGCGTCTTGCTGCGATTTATTCCAGCGGTGGATCTCATCAATAAACAGAATCGTATTTTTGCCTAGCCGTTTATTCCCCTCCGCCCGCTCGATGATTTCACGCAGTTCTTTCACTCCGCTGGTCACCGCAGAAATACGGATGAACTCAGACTTCGTCTGCTTGGCGATAATGAAGGCGAGCGTCGTCTTGCCCGATCCGGGCGGCCCCCAAAAAATCATCGAGGGCAGACTGTCTGCTTCTATCGCCTGCCGTAAGAGTTTGCCTTCACCCACTACTTCGGCTTGCCCGAAAAAACCGGCCAGGGTTTCCGGCCTCATCCGATCGGCTAAGGGCGTTGAAGCTATTTTTACCATAGCCAAAGTTTAGCAAAATATCCGATATTATTCAATAAAAAAAGAAGGTTAATCATAACAACCTTCTTCGATATTAAACTATGCTAAATTTTATATTTTAACCGGTTCTTTGGGTGCATCGCCCCCGAGGCGCCGCTCGCGCTGATTATATTCGTTGATCACGGCCACCGCGTCCAGCTCTTCGAAATCCGGCCAGTACTTTTTCATGAAAAAAAGCTCGCTATAAGCCGCCTGCCACAGCAGGAAATTCGAGGTCCGCTGTTCGCCGGAAGTGCGCACGATAATGTCCGGATCAGCAAGGTCCGGCTGATAAAAATACTTCTTCAGCATGCCTTCGTGGATCTGCTCAACAGTGACATTGTTGTTGACGATTTTCCTGATAGCATCGATGATTTCCGCGCGGCCGCCGTAATTCAGGCAGATGTTAAAAATCCCGTCCCTGAAGTGTTTTGTCCGGTTCATCACTTCCTGGCAGGCCTCCGGCAGATCGCCGGGCAGCTCAGACAATCGGCCGCTGAACAAGACCCGTGTCTTCTTCTCTTCAGCCGTTTCCATTATTTCATCAACCCCCTGCCGGATCAGCTTCATCAAAAAATTCACTTCTTCCGGGGTACGCGACCAATTTTCAGTAGAAAAAGCATAGACCGAAACTATCTTCACTCCGCGCGAAAAAAACCAGGATGGCACCTGCTTCAACTTGCGAAAACCCTTGTTATGCCCCTCGAAAGCCGGCAAATTCCTTTCCTTGGCCCAGCGCCGATTGCCGTCGATGATGATACCGACATGATTAGGTATTTTCTTTTCTTTCGTATCCTTATCCATAATAATGCAAAATGTAAATCTCAAAATGCAAAATGACAATGAAAAATTCAAAATGTCTGCATTCAAATTTTACATTTTAAATTGTCATTTTAATTTTTGATTTTTACATTTTAATTTTGACTAATTTCAACTTCTCCCCCGCACCGCTGATAATATTTATCCTATCTTTACCCACCGACAGTTCTCTGGATAAATATCTTATCAATTCCTCATTCGCCTTGCCCCGTTCTGCGGGTGCGGCCACGTCAATCTTGATGGTTTGGCCATCCTCCGTATCCAAAGAGCCCCTGACGGCGGTTTTCGCCGCCCCGGGCCGGACTTTAATCCGCAAATAGGCTTCGCCTTTGGCGAGAATATCCGAATTGATCTGATCCAATATGAAATCCATTATAATAGTATAATGAAAAATTCATAAAATGAAAAGACCCGCAGTAATCAAGCGGGTCTTTGAATATTTAATCACTAGCTGCCTCCGCCAGGCCTAATGTGCTCCCCTTGTTTACCGTCCTGGGGATTGGATCTTTTTTCCAAGCCTGTTCTCGCGCTTTGTACTCCTTGCGTTCTTCCTTGCCTATGATAAACGCCCGGTACATATCCCTGGAAATCCAACCGACCAGGGTCAAAAGATAGGCCACCGCGACAATCTTCATAAAACCGTCAAGCAACTCTTCCGCTCCCATGGTCGCCCCCTCCCCCATAGATTCGGTTAAAAAGAGCTGCGTCAACAAAGAACTTTATGTTATAACGAACGTAATTTTCGGCTTTTATTACTATAATCATAGCAAATTTTATAGGTATTAAAAAGACCCGCTACTCGCGTAACAGGTCGTGATCTTGTATGGATCGTCCGTGGTTTCACTCAGGCTTTTTCCCAAGCCGGATAAAAAAAGCTCGAATGCCCTCAAGCGGTCCCGGTAACGGCGATTCCCCTTTACCATCGTTACGAATTCGGCTCCTGATTCCTTGGATTAAAGGATCGTTTCTTGCTGCAGCCAACGCAGCTTCTTCTTCCGGTGAGCTGGACGTCAGCGTAAATGTCTGCACAGCCATGACAACCTCCCCCTCAATCGTTCGCTCAGCCGTTCGAAAAACGCCCGCGTGCTTTCGAATACCGACCAGGGCGTATCTTGCGGACCAGGCGATTCAAGACGTTCCCGGCTGATCCAGTCCGCCAGATCGATGACGGACTTTCCCTCTTCTTCAGCCCAGGTCAATAGCCTACTTTCTTTCTCGTCCTTGCAGGTCAGTACCACCGTTTGCGCTTCCATTATCTTTCCTCGCTTTCCATTTTTTAAAACTTTTTAGGTTGATTTTTGCCAAGCGTCAGGTGATACATCCGATTAAGCCAGCGGCAGCTGTCTATGAATGAGCATTGAAACAGATACAGCGGCGTCTGCCTAATGCTGGTTCCAGACAGTATCACGCGTGGTTTTACCGCGGAACGAGGGGGCTTTTTGGTCAATTTTCTTATCAGCTTGTCCACGATTGTCAAAGGACACCTCCGATGAAATTTATCTGAAAAACATGTTTGTCGGGGTACTGGGTCCGCCAAGAGCTGCTGACGCAGCGGCGGATGAATCGCTCACACGCGATTCAAATTGATTTGGGCGCCTGCCCGCCTTTGGCGGGGAAGCCCCACTCCGTAACGCTGGGTTCAATAAACCCAACAGACAGAAATGAAATCTCAAGATTTTATCTTGAGATTTCATTTCTGTCGGGCTGCTGGGAATTGAACCCAGTCTACACGAACCCGAATCGTGCGTACTACCGGTATACGACAGCCCGTCATCTAAATACTAAATTTTAAAAATACACAAATTACTTTTATGGAATACTCGCCCTGAGCGAAGCCGAAGGGACTACCGGTCCGCCAGCCGGCGGAACGACACCCCGTTATGAAATATTAAGAAGTTTAATCAAGCGTATCCAAAAGTTTGGATAAGATAAAATTGATGGCGGAAAGAATTATGCCGAAAATCAAAGCGGTCAAGAACCCGTCCACCTCAAAACCCTTGACGATCGAGGAAGCGAGCATAATCAGAAGGGCGTTGATCACAAACGTAAACAAACCTAATGTCAGGATATTCACCGGCAGAGTGATCAAAATCAGGATCGGTTTGATGACCAGATTGATCAAGCCTAAGACTACCGCTAAAATTAACGCGGTCTTCAGCCCGTCAACGGTTACGCCCGGGATAAAATAAGCGGCTGCCAGAATGGAAGCAGCCATTATCAGCCATTTTAAAATCAATCTCATATTAGTGTATATTAGCGGATAAACTGCAATTAATCAAGCCATTTAAAACGGCCCGAGAATACCGGGCCGTGTTGAAACGAGCTACATGGTTCGGGAAAGAAAATTCAGGCCGAAGACCTTTTCCAGCGGAACATTCTCCTTGTGATCCGCCGAGTAGACCGTGAAAAATAGCCTGTCGTCGAAGACGTCGGTGATCCTGGCCCACCCCAGACGGCTGAATTCTTCGACGGACGACAGCAGCCGGTCGAATGGAAACTGGATGAACATGTTGTGTCCATTGCTGAAAGGGAGGTTCGCCTTGCTGTAATCATACCAGATGATGCCATCTTCGCCCAACCTCGGGACCACGATCCACCACAGCTCGATCATGATGGCTTGCTGCTTGGTGTCGTAATACAGATCGGCGATTTCACCCTGGCAAACCATGGGCTCTTCAGGATCCAGGAAAAACTCCTGCCTCACCTGAAGCCCGATAAATCGGCTCAAAATTTCATCTCTCTGATCATCGTCGGCAATGAGCAGTTCCGGTTGGGAAAGAGCGCTTTTATCCAGTGAACCTTGCATGGATTTACCCCCTTTCCGATTTTTATAAAATCTCGGAACACTGGAAATATTACTGATGCTATCCTCAGTTTAACACTGACTGAATTTTTTGTGAAGGATAATGCTGTGTGGACCTAGGCGGAATCGGACCGCCACCTCAGCAATGCGAATGCTGCGTAATACCACTTTACTATAGGCCCAAAAGGATATATTAGCTTAAATTCATATTTTAGTAAATAGTTATTATATATTACTTTACCCAAAATTCTTCTTTCAGCTCCTGGTCATCCTCCATCTTTTTTTCCTCAATTTTCTCTTTGGCTTTAGCCCGCAGCTGGTTGATGTCGAGCTGATCAAGTTCTTTACTTCTTTTTGCCAGATACTCTTTAGTATTCAATTTTGGCTCTTCGATCACTTCAGACAAAAGCACGTCCAGAATCGCGCCGATTTTCGGGCCCGGAGCGAGATTCAGCCCTTCCATCAGATCCGTACCGTTGATGGCGAGCATTTTCACCGAGACTGGATCCATCTGCACCCGTTTGAGCATATACTCCAGATGCCGCAATTTATACGGCTTGGCCTTGGGTACGCCGGAACCGAGCCGGTCGCCGATGCGGATTTTGATCAGATCTTCCAGGTTTTCTTTGCCGACCTTGACGATCAGCCGGCGCACCGCCGCCGCCGTCACCTCATCCACGTTGTAATAGAACATATGATTACGGATCAGGGTGGTGACTTTTTGGGTATCAACGGTGGAAAATTTCAGCCGCGACATGATTTTTTCCGCCACGCGCGCGCCGACCGCATCATGATTATAAAAAGTGGCATCGCCACCGATAATTTTTTTGGTTTGCGGTTTGGCGATGTCATGCAGTAATGCGGCCAAACGCACCCGCCAATCTTTAGACGGACAATATTTGAGCGATAAGACGGAATGCTTAAACACCGTATAGGTATGGTGCTTATTTTGCGCCACCCCCACACCGCGCTCCAACTCCGGTAAAATATATTGTAATAATTTCGTTTGCTGCAGCAACTCAATCCCCTCGCTAGGACTGGGCGAGGCGATAATTTTGACCAGTTCGTCACGGATGCGCTCGCCCGAGATGAACTTTATCCCGCCGGCTAGTTTGACGATTGCACGTTCGGTCTTAGGTTCGATCGAAAAACCAAGCTCCATTGAAAAACGGATCGCCCGCAGCATTCGGAGTGCGTCTTCTTTAAACCTGTCGCTCGGCTCCCCCACCGCGCGGATGATTTTTTTCTGTATATCCTTCTGCCCGCCAAAAAGGTCTATGATTTCTTCTTCTCCATCGACTTTTAACTTTGAACTTTTAACTTTTAACTTGAGTGCCATTGCATTCACCGTGAAATCCCGTCTTTCCAAATCTTTGTCCAACTGATCTTCAAATCGCACTTCGTCCGGGTGACGCCGGTCGCTGTAGCCTTGCTCGCTACGATAGGTTGTCACCTCGACCACTTCTTCGGTTTCACCTTCGACATTCTTGATCGGTACGATTACGGTACCGAACATATTTTCATACTTGCCGCCGGGAAAAACCTTCAAAATATCTTCGGGCCGGGCGTTGGTGGTGACATCCCAATCTTTCGGTTTACGTTTCAACAACAAATCACGCACACAGCCACCGACCACGAAGGCCTCATGGCCAGCTGACTCCAAATCGGAAATTATTTTAATGATGTATTTCGGTATTTCAAACATAAATAATCACAGCCTTTCGAGCTATGGCATTGAACTTATTTATTGCTTATGATACCATAAAATTAGCAAAAAAAGCAACTTGGAGGTCTAGATGAAAAAGGGTCTGATCGATCTGTACATGAAAGATGGCGTCGAATACCGGGGCATCATCGTCCGGGAAGCGGATGGTCACAGCGTGCACCTAAATTTTAACTCCGTGCCTTCGGCGCAGTTCGCGGAGCACATTGTGCAGGTTTTGAACGCAAAAAATGATCTTCTCAAGCAAAAGCAACGCGCCGAAGTCGTTGAAGAATTCAACTGCGACAAAACCAAATTGAAAGCCCGGATTCTGGAATTGAATCGGCAAGCCGGCCTGCCTGGCATCTGCAAAGCTCAATGCAAACAGGGCGCTGTCCATTAGACGGCGCCTTTTCCTTACATTATGGATAAAAATAAAATTTACATCTTCGGTAATCCGCTTTTACCATTCGATTCCCTGCCGATCAAGCTCGCGCCACGGCTTCAAGCCGCAATGCCCGCGTTTGAGTTTATCGTTGCGGACCCGAATGAAAACCTAAAACCGGAAAATAAAGAACTGATCATCATCGATACGGTCGAGGGCATCAATGAGGTGACGGTGATTGACGATATCGACAAAATAAAAACAGAGAAGGTCTATTCCCTGCACGATTTTGACCTGGGTTATAATCTAAAACTTTTGCAAAAATTAGGCGAACTGGATAAAGTTAAAATCGTCGGCGTGCCGATGGAAGGGGATGAGGAAAAAATATTTGAGCAATTAAAGACTTTTCTTCGCGTCATTTCGACCAAAAGGTAAAAAGTGCTTGTCCTTTAATCGTGTGAAATTAAATGAAATTATCCTAATGTCCAAAAAACTTTAATTTAAACGAAATTATAAAATAATAAAATCAGGATACATATAAGAATGATAATATAATAAAAAAATTTATTATTGGTTAGGGGGATTATTGGAGTTATTGATGAATGGCATATTTAACCAAAATTCGATAAAAAATAATCATTACAAGCAAATAAATAATAGCTCCAATGACAAACGCACCCGGCAAACTAACCCAGGGTAAACGGTGGGCTATGTCAGGAATTATATAAAAAACCAACAGCAAGCAAGCAATATTAATTACAATAACAGTTGTCTCGAAACGTTTTAAGTTTTCATTCTTTCGCTGTTGGGAAAAAAAATATGCTAACGATATGGCAAGGAGTGGCGCGACAACAATACCAAGCGATACTAAAAAAAATATACCAAGAAAAACCACCCAACTTGTTGGTATATCCCATTCATTAGCGAATGATATATTTGGAACCGTGAGAAAAATTATTGAAAATAGCAATAGAAAAAAGATTCTTTTTTTCATAATGATATAAATTACTTCCAATTGATCCGCAAAAAATGCGATGCACAGGACATGCAGGGGTCGTATGCGCGGATGATTTTTTCCACTTCTTTTTTTATCTTCTCTTCCCAAAGTTTTTGTCCGTCTACTCCTTCCGCACAGATCTCCACCACTGCCTCGCGCACATCCGAGCGCATATTGATCAGATTCTGCGCGGTCGGAATCACCAGGTTAGCATAGCGCACCTTGCCCTCGTCAATGCCGAGCCAGTAATAAAGCGTGCCCCGCGGCGCTTCGATCACGCCGACGCCCTCGCCAGTCATCCTTGCCGGCTTGGCCAACTCTTCTTTCTGGAATTTAGTCGTGGAGAGCAGCTCGATCGAATGGTCGATCGAATGAAGGATCTCGATCGCCTGCGCCAGATTGTTATGGAAAATATTATCCGAAGGAAAGACCGCCAGGTGTTTCGCCAGGTCGCGTTTGGTGTCGGCGTGCAGGGCTTCTTTATTCAGATTGAGCCGCGCCAGCGCACCGACCATATACTCCTTGCCCTCGAACTCAAAAGCGGCGGCCTGAGAATACGGAATCACCACCGAATGCAGGTGGTCCCAATAATTTTCTTCTTTGATCACCTCGCCGGTCGAAGTCTTAATAACTCCCTCCAGATAAGAAAAATCTTGCGTCGCGATCGCTACAAAATTGGTCTTACGCTTCAAACTCCAATCGCAATCATAGAAAATATCGCATAGGCGGATCACCGCCGCCCTGATGCTTTTCAGCTCCTCTATCATCGCCGGGATTTTTGACTCATCCGGCAATTTGGCAAACCCCCCGACAGCCTCGAACATGGCGTGTACCGAACGTCCGGCAATGAGCGTAGACAGGTTGTTCCCCGCTTCTTTGATATGCAGTGCGTCATGGATCAACTCTTTCTGGCTTTCGGCCAGATCCAAAGCCGAATCTACGCCAAAGAGGTCGGGCGCGACGAAAAAATAAAGATGCAGCGCGTGATCGCGGATCATCAGGCTGTACATCGTCAGTTTACGCAGGATGAGCGTCTGGGAGCTTATCTTGATCCCCAGTGTTTTTTCCACCGCTTCGGTGCAGGCAGTCAGGTGCGCAATCGAGCAGGTACCGCAGATATGCGAAACCAGCTGGGGCACGGCCATCGCCGGCTGGCCCTTGACCGCCTGTTCATAAAACCGCTTATTCTCCATTACGCGCAGGTCCACCCTCGCCACCTTGCCGTCACGGATCTCAATATCCAGATCCGCATGGCCTTCAATTTTCGAGAGCTTATTGATGCTGACATTTAGATCACAACTATGCATATAGATCTCATAACGCGTAACTCATAACGCGTAACATTAATTTTTAATTAGGCTCCAAAGCATTTTCCCAATTTTATCATTTAACGATAGACCATTTTGATATTCAAGATCAGAAATCCATTTTTCATCAAAAGAAAAAAATAATAAGTACTTAGATTCCTTCAAGGAGCCGTAAGAAATTTCAAGAAAATTTTTATAGACCTTGCTGTCGTATTCCTTATTTCTCGCGAAACCTTCAACGTAATTTAAAATTACCGATAGCGCTGATCTCCTAATTTGTGAAGTAGCACCATAAATTTCTTCCTTGGGGAATTTCCTTGTGAGCGCATAAATCATTTTGACGTACTGATGCATGCTTAACTTCAACTCGTCATGGAAATTCATTTCGTTATGCGTTATGCGTTACGAGTTATGCGAGGTACTTTTCAAAAACTTCTATAAATTTTTTCTCATCGATCGGACAGCCGGCGATGCTGTCATCAACCTTGACCACATCCTTCAGCGCCAGGCACTTTGGTAACAAGCCGTAAGCGTCTACATCTTTTTGTATTTCCGCCTGCTTCTCAACATCAAAATTGTTCCGCTGCCCGGAAGGCAGGGCGGTCATCGCACAATTACCCATAGCGATCAGAATCTTCGATTGCTTTCTTATCTCCTCAACTTCCAGTTTATCGCGTTCGCTCGATACCGTACCTTCGACCAGCGCAATGTCCAGATTCTTGAACTCACGTTTGTCGCTCACCGACATGAAATGGATGATCTCCATTTTTTCAAGCCAAGGCAAAAGTTTCTGATTGAAAACTTCAATCATATAAATCGAACAACCCTCATCGCAGGTCAGGGAAAAAATCCCGACTCTTTTTTTATTAATACTCATAAAAAAATATTATATTTCTCCGTTTATTTCCCGCTCCAGCCGCTCCAGGAAATTTTTAAAAAATTCAAACCTCTCCTGACAGATTTTTTTCGCGGTTTCCGTATATAGCTTATCGATCAAAAATTTCGTCTTAACTTCAAATTCTATCTGCGGGCTGTGCTTGCTCTTGTCCTGGATGCGGCCGTTGATCTTACCATTCATATTCTCCTTTATATATTCATCTATATCAACTTTTTTGTAAATATTCGCATGATTTTTTTCTATCCATATAAAAGCGCGCGCAACGCCGATGGCGCCAAGCGAATCCAGTTTATCGGCATCGAATAAAATTTTAGCTTCAATCGTTGTCGGCTTATTTTCTGTTTTGTAGCGATGAGAGATGATGCAATCCTGGATATATTTGATTTTTCCACCGGCAAAGCCTAGTTTAGCGAGTATCGGCTCGGACATCTCGGCGCTGACTATGGCGTGATCCGTCCGGCCGGTCGGGTCGCTCATCTCCTTATGCCCGCCGATATCATGCAGCAGCGCGGCCGCCTGTAACACCTCCAGATCGACATCCTTCTCATTTTTCGCTATGGTCAGCGCCAGATTATATACCCTCATCACATGATTCATGTCATGGCCAGCATCTGTGGTGCCCTTAATTTCATTTTCCGCACACTCTCTTATTTTTTGAAAGACTTCTTCCGTCATATCAAATCTTTTTTAGCCATTTCAAGAATCCCCAGGCGATCGCCCCGCCGGCCACGGCAGTCAGAAATTGCGGCCAGCTCATCAGCTGCGTCACCGCGGCCGCGAGCTCTTTCTTCAGCAGTAGCCTGACGATGAATTGGACGGAAAAATATAGCAGCAAAAATTTCAATCCGGCGCCGACGAATACCCCGGCCCAATAGCCCTTCTGTTCGTCGTTGAAACGATAGCGCAGCTGGTCTATCGTCAATATAAACAGCACGTTGGAAAGCATGATGAACGGCACGGCCGGCGCGAGCGGTGCCGGCAAGAGTCCGCCGGCGAGCGCCATGATGCTCGGAACCAGAGAAATCAACAAAGCGCTCCTGATGCCCACCAGGAACAGCAGCAAAATCAGGATCGCGTTGACGATCGGACCGGTCAGTAGTTGGATGTGAATCACGAAAGGCAGAACCGTGGCTACGCTTGCTAATCCTAAAAATTGGACAGCTGTCCGTACATTGACCGCTTCCACCTCGGCCTCGATGCCCCCCTCTTCCGCCAGTTCTTCCTCTATTTCTTGGACCTCCTCCTCCACCGCTGTTTTTTCTTCCGCCTCCTGTTCGTCTAGGTAGTCCATACTCGTTGCATTATCCCCTCTCCCTAACGGGAGAGGGCTAGGGTGAGGGTGTGTATTAAAATTTACGTTTATTAACAACCTCTAAAATATTTTCTAACACCGATTCTAAATTTTCTTTCACGTCCGTATTGGTATATCTTTTTACAGTCAAACATTGCCGTTCTAAAAATTTTTGTCGTACTGAGTCATTTTTAATTTCCTGTTTACTTTCATGCGTTGCTCCATCAATCTCGATAACTAATTTTAACTCCGCACAATAAAAATCCACTATATATCTACCGATGCTAAATTGTCTCTTAAATTTAAATCCTTTCAGTCGTCTATTTCTGAGTTTTCCCCACAAAATCTTTTCACAGGTAATTGGTTGTTGTCTCAAAACTCTTCGGATATTTTTATGTTGGGTGAGATTGAATAATTTTTCCATAATAATTCTACCTCACCCTACCCTCTCCTGCAAAGGAGAGGGAGAAGCAACTATTTCCTTTTCTTATAACTCGTATGCAAAACCTGATGCTCCAGCTTTCCCTGCTTTGAGAGCCATTCGAGAGTCTTGATCACCGTCTTGTTTTTGTGAGCCTCTCTGACATTTTTCCCTTTATCCAGTTTATACAAAGCCCCGACGCGGGCTTTGCGGATCGCCGCGGTAGTCGGGATCGGCTCGCCGCCGCCACCGATGCAGCCGCCCGGACAGGCCATGATTTCTATATAATCATAATCTTTATATTTCGGCAGGAACTCAATCGCGTTTTTCATACCGTTTACTACTGCCACCCTGAGCTTCGCCTTGCCGAAATCGACCGTCGCCTCCTTAATTCCATCGAGGCCTCGCGTATCCAAGAATTCAAGCCTGGTTTTACAAAGCTTGCTTCCCTCTCCACAGATGCGCGCTTGCGCCGTCCTCAATGCCGACTCCATCACTCCGCCAGAGCCGCCATAGATCGCGGCCGCGCCGGTATATTCGCCCAAAGGCTCGTCCGCTTTGGCGCCCTTCAATTTGGTAAAATCGATGTTTGCTTTTTTAATCATAAAAGCCAGCTCGCGCGTAGTCAAGACAAAGTCCACCGGCAAGAGTCCTTTGACTTTCAGTTCCGGCCGCGCCGCCTCATATTTTTTGGAGGTACAGGGCATGATGGAAACTACGATAATATCCTTAGGATTTATTTTCGCGTTTTGCGCCCAAAAAGTCTTGATCAGGCCGCCCGAATGGATCTGTGGCGAGCGCGCGGTGGTGATATTCGGAATCAGGTCCGGACGGTAATACTCGACATACCTGATCCAGGCCGGACAGCAGGAGGTGAACATCGGCAACCTCACCCTTTTTCCCTCTCCTTGATAAGGAGAGGGATGGGGTGAGGTAATCCTTTCCAAAAGCTCATCTGCTTCGACGATCGTCGTTATGTCGGCCGCAAAATTTACATCGAACACGTGGCTGAACCCTAGCAACTTCATCGCTTCGACCAGCTGGCCCTCGACTAAGCGGCCGTAAGGCAAACCGAACTCCTCGCCGATGGAAACCCGGATCGAAGGCGCGAACTGCGCCACTATGGTCTTTTTGCCTTCTTTGATCAGCTTCTCCACCTCCGCGTAATGATACTGCTCCTGCGCCGAGGAGACCGGGCAATGCACGGCGCACTGACCGCAAAGGATGCATTCCACGCCCTTCTTCTTGACCGGAACCACTTCCTGATTCGCACCTTTGCCGCGCAACTCCAGATAATTGATGCCCGCGATCTTAGAACAGGCCTCGATGCAATTGCGGCAATCGATGCATTGCGTCGCGTCCAGCTCGACCGCATTCTCAAATTTATAAGTCGGACGATTTCCCTTCCTGTCTTTGAAGCGATTCAGGGGTATCTTATATTTCTCGGCATAATGTAGCAGTTTACAATTCAGACGCCAGACGCAGGTCGCGCATTTTTCGATGTGATCGGCAAAAATCATTTCCAGATTCAGGTTGCGCGAGCGTTTGACCCGCGGCGTATCAGTGCGGATTTCCATGCCCTCCATTACCGGCGTTGAACAAGCCGTGGACAGGCCCTTACGATCCTTGACTTCCACCACGCAGACGCGGCAGTTGGCCTTATGTGGAAAATCAGGATGTTCGCAAAGCGTCGGTATTTCCACGCCGGCCTCCGTGGCAACCTCAAAAATCGTCTGTCCGGGTTGGCAGACAATATCACGTCCGTTCAATTTTATCTTAAACTGTTTTTTGGGCGGCATCCTTTAAGATAGAACCTTTTATGTTGACCAGTTCTTTAAAAATCAGATAGGTAAAAATAATGAAGATCGGATTGGTGATGAATCGCAGGGCGGATAGGATCATATTCCAAAAAATTGCCAAAGCGGAATTCTCAGGCAAGATAAAAAGCGGCAGTGAAACCACTAAGAACACTGCGAGATAAACCAGCCCCAGATAGACAGTCCGCGCGACCACCGCCCACCAATAATTTTTAACCAGCTGCTGGCTGCGTTTCAGGGCTGCCATGCCGGTCTGTTTTTCATAGACTAAAGCGTAGGTCGAAAAACTGTAATAAACGGAAAAGATAATCCCGGGGATGATCAGCAGCAAGGCCCAAAACAAGGTAAACAGCCCGGTCAGGAAACCGACAATGATCACCGGCCAAGCCAGGACTATGCCCTTGTTCAGAAGCTCTCTGACGCTCCGGCTGCCGTCTTCGAGCAGCAACAAAGTCGCGGCCTGAACCGTTGATGCCAGATAAACCACGAAAGCGATCGACGCTACCAATAGCAGCACGAGCAGCATCTTGACCGCTACCGCCTGCCCTCCGGCCAACCCGAGGAAGAAAACGACTACCGTAAATGGAATAATCGCCAAAGCGGAAATCAGGGACAGGGTTACCGCTTTTCTGAAAAGCACTTCGTACATCTTTAGGGTCCGCTGGAATAGGTCGCTGAAAGATGGGAGTTTGGCCGTCACAACGGTCTTGGCCGGTGCCGCGCCCGGCGCGATGTTTGTTTGTTCCATAAATCGATATGTTATATGTTAAATCTATATGGCAAAACAGCTGCAGATCTCTTGCTTCTCTCCTTTGGCAAGAACTATTTCATTGTCCGGCATCGCCGACAAGACGTTTTTGACGTAGCTTTTGATGGCGACAGCGGCCGCACAGCCGAGACCGCAAAAAGAGGTATCCGACAGATTGTCCAGGAGCTCCGCGGCGGTCCGCCAGTCAGGCTCTTCCTCGCTGAGTATTTCTTTCAGGCGCAGATTGCCGTCGCGGCAGGGCGTGCACTGGCCGCAGGATTCCAATGAAAAAAAAGTCGCCCAATGGAGCATCAATTCCCGCGGTTTATATTTTGTCAGGCTGTAGACCCGGATCGAACCGGCGCCGCCGGCAGGCTGATCAAGCTGCTTAGAGTTCAAAACCGTGCCGGAGCCGTCGCCGCCGATCTGCACGAAAAAGGGAAAGTTCGGATAATTATGCGTCGTTTTCAGGATTTTCTCGATGCTCCAGTCAGCCGGCAGCTGATATACATTTTCATACAGGCAATCGCCGGTGATGGTATAGAATCTTTCTCCTTTATATTCATCCGCGTTGACCAGGCTCACGTTGTAAAAAGTTTCCACGTTGTTGATGAGCGTAGGCGAGCCCCAGAGTCCGGCTTGCGGCGGATAGGGTGGCCTCATCCGCGGCTCGATGCGGCGGCCTTCGATCGCGTTCAGGAGACTCGTCTCTTCCCCGCCGATGTAGCCGGCCTCGTGCGGCTTCATGAACAGCTCTACGGCCGCACCGGATTGCGCAATATATTGCGTAAGCAGCCTTTTATATTTTTTGTGATAAACGGGATTCAAATAAAAAATGCCTTTTTCGGCTTTGATCGTTTCGATGGCTATAGTCATACCTTCAATCACCCGATCGGCAAAGTGCTCGATGATATACCCATCCTTCTTCACTCCCGGTTCGCCCTCACTTGCATTACATACAACATATTTATTGCCTTTTGCCTGCCCTGAGCTTGCCGAAGGGGCCTCCCGTACCATCAACCACTTGTCAGCGACAGGAAAACAACCGCCGCCGCGGCCGATCAGTCCGGCTTTTTTTATTTTATCTAATATATCCACTTTAAATTTTCAATTTACAATGATCAATTTTCATTGAATTATCAATTTTCAATTTTAAATTGAAAATTTTATCATTGAAAATTTACTGAAAATTGTAAATTGGTAATTGACAATTATTTAGGTCGATCCAAATCACCTTAAAGCAACTTTTTCTTTCCTATATACTCTACTAAATCAGCTAAACGGCTAGAATACCCCCATTCATTATCATACCAGGAAACCACCTTGACTAAGTCACCGCCGATCACCTTGGTCAACGACAGATCGACGATCGAGCTGGCCGGGTTGCCGACGATATCTTGCGAAACGATTTCTTCTTCGGTCGCGACCAAAATACCGCGCAGGCGCGCTTCCCTGGTCGCTTTCTTGATCGCCTGGTTGACTTTCTTCTCGTCTACTTTTTTGTTGGTGATATAAACCACATCACAAAGCGAGCCGACTGGAGTCGGTACGCGCATCGCCATGCCGTCAAACTTGCCTTTGAGTTTCGGGATGGTCTCGGTCACGGCGATGGCCGCCCCGGTGGTGGTCGGTACGATGTTCAGAGCGGCCGCGCGCGCCCGCCTGAGATCCTTGTGCGGTCCGTCCACCAGGTTTTGATCCGCAGTATAGGAATGGACGGTGGTCATAATCGCTTTCTTGATGCCGAAATTCTTCAGAATCACCGCGGTCAAAGGCGCCAGGCAGTTGGTGGTGCAGGAAGCCATCGAAATGACCTTGTCCGATTTTTTCAGTTTTTCTTCATTCACACCAAGGACAAAAGTCTTCACCCCGCCACCCTTGGCCGGCGCGGAAATAATCACTTTTTTCGCCCCGGCCTTGAGGTGCGCGCCTGCGCCTGCCTTATCGGTAAAACGGCCGGTCGATTCGATCACTACATCGACATCAAGGCTCTTCCAGGGCAACACGCTCGGATCTTTTTCCGCGTACACCCGATATTTCCTGCCTTTGACGAGTAGGCTGTCGGCAGTCGCGCCTAAGCTGCCTTTGAATTCGCCATAGCAAGAATCGTACTTCAATAAATGAGCCAGGGTTTTCGTGTCGGTCAGATCATTGATTCCGACCACCTCAATCCCCTTTTTGTTGAGCAAGGCTTTAAAAACCGCCCGGCCGATCCTGCCAAAGCCATTGATTGCTACTTTCATAAATTAATTTCTTGTCATCCTGAGGCGTAATCGCCGAAGGATCTATAATATTTTTCACAAAAACATATCATAGATCCTTCGCTATCGCTAAGGATGACAGGCAATTATTAATAAATTATTGTTAAATTATATCATATTTCCCCCTTTTTCACCAAACAAAAAAACAGCATTCGCTGTTTTATTCTTAAATCCTAAATCTTAAATCCTAAATCTATTTCTTCTTGTTCCTATCCAGATCAACCTCAGATACCGTATACCCCTTGCCGTCATCATCGGAAAATTTCACATCAACCGCGTGTTTCAAGAGATGCCAGCCGACCACCTCGCCGCGCTTGCCATCGACATTGACGATCGTTCCGACCTTCGGCATGGTTTTTGCCAGATCCAGGTAGCCCTTCTCTTCATAGGCCAGGCAGCACATCAGCCGGCCGCAACAGCCGGAGATACGGTCCGAACCGCGGTGCTCGCACTGCTGAGCCTCCGCCATCTCCGAGGTGATGGAAACGAATTCTTTCAGATTGGTCCGGCAGCAAAGCGGGCGGCCGCAATGCCCGCAATCACCGCACAGCCTGGCCTCATCCCGGATGCCGATCTGCTGCAGGCGGATGGTGCGGTTGAAATGGCGGGTCAGATCTTTAACCAGGTCGCGAAAATCGATCCGTCCGTCGGCGATGAAAGCGAAGGTCAGGCGCGAACCGTCGAGCGACAGGTGCAGATCCACAACCTTCATCTCCAGTCCGTATTTATCCGTATATTCTTTGCATTCCGAAATCATTTTTTCTTTCTTCTCCTGATCCGGCATCTTTTCCAGGTCGACCAAAGTCGCTTTACGCAATATCTGCTTGATCTCCTCACCCTTTTCTTTGTCAAAATTTTCCGGATCCGCTTCTTCCAAAGCGATCACTTGCGCCAGCTCGTTGCCGGCATCAGCTTTGATGATCACCCAGTCGTTGAGTTTCAACTCGAAATCACCGGTATCGCATAGATACGGCTTATACCAAGTGGTGAATTGAACCTTGGCGGCTTTCATTTATATGTTGAGATTAGATGCTAAAACGGACGAATTTTTCCACCACCGCGCCGGCTAGGATGTCGCTTACTTTCTTAGTGTCATCTTTGATGTATTCCTGCTTGGCCAGACAAGCTTCTTCGTAAAATTTGGACAGTTTGCCGACCATGATTTTTTCGAGCATCGCCTCCGGTTTGCCTTCGGCCAAAAGCTGTTCGCGGTAAATCTCTTTTTCCCTATCAAGCACTTCCGCCGGAACGTCCTCCGGATTGATGTAACGCGGATTCGCCGCTGCCACCTGCATGCCGATCTCTCGCGCCAACCCGGCTTCGCCCGCGCGGTCGATGGCCACGAGCACGCCGATGCGACCGCCCGCGTGCGAGTAGGCGGCGACCGAGCCCTTTGAGGCGACTATCGCGTAATCTCTGATCTCCATCTTCTCGCCGACCACGCCGGAAAGACTATCCAACGCTTCTTTGACGGTGCTGCCATCCATCGATAGGGCCAGCAGTTCCTCCAGACTTTGCGGCTTCGCGGCGACGGCCAGCTCAAGCGCCTGGTCCGCGAAATTCTGAAATCTTTCACTCTTCACCACAAAATCGGTCTCAGCGCGCAGGTCGATCATATAGCCTTCGTTTCCCGCTTCGTTGGTCGCAATCTTCACCAGCCCTTCTCCGGCTTCCCGGTCGCTCCGTTTGGCCGCTTTGGCGATGCCCTTTTTGCGCAAAACATCAACAGCTTTTTCCAGGTCACCCTCGGCTTCGAGCAAAGCATTGCGGCAATCGCCCATGCCAGCACCGGATTGTACGCGTAATTCTTTAATCAAATCTAATGAGATATCCATATGTCTTTCACTAAAAAATTTAATTTAAAATTCAAAATTCTAATATCAAAATACTAAACAAATTCTAATGACAAAAATTCAAAATTACAAACTTTGCCGTTTTGAATTTTGATATTTGAATTTCATTATTGTTTAGGATTTAGGATTTTGTGCTTCGTATTTATTGTTTTGCTGTTTGAGTAGCTGCTTTGACTTTCCCCTCCTTGATCGCCGCTCCCACAAGCCCTAGAATCAATTTGACGGCTTTGATCGCGTCATCATTTCCCGGAATGATATAGTCAACGCCGGTCGGATTCACGTTGGTGTCGCAAATCGCCACTACCGGCAATTTTTTCTTCTTCGCTTCGGCGAGCGCCGTATCTTCATGTTTGATGTCCCAGATAAACAGTATGTCGGGAATCTTGGTCAGACTGACCATGCCGCCGACTTTCTTGTCCAGCCGCGCAATCTCTCGGGCGATGTCCAGCTGTTCTTTCTTGGTGTATTTATCCAGCTTGCCCAAAGCCTGTTCCTCTTTCAAAGTCTTATACTTCTTGATCGCCTTTTTGATCACATTGAAGTTGGTGATGCTGCCGCCGAGCCAGCCTTCGTTTACGTAAGGCACGCCCGCGTCTTCGGCCGTTTCTTTCAGGGTCTTGTTGACCTGATCTTTGGTACCGACCAAAAGAATCACCTTGCCTTCAGCCGCTGATTTTTCCAGAAAAGCCAGGGCTGATTCAAGCAGTTTCCTGGACTTGGAGAGGTCGATCACGTGGATACCGTTGCGCGAACCAAAAATAAAAGGCGCCATTTTCGGGTGCCATTTGGAGGTGCGATGGCCAAAATGCATGCCGGCCTTAAGCATCTCCTCTACTGTCGGAAGTTTACTCATAAGTTTGTTTCCTTTGTTACCTCTACCCCGCTTCATCTATTCCCGAGCGTTCAGGATAGACAAGGAAATTATCCGTCAGCTGACGGAGGAGTATGAGAGTTAATTAGCTGTCATTCCTGCGAAAGCAGGAATCCAGAATGAATTAAAAATTAGGGTTTCCCCTAAGTTGATACAATCTTAAAATATTACCCGTGATTTGTCAAGCATAAGCTGGCCATGTTTAACAAAGAAAAAGGAGGGCCCCGAAAGACCCTCCTCGCAGTGCATCGACCGGCCTAAAGACCGGATTGTGAAGTATGGACGCTGATTAGTGTATTTCTGATATGCAGAAAAGCCTTGTCTTCCGTCGCATTTACCGGCCATTCGGCAAGTACGCCGACCGGCGTTTCGATGACATAGAGCTTCGAACGCCGGTGCGCGCACATTTTCTCCGAACCTACGATGAGGCCGGAATTGAAGGCAAGCCGGATAATCTCTCGTGATGCCTGGTCTTCCCCCAATAAATAGGCGAGCATAGCTGAATCGCCCATGAAGCAGCCAAGACGAGTCTTTTCCGCTTGGTCGCACGCATCGCGTCCGCTGTTTTTTTTCGCCCCGGCCAGTAGCATGTCACGGACTCGTTTGACTTCGGCCACGACCAGGGCGGCGGCCACCTTGTCCTCTGCTTTGTTCCCGAAACCGCATCTGATGCGGACCGGTTCGACAGGTTCGTAGTACAAGCTCGCCAACGCCACGACTGAATCGGCCAATTCCAGGTCGCCAGCCTGCATCTGGGACAGCCGTTCTTTGACCAGGACCGCCATGTCGTTATTGATCTGAGTGAGCCTGGATGCCGCGCATCCGCCGAAAATCGACGCAAACATGACGAAGCAGATGGCCGCAATGATCCGATGTCTTTTCATCACTCCCCCTTTTGGTTTTAATGATGGTTAAACGCAGTTCCGCCTATGGTTGCTGTATAAAAATGATCGATTTTAAAAAGACTTATTTTTATAACATAAGCCCTGAATTATGTCAAACTTGACATTTACAATGTTTTTTAATATGATACTTAAAAGCTCGAACGGGCTATTTTTATTTAAATTACTTTATAGCTATGAAAAAGGATATCCATCCGACTTATTACCCCAAGGCCAAGGTTTCTTGCGCTTGCGGCAACACCTTCTACACCGGTTCGACTCAGGAAGAGATCAAGACTGAGTTATGTTCAGCTTGCCATCCTTTTTATACCGGCAAACAGAAACTGGTTGACGCGGCTCGCCGGGTAGAGAAATTCAAAGCGAAAACCGACGCTAAAGCGAAATCCAAGGTTGTTCTGAAAAGCAAAACGGTAAAACGCGCCACCAAAGAAAAAGCGAGAGCTGAAAAACGGACTGAAAAAACAACTTCAAAGAAGTAGCAATACGAACGGCTATCTAGTCTTGTTTATGATATACTATAAAGTATATGTAAGCAGAAATAGGTAGCCGTTTTGTTAATTTTCAAGTTTCAAGTTTCAATTTTCAATCAATATAACAATTATCAATTTTTCAATTAACTTTGAAAGTTAAGTCATTGAAAATTCAATGAAAATTGTAAATTGAAAATTGTAAATTTATGTATAAGGAAATCAAACAAAAATTTAAAGAGCTGGAAGAGGCTTTGAGCGATCCGGCCAACGCAGCCGATCGCGATAAACTGAAACGGCTGGCGCAGGAGCGGTCGGAAATAAAAAATCTGATCGATCTGATTTTTGCTTTGGAAAAGGCGGAAACTGATCTGGCACAGAATGAAGAATTGCTCGCCAAGGAGACGGATGAGGAATACAGAGAAATGGCCGCGCAAGAAATCACAGAGCTGAAACAAAAAATCCAGACGCTAAAAACCGAGATCGAAGCGGAATTGCACCCGGCCGATCCGGATGACAAAAAAAATATCATCATGGAAATACGCGCCGGCACCGGCGGCGATGAATCGGCCCTGTTCGCGGCCGATCTGTTCCGCATGTACAGCCGTTACGCCGAACGGAAAGGCTGGAAAATCGACTTGCTCGATTCTAGCCGCATCGGTATCGGCGGATTGAAAGAGGTCGTTTTTTCGGTCGCCGGCAAAAGCGTCTACGGCGGATTGAAATTCGAATCCGGTACGCACCGTGTTCAGCGCGTGCCGGAAACCGAAAAAGCCGGCCGCATCCACACCTCTGCTGCCACCGTGGCCGTGCTGCCCGAGGCAACTGAGGTGGAGGTACAAATCAGTCCGGCTGATATACGGATCGATACTTACGCGGCCAGCGGCCCGGGTGGCCAAAAGGTCAACACCACCAACTCGGCCATCCGCATCACCCACCTGCCGACCGGCCTGGTGGTCACCTGCCAGGACCAGAAATCGCAGGGTCAGAACAAGGTCAAGGCGATGGAGGTCTTGCGTTCACGGCTATACGAAAAGATGCGCTCCGACCAGCACGAAATAGAAGCAGCCCAGCGCAAGGCCCAGATCGGCAGCGGCGACCGCAGTGAAAAAATCCGCACTTATAACTTTCCCCAGGATCGCGTGACCGACCATCGCATCGGCCAGAGCTGGCACTCGATCAGCCGCATAATGGACGGCGAGCTGGAGCTGATCGTCGAAGCCCTCAAGACCGAGCAGTCAAAATTAAACTCTATATAAATCCCCACACCTATCAATAGGTGTGGGGATAAAAAGCGGCGGGAGTGACCCCACCGCGAATTCCTTTTCAGATGATCTGGTCGATCAGCCCGAGCTCGAGCGCCTCCTTTGCGCTGAACGTCGGCTTCTTTTTAAAAATCTTGACGACCTTCTGCCTGCTCATTCCCGTCCGCTTCATCACCAGCCGATTCATCTTCTCCTGATCTTCCTCCAACTCCTTGACCAGTTTTTTCAATTGCCGCTGATCGTGCAATTCGTCCAGGCCCACGTTTTCCATGTAAAGATTGTGCACGAAAATCGTGGCGTTGTCGGCGCAGAGTCGTCTGTCGCACGCCTGGAGAATGATTGCGGCCATCGAGCCTGCGGTTCTTGTGACTTTGGCGGTTTTTTTGCCCCTATAGCGGCCGAGCTGATCGATTATATCAAGCCCTGGCTCGACATAGCCGCCGGAACTCGATATGATCACTTCGATGTCCGGAGAACCTGCCTGCGTCAGATCGTTCAGCGTCTCGCAGACATTATCCAGCATCTCGCTGTTCACTTCCCCATCGATGTAAATGATCCTTTCTGCCGTCTGTATGTCCGCTGCCTTACCGATGTATGGCGTCGCGTCCACCCGCTTGACCAGCGAAAACGCTTTAACGGCACATACGCTTACAATCAGGACGAGCACGATCACCAGGAGCTTATTCAAGATTTTTTTTCTGTTCATCGCTCTGGCCCCCTTTTGTAGGTGAGCGTTAAGGATCGTTTGGCCGCCTTGATCTCGTGATTCATATTGATCAGGCGGCAAATGATGTGTTTGCAAAGGGCTAAAGATACATTAAAATTTTATCATTTATTATCGCTGTCGTAAAGAAAAATGAAGATTAAAGAAGCTTTGACTGAAAGTTATATCAAATTAGAAAAAAAGGGCTCGGACAATCCGCATCTTGACGCGGAAATTTTGTTGGCGCATATCTTGAAAAAGCCGCGAGAATTCTTATTCGCCCACCCGGAAACCGAACTGACAAAACGACAGGTCTCAGTTTTCAGGTTTCAGGTTTCAGAGAGATTGCGGGGAGCGCCAGTCGCCTATATCACCGGTGAAAAAGAATTCTACGGCCTTAAATTTTTTGTCAACAAAAACGTTCTGGTTCCCCGCCCGGAGACGGAGTTGATGGTGGAGACTGCCTTGGCGCTAGCCAAACTGACTAACGAACCGATTATTTTTATTGATGTCGGCACGGGAAGCGGGTGTATTATCACCGCTATCGCCAAGGCAATTTCCAATTTCCAATTTCCAATTTCCAATCAATTTTCAATGTCAAATTTCCAATTCGTTGCTACCGACATTTCCGCCAAAGCACTGAACATTGCCAAAAAGAATGTCAAACTGAACTCCGTGGAAAAAAATATTAAATTTTTTCAGGGAAATTTATTGGAACCCGTCCTCAAATCTAAAATCCAAAATCTAAAATCTAAAATTCTCATCTGTGCCAATCTCCCCTACCTCACCCCGGCGCAGATCAAAAAATCGCCGACACTGAAGTTCGACCCGAAGCTCGCTCTCACCGCCGGTAAAGACGGACTCAAATACTATCGAGAGCTATTCATCCAAATTAACAAATTACAAATTACCAATTACTGCATCCTCTGCGAAATAGATCCGAGCCAAAAAATTTCCATCAGGCGCTTGGCCAAACGCCTGTTGCCGCCGCATGAGTTTGACCTGAAAAAAGATCTGCGCGGTCACAGCAGACTAGCGATAATTACCGGCAGGCTACAATCAACGAACAATAATCAATAAACGACAAAAAAACTCTCAGCCCAGGGCTGAGAGTTTTTTAATGACCTAAATATTTTATTGCTTCTTTTTCTTCTCCCCTTCGGCCGGGGCGGCTCCTTCAGCGGGCGCTGCGGCTCCTTCAGCCGGGACAGCTGCCGCTTCGGCGGCTGGCACAACAGGTACCGCTTCTTCTTTCACTGTCGACACCACGCTGACGATCACCTCTTCCGGATCAGCTTCAAGTTCTACGCCTTCCGGTAATTTGAGATCTTTCAATTTAATCACATCATTCATCGTTGCCAACACGGAAATATCCACCTCGATCTCCTTGACCAGCTTATCCGGCAGACAGGTAATTTCAATATGATCCGAGGCTTTGGCCAGTACGCCGCCAAGTTCCGCCACCGCCTTGGATTCGCCGACAAAAGTCAGCTCCACTTCCACGGTGATCTTTTTCTTCATATCAACTTTATAGAAATCAATATGCGACAGCCCGCCCTTGATCGGTTCTTTTTCCACTTCTTTAACCACCACCTGGAGTGGCGCACCGTCGTCGATCTTCAGATTGATCAAGCTGGATTCTCCGGCGCGTTCAAACAGCTTCGAAAAATCGATCGCCTTGACCTTGAAATTAAGATTTTTCTGGCCGCTGCCGTAAACGACCGCCGGCACAAAACCGGCCTTGCGCAGCAGATTGGCCTTGTCTTTATCAGTTCGGCTCCAGGCCGACAAATTTAATTCTTCACCCATATGTATTATTTTAGATTTTAGATTTTAGATTTTGGATTTATTTTTGCGCCTAGATCTAAAATCCGTCACCGCCTCAGCGGGATCCCGCCCTCATTAATTAATTATAAGTGGCGGGACAATCTAAAATCTAAAATTGTTAGTAGCTTATTCTTGACCTGATAATGATGCTTTGCACCACCCCGACCATCATCAGGTTGGAAATGATGGTGGAGCCTCCATAACTTAAAAAAGGCAACGCAATTCCGATTACCGGCAGCATGCCTATATTCATAGCTATATTAATAAACATTTCAATAAAAATCAAGCTCATCACCCCAAGCACGAAAAATATGCCGAAATCGTTGTTTATTTTCTTCAATGAGGCCAGACAGCGGAAAATGAAAACCGCGAAGAAAATCAGCACCAAAGCGACGCCAAAAAACCCGAGTTCCTCGGAAATGACCGCGAAAATGAAGTCCGTCTGGCTTTCCGGCAAAAATTTGAGTTGCGATTGCGACCCGAAACCGATACCCCGGCCGAAGAGCCCCCCGGAACCGACGGCAATTATCGCTTGAGAAATATTATAGCCCTGATTCAAGGGGTCGAATGAGGGGTTCAAAAAGGTGGCGATCCGCTGCTTCTGATATGGCGCGAGATAAAACGACCAGGCGAGAGTTCCGAGCACCGCTATCAATAGCATCATCATGGCCAGATATTTCTTTTCCAGACCGGCAAGCACTATAAAAGCCAGCCAGACGGAAAACAACAGCATGGCTGAACCGAAATCCGGCTGGAAGGCCACCAAGACGAACAGGATAAGGGTCCCGCCGCCGGTGATGATGAGATGTTTCAGGGGGCTTACTTTGATTGAGGCGGAAGAAAAATAACGCGCCAGAAATAAAATCAAAGCAAACTTGACGAATTCTACCGGTTGGATACCTAGCCCGGCGATATAGAACCAGCCCTTGGTGCCGTTGATCACCGTGCCGAACAACAGCACTGCGACCAGCGAGCCGAGAGCGGCCAGATAGAAATAATTGCTGAAACTGCGCAGGGAGTGATAATCGGTAAAGGCGAGAAAAAACATCAGGCAAAAACCGATGCCGGCAAAGATCAGTTGTTTCTTGAAATTCAACAGGTCGGTGCCGCCGCGTCCGAGGGCGACGCTGTAGATCTCGACCAGGCCGAAACTAACTAAAAGGAGCACTGCGGAAAACAGTGCCCAGTCCATATTTTTCAGATACAAAGAAAATCTTTTGAACATACAGCTTAAGGGGAAACAGGGTTCGTGCCGCCGGCCTCAAAGTCAAAATAATTCTTCTGATCGAGAATGTCAACCTGCGGGATGATTTCGATCTGGTCCACCTTGACCACGCCCGGCAAACTGATGGTAATCTCCCGTTTTTCGCCGGACTTGAGGCGATCGACCAGATATTGATTGACGGCAACGAGCTGACCGCGGTTATAAAGCATGATCACCAGATCGGCGCGCCAAAAATTATAGGCGGAATCGTTGGTGGCGGTAAAATCCAGCTGGCTCACATTGAGCTTCTCGGACAGGCCGGTCAGCCGGGGCGGCGTGAATTTAGCATCAGTGATTACGATATTCAGATGCTCTTTTTTGTATTTGTCCCAGTCCGGATAGGTGCGCACGTCAAGACGCCGCAGATCAAGGCGATTGTTGACCAGCTGGACGTTCTGCGGCCGGTTCTCAAGAGCAAGCCCGAGCGCCGTGATATATTTATCATCGCCGGGCAGCAGATTGATCACTCCTCCGGTGATCGTTTCATCGCCCGACACCAGAGAATAATTCAATACGCCCGCGTGCCGCAGATTCGGATTTTTGACTTCCACGATCATGTCATAACGCGGCTCGCCCTTGATGTTCGCGGATTCGAGCACGCGGACCGGATAAACCTCCAGCTGTTGGCCGCTGATCTGTTTGATATACGCGTGATCAAAACCTTGCGTCGCGACCAGCTGGTTTGCCATCACCATGTCATCCACCATGCCCTTGAATACATAAAGGCCGAAAGTGGACAGGGTGATGATCCAGGTGACCGCCCCGATCAATGCCAGAATGACGATCAAGATGTTCCGCAATAAGGCTTTGTGTTCTATATACCACAGACCGGTTTCCAGTTTTTTCATGCTCACGCCCTCCAGATCCTGATAGCGGTCCAGATTGACCGGCTTCGCTTTCGCCGGCTGGTCGATTTTCGCGCTGATTTTTTGTTCATCTAAAGCCATAATAAATTATCTCGTTGGCTATATTTTACCATAAATTGCTTGAAATGAAAAAGCCCGCCGAGAAAAATCCCCGGCGAGCGGTCTGATGGTTGCGAATAAAGAATCACGATGCATCAATGAACATACTCCTGGCGAGGGAAAAAAAGGTCGATTGCCCCTCGGAAAAAGCACGAAGAGCTTTACGATGCGCCTCGATAGCATGGTTCAACGGTTGCTCATCCCTTGGCTTGCCTTCGACATACTGACGAATGTAGCCGTCGCTTTCCTTGATCGCTGCTTGAACCAGAGTAGTGCTGGATTTTATCTTCAGCAGCTGGTCTTCAACTTTCGAACGCTGTTCCGCAGGTACTGTTTCCACAAGCTTTGTAAGCGTATTGAGTAATTTGCTCATCAGTCGGTTGCAGGCCTCGAGACGCCCCGCTTCCTCGGACAGGGCTTCCCTCTCAACCTCACTTGAATCAGTCCGGTTATACTTGTCAATCGCGGCTGAGAGCCCCATTGATGCCTCGTTTAGCTCTTTTACATCGACAAGCATTACGTCCAACAATCTCCCACGCTCCATCTCGAGACGCCGCTTCTCGACTCGCGCTGCCACGATGTTGGGCCGGAAGATCTGCTCGACCTTTTCGAAAGTGGTCGGCTTTCCGGCATCGACGGTCTGCTTCTGCGTGTCAGCCCGCTGCCTTTCCGTCGGCTTTCCGGCATCGATGGTATACTTCTGCGTGTCAGCCAGCTGCCTTCCCGCGCGAATTTCGTCGATACGGCCGAATTGGTACGCAATACCGACGATCGCGATTGCCATCATGATGACGGTGATCAGCGCCACGATATCTACCTTACCGTTACGGTTCATGTTTCCCTCCTTCGGGAGAATGTAATTATTGGCAGCAATAAATCACGCTTTTATCTAAAATTTATGTAAAGGTACGAAAAAATACTATATCATATTACTTTAAATATGTCAATATTTGTGGTTTGCACTATTCCCCTGTTTTTGCTACAATGTTAATATAAAAATAAGCCCTCCGTGATAGGGGCATTTTTATGTTTAAATGTTTAATATTAGATAAAATTTTACTATAAATATGGCAAAAGAAAAACTGAAAAAATCATCCGGATATGATGCCGGTTCAATCACGGTTTTGGAAGGCTTAGACCCGGTCAGAAAACGCCCCGGCATGTATATCGGTTCTACCTCGGCCGCCGGCCTGCACCACCTGATTTGGGAAGTAGTTGATAACTCCATCGATGAAGCGATGGCCGGTTTTGCGACCGAAGTCAAAATGACGCTCAAGGCTGATGGCACCGTGGAGGTCTCAGATAACGGCCGCGGCATTCCGGTGGACATCCACAAGGTGACCGGCGTTTCGGCCTTGGAAACGGTCCTGACCAAACTGCATGCCGGCGGAAAATTCGGAGGCGGCGGCTACAAAGTTTCCGGCGGTCTGCACGGCGTGGGTGTTTCGGTGGTGAACGCGCTCTCCATCTATCTCAAAGCCGAGGTACATCTCAATGGCAAACTCTGGATGCAGGAATACAAGCAAGGCAAGCCGAAAGCCAAAGCCAAACCGGTCGGCAAAACCAGCCGGAACGGCACGGTCATCACTTTTAAACCGGATCCGGAAATCTTCACCGAACTGGAATTTTCCTGGGGGAAGGTTATGGATCGTCTGCGCCAGCAAGCCTACCTGACCAAAGGCATCAGCATCATCGCCGCTGATGAACGCGAGGGGCACTCCAAAAAACTTTACAAATTCCATTTCGAGGGCGGCATCAAGTCCTATGTCAAAGCCCTGAACCGCAACCAGTCGGTGAAGAACGAAACTATCTTCTACGTCGAAAAAGAGATCAACGATTCAAAAATCGAGGTAGCGCTTCAATATAATAATGAATACAACGAAAACGTATTGGCTTTCGCCAACAACATCCACAACCCCGAAGGCGGCACGCACTTGGTCGGTTTCCGCACCGCCCTGACCCGCACCCTGAACAACTACGCGCGCAAACAGAACCTGTTGAAAGAAAAAGACGAGAACCTGACCGGTGAAGATGTGCGGGAGGGCCTGACCGCCATCGTCAGCGTCAAACTGCAGGACCCACAATTCGAAGGCCAGACCAAGGGCAAACTCGGCAATGCCGAGACCAAGACTTATGTTGAGCAGATTTTCGGCGAAACCTTCAACTCCTTCCTAGAGGAAAACCCGCGGCAGGGCGAGGCGATCGTCGGCAAGTGCATCCTGTCGAGCCAGGCCCGTATCGCCGCCCGCACCGCCCGCGCTACCATCCTGCGTAAAGGCGCGCTCGAAGGCATGACCCTGCCGGGCAAGCTGGCCGACTGCTCCAGCCGCAAACCGGAAGAATCGGAAATCTACATCGTGGAGGGCGACTCGGCCGGCGGCTCAGCCAAACAGGGCCGCAACCGCCGTTTTCAGGCCATCCTGCCCTTGCGTGGCAAGATCTTAAACGTCGAACGCGCCCGTCTTGATAAGATGCTTGCCAACAACGAAATCAAAAATCTGGTGATTGCCCTCGGCACCAACATCGACGATCAGTTCGACCTGGAAAAGTTGCGCTACCACCGCGTCATTATCATGACTGATGCCGACGTTGACGGCTCGCACATCCGCACTTTGCTCCTGACGCTCTTCTTCCGCCACTTCACCCCGATGGTCACCAACGGCAATCTCTATATCGCCCAACCGCCGTTGTATCAGATTAAAAAAGGTACGACAGCGCGCTATGCCTACTCTGACGTCGAAAAAGAAAAGATCGTTAAGGAACTCGGCGGCGGCGCAACGGAAGTATTGGAAACGGAGCCCGATGAACCAGCCGATGATGAAATAGTCGAAGAAACGGATGAGGGTGAAAAGAAGACAAAGGCCAAAGGTCCGGTCCGGTTGGTGATCCAACGCTACAAGGGTCTTGGTGAAATGAACCCGCAACAGCTCTGGGAAACCACCATGGATCCGGAAAAAAGGATTATGAAACAGGTGACGGTTGATGATGCGGCGATGGCCAACGAAACTTTTGAGATGCTGATGGGCGATGATGTACCCTCGCGCAAAAACTTCATCCAGACGCACGCCAAGAAAGTAGAAAACCTGGATATATAAATATCAAGTATTAAAAAACAGTCCCCGCTCTGTAACTGAGCGGGGACTGTTTTTTATGTACCGGACAAATGAAAGGACCGTCCGGTAAGACATGCTGGACGGTCCGTTTAGGTGGTGGGTTGCGGGGCAAGCCTGCGGAGGACGATTCTGAGAAATTCGCTGTTCTTCGCGTCCTCGTGCTGGATCATCAGCGCGCATGGCACGCACAATCCGTGTGATACGACATCCCTGTCGCCCTTAATTTCGACCATGCGTAAAATATTCTCAGCACCTCCGGCAGCGCACGCAGCGCACACCACTTTCATTGTTGACATCTTCCACCTCCATTTTGAAGGTTGAAAGCGCTATATTAAGAGCTGAAACGTTATGTCTTTATTTTATCACAAACGGCTGCTTCCTGCCATTCTGATTTAAAACAACTTCTAAAACATTAAATCTTAGCGCCTATTCCTGATTAAGTCAATCACCATCGGCATTACCGAAAGGACGATGATCGCCAAAACCACCAGGCTGAAATTATTCTTGACGATCGGCAATTGGCCGAAAAAATAGCCGCCAAAAACGAACAAGCTGACCCAAGCGAGGCCCCCGAAGATGTTGTAGAAAATGAACCGGCCGTAATTCATCCGGCTCACGCCGGCGATGAATGGCGCGAAGGTACGCACGATCGGCACGAAGCGAGCAAGCACGATAGTCTTGGCGCCATGCTTGTCATAAAATCGCTGACCGCGCTCCAAATATTCTTTTTTGATGAAACGATTATTGCCGGCGATCAGCTTCTCGCCCAAGACCCGGCCGATCCAATAGTTGGCGGTGTCGCCGAGAATCGCCGCAACCGCCAGCAGCAGCCAAAGCCAAAAAATCTTGAACGAACCGAGCGCGGCAAAAGTACCGGCGGCAAAAAGAAGCGAATCGCCCGGCAGGATCGGCGTCACCACCAAACCGGTCTCCAGGAAAACGATCAAAAACAGCAAGCCGTAAGTCCAGCCGCCGTAAGTGGCGATTATCGCGCCTAATTTCACATCCAGATGGAGGAAAAAATCGATGAAGGAAATGAGGTAATCCATATCTTTATGATAACAAAAAACCGCCGAGATGGCGATTCGTCTGATAAAAAATTCTAAAACAGCTTAGCCGCGTCGAGCCAGTCTTTGAGCGCGCTTTCATTCTGGACGTAACCGAGGATGTTGATCGCGGTTCCCTTGTGGATCCCGAGATGCAAGTGCTTACGCTCGCCGGAAGTTTCCGTACTGTAACCTTTGCCGAGCACACCGAGCTGTTCGCCAGCCTTCAACTCCTGTTTGATTTTAGCGCTGACGCTTGAGATTTTGAGATGCCCGTAGATCACGGTCACGTTCTCACCGTTGATCTTGCAAGCCTGGACTGCTACCCCGCCATAGCCGCTGGCTGTTTTTTTCATCAGGAGTTTACCCTGGCAAACCGCGTAGACCGGCACGGCCGTATCCTGTTCAGCCGGGGTTGTCTCAAAATCGACGCCGGTATGATAGCCGCTGAATCTTTCCGGGCTGACCGGCGAATGCCCAGGCGACACCTTCAGACCGAACGGCTTTTTAGTTATTCTAGATACTGCGTCAGCAATCGGCGCCACAATCAGACTTTTTTGCTGCACCGCAGTGGTTTTGGATAACATTACCAGTGGCACGGGCCTTGATGAAATCGTGCTGGTCGCCATGTAGGTAAAAGCGCTATTAGTGTTTACAGCTTCTGCCGGCGCTTTATTGTTCTGGTTTTTGGAAATAAAATAAGCAGCGCCGGTAACGATGATAACCGCGATGACCGTATAAATCAAAATTTTAGAGGTAATATTCTGCATAAAGTAATATTAAACTGAAGCGGAAAATTAGTCAAAGACATTTTTGCTAAAGATCGTGGTTTACAATATAATATAAATAGACAAGGCAAGAATCAAAATATTCTATGTCACACATCTATTTCCTGGATCTCCTGGGCACCTTCGCCTTCGCCTGTTATGGAAGTTACTACGCCCTCAAGAAAGATTTCGATATCTTCGGGATCCTGGTTTGCGCTTTTTTGACGGCGGTCGGCGGCGGTACCATCCGCGAGCTGATACTCAATCACGTACCCTTCTACTTTTTCGATATGGCTTATGCCGAGGCGATAATCGCCGGCATCGCCTTCACCATCATCATCTTCAAGCATTTCCATAAGATCAACCGCTTCATGCTGATTCTGGACGGCATCGGCCTGGTGGTCTTCGCGCTGATCGGCGCCTCCAAGGCGCACGAGATGGGTTTCGGCCTGCTGCCGATCGTCCTATTTGCCACCGTCACCTCGGTCGGTGGCGGCCTCTTGCGCGATATGGTCTTGAACGACGTGCCGGAGATCATGTACAAGGATTTCTACGCAACCGTGGCAATCTTGCTTGGATTTTCCTTCTGGCTGGGGGAAAGATACGCCGACAATATCTATTTTCTCAATTCATTGATCGCCGTTTTCTTCATCCTGAGGGTCTTGGTGATTTATTACGGCTTCGGATTGTGGAAACCTAAGGACCAGAGCTTCGTCGGCTATTTGAGAGAGACCGGACGGTTATTTTGGCGCTGAATCGACACCCCTTGACCGATTATAATATATATGTTATACTTATAATTGTAAAAATTTATTTGAGAAAAGTAGTCGATTTTCAAAAAAATATCTTTATTTACAATCTTATTATTTAGTTCAAAAAACGAATGAACGGAGTAATCAAAAAGAAGACCGACAAGGGCTTTGGTTTCATCGCCCAGGAAGGTCAAGAGAAAGATTTATTCTTTCACAGCAATTCTTTGGTCGGTGTCACCTTCAATGATTTGAGAGAAGGCGATAACGTGACCTTTGAGGTCGAACAGTCCCCGAAAGGGCTGAACGCCGTCAACGTACAAAAAGCTTAATACCTTTTTATACAAGAAAAACTCTCAGCCCTGGGCTGAGAGTTTTTTTGTTTGGACAATGGATTGTAACAAAAATTCGAATAACTAAAATTAATAACTATTTATTTTGGTTTTTTTTGTCGTTTCTCTATACGCCTTATCTAATACCTCAAACATATAATTAACCCCGCTAACATAATCGCCCCTATCAGTAGCATTTAACGCATTAAGGTATTTAGATTTATCTTGGTTAATAATATAATTAATTAAAATTGGATAGGAAACTTTTGATAAACCTTCATACCTTAAAATTAGACACATTAATAATCTTGCTGTCCTTCCATTACCGTTGGCGAAAGGGTGGATTACCACAAAATTATGGTGCAAATACCATGCGATAAAGATTTTATAAACTAATTCGTGTTGTTTTTTTGTTAAAGTATTATTACTTTTTATCAAATTAAGAAAAAGTTTTCTAAAAATTGGCCGCCATTTTCTTTTATTATTAATAAAATCGATTAGATCTATAATTTTGTTTTCTATCTGCCAAGCTGGGCTTGGCGTAAAGGTCTTACCTCCTATATCAAGTTCATGAAGACTCGATCTATAGCGTCCGGCGATCTTCGGTTCACTCGCTAATATAGTTTTATGAAGCATAAGAAAAAAACTCTCTCTAACGAGGAGTTTTTTTCTATTGAATTTATTAAAATAAATCAATGCTTCTTTTGTGGCTTTATTTAAGTTTTCGACTTCTTCCCTCTTTTTATTAATCATATCTAATTAACCGAACATTTTTGACGTTCAATTTCAACTGAGCTCTGACTTTCGATATTTAATAAATTCTGAGTTATTTTTTCCTTGGTTTCGCTGGTTAATTTATTAAATCTATCAAAAGAAGAAGAGTACATTTTGTATGCCTTTTGAAGTTTTTCTAATCCCTTTTTATTTACTTTAGGCGCCATAACATTAAGATTATTTATTGCGAGATTGTAATCATATCTAATATATACTAAAATTGTCAAGCCTCTATTATTATAACCTATATTCTAATAAATTAAAAATTATAAGTTAGCTCGCTTATATATATTCGGCTAAAAATAGCAAGATTATTGACTTAAACTAATTAAAAAGGCCGCTGGATGATCCGAGCGGCCTGGTGGGATGGTTGATAGATTCGTCGGTTTTCAGAATCCGACAACCTCGATTTTTTCGAGTTCCCCTTTTCGATATACTCGATGATTACATCCCCCTCACGTACTTGATCGCATCGGCGCTTATCTCCGGTTTGGGCGGCCAGGTTGCGGTTGAGCCCATCTTCCTCCGAAGGTGCGCGATGAGCAGCAGCTGCGCGTTCGCTTTTCCGAAACGCTCGGCAACCGTATAGAAGGCTTCATCGCCGTCTGTTTCGATCAGCATCGCCGCCTTGTCCATATCCTCGAGCGACAGATACACAGGCTTTTCCTTGAATTCCTTCCTGATTCGCATCAGCCTGGAGCAGAATTCCTCTTCGGTCAAGACCGTCTTGCAAGGGTCTTGCGTGCCGATCGAGTGGGTGAGAATCTCATCACCGGTCGCCAGCAGATCGCCCGCGTAGGCCGGGATCCAGAACACGGTCTCATATATCCTGTCCAGCAACAGCTGGTAGGCAAGCGAATCACGCGGATACTCCTTTCCCTGCCACCAGAGCAGCTGCCGGCTTTGCCAGGCGTCATTTCTTTCCTGACCCTTGGCCTTTGCCTCCTTGCCCTTGAGCAGGCAGATTTGCCTCTGGACTTCCGGGTCGTTGAATTTAAAAGCCTGCAACAGACTTTCGATACTCGCACACGGCACCTTGTCAAGGATGAAAAACCGCGCGGTAAAATTGGAAAGTCTGCCTGACGGTCCCTTGAGTTTGCCCATGATATCCATTCGGTCACCTCGTGTATGGATTTTTTTACATAATGAGCGATTGTAAGGCGGGTCGGGTTCAGCAAATCTTTTCATGCCCCCTGTCGATTCAGATGAAAAAATTCAGTATCCGATGATCTCAAGCTTGTCCAGCTTCCCCGGTCCGATGACCTGACAAACTTCGGTCAGCTTGTCGAAAAATTCCCTCTTCGCCGCCACCCTTTTTTTCAGGGTAAGGCGGTAAATCTTGTCGTGGCCGTTATACACCCGGGAAACCATGTGGTCGTTGTTGATCGGACTCATGACATCGCCGTCATAGCCGAAGGGAATCTTGACCTCTGCGGCTATTCCTCTCAGAGCAAAAAGGTCCTGAATCCTGTCCCGATTTTTTTTCAGCACGGTTTCGCAGACCTGCCTATGCTCGAGAGTGGGGCAAATCCTGCCCATCGGGCCGAACTCATTTGCCCAGCCCCTTAGAGTGAAGGCTTCGTTGATCTGCTCGCCCCCGCCAACACAGACCGTTGTATGAAACTTCAGCGTCAGCTCCTTCATCCAAAGCAACACCGCTTCGTTTTCAATCAAGTTGCCCGAAACTATCACATACGCGCTCGGGTTAATCATATTCCCTCCCCCTATTTTCAGATATTTTTCATCACGGACGCGACAAAAAAATATAGCACGGGGCTATATTTTTTACAAGACTCACTTCGTATGCGATTTTATACTTAATTATTTTTTAGAAATTTTCTTTTTTAATTCCTCGTTTTCATTTTTCAATTCTATCATCTTTAATTCCCGTCCGATCATAAGCTTATTGTTTTCTTCTATCTCTATAATTTTTGCTTTAATCACTTCCTCGGCCTGCTTGCGCTCAGAAATGTCTTCATAAGACCCTAAGATACCGAATATATTTCCATGCAAATCTGTCAGGGGTACTTTGCTTGTATTTAACCAAATTTTATTTCCTTGCGGAGTGGTTTGAGGCTCTTCAAAGTTGAGTTTTGATTTTCCTGACTTAATCACGTTTCGATCATCAGCCTGATAAAGACTGGCCTGCTCCTTCCAACCCATCTGAAAATCGTCCTTGCCAATCAATTCTTTTGGCTCACTTTTACCCGCATCTTTAGCAAAAATATCGTTGCAACCAAGATACTTCAAATCTTTATCTTTCCAGAATATCCTTATCGGGAGGAGGTCGATTATTCTCTGCATCAACTTCTGCGAATTAATAATTTTTTCCTCTGCTTGCTTGCGCGCAGTGATATCTATCGTAAAGCCGATTATTCCGATAATGTTACCCTTGTCATCATGATAGGGTATTTTATCGGTCTGAACCCACAAGGTGCCTTTAGGAGATTCCATTGATTCTATAATATTTATTTTCGGTTTGCCGGACTCCATGACTTCCTTGTCATCTTTCAAGAATTGTTCGGCTTGTTTTTTTGGAAAAATATCGAACAAGGATTTGCCTTCAAGCTCATTTTTAGGAACTCCCATCACATCGGCAAAGGCTTTATTAACTCGAATAAAATTGTTTTTATCGTCTTTATAAAAAATCCACGCCGGAACGGAGTCAAGTATGATCTGCTGTTCCTGTTTTTCCTTTAAAAGCAGAGCTTCCATATCTTTGTGCTCGGTGACATCTGACTTTATTTTTTTATTGTTTTTCATAAATTTATTATTTAACAAGTTTAATTCAGATCCAGTTTAAGAGTGAAAAGCCAAAAAATTATTGAATTAGTGCCTAGCTATATAAGTATATCACATTCGACCTCTCTATTTGGAGAATTTACAATGCCTGATAATATCGCGATATCAGAACTTCTTCGACGAGTTGAAAGTATTTTTCTTGCCGCTACCGATGATACTGGCTCTTTTGTTCTTGACCAGCACCGCTTGTTTGTCGGTCAGAGCGATCGTTTCATGTCTTGATTTTTCAGCCGCTTTCTTGATTACCGGACGCAACTCTTCCTCAAAGTGGGCCGTTACCAAAAACGGAACGAAATTCAATCCCCTCAAATCTTTGAGTCCTCGTATATTTCTATCCGCGTGCTTCCAGCTAGCGGATTCTATCGTCGGGCAGGCGACATAGCTGCCGGCGCTCAAACCGAGATATACCCCTCCTCTTTTTACGAAGGACTTGATCAGTTTATCCAGGCCGGTTTTTCTGATCCGGTACAAATAATCAAAGGTGTTTCCGCCGAAGACGAATACTACGTCAATATTTTTGAGATCAACCGGCTTGGCTTTCCTATCCAATTGGAAAAAGGTGACATTGCGCGCCGGAATCTTCACTCCCTTGAACTGTCTGAACTGTCGCAAGATGTATTTGTTCCGTTTGAGATACTTGGTCGGCGTGACCACTAAAAATATCCTGATGTCGGCGGGTTTCTTGCCGACCAGCTTCAAAAACTCCCTGCCGATTTCAGGATCTTTCCACCAGCCTGCGGATGTGAGAAGTAATTTCATAAATTCATTATATCAAAAAACCGCCTGAATAATAAGACGGCCGATAGTTGATCCGCGACGAAGCTGAATCACGCTTAAGACTTCAACTTGACTTAATACAAAAATCATGTTAAAAATCATGGTTAAGCTGCGATGAACGGTCTTTGAAAAGCGGCTACAAACCACTAAAACAGGAGGTGTCAAAATGGAAACTGCGATGCTGGAGCCTTACGGCACCGCCGACAAATGGGGATATTTGGAAACGACCGCCAACGGCCAGATCGAAGTAAAATCCAATTATTATTACCCGCTGGACCCGTCGTACTACGTCGACCTGATGAGAAGAGGGGCGAAGAAATTGACCAGCGTGGAAATCTGGCCGAACAACTACTGCAACCAGAAATGTTCGTTCTGCAACTCCGATCTCTTCAAGCTCAAAGGGAGCGAGGCCCTGCCCTTCGACGTTCTCGCCAAGCTGATAAACGACCTGGCCGACCTGGGAAATACCTCAGTCAGGTTTTCCGGCGGCGGCGAACCGCACATCTACGAGCGGATGGCGGAAATCATCGAGCTGATTGCGAAGAGAGAGATGAAAAGCTTTTTCATCACCAACGGCTCGACACTGAGCGAGGGGCTGATCGATTCGCTGACCAGCTATTCCAGCTTGGTCAGATTCAGCTTCAACGGCGGCAACCGGAAAGATTACCGGACGTCTCACGGACGTGACCATTTCCATCAGACGATAAAAAACATGAGAAAAATGGCCCGGCAGAGGAGATTGAAGGGCCGCGAGGATTCCTTGATCCTGGGGGCGACATTCATCCTGACTCCGCAGAATTACACCAACGTCAGTGATGCCGTAAGGATCGTCAAGGATTGCGGCTTCAATTATTTCCTGATCAGACCGCGCAGTCCGTTTCCCGCACACCTGGCCGGAAAAGCCTTTGACATCTTCAAAGACCAGCTCGTGCAAGGGCGCGCTTTGCGGGCGGAAAATTTCTATGTCGGCGGAAAGTTGAGAAAACTGGACGGCACCAAGCCGAAAGGTGATCTTTGCCGCGCCTGCTACGTGACCTATTTCCGGGCCTATGTCACGGCCGATGGCAACGTCTCCACCTGTTTCGACGGAATCTGCAACAAGAGAAATGTATTAGGGAATCTCCTGGAAAAAAGCTTCAAGGAAATCTGGGAGGGGAAAACCCATCTCGAGCTTAGGCACAAGCTTGAACGGGGACAATTTTTCGACTTTTGCCACCAGCATTGCGGCAATGCCGATTTCAACCGAAGCATCGATCAGATAAAACAAGCGATTGAAATCGACCCGGACGTAAAGTTCAGGAAGATGCCCTACGATTGGACCAAGGAATTCATGCCCGACGATAATCCGTGGTTCTGAAGAATCATCTATCCGTCCCTTCGGCCTCAAAACCGAAGGGACTTTTTTATTTATGCTCGGGTATTGTACGATGTTGGAACTTATTTAAGAAATGAAAAAGCCGCAACGGAATGAACCGCGCGGCTTAAAACATTTCGAACGTGAATCTATACCCTAGGCGCTTTTTTTCTTCGGAGCTGAGTTCACCGAAGGCTGATCCGACTCTGCCCGCTTTCCTTATGGCGCACTCGCCCGGAAGCCTTCCCGAGCAAATCGATATGGCTCTGCCCGCTGGTGTCGCCGCTAAAGTCGCGGCAATTTCCGTTAATGGTGATACCGCTCTGCCCGCTTGCGTCGGCTTCTACGTCGTTTAAGTTGCCCTGAACTTCGATGGATGATTGACCAGAGGCATTAAGTTTTGCGTCGCCTACAACATTCATGATCCGGCATTCAGTCTGCCCGCTGCACTTGGCCTTAAGCTCTCTTACATCTGAGGCTGTCAGGCTGCCTTGACCGCTTAGACTGCAGACAAGCTTGCCACCTAATCCGCGAGAATCCAATTTCTCCACATCGTAAACTTCGAGATCCGTTCCCTTCGGAACTGTGACATGGATCTGCGGCAACTCGTCAATCGTCGTAGCCGACACATCGCCTGAGACGACCTTACCATCAACAATCACCGTGGTACGTTTCATGCCGCTACCGATCGAAATGACACTGTCCCCCGAAACGATCACGCCGTTGCCTCGGACGTTAGAGACAGAAATTCTGTTGCCGCGCCCGGAGATAACCGTGACGCCACCTGAGCCTCTTCTGTCGTTACCTTTGATGGTGATGTCGCGAGGGGTAGCGTTAACCGCGATGTCACTAAGAAGCTTTTCATCGCCTGTTATCTTAATGAATGCGGTTCCGGCTGCACCAGCTGCAAGGCTGACTCCCGCCCACAGATTCTCAAAACTGAGTCTGAGCCCAGCCACGACTTTGCATGGATATTCTCTCACGATTTTTCCCACGACGACACCTCCCTTTCATGTTTTGTGTGTGGTGCGTGTTTGTAAACTGAGCCGACGCTTATGTAAAATCCATTATTCAGATATATAGAAATTGGATATGTGTTTTTGGATGATATAAAGAGCGATAGCCAAAAATTATATCATAAATGTTATATTGTGTCAATTCTAACGAGCAAAAAAAGAAAACACACCGTAAGGTGTGTTTTCTTTTTTTGCTCGGGGACAGGGCGCTGCGCTATTCGAATCGTCGCTAGCGCTCCTCTCTAGGAGGGATTTCCACCCCTCCTAGTATCCTCCCCCGGACAAGGTGGGAAACTACCGTTTCCCAAACCCTTCCCGTTAGAATCCCTATTGTCCGAAAAATTTAAAAACCCCCGCAACCTTTCGGATTGTCGGGGGTATTACGAAAAATATTTTCAAGCGATCCACCGCCTTCTGGTCGGTTCCAAGCCGATTCCATCGCATCGCTCGCACGGTATCCAGTATCGCCCCATGTCCTTCTTGCGGTATCCGTGGCAGGCCTTGCAGTATTCTCTACCCGGAGGTAAGTAAGCTTTGGGCGGTTCCAGGCCGATTCCATCGCATCGCTCGCACGGTATCCAGTATCGCCCCATGTCCTTCTTGCGGTATCCGTGGCAGGTCTTGCAGTATTCTCTGCCCGGATGTAAATATGCTTTGGGCGGTTCCAGGCCGATTCCATTACAACGTTCACATTGGTACCAGGTGCCGCTTAAGTTTACCTTGCGATATCCTTGGCATACTTTACAGTGCTCTCTGCCGAGAGGTACAAATACCTTATGCGGGCGCATGGTTGGGGGTTGAGGTGCCTGGCTTGTTTTTGCTTTGTGGGTGTGGCTTGACGGCCCTTTCATGTTAACATTAAGCTTGCTGTCATACTGCTTTCGTTTTTCCGCATCTCCGATCACCATATAGGCGGCATTCAGATCCTGAAACTTTTTTGTGTCGCCGGTTGGCTTGTCCGGATGGAACACTTTAGCCTTGATGCGAAAAGCCCGCTTGATTTGTTCTTGAGTTGCGTTGCGTTCCACTCCTATAATCTGATAGAAATCCATCCGCGTCCCTCCGGGAATCGTATTTTATTTTTTTCAAATGATCAAAATGATAGTAAATAATAGCGTACCTGTCCGATTTGGTCAAGGCGTGCAATCTTCAGGCGTGCAATCTTCAAAAAATAAAATAACGCCATTTAGTGGCGTTATTTTATTTGCTCGGGGACAGGGATTCTCACCGCGGCGGAAGCCGCACCCCGTCATCTGGCTAGGTTATTTAAAATTATATTATTAAGTCGTGTAGTTTTTTTATCCGTTTGCAACATTTCTCATGATCGGAATTCTCAGCCCTATCCGCAAGACAAAAACAAAGAAACACCACGCTGACGCTTTGGTGTTTCTTTGTTTTATGCTCGGGGACAGGGATTCGAACCCCGATTAATTGGTCCAGAACCAATCGTCCTACCATTAGACGATCCCCGAATGTTTATGTAATTTCGTCACACATTATCAACCTCACCCCGGCCCTCTCCTGGCCAGGAGAGGGAGAGGCTTCCGATAAAGTTAGCCAACCACCTTGCCGCCGAAGGTCTTTAAAAGCTTATCTATCATCTTATTTTCTCCACCCGCTGGCGCCCCGTCACCGACTGGTACTTCTTTTTCGATGATGGGCGGGTGACCATTACCATTACCATTGCCGTTACCATTTTCATCTATAGCTAGCGTTTCATCAATCACCGCTTCCACCGTCAAAGGCGTATTATAAACTTCCTTCAGCACCTTTTCCATTGAGCCTCTGATGACCGGATCATTCAAACGGTCTTTATGAAATTTATATTTGAAGGCCAGGCAGACAGCATTGCCATTTAGACTCCGAGGCTGGCAGACACGCAAGATGAAAGACAAGGAATGATTGTATTTTTTTACTTTGATGAGCAGTTCGTTCCATTTCTCCAGTATCTCGCTGAAGCTCACCTCACCCGGCCCCTTGAGCTGCTCGGTCACCGGTCTCGGAGCTGCTACCGGCCTAGCGTTAACCGGACCGGCTGCCGCCGTTCTTGCGACACCAGCGGCGGAACACAGCCGAACAATCGCCAATTCCACCGGCATTTGCAGAATAAAGCTGTTCTTTATCTCCAAAATCGCTTTGCTGAACTGTTCCAGGACGTAAGCAAGCTGCTCCACTGCAAAAACCTTGCCGAGTTCGCTCACTTTAAGTTCCAGGCTCTCGCCCAATTCGGCGCCGACATTCTGCGCCAGAGATGGATTGATTTTGATCAGCAGCATTTTACGCAGAACTTCCAACAGGTCGGTCAAAAAAACTTTCAAATCCAAACCCTCGTCCAAGAGACGGTTGACCAGCCGAATACCGCCGGCCGCATCTTTCTTTGATAAGAGGTCTATCAGGTTCACCACTTCCCCAAGATCGCTCCGGGGAATCACCAGATCAGCCTCCTCGCGACTGATCTCTTTGCCGCCGACATTGACCACCTGGCCGAGCAAACTCTCGGCGTCGCGCATATGTCCGCCAGAATGGCGGGCGATCGCTTCTAATATTTCTTTATCGATCTTAACCCCTTCCTTGGACACGATATGGGCGAGTTTTTTCGTGATGTCAGAAACGCTGATGCGCCGGAAGTCGAAGCGCTGGCAACGGGAGATGATAGTGGCCGGCACTTTATGAATCTCGGTAGTGCAGAGGACAAAGACCACGAACTGCGGCGGTTCCTCCAAAATTTTCAACAACGCATTGAAGGCGCTCGGCGAAAGCATATGCACCTCGTCAATGATAAAAACTTTATATTTCAGCTGATTCGGAGCGACCCTGGCGCTGGCGATGATATTTTCCCGCACGTTGTCCACGCCGGTGTTGGAGGCGGCATCGATCTCCAGCACATCCAAACTGCGTCCGGCGACGATGCTTTGGCAAGCGGCGCATTTGCTGCAGGGTTCAAACTTCCCTTCGGCCCGCTTCTCGCAGTTGATCGCTTTGGCCAGCAGCCGCGCCATGGTGGTTTTGCCAACAGCCCGCGGACCACAAAACAGGTAAGCATGAGCAATCTTGCTTGCCTCCACTTCGTGCGTAAGAATAGTCTTGATATGATTCTGCCCGACAATTTCATTAAACGATTGCGGACGATATTTTCGATAAAGGGTGGTCATGAATGGTCTCAGATTAATTTAAATCCTATTACATTTTAACTGTTTGTCCAGGATTAAGCAACGAGTCAAATAAATAAAAAACCCTTTTGGAGTTTTTACTTAAACCTATAAAATAGAAGTACTTTTAAAACCTCTGGCTGATGATATTTTCCACCGCCGCCCATTTGGATTCGCCATTCTTCGGAACTAGGATCACCGTCTCATCGCCATCCGAACCCTTGAAGTAGGTAACACTGGCGTTCAAAACCCGCCAACTCTTATCTTCAACACTGACCGTGAATTCATTCTCACCATGCTTTTTCAACCGCCCGACCAGACGCTCCCGTTCAATCGGACCGATCTGTTTATAGATGAAGGTACCGTTTGGCGTGATGGTCAATTTTAGAATATCGCCTTCGATCAATTTTGACTTTGAGGCATAATTAGCCGGAACGCTGTATTCCTTGCCGTCCGGCCCGATCATGCATTCACCGTCAAATACTCCCTCAATGACTTTGTTGTCGCTGGCCGAGAGGGCTGCTTTAAACGACTCGTCCGCGGCCTGGCCGGCGCCGATCCGCGCCTCATCTTCCGGCGTAACGAGCGTTCCCAGCAAGTCAGTAAGTTGTTGATTCGCCTCTTTGATGCTGGATAGTACTTTCTTGATCAAAATCAATTTTGACTTGGCGATCGTTACGTTCTCATCAGAGGTTTGGCTAACTTTGGCTTCATCAGCTGAATCTGCCTGCGGTGAGTCTGCCGAATCCGCTTGCGGTGAGTTTATCGAATCCGTCAATAAATCGCCGTCTTCGTTTTTGTTTTGCATAAATTTTATATTTTGTTGTTTGTGTTTGTATTTAAGACTATTTTTTCTTTTTTGTAAAGTCCCCCCTGGCGCTATTCCCAGGCCCGTCCCCGGCGTAAAATTTCCGCCTCGATCAATTCCCGATCCTGGCCGAATTTGAGCCGGGAAAGTGAACGGATACGACTGATGAAGTTGTCGTGTTCTACTCCCGGCAATGGCCAAAGCGTCTGCAAGGAAAACGGCCGTGAGGCGGTGTTATCGATCAACAACTTAACGTAAGCGGTATATTTCTCTATGTTGATCAGATCGTATTGATTAAAAACCGGCGCGAACTCTTTTTCCATCACCGCCGCATCTTCCGAACCGATTTTGAAAACTATCCAGGTGCCGACGTTGCCGAACACCGCATCTCTGATCTGCGTATTATTGCCGTGCGTCACCAGCTGACCCAGATATTGATGGGCGATAATCAGATTGAGGCCGTACTTGCGCGCCTCCGAAAGGATCGAGCTGATGGAGTCGGTGGTAAAATTCTGAAACTCATCGATATAGAGATAAAAATCCTTGCGGACGGCTCCGTCCATATCGGCCCGCGAAAGCGCCGACATCAGAATCTTGCCGACCAGGATCATACCGAGCAAGTGAGCGTTCATCTCACCCACCAGACCTTTAGTCAGGTCGATCAAAAGAATTTTCTGCTTATCCATCACATCGCGCAAGTTGAAGGAACTCCTCTGCTGGCCGATGATCGGCCGCATCGTATCGTTGGAAATGAACTGCGTCAGCTTTGAAGTGACATAAGGCACCACATTGGCGAGCGCGGCATCCCCGCCGGCCTTCTCCGCCTCTTTGCGCCAAAAATCTACGACCGTCGGATCGGCGCAGTGCTCCAGTTTCATCTTGCGGAAAGCCGGATCAGACAAAACCTTAGGAATTTCCATCAAGGTGGAACCGGACTCCGGATGGCTCATGATCAAGAGCATGGCGTTGCGCATATACTGCTCAAAAATCGGTCCGCCGGTAGCTTTAAGATCATACAATTTGTCAAAAATCTTGATCATCTCATTGATCACGAAAGTTTTCTGCTCCGGATAGCGCTCGTCATATTCCAAGAGATTCAAAGCCAGCGGCCGTTCCATATCCGAGGGTGAAAAAACGATCACATCCTCGGCGCGCTCCGGCGGAATCCGTTTGAGTATGTCATTGATCAGGTCGCCATGCGGATCCAGCACACAGACGCCCTCGCCGTTCAAGATATCCTGGATCGCCATGGCGGCCATCAGTTGCGATTTGCCCACACCTGATTTACCGATGATATAGGTATGCCGTCTGCGATCCTCGCGCTTCAGCCGGATGTCTTTGCTTATCCCGCGAAAATAATTATGGCCCAGATTGATACCTGACTCCGGCGTCTCGGCCGGTGCCGCCGACTGTCTGGAGGTGAGCCAGACGATATTCGGCGTCTCGGTCCAGCGCAATGGCAGATGAAAAAGCCCGGTCAATTCTTCGCAGTTCAACAGGAAGCTGATGTATTCATTGAAACGGCGGTGGATGAAATCCTTGATCAGCCGTTCCTGCCAATAACCGCTGAAATGATTGATCAGCCGATAACCCAAGGTCAGACGGTTGATGAAGCTGTTGCCGAACTCATAAAGATTAAACTGACTATAGGCGCCGATCAAGTTATCCATATAGAGTCGCGCCTTGCCCGAGTCTTTTGCGCTAACGACGATCCGCAGATTGACGTCGAGGCCAGATTTGCTGTTTTTCTCCTCGATCGCTTTGACCACCTGCTCTTCGGCCGTGGTCATGCGCCGCGCGTTGTATGGATCGATTGAGCCTTTGTTCTTGTCGCCGGCAGGTATCGCCTTGGCCGCGCCGCCCAAAAGATTGAACAAACGGCTGAAAAAGCCGGTCTCGATCGCTTCGGATAATTTTTTTCCCTGATAAACCCGGCTGACCACGCCTGAGGCTTTCGCGTGCCAGCTGCCTTTGGCGCTGCGCACCACATACTGCACCGCGATTCCCTCACCCGCATCCAGCTTCGACAAGGTGTTGATGATTGTGTTCAGGGGATCCACTTCCATCTTATTATAGGTCTTTAGGGGCAAGATCGGATTGCGGCGCGTCTTCAGGAAACCGGCGACGATTTCGGTCTGGGGCAGGAAAATATTGTAATCGCGCACTTCCTCCATCAGCGCTTCCGGATAATGCGCCTGCACCTGCTGTTCCAGATACCGCGCACCGTAGCGCGGCGCGACCAGATAAAAAGAGATTTTTTTGTTGCTCGCTACGATCTCAAAAGAAAAATGATCATGCCGCCCGAACAACCAAGCCTTCGGCCCGCGCTGGGCGCGCAGACCGCCGATGGCCGCGAACAGGGTTTCGCCGCGGGCGATCTCTTCCCGCAACTGTTGGACGGTCAGCTCGCGCTCGGTATCTTTCGGTTTTTCTTTCGGCAGGCGGACGAGATAGACCGCATGATTATAATAGCTTGATTGGTAGGCGACTGCCTTGATTATTTTTTTCGCCAAAATCAACAAAAGCGAGATGAAAATCGCCCAAAATAAAAAAACCGGCAACAGCTCCAAGTTCGTGCCGGTTATCGCTGTTGCGTCGATCGTTTCCCCTTGTGGAAGCCCGAAGTCCATAGAACCCCTTGTAAAATAATCGAGTAAAAACGACTAATTATGTTTCTTCGGCGCGTACGCGAAACTGAAAAAACATAATTAGCTCATTTTGATTCGATTTACTAGTTGGTGACAGTACCGCCAGTCGCGTTAAGCAAAGCATCCAAGACAAAAATGGTAACGCCCCAGGAAGCGAGCACGATTGCCAGGCCGATCACGCCTGCTGTCATCAATTTTTTGGCCTCTTCCACCTTGCTCTCATCGCCGCCGGCAGTCATCCATTTGAAGCCGCCGAGCAGAATGATCACTACCGCGATTATACCCAAGAAACCCATCAAAACGCCGATGACGTTGCCCGCGGTTGTGCGCGGATCTTGGTTGCCAAGACCCAAAGAAGAGCTCAGATTGTCTCTCTGGCCGCCGAACAGGTCTACTTGCGCCAAAGCCAAGGCCGGAGCAAAAGCAATCATGAACATCGTAACTGCTACGATCTTTTTAAAAGTGTTTTTCATTTCTCACCTCCCTTCTTTTTTTTCATAATTTTTCTTTATTTAATTAACTTGAACTTTATTTCTGATCACGCAACTTCATGATCTCATCCGCCTTTATCTTCGCCTCCTGTTCGACAAAAAACTTGTTGATGCCGGGAACGACCTTGAGCCAATTGATGATGATCTCGATTATTTTCTTCACCTGCACCGTGGCCTCTGCCAGCAGCCCGGCGATCTCGCGCGCCGCCTTTTCACCGGCAACCTTGAACTCTACTTTCTTTTCGGGAGTCAGAGAGTTGTAGATGGCTGCCAAATCAATCTCCAGAATTTTTTCCACCTTTTTTTGCCGCTCCTTCTGCTCCGTCGCCAGATAGCTCGCCGCGACGATATTTTTTGCCGGATCCGCAGGCAATTCACCGGTCACCGCTGCGGCCGCCGGTTGTTCCACTGCTTGGCGAACAGCCGCCTCGCCGGCAGATTCACGGCTCTGTTCAGCCGGTCGCGTCAGTTTAGCCGATTCGACTATTGCCGCATTATTCGCCGGGACCACCGGTAATTCTACCTTTTCATTCAATTTATCGTCTATTTTCTCTTCCGTCATATCAAGTAATTTTTAAAACAAGATGCTTATTTATAAAGTATTAGACCCGTTGCTTAATAAGCTCCTACTGTAATTTCCAGATTTCGGTAAATTTTGCCAAAAATCTTTTCGCCGATATATCCATATCACTTCAAAGATTTTTGGCAAAATTTCCTCAAAATCTGAAAATTTCGTCACGAAGCTTATTAAGCAACAGGTCTATTTGTTATTAACATTATTATACCACAAATAGCTTCCGAATAAAAAGACTAATCAGGTCTGGTCGAAATTTTAATAAAATAGCTAAAATAAGCAAAATAAACATAAATAAAACCGCCCCTGTCTAGGACGGCCTTTATCGCACGTTATTTTGTAAAAATGGTGCCGAAATTTTTTTCGCCTTTTACCGCCCGGTTGATGGCCGAAGGTTCGCGCGCGGGCACCAGCTTCGCTTTGATTCCCAGGCCGGCGAGTTGCGACAGCACCTCCATCTTGGTGTTCATACCATTGCTGCCGTGGCCGAGACCGTTGCCGCCGTTGGCGAAACGCAGCATTTCTTTCAATTGCCGCGTACTGATCCGCCTGACAATTTTGCCGTCGTGATCGAGCACTCCGGGGCAGTCAAACCCGATGATCGCCTGATCGACCTGCAAGAGCTGGCATAGGCGGCTGAACAGCTGATCGTTATCGGCGTATCGCCCGAGCGCTTGCAACTCCGCCCCATCGACGGTGTCGTTGGCGTTCACTACCGCCAGCAATCCCGGATTTTTCAGGATGAATTCGAAAGTCTCAAGTAAATCAGCCGGATGTTCCAAGTCTCTCGCCGTCACCAATATCTGCGCCGGTTCAACCTCGAACGCAGACAATACGGCGCGATACTTGCCGAGCAATCTGACTCCGCCTACGGCCGCGCGTACGCTTTTGGGCCGTTCTTCATGCGGATCGCTCGCTACCGCTCCGGAGGTGACCAAAAAAACCTGATGGCCCTCACGGATCAAAGCTACGATCTGCTTGCAGATCTGCGCCAAAAAACGGCGGTCCACCACCCCTTCCGTGAGATCCAAGTTTCGTTTTTTGACGACCAAAATTTTAGAGCCCAGCTTGATGCCGATCCTCATTTTTTCCCCTCGCATATTTTTTTGAAAAAATGGCTAGTCATTGAAAAAAAATCAACATAATTCAGCGTATCGTTTTTGGCTGATTCTGTCAATTATGGTATAATAATATCATCAAAGTTATCCCCATGCCCCGTTAGAAATTTGAAGCGCACCTTAATCAAGCGGGGCGTTTAAGAATTTTATTAAAAGACAATAAACAAAAAAATAAAAAAAATATTTTTTTGCTTATTTCTAACGGGGCATGCCCAACGAAAACAAAAACTCGCGAAACATCCAGATAGCCGTGATAGACAATCCGCGCACCGCGAATGAAAAAATCACCTGGATCAATGTCGTGGATGCCGGAAAAAAAGAAATTGAGTACTTGCGTAAAAAGTACGGTTTTCAGCTTTCCCATCTGCGGGCTTCTTCAGCCAGTGTCTTCTCTCAGCGTCCGGCGCTTTACCGCGGCGACAATTATCTTTTCCTGATTCTTCATTTCCCTATCTATCAAAACGACCAGATCATGGCCAGTGAAGTTGATTTCTTCATCGGCCATAGTTTTTTGATTACCCTGCATCATGGCAACCTGAAACCGCTGACTGAATTTTTCAATCTTTGCAAGAAAGACGGCGAATCGCTGATCACTTATGAGCTGGAGTCGTCGGCAGTGCTCTTATATGAGATCCTGCAGAAGCTGATGATCGGCTGCTACCCGCTGTTGGATAAGAACAGCATCGCTATCAATAAGGTCGAGGAGATGATCTTCTCGCAGAACCAACGCCAGGCGGTGACCAAGATCCTTTTCTTGCGCCAGAACATCATCAACTTCCGCAAGATAATGCAGAGCCACCGGACGATCATGACAAAACTGGAAGAACTCAAAAGTTCTTTGGTGCCGCCCAACTATCTGAAAAAATATTACCGGGAACTGGTCGACCACGCCAAGACCATCTGGGACGTGCTGGAAAATCAGAAAGAGGTCATCAGCGTGTTGAACTCGACCAATGAATCGTTGCAGAATTACCGGCTATCAGACATCATGCGCACCTTGACTATTTTCTCAGTGATCATTTTCAGCTTGTCTTTGGTTACGACGATATTCAGCATGCGCGCGATCGATCTGCCGCTAGTGCGCAGCCATGGCGGTTTTGTCGCGATTTTGGGAATCATGGTATTCGTCGGAATGGCAGTAATCATCTTCTTTAAAACGAAAAAGTGGTTTTAATATTTTTTGGCTAAAATCAGAGTTAATTAGATTAAAGTTATTGACAATAATGATTCGGGGTGGTATAATATAAAGATTTGTGTTGTTCGGTAGCAACTCAAGTCGGCAGGCGCCTTGCCAGAAAGGAGCTTCACCATGGAAGCCGTCACCGTAGCACATCGGGCAATCGAGACTTTTCCGGCGCGCTTCCGGAAAGACGAAGAAGTTCTCGTGGTGAACGTGAGTCGTTTAACCTTCCGGTTTCTCCTGGAGAATCCGGAAAATCAGGTGGCCGTCATCACCAAAGACGGCCGGAGAATACTGGTACCCGCCAGAGAACTGGCGGTAGCATGAGTCAACTACCGGAAAACTGAAGGGGCCCGTTCGCGTAAACGAACCGGGCCCCTAAAACTTGTTTAAAAATCCTTACGATCACCTTAAGATTTCTTTTATCTCTTTCAAATTGCTGACCTGAACCAACCTGCGCCTCAGCTCACCGGCGTCCGGCTGTCCGGCGACATACCAACACAAGTGCTTCCGCATCTCGACGATACCCGCCTTCCCTTTCAGTTTGTCCGCCAGCTCCGCATGCTTCAATGCAATTTTAATTATTGTATCCCGACTTTGAACTTTTACCTGCCCGCCGGCGAGGCAGGACTTTTCACTTTTAACTTCCTCAAATATCCACGGCCGCCCGAGCGCCCCGCGGGCGATACCCAGACCATCCGCGCCGGTTTTTGCCAATAGCTCAGCCGCTGATTTTGCGTCGACTACTCCCCCATTAGCGAGTATTACCCCGCTAAAATGATTTCTTGCCTGTTTGATCATCTGCCAATCGACCGCGCCTGAATGCCCGGCAGACATTGTCCGACCATGAATCATCACTGCCGCGAGCGGCAGGTCTGCAAGCGCGTCCAAAAATTTCAAAGCATCAGTCTTGCCGGATCGCGTCCTGATCTTGATAGACACCGGCAAGTCAGTAGCGCCGAGAACTGCCTTGACGATCTCGCGCGCCCCTTCCGGCTTGTCCATCAGCACCGCACCGGCGCCCTGTTTGGCGACCTTCTTCACCGGACAGCCGAAATTCAGGTCAATGCCCTGAGGTAATTTTAAATTTTTAATTTTAAATTTTAAATTTAACTCCTTATCGGTTAGTAATTTTACGGCTTGGACAAAATGCTCCGGTTTACTTCCGAACAGTTGGATAACATAAGGGGCTTCATTCTTATCCGACACCAGCATTTCCAGAGTCTTTTTAGGATTATAGCAAAGGGCTGCGGCCGAGGCCATTTCGGAATAGACGACGTCCGCGCCAAAACCTTTGCAGATCTGCCGGAAGGCGGAATCGGTGATGCCGGCCATCGGCGCCAAAGCTAAAATGGCCTGTCCGCCTCGGGCGGAGCGCCCGGGGGCGGCTTTTTTCAACTCCTGCCAAAAATTATTTTTTGCCTTATTTATCATTAATAATTTGGTGGATGAAAAACCCTCAATCTTTCTATTCTTGTCATTCCCGCGGAGGCGGGAATCTAGGATTGTCTGAATAAAATTAAGATTCCCGCCTCCGCGGGAATGACAGAGGGAGAAGTTAAGCCTCAGTTTTCATTGCGGCTACACTTAAGTCCGCCCGATTGAGCGCGACATAAAAAAGGCTGAATAATGCGGCCACGACGAAAGAAATCACGAAAGGATGATAGTCGATGATGAAAATCAGGATGATGAACGGCGCGACGATCACCCGGCTCAGGTCGAAGATGATCTCCCGCTCCACGATAAACTTGAAATAGTTGCTGCGCGCGGCCAAATCATAGGTGTATGAGGTCCAGGGGATGCGCAAGACCTGGCCGGTGATAGACTTGTAAGTATCGGCAAAAAGCGCCGACATGAAGCCGCTGGCGAAAATGCGGCCGAGCCAACTCGTAAAATAAAACAGGGTGCCGAACTTTATCAGCCGGCGCTTATCCGTCCGATCAGACAGCTTGCCGACAAAATAAAAAACCAAGAAGGTGACCAGCGCTGTCAAAGAGGAGATGGCGCCGATCGATTCGGTGGAAATAAAAATTACAGTCAGGAAGATCGGCCAGAGCACATAGCCGATCCATTCCTCCACCGCAAAACCGCTGAAAGAGAGGGCCACCGGACGATTGGCGCGGGATAGGATTTCTTTGAACATGTTGCCTTTGCTGAAGTCCACTTTCTCATAGGTCTCTTTCAGGAGCGTCAACGGAATGATTGAAATGAACAAAAGAACCGCAGCGATGATGAACAAGATATTGAAGCCGAAGAGCTTGATCACCAGGCCGCCCAGAAACGGGGACAAGAGACTCGCTAAGAGCGCGGTGGCTTGCAGGCTGGACACTTCCTTGCCGCGGCGGCCGCTATCCGAATGCTGAATGAAGTTCAGATTAAAACTGTAGTTATAGAACATCGCCTTAAAGGCCTGAACGGTCGGCAGAATAAAAAACAGTAGAGGCCACGCCCCCAGATACCGAAGACCGGCCAACTGAATGAACAATAAAAAAATCGAAACTAGCATCGAACGCTTGATGCCGAGCCTGGCTACCCCGCGCGCGCCCCAATAGCCGAAAAGCACGAAGTTGATCGGCAGTAACAGATAAAAAAACAAGATCCAGGGGATGGAGTAGCCGAGATCATACAAAAAAATCGGGATGAAGATCGAGATGAGCCCGAGAGCGAAGTTCTGGATGCCAAAAGAGAGATAAATTTCGTTCATCTCCTTTTTCTGAAAAAAATCGTGCGTCTGCTGGTTATGATGGATGTGAATCGACATGAAAAAGTATTAAGTCTTGTTTACACGCATGCCATCTTTAGTATCTTCTGTCGTATAGCCAAGCTTTTCAATTTCTTCGCGAAGGCGATCGGATTCCGCCCAGTTCTTATTTTCGCGCGCCTGTTCACGCGCCTTGACAAGATTGGTGACGGCTTCAGGCAGCGTTTTTTCATTTCGATCGCCGAGCAGGCCTAAACCGAGCACACGATCAAAATCCAGGATAGTCGCCAATTTATCCGCGTCGCTCAATTTCCTGTCTTTCAACAATTCCTGGACTGCCGCCAGCGCACCAGGCGTATTCAGGTCATCGTTGATTTTTTCCGCAAACTTATTTTTATAAACTTGATTAACCTTGCCTTTTTTGTCGCCCAGTTCCCTGGTCTGATTAACCAGATGATGCAAACCGTTTTCAGCCGCCTGTAAACTGGCCCAACTGAAATCAAGCGGCTTACGGTAATGGGTCAGGAGGCATAAGAATCTGTACGATAGGATATTTTTTGTTTTATTTTTCAGATCCCTCAGATTATAAAAATTCCCAAGGCTCTTGCTCATCTTTTTACTCTCGACCATCAGCATGCCGTTGTGCAGCCAATAACCAACCGGTTTGGCCTGCCCGTATCCGACTACGCTTTGCGCGATCTCATCTTCATGATGCGGAAATTTCAAGTCTTCCCCGCCGGTGTGGATATCGAACGGGCAGCCGAGCTCGGCCTGACCCATGGCGCTGCATTCGATGTGCCAGCCGGGGCGTCCGGGCAGATCCGTGCCGTTCAAATCGAAATTCCAAAACGGCTCGCCCACTTTCCGGCCCTTCCACAAAACGAAGTCTTGGATATTTTCTTTATCATATTCATCCGCGTCACTACGCGTGCCGGCTTTCAATTTTGAAATATTCAAATTAACCAGCTGGCCATACTTATATTTTTCCCCGTATTTTTCCAAATCGAAGTAAACCGAGCCGTCCTTGATGTAGCCGAATCCGACTTTGACGATCTTAGCGACCAGAACCTGCATCTTTTTTATGTATTTGTCGTCGGCGGCGTGCGGAATAATACTCGGCTCCAGAACATTGAGTACTTTCAAATCGTCCCACAAAGCCGATTCGAATTCCTTGGTAAAATGCTTGAGTGCCTGGCGCGGCTCCAGGTCCGGATACTTCTTTTTCGAATCGCGGATCGTCTTGTCGTCTACATCGGTAATATTCATCACCCATTTTACAGCCTTGTCGCCGAAATCATACCTAAGCGTCCTGACTAGAGTATCGGAAAATAAATAAGCGCGCAGATTGCCGATGTGCGCGAAATTATAAACCGTCGGTCCGCAGGTGTAGAGACCGACTTTGCCTTTTTTCAAAGGTTTGAATTCTTCTTTTTTTCTCGTGAGAGTGTTGTAAAGCCGTAGTTTAACCATAGGCTTATTTTACCTTAAAATGAGTGCTTATAGCAACTGCCAATTTTCCGCCTGAGCCATCTCGCCCGGACGGTATCTGTTCGAATCCTTAAACTCTACATCGAAATGATATTCTGTCTTACCGCGATAATGTCCTTCTCGGCTCCGCCCGTCGATGATGACGGATAGTTTTTTGCCCGTGAATTTTTTTCTGTATGCCGCTTGAAGCACGGTGCTTAATTTTTGCAGGCGGCCGGAGCGATCCGCCTTGATACCCTCGCTCAGCTGACCAGGAAATCCGGCAGCCGGCGCGCGCTCATGAGCCGAATACGAAAAAACATGCAATTGGCTGAAAATCATTTTTTTACACAATTCGACGGTCGTTAGGAAATCTTTTTCCGTCTCGCCCGGAAAACCGACAATTACATCGGTGGTGATGGCGATCTCCGGCAGCGCTTGCCTAATTTTATTGATCTTGGCCGCGAAAATTTTCGTCGTATACGGCCGATTCATCGATTTAAGAATTTTATCACAACCCGCTTGCAGTGGAATATGCAGATGCCTGCAAAGCTTGCGCTCTTTTTTCATCAATCCAATCAACTCATCCGTCACCTCATTCACCTCGATAGAACTCAGGCGGATCCTTTCTATACCCGATATTTCTATCATGGCTTTCAAAAGAGAAACCAAATTTATTTGTTTCTTGTATCTTGTATCTTGTATCTTCAGGTCAATCCCATATTGACCAAGATGAATTCCACACAGCACAACTTCTTTTATTCCTCCTGCAACCGCTTGTTTTACCTCGCTCAGTACCTCCGCCGCCGGCCGACTCTTGAGCTCGCCGCGCGCGTACGGGATGATACAATAGGCACAGAACTGCCTGCACCCATCCTGCACTTTTAAAAAATAACGGGATTTATCCGTTAACGCAATCGACGCATTGCATCCCGTTTGAAAATTGCCGCCGCCTTGACGTGGTCCCGCTGCGGCGGGAAAAATTGAAAATTGTTTGAAAATTGCCGCCGCCTTGACGTGGTCCCGCTGCGGCGGGAAAAATTGAAAATTGAAAATTTTTTCTACCAGTTGTTCTAAATTATTTCCTTCAATAACCAAATCCGCCCCCCACCGCTTCACTTCCTCCCTATACACCTTCACCGCGCAACCGACAATTACAATTTTTGCCCGCGGATTTTCCCGCCGCGCCCTGTTAATCATCTGTCTGCCTTTGCGCATGGCGGTCTTAGTGACAGCGCAGGTATTGATGATCGCCAGATCCGCATTATTTTTCTCCATCACAAAACCCGCGGCAGAAAATTTCACCGAGAGCGAATTTGAATCATATTGGTTGACCTTACAGCCAAGGGTGTAGATTTTGAATTTCAGCTTTTTCATTACCGGGATTAAAACATTTTCTGTTATATACAGCAAAAAATATTATTACGAAAAAATGAGGCTCTAAGACCTCGCGGCTCGTTATTTATATCTCGTCTAAAATTTCTTTTGGGATCGGATTTTTTTCAGGACTTACTCCCGGATACCGCCAAACGCTGATTATCTTGTATCCGGCATTATTGCCTTCACTTTGAATTTTTCCGCCACCAGCGGCGACCCGGTACATCGCCCAAATTTCCTGGCTCCAAACCTTTTTGCCGCTCTTATTTTTCACGGAAGCCGGCTGCATCACGGCAATAGTATTCTCGGCGACACCCTCTTCTTTCCGTTGCGGATTATTTATCACCCTAATCACTCTTTGAGCGCTAAGCCCGTATAGGCGCAACTTAAAAGCCGCGTGCTTGGTCCAGAAATATTTTTCAGTATTTTTTGGCGCTTTAAATTGCATGAAATCGATTGATGGGCACCTTAAGACTTTGTCGTGCATTTCTATCGGATAACGTCAGTTTAATAATTTAATGATTCTCTGTCAAAGAAAAAGGGCAGGTCGCGTGAAGCAACCTGCCCTTGAAATCCGACCGCCGATCAGGCGCGGCCTTCGAGCGGCAGAAAGAGCCGCTCGAAAAACTCCCTGTCGTGGTTTGTCGCCACCTTTTCGGGGGCGCCGAACACTTCGACCCGGTCTGCCCGAGTCCGTTCGAACTTCAGGCGCAGCAGATTATGGGTGTCGACCACATTGCAGGCGGCCGGCTTCGGCTTGATGAACTCCCGCCTCTCGTGGTCGTAGACCGCGAGGTGTTTCAGAAATAGCACCTCAGAAATCCTGGCCCCGAAGTAGCGTTCGCCAGAACGATAGCGCCGTTCCTTGTGCAGGATCGGCCGCTTGCCGCTCTGGAGATGAAACCAGACCTTGGGGGCCGCCTTGTCAATCGGGCCTTCGAACTTCTTCGCCACCTCGGCTGAAACTCCAAGGTTGTTGTGCCACCTGGATTGCCGGGCCGGGTATTCCTTGGCTGGTTTTTCCGGTTTGTCGAGAACATTGGCCGGCAGATCAGGAACGCTCCCGTCGAAGGCACAGAACCGGTCAAACCCTTCGAAATCGTCGTAGAGGCGGAAGAAACGGTTTTCCTCTTCTACCATCTTTTTCAGCCACTCGTAAAGCTCCATCGAGTGGCAGTGGGAGCAAAGTTCCGGAATCGACTCGTCCTCGACGACTTCGATCGGATCGCCGCACTCCAGGCACAAAAACTCCTCGCCGCACCCCTCGTCCCAGTCGCATTCCATCTCCGGCACGTCCAGGCCAAGCATCGGCCGCAGCTCAGCGGTCGCTTCCTCGAGCGAGATACCGTGTTCGTTGGCATAACGCTCGACGTTATCCTCCAGAAAAATCAGCTTCTCGAGCGGATCCATCGCGTCCGGCTCGTCGAGATCCTGAAGCATCTGGAGCGCTTCCGGCGCAACCGTCTTGATGGCGATCCTGCCGCGCGATTCCATTTTTCTGGTCTTCTGCCCTTTCTTGCCCACCCAGACGTACTTGACGCCCGGTAAAACCACACCACCTTTCACGGCGGTGAGTTCGCCGGTCCGCTCCAACTCTTCCGCCTGCTGCGGAAAGTAGGTTGCGAGCACCGCCTTGGCCAGCGGCATGATGCCGAAACTGCCCTCCTTCATGCCACTAAATTCCAGATCGTCAAGCGTCTGGTCCATGGACTTTGGCATTCTTGAGTCTCCTCTCCCTTGGTGGTTAGAAAACCTTAAAAAATACTATTTTAAACAGCAATCAATATAAAAACGCAACAAATTAGTATAGCATAAATATCCAAATGAGTCAATCAGTCAATCTTCCGGCTCATGTTATCCTGAATAAAATAACAAAAAACTGACCTTGCGGTCAGTAATTTTGAGCCGAAGAGAGGATTTGAACCCCCAACCTTCGCTTTACAAAAGCGTTGCTCTACCATTGAGCTACTTCGGCACTACTCCGCCAAGCCTGCCTGCCGGCAGGCAGGGCTACGAAGTGCTAGTTTAGTGATAAGATAATTATTCACAAAATAGCTTGTCCTCCGTAGCTTTACGCGAAGGAGGAAGCTACTTCGGCTGATAAAAGTTGACTCTCTTATAGGCCTAAGATAAACTTGGATTAGGCTCTTTATCGAACGGGAGGTATACTGATGGCCATCATACCTTATTGCAAACATTGCGATTCATTTTTTGAGGGTGGTGCTCCCGCTGACCACTGTATTTTCTGCAAACTGCCATTGATAATCGCACAGGTCGCGGACGACGACGATCTATGCGATCGAACCAAACCAATCGTGGAATGGATACCCACCGTGCCGGCTACTTCCTAGTAGCTGGCTTTTTATTTATTTCAATTATATACGAACCATGACAAATATCCAAACATTTTCTGAGGCTGGTTTAATTGCCAATCAACGATTTCGGGCGATGGCGGAAACCGGCTGACGATTTGCGGCGAGCCGGCGCCTGACCGTAACTGGTGCGGCGGCCGAAACGAGAAGAGCGAACCTCGCCCTCCTGCAGTTCGGCGAATTTGGTCATGGCGATATTTTTCTTGATTAATCTTTCAATATTTCTCACTTCTTTCCATTGGGTAGGATTGGCGAAAGAGATCGCCTTGCCCGCCTTGCCCGCCCGGCCGGTACGGCCGATACGGTGGACATAGTCGCCGGAATCGTCCGGCAAGTCGTAATTTACCACCAACTCGATGTCTTTAACATCGATGCCGCGCGCGGCGATGTCGGTTGCGACCAGGATGCGGAAACGACCGGACTTAAAGCCGTCGAGCGCTTGCCGGCGCTGGACCAGCGACCGATTGGAATGGATCTCCGCCGCTTTTTGCCCCAAACCTGTAAGCTGGTGCGTAAGGTTTTTGGCGTTATGCTTGGTGCGGGTAAAGATCAAGACGGATCCGGGATATTTTTTCAAAATTTCTACCAGATGCCCCAGGCGATCCTCGCGCCTGACCACATACATCTCCTGGTCGACTAATTCGGCGGTGGTGCCGGAAGGCGCAACCTCGATGCTGACCGGCAAAGTCATATGCTCCGCCGCCAATTTGGCGATGGCCGCCGGCATAGTCGCGGAAAAAAGCATGGTCTGCCTGATCTTCGGCACGAAGTTCAGAATCTTCCTGACTTGCGGCATAAAACCCATATCAAGCATCATATCGGCTTCGTCAAGAATCAGCACCTTGACCTGATCAAGTTTGAGCAAGCGCCGCTCCAGACAGTCATTCAGACGGCCCGGCGTGGCAACCACGATATGCGGATTCCTTTTCAATAAAGCGATCTGCTTGCCAATCGGCTCGCCGCCGATCAGGGCGGCGGTGCGCAAGCCCATAGCGCTGCCGAGCTTTTGCAGATTTTCATCCACCTGCAGCGCCAGTTCGCGTGTCGGCAAAAGCACCAAGCCGCGGCCCTTGTGTATGGCCAGGCGCTGGAGCATTGGGATGCCAAAGGCGAAAGTCTTGCCGGTGCCGGTCTGGGCGATGCCGATCAGGTCTTCCCCGCGCATGGCGACAGGAATCGCTTTGCGCTGGATCGGTGTCGGCGTTTCTAAATTAAGTTTTGCAAGCACATTTAAAATAGATGGGCTGATGCCTAAATTTTTAAAATCGGCCTGATGTTTTACGTTTTGTTCTACCATATAAAATTTATTTTTTCCTATTTTTGTTGGGGGCTATCGCCTAATGCGCTTTCTGGCATAAATTTTCAGATTTCGAGTAAATTTTTTTAAAAATTATTGAGGCAATGTGGATACATTAGCGAAATAATTTTTAAAAAAATTTGCCGAGATCTGGGAATTTAGGACGAAATGGCATTTGGCGATAGCACCTATAAAACAAAAATAAGTGACCCGACTTCTTCGAGACACTTATACTGCTGAATTGCTGCAATAATGGCACGAGATTCGAATCTTTGATTACTAATATAATAAGAATAGCATGTTAAAGCTAATCTGTCAAATCTCTATTTATTATCTACTTTTTATTATTGGCCTATCCCTTTGAACAACGGCATACCATTGGCAGGGTTGACCGGAACATAAATCGTTCCCTGCCGGTCTTTCAATTCCTTGATATAAAGATAATTCAAATATTCAGCGCTCAAACCTTCATTGATAATCTTCTGTGCGTCTCTTTGTCCGCCTGCTTCGATTATTTTTCGTTCCGCCTCCTTCTTCTCTTTAGCCAAGACGAAATCATATCTTTGCGCTTCCTGCTCTGAGGCTAGCTTTTCCTGAATAGCCTTAGCCAGGCTGGGGGGCAGCTGAACATTACGGATAACCGCTTCCTCGATGATGATTCCGCGCGGTTCGACCCTTTCCTTGAGCAAGCTTGCGATACGGCCTGAGGCTTCTTGCCGTTTTTCAGAGTAGAGTTCTTTAGCTTCATACTGTGAAACAACATCTCTGATTACGCCGCGAATCTCGGGACGGATAAGTTTTGCGACATAATCAAGGCCGACCTCCCGATAAATATCTGACGCCCTTTGTTCGTCCAGGCGATACAGGGCAGTAAAATCTATGCTCACATCCAAACCCTCTTTGGTCAGAGAACTGATTGAATCATCGCCCTTAACCTGCCCTTCGGCGGGTGCAAGGCTCATGGTATACTGCTCTGTCCGGATGCTCATTTTTTCTACCTTGGCCAGCGGATTGATCAGGTGAAAACCCGAACGCAATTCAGTATCCCGAACTTTTCCGAATAAAGAAACGACACCCGTCTCTCCGGCATCGACTATGACCACCGACCAGGAAATTGCCCAGATCACCACTAAAAAAATAATTAGAATTTTAACAACTTTCCAGGTGCCGCCTAACTGTTGGCTGTAATCACCGTCATTTGACTTTTGGTTGAACATATTATTTTTATTAAGTAAATTATTTACAAAAAATTTTAAATCAAAATTCTTGAATATTATTTTCCTTAAATAAAACAAGACAACTAAAATCAAAACGATAAATGCGTTTTTTCCAAGGACACCGATTAAAATTGGCAGCCCTAATACCAAAAAAATGAAAAGGGGAAAATATTTAGAATTTATTTCTATGCCTTTGTTCGGGTCAAACATCTATTTTATATATAATTACCTATTCATAATTATATCATTTTTTGTGGAACCTTACAATAATCAATCATCATTAAAGCATCGGCTGATTTCTCATTTTTTAACAAAAATTTCCACCCCAAAAATGGGGTGGAAATTTTTGTGCGCCAGAGCAGGATTCGAAGGGGCGGAAGCCCCTTTCCGAATACGCAGGTTCTACTCCCTGTCTGGACACAAAAAAAATATACCCCAAACGGGGTAAATTTTTTTGTGCGCCCAACAGGATTCTCACCGCGGCGGAAGCCGCACCCCGTCCTATAACAGGTTCGTCCCCTGCTTAACGCACAAGAAAAACGAGCACCCGAATGGTGCTCATTTTTCTTGTGCGCCCAACAGGATTCGAACCTGTGACCTTATCCTTAAAAGGGATCTGCTCTACCAGCTGAGCTATGGGCGCATGTCATTGTGTCATCCCTGCGAAGGCAGGGATCCAGAAGAATTAAAGAAGCAAAAATAAAACTGCTGTTCGAGCAGATTAAAAATGCTAATTAAAAGATAACAGAATAAATCATTTTTGGCAAGCGCTGTTATTGAATAATAAGTGGACAGAAAGGGGACAAAATTACCTTGCTTAAATCAAGTAAAAACTATAATATGATTCCATAATATCTTATGCCCTTCGACGAGCTCAGGACTGAATATTTTAAAAAAGCTTATAAAAAAATCAGGCTCTGTTTCGACGAATCTTGTAGTGAGCCTGCCGAACTATGGCAAACTCCGAAAACCCGATAGGCAAACTGCCGCCGCAAAGCCTGGAAACCGAGCAATCATTACTCGGTTGTCTTTTGATTGATAAAGACGCCTTCATCAAGATTGCCGACAAGATTACCGAGGAAGATTTTTACAAAGATGCGAACAGCAAAATTTTTGAGGCGATGAAGGAGCTCTATAATCATCAGGAACCGATCGATATTCTGACGCTTTCCACCCGTTTGGAAGAAAAAAACGAACTTGAAAAAATCGGCGGCCGTTCGTATCTGGCGCAACTTTCAAACCTGGTTGCCACGGCCGCACATGTGGCCAGCTATGCCAACATCGTTCAACGCAAAGCCACCCTGCGCCGCCTGCTCGATGCTGCGAGCAAAATCGGCGAGCTCGGTTATGGCGAAGAGGAGGATATAGACAAGGTGCTCGACGAAGCTGAGCAGCGGCTCTTTTCCGTTTCGCAGAAATACTTGAAGAATGTTTTCATGCCGATCGATGATCTCTTGGCCGCAGCTTTCGAACGTATCGATGAATTGCATCGCCAAAGCGGCAAGCTGCGCGGACTCACCTCCGGCTTTAATGACCTGGACAACCTCTTGGCCGGTCTGCAAAAATCTGATCTGATCATCATCGCGGCGCGGCCGAGCGTCGGCAAAACCTCCTTCGCGCTGGATATTGCCCGGCAGGTCGCCATTAAGAACAAGGTCTCGGTCGGACTCTTCTCTCTAGAAATGAGCAAAGAACAGCTGGTCGATCGCATGCTCTGCGCCCAGGCGGGCGTCAGCCTGTGGAAGATGCGCACCGGCAAACTGTCCGACCGCGAAGAGGATAACGACTTCACCCGCATCGGCGCGGCCATGGGCGAACTCTCCGAGGCGCCGATCTTCATCGACGACTCAGCCAACACCAGCATCATGGAAATCCGCACCAAGGCACGCCGCTTGCAGATTGAAAAAGGCCTTGACCTGGTAGTGATCGATTATCTGCAGTTGATGGAAGGCCGCGGCAAGTATGGCGACAACCGCGTGCAGGAAGTCTCGGAAATCACCCGCGGCCTGAAGGGCCTGGCGCGCGAACTCAATATTCCGGTCATCGCCCTATCCCAGCTGTCCCGCGTAGTGGAACAATCCCGACCGGCGATCCCGAAACTCTCGCACCTGCGCGAATCCGGTTCGATCGAACAGGATGCCGATATCGTGATGTTCATCTACCGCAAAGCCGCAGACCGCGGCTATAACCGCGAGGAACTTTCTGATACCGACCGACACCTGGCGGAAATTCATATCGCCAAACATCGCAACGGTCCGACCGGTAAAGTTGATCTGTTCTTCGATGAAGAGACGGTCAGTTTCAAAAATATGGACTTCAGCCACAAAGAGGCACCCGTTTCGTTTTAATTTAATTTAAAATTATTACTTATGTTCAACAAACTCAAACAGTTCAAAGAGATGCGCAGCCAGGCTAAGACCTTGCAGAGTGCACTGGCCGACCAGCAGGTCACTGGCGAAAAATCCGGCGTCAAAATGACGCTCAACGGCAACATGGAAATGGTGAAGTTGGAACTCGGCGGTACCAATACCGGCGACCTAGAAAAAATCCTGCCTGGCCTGTTCAATGACACCATCAAAAAGGCCCAGCGCCTGATGGCGGAAAAAATCCAAGCGATGGGCGGAATGGATAAGTTCAAATACTAAGATGAGATTTCCGGCTTCTATTCAAAAGCTGATTGATGAATTTTCAAAACTGCCGACGGTCGGACCAAAAACCGCCGAGCGGTACGTTTTTTATCTGTTGAAACAGAACCCGGAAAATCTCCAAGCACTGGCCCAGGCAATTGCGGAGTTGAAAGAAAAAACCACAATCTGTGAAAGTTGTCATGCAATTACTGAAGCCAATCCCTGTACAGTCTGTACTGATGTCAAAAGAACGAAAGAACAACTATGCGTGGTGGCTGATACCAGAGATTACCTGACGATCGAGGCGACTAACAGTTACCCAGGCCGCTACTTCATCCTGGGCGGAGAGCTAAACCAGATTGAGGGCATCGGGCCGGAAAATCTGAATATCGGCCAGCTTACGGAAAAACTGAAAGATAAAGATATTAAAGAAGTCATTCTGGCACTTGACCCGACCATGGAAGGCGAAACTACCGTCCTCTATCTGACAAAACTCTTGAAGCCGTTAAAAATTAAAATCACCCGCCTGGCAAAGGGACTGCCGATGGGAGCTGATTTAGAGTACGTAGACGAATTAACACTGTCAAACGCCTTAAAATACAGGAATGAGTTATAATTAATCTCGCCCTGAGCTTGCCGAAGGAGTGCGGATTTGGAATATGTAGATGAACTGACTCTTTCAAATGCATTAAAATATCGCAACGAACTTTGAATATAGCAGAGTCGATTTAAATATCTTCAACAATACTATTGAGGAGGAAGGTATGTTGAACAAAACCGAAATCCTAAAAAGGATGGAAGGCAGATTTCGCACCGCACGAAAGCTCAGGGACAAAGGGCTTCGACAAGCGGCAAGAGAAATGGGCATATCGGCGACCTATTTGTGCCAGATCGAGAAGGGCGTGAGGCTGGGTTCATTGATGGTGTTGGACGCTGCTGCAACCTTATATTGCGTTGATGCGAATTGGTTGCTGGGCAGAACTTCTGATACTGATTGAACCTTCGCGCCGAAGAATACGGGTACAAACCAAGATGCTCGCTATCCCGAAGGAGGAAATCATGGACAAAGCCGCCTGCGTGCTGCAGATCGGTCTGTCGGACAAGCTCTACGCATTGCTGCTCCCAGAATTGAACGCCGCACTCAAGGCCAAGGGTCTCTTAACCAGGGCGATGCATATCCGCCCCGTACCCGCGAAGACCAAGAAGCCGGGTACCGCACCGCTGTATATCGTGCAGTTCATGGGTCCGGCCAAAGAGAAACGGCAGGCCAAAAAAATCCTGGCGGATATCAAAAAACAGATGAAGCTGGTGATTACCGGAGTTGCATCGGAATACCAGCTGACCAAACCGAGCCAGCTGGACATCATGCTTGCGTCGGTCGACTTGTCGGATATAAAGATTGACTCGTCGGACATCGGACGCGGCGGCTTGATTACCGGCGAGCACGTTGACTGGATGCTTCCGGGAAGCCGCAAGGGACCACCGATGTTTCGGCAACCACCAACGGACGCGCGAGCAGCAATTGCAGCCGAAACGCTTGTCATCGGCGGCAAGAAGAAAAAAAATATCGTTATCGGCGGCAAACCGCAACCGAAAATACGGATCAAGAGCAAGCAGCCCAGTGCATCAGACATCGACCAGATCGGTATCGGTTCCAAGCACTGTACAACTTCGAGATACCTGGATTCCTAAAACGTGCTTCCCGGTAAAACCAAAACCCCCGCGGATTTTCGCGGGGGTTTTTCAATATCTTGAAATTATTCGTTTCTATTCGCGGTTCATTCTGGATATATTCGCGATTAGGCAATCTTGGAGATTTCCACCTTGGTGAAAGGTTGGCGATGGCCGACGTTCCTGGTATAGCGGGTCTTGTTCTTAAATTTCACTACCGCTATTTTCTTTGATTTCCCGGTTTCCAAAACCTTGGCCTCAACTTTCTCGCCGAGCGTTGGTTTGCCGATTTCCAGCTTCTCACCGTCGGCAATCAACAAGGTATCAAATTTTACGCTTTTGCCGTCTTCAACTTCCAATTTTTCAATTTTTAGAATCTGACCCGCGCTAACCTTATACTGTTTGCCGCCGGTTTTGATAACTGCAATTTTAGACATAGTATTTAGTAGTTTAATAAAAAAATAAATCCGCCTCTTCGGCGGACCCGCCAACGAGGCGGGAAAATCCGCCACTTACTGCGGTATTGTTTATTATACTTATTTTTTTTATTTAGTCAACCCCGACCGCTTATCCAGATACGAAAAACCGACAACGATAACAGCCATTATTACCAGCAAAGCTGCCAAAGCATAGACCTTGCCGATACTCTGCAAAAAAAGCGCGGACAGGCCAAAAATCAAAGAAAAGCCATAAAAAATCAAAGCAGTCTTTCGCTGGCTAAGTCCGAGATCAAGCAAGCGGAAATGCAGATGTTTACGGTCAGCGAATCTAAACGGGTTTACCCCGGCAGCGGCACGGCGGATGATCGTCCAAAGCACATCCAAAATCGGCACTCCCATTACGAGGAGCGCAATGGCAATTTTGCCGCCCGAAATTATGGCTAGCACCCCTAAGACATAGCCCAAAAACAGCGAACCGCCCTCGCCTAAAAAAATAGAGGCCGGATGCCAATTGAAAACCAGAAAACCGAGACAGGCGGCGGACAAAATCAGCGCCGCCAGACCGATATCCGGCTGGAAATACTTGGTGGTCATGGTAAAAAGAAAAATGATGAAAGCGCCGATTGCAGAGACGCCGGTGACCAAACCGTCAAGGCCGTCCAACAGTTTAGTAGTATACATCATGCCGAGCAACCAGATGGCGATCAACGGCGCAGACAAAGCCCCGAGATAAATAAAGCCGCCGAACGGATTAGTAATTTTCTCGATCTGCACCCCGCCGAACACCACCGCCAAGATCGCCAGCAGCGGAAAAATTATCTGCCTTGATGGCGCAAGGCGGTATTTATCATCCAAAAATCCGCCGATCATCAATAAACAGGCACCGATAAAAAAACCGAGCCAATGCCGTGGTTGAAGATCGCCCGCCAGCAACTGATCACGGGCAAAATAAAGCATCGCAAAAAAAGCGATAAAAATCGCCAGACCCCCGAGGAGCGGCGTCGCTAAGAGATGTATCTTTCGCTGTTCATTGGGCTGATCGACTACCGCGTAGCTTCTAGCCAACTTCCTGACAATCAGAGTCAACAAGACCGACAGGAAGAAGGTAACGAAAAAAATTTCAGATAAAAACATCATGATTAAACCAATCTTAGATAATAATTTTCAAAAACTATTGACTAATCCGGCAACCCGCGTTAATATTAATTTTTTATATCAGACATCCACTAATATAGATTGATCTTTGGCACCAAAAATAACATACTTGGGGGCGTGGATGAAGAGTCCGGAGGTAGAGATTGGCTTGGCCGGCCTGATCCTGGGATCATTCCGGTTGAAAGACAGCGGTATCATGTACACCCACTTGTTGGAACGGCATTGCAACGAAGTAAAAACTGTCAGGATTTTGACGCTGAGCGCGAAAAAGCGGATCAAGTGGGAGAAATACCGTTACATCTGGGTCACGCCGGAAATCTATCGGCAGTACACGTCTTTCCTGAAAGATCTCGATTCGTCGAATGGCCATTTCGTCGCCATCTTCACTTCGAACAAAAAAGAGTTCGCAAAACTGAAAACGGAACTCAATGGCGGCGAGGAAGAAAATGGCGTAGCCAAAGTAATGTATGTGAACCGAGAACTGTTTCACATCACCAGCCACCCTGCGGGATAACCATCCCAAGTAGTTTCACGACGCGGAATCCATCCCGCGTCATTTTTTTTACAGCTCGGCCGCCTTTTCGATCGAAACCTCGGCCTCATCGTTTATTACTACTACGTCGCGCCTTTTCACTCCGCCGGCCAAAATCAGATTGGCAATCGCGTTCTCTACCCGATCCTGGATCACGCGCCGCAGCGGCCGCGCGCCGAACTTCGGATCATAGCCGAGTTCGGCCAATTTTTTCAAACCGCCATCACTTATCCGCATGCTGATTCCCTTTTCTTCCAGCGCCTTTGACGTCTTGCCAAGCATCAGCTTCGCAATCGCCTCGACTTCTGCCTCGCCAAGAGGCTTAAAAACAATAACACCGTCAAAACGATTTATCAACTCCGGACGCATTATCTTATTAAGATGTTCATTGATCAAAACTTCTTTGATCTGCTCAATCGGTGTTGCCGCCTTAACCTGCTCCTGGATATAAAGCGCGCCGGCGTTGGAGGTGGCGATCAGGATCGAATTGGTAAAATCGATCGTCTTGCCCTCGCCGTCCGTCAGCCGTCCGTCATCCATGACTTGTAAGAAAAGATTCAGGATATCGGGATGCGCTTTTTCAAACTCGTCGAGTAGCAGCAAAGAAAATGGCGCCTGGCGCACGGCTTCGGTCAGATAGCCCTTTGAACCCTTGCCGCCGATCATCTTGTTGATACTGTCAGAGGCCTGATATTCACTCATATCCACACGGATCATATACTGCTCGCCGCCGAAATAGACTTGTGCTACTGCTTTGGCCAGTTCGGTCTTGCCGACGCCGGTCGGGCCGAGAAACAAAAAATTAGCAATCGGCCGTTTGCCGCTCGAAAGCTGGGCGCGCGCTCGCCTGAGACTTGCCGAAATCGCCCCTACCGCCTCGACCTGATCGATCATCCGCTCGTGAATCTTCGCTTCCAGATTCAACAGCTCCTCGCCTTCACTCTGTGAAACCTTCGTCATCGGGATGCCGGTCAATTCGCTAACTTCTACCGCCACATCTTCCTTGCTGATCAGCCGGTCAGCTTCGGGCAGTTTGGATTTTTTCAGAGCGACCGCCTCCAGAATCTTGATCGCCTTCTCCGGCAGATACTGGTCATGCAGGTAGCGGCTGGAAAGTTTGACCGCCTCCTCGATCGCGTTGTAGGTGAAATATACTTTATAGACCGACTCAAAATAACTGATCTTGCTCTCAAGTATCACGATCGCCTGGTTGCCTACCGGTTCTTCGATCTCCACCTTGGCCATCGTGTTGTCCAGGGGCGTCCGCTCGACGAACTTCAAATAATTGCTACGGGTAACCGCGGCCAGGCAGAAAATACCGCGATGTTCCAGCGCGTTCACCAGGACATCGGACAGATCCGCGCTAGCCTCGCCGCCGGCAGAGATGCCGCTGATCGTTTCCAGATTATCGATGAACAATGCGATGTTGCCGGCACGGGTTATCTCGTCCAAAACTTTCAATAGGCGCGCCTGCACTTCAGAAGCGCTGCCGCCCGATGTAAGCCGCGACACATCGAGCTCGAGCAATCTCTTGTCTTGGAGTACAGCCGGCACCTCTTCTTTGACCATCAATTCGGCAATGCCGTGGACGATTGTCTTTTTGCCTACACCGGTCTCCCCGACCAGAATTACGCCGGAATGTCCGGATTCGATCTCAGAAAAAATTTTGGCAATCTCCTTCTCCCGCGCCACGCAGAATTCCAATTTGAACCACTTGGCAGCCAGGGTCAAATCATAGGCGATGGAATTCAAAATCGGGGTGGCGACGGCGGTGTAGGCCCGATCCATGGCCGATGACGGTTTGAAGCTGGCCATTGCCTTGTACTCACGGTAACTTTCCACCAAACGCTCGTTGATCCGGAACCAGGCGACCGCATTGGCCAGCTTGTCACCGTCGATTTCCAGATCATACAATATTTCAGTCAGCAATTTATCTTTAGTTACCGCCGCCAGTACCAGATCGATCGCCTTGACGCGCTTCTGACCGGTTTTGGCGGCCGCCAGATAAGCCAAAATTAAAATTTCTTTGACTTCGACCGACAGTTCGGTATGGCTATCCTTATTTTCTTTGGCGACAAGTTGATTCCTGACCTTCTCGATCAGCGCCGACTGGCTGACATTGAGCCTGGAAAAAAGCGAATTCACTTCGCGGTCCTCGAACAGACCCAAAAATAGATGCAACGGACTGACCCGCTCCTGGTTCAATTTACGCGCGAACAGATAGCTGTTTTCGATCAGACGGATAGTGCGCAAGCTATAGCCGGAATAGACATCGATCCTTTTTTTTCGCGGCAATTTTTTGATCGTCTGCCAACTATCCCCCGCAGGAACGTCGTTCGATTTTTCGCCATACTTGAATCTGATTATTTTCTGTTTCAAAAGTTCATTCTCGCTCAAGCTATAGATCAAGAACAGATCAGTCCCGACCGATAGCCAGAAAAGCAATAGTGTCCAGTGCCTGATCTGCCAAAAAGTCAAAATCGGCGCCTCGATCAGGGTGGCCTGGTTGCGGAATAGGAAAAAAGCCAGTGAAGCCAGGCCGAGCAAGCCGGTCAGAAAGGCCAGCAGGTTTACCAACGCGTAAATTTTTTTCCTCAGCCGACCGATAGAAATTACCGCTTGCCCCAAAGGCAGGCTCCAATAGTAAAACCTGCCATCAAAAAAAATACCCGCTCCGACGCCAGAGCAACTAGAACAAGACAGACCTAATCTTGCTTTGCCAGTACCCCCGCAGGCCGGGCAGACTATCAATTGATGTATAGGATTGTTAATTTTATCTTTATTCATTTAACAAAATTTGGCTGTTCTAAATTTCTATTAAATCAAAATGTAAAAATTAAAATGTAAAATGACAATTAAAAATGAAAAATAAAATAACGCTAAAATTGAATTAATTTTAAGCAATAAAAAAATATAGGGATTTTTCGAAATATATTTTGATTTTATTTGTTGTCCAAATTTTAGATTTTACACTGTCATTTTCCATTTTGATATTTGATTTTTACATTTTTACAATAGTTGAAATACGATTTCGCTCATAGTGATGATCGGCAAGGCGAGCCAGAAAAGGAAAGCGACGAGCGCGATCGCCAGCCAAAACAGCATGGCGATGCCGCGGACGATGATCTGGATCACTCTGATGAAAAAGCTGATGGCGATGCCGGCAAAATCAACTTGCGCATACATCGGCTTAAAAATATTTTTGACCCAGACGAACAGGCCGAGCCCGCGTTCGCGGTTCTGCAAAAACCGAAAAAGCGCGAGCGTCGTTTGCTTGAGCCCGCGCGTATACCACCAGGCCGGAAAATACACCAGATCCAACAACAGGTCGGTGAACGCCTTTACGCCATAAATAGCAAAATTATTGGTAACCATTCTCTGCCATTCCCGCGCAGGCGGGAATCTTAATTTTGTTCAATAAATACTAGATTCCCGCCTGCGCGGGAATGACAAGTAGGAGGGGGTGTTTAATGATGAAATTATAACATAAATCGCTTGATTCTCAAAAACAAAAAAGTTTGAAACCTGAGATTACCGGACTCGACTTCTGGAAACCATTGATTTTTTGTCACTTTAAGGTTATAGTAGCGGGAAACCTGAAAAAGGTTTTGTTGTTTAAAATTGAACCAGTTTAAGCGTGATATACTTACAAATCCCGGGGGAGGTACAAGAAAGTGATAAAACACGTGCGTCGGGTTGTAGTGGTGATAGACAGTAAAGAGAACCTTCCGCAGTGCGTTCCCGGCCTCGAGTTCCTGCAGAAAGCGGATAAGCGAGGCGAAGTGATTGTTTGCGAGGTGGTCACGACCAGCGGTAGAAACATGAAGGATCTCATCAATCTGGTGAAAGGTCATCAACACCGGGTAGACGTCTGGCTGGTCGGCGGCAGCGGTGATAACCGTTTGCCCAATCTGCTTGACGATTTGTTGCGTTTTAATTTCAGGAACACCTATGGAGTCGTAGTCGGCATAGCATTTGCCGACTATGAAGACCCGACACACCAACGAACCCAGGCCGCCGTCAAAGCAATTACCGGGAACCTGACAACCCAAGTGGCTTGGAACAATTTTGTCGCAACGGATGGTTTCCTCCGGGCGGCCAAATTTGCGGTCCATGGTCAGCTGCCAAATATCATCCTGGAAAATGACAAACGGATAGTCAGTAATTCACTTCACGAAGCCTTAAGCTCCGGCAGATCGATGCTGCATGAACTGGCAGTAAGACCGCCATCGCCCCATCTGGTCGACGTTTTGAAGGATTGACAACCACGTCTGACAAAAAGAGGGGGGGGTACTTTATGAAACGGTGGATTATCGTAATGATCGGGTCTGATTCGGACCTGACGCAGTGTCTGCTCGGATTGATGTACCTGCAGTCGCTGGTCGAACAGGGCGAGATCGAGGTACCGCTGATCATCACCAACAGCATCCACTGGAACACCATGGACGTGCTCAAGAACCTCGAGAAATGGCAGCATATAGCCGACGCGATGATCCTCGGTGCCGGCTGGGCGAACCATCTGACGGGAACAGGCGATGCGTATCTGCGCCGGTTCCTTAAAAACACCAGCTCGGTCGTGGTCGGTGTGGCCTTCGAGGACAAGGCGAATGAAAAACACACTCAAGCCGCCATCCTGTCAATCACCGAGGTGCCAGGCAGCCAAGTCGTCTTCAACAACTTCGTCGGTATCCGCGGCTTTTACGAGGCCTGCGTCTTCGCGGCCACCGGTGAGCTACGAAATATAGAGCTGCCCGACAAGTTCAAGGAAGTCAAGGAACGCACCCTGGACGAAGCGATCTTGGAAGCGAAAAGGCTGATCAGCAAAACCAAGAGAAAGTAGTCCGCGCCGAAGCAGAAACCCATGTAATAAAATGCCAAGAGGTCTGGATAACAGGTTATTCCAGAGAGGAGATTATATCCAATGGCGCAAATCCCGGAAAGTGTAAAAAAAGCGGCTCACATCAACTCGCTTTGGCCTTTCCTGATTTACCAAGGTAAGGTTCGCGACACCTATGATGTCGGTAGAATTTTTCCGGACACGCTTCTGATGCTGGCAAGCAACCGGATTTCCATCTTCGATTTCGTCTTGAATGCCTTGGTGCCGAAGAAGGGTGAGGTGCTAACCGCACTTACCCACTTCTGGCTGACCAAGATATTGAATGCCTTTCCAAACCATCTGGTCGAGTCCAAGAAATACCAGGGCCGTAATCTGGCCTTTGAAATGAAACACGACTCGACCGGCGCGCTTGCCGCTCTCTGTGACATCCCGCTCGAGCGTACTCTCGCCATCAAGCGGGCTCAAGTGATGCTGTGGGAAATGGTTTATCGGCATCATATCGGGGGCAGCGTTTGGAAAGAGTACCAGAAGAATGGCACGGTGGCTGGTGAACTCCTGCCGCCTGGACTCCGGAAATGGGCCAAGCTGGACGCGCCGGCCTTCACTCCGACCACCAAGTCACCCGACGGCCATGACGAACCGGTTACCGTCAAAGAATTCATGGAAAGAACCGGTTTTGAGGGCATATCCGCCGCGGAAATATTGAGTAACATTTACCGAATCGCCTACAACTACGGCGACAGCAGGGGTATCCTGATCTTGGATACCAAGTTCGAAACCGACGGCCACATGGTGGTAGATGAGGCGCTTACCCCGGACTCTTCCCGCTTCGTTGACAAAGCCGATTGGCAAGAGGCCATCAATGCAGGCCGCGAACCGCGCTTCCTGGATAAGGAACCGGTCAGAATCTGGGGGCGCGGCGTGATGACACCATTCCGCGATGCTACCGGCTATATCATGGGGATCAACAATCTAAAAACCGACGACCCCAAGCATCTTGCCTTTGTACATTCCCTTCCGGTGCCGGAAAAAGTCATCGCTGAAACCACTGCACGCTACCTGGAGATCTTCCTTCGCCTGACCGGAATGCATCTGGAGGAGTACCAGAAGACCTATCTCTTGCTCTGATGATTTCCAGCCTGTTCTTTTACGCAATCGAGCCCACACCTAAACCGTGTGGGCTTTTTCTTTTCCAATAAAAAAGGGAGAGAATTTCTTCTCTCCTGGACTCCTTTTTGACATTTTTACTATAATCAACGTTACTAACTACTGCTTTGCAAACGATTAATACTTTATGACTTTTTTATTGCCGAATTGGGAACGGATGGCCACGGTATATTTCCGTTTTTTCGTGATTTCTCCGGCCACCTTCGCCTCGATGCCACGTTCAGAAGCGATGTTGATAAATTCCCTGACGTCGCGGTTATCAACCACCACCAGCGCACCCTGGCCGCCATTCCAGGAGCTGTAACAAGCCTCCGGCGACATACCACGCCATTGGGCGCACTTCTTCATGATTTCCGGCGGCTCGAACAGGTCGGGCAGATCGGCCGAAAGTCCGAGCGGCTTCAACATGTCGCTGCCGAGTTTGGACTTGAACGCCCCGCCGGAGAGATGCACGATCAAATGCATCGGAATGATTGGCTTGAAGTCGTTATCTCTGTTGTACCAGCCGTGAAGGAAATTCAGGAGACGGTCATACAATGCCGACCGGGAGGCTGCCGCCAGAATATCGGCCATAGCAGAAAGATTTTTCCACCATTCCGGTCCGTACTTGATGGCAAGAGCCTTGCGTACCGAACTGATACCGTTGCTGCGGAAATCGTCACGCAGGACGATTACGACCTGGCCGGGACGGAGCGTATCGCCAAGGATCATCTTGGTCGGGTGATATACACCGAACATGCATCCGCCCCAGTTAAACATCAGCTTGGCGTTCGGGTTTTCCGAGCCGACACAAAGGCCGAGTTCTGCCGTTTCACCATGGAGGACGATGTAATTCTGATCAATGGCGTCGTAACAGAGCCCCCGGATGAGATCCTTACTAGCCTCGAAAGGCTCGGAACCGACTTCGCCCAGTGTCCTCTCGTCCAGGATATTCAGGAAAACGAGCGGCAGTCCGCCCCAACGGGTGATGTCCATGCCGGTCATCGCGAGCAAGTTCGAGGCCGCATCCCGGAAGTTGCCGGCAGCGTCGATGACGACGACTTTCGTGCCGACTCCGTCCATCCCGCCGGTCAGAATACAACCTTTGGGAAGGTTTTTCAGGGTAAAACCCCGAGGTCCTCGGAAATTCCCACGCGACAAGTCGTGCACATCCGCCCAAGGAGATACCCCGTAGGTTTTCTTCGCCTGCTCTCCGGCGAAAGCGCTGAAAACGTCGCCAGCATCAATGTTCACTCCGTCTTGCTTGTACAGGTCCGGTTTCTTCAGCATAACGGTTTTTCCATCCTTTCTTTAGAGGTGGTTGGCTGCCAATGTTTCCCAAAAATAAAAAGAACGACCGATGTCCTCCTTGTGTGATGGCACTTTATTCCTCTTAGCGTTTATCTTAACTCAAGCATTCACAAAGTCAACCCCGTAACTCAAGCCTGAGCATGATCTATAAATTACCTAAACCGAGCGGAGCGGCTTCGCCTTAAGATTTCGGTCTATTGATTATTCTCGGAATTGAGTTATGGGGTCAACCCTGTCAGATCATCGGTTATCCGCTGGAAAGAAAAACCCCCGCCAGACAAAAGTCCGGCGGGGGTGATAATTATCGCTAGTGATTCTCTTCGCACCAGACCCGCGCGTTCTGGAACAGCTGGAGCCAGGGCGAGGCTTTAAGCTCGCTTGCGAGCTCTTCCGGCAGCCAGGCCCACTGCCACTTGAGGAAAGTACGCTCGGGGTGCGGCATCATCGCCAGATGCCGGCCGTCGGGCGAGCAGAGGCCGGCGATACCGGCGACCGAGCCGTTCGGATTGAACGGATATTTTTCGGTCGCACTGCCATAATCATCGGCATAACGTAACGGCGCCAGATGATCGTTAAGGATCGTGTGCTTCATACCCTTGTCCGGAACGATCAGCCGGCCTTCACCGTGCGCCGTCCAGATGCCGAGCTGCGAGCCGGCCATGCCTTTGAGCATGATAGCCGGACTATCGAAGATGGCCAGATTCGACCAGCGCGACTCGAACCTTTTCGATCTGTTGCGGATGAAGCGCGGTTGTTTCTTGTCCTCGATGCCCCGCCAGGGTACCCACCCCAGAAGCGCCGCGAGCTGACAGCCGTTGCAGACGCTCAAGGAAAAGGTATCGGGACGCTGATAAAACTCATCGAACATCTTTTTCAGGCCGGCGTTGAAACGGATCGTGCCGGCCCAACCTTTGGCGCTGTCCAAGGCGTCGGCGTAGGAAAAACCGCCGACGAAAGCCGCGCCGCGGAACCGGTCAAGGTTGATCCTCCCTTTGAGCAGGTCAGTCATGGTGATGTCGTAGCAGTCGAAGCCGGCAGTGTAGAAAGCCGAGGTCATCTCCCGGTCGCTGTTCGAGCCCTCCTCCCGGATAATCGCGACTGCGGGCTTCTTTTCCGCAGCCATGATCGCGGGCGGCGTTTCCTCGGGCGTAAACCCCATGACATAATCCGGTCCTGGGCGGGTGTGAGTGTTCCGATTTTCCGCATCCGCGCGCTTGGGATCGCATTGAAGGCGTTCAAGCTGATGGCTGGTTTCCTCCCAGACAGCCCGTAGTTCCTCCATCTCAGCCTCAAGAACTTCGATCCCGTTGTAATTGATATTGACCCAGCAGTCTCCGTGCGCCTCGCCGATCATTTCGGCGTGGTCAAGCAAAGAATACCGGCCGAGGATGGAATAGACCCTGGAGACGGTGTCCCGATCTGACGCGCATTCGATCACCATGCCGCTCTCTTCGGCGAAGAGACCGGACAAGGCGTCAGGCCCGCCGCTGAGATTGATGTTGATGCCGCAGTTGCCGGCGAAAGCCATTTCGAGAAGCGTGACGATCAGGCCCCCGTCCGACACGTCGTGTCCGGACAGAATCAACTCTTGATCGATCAGCTCCTGGATGGCCTTGAAAGCGCGGACGATCAGTCCGGCATCTTCGACGTCCGGGCATTCATCGCCTATCTGCCCGTATACGTGGGCAAGCGATGAACCGCCGAGCCGCCGCCGGCCGTTGGCCAGGTCGAGGTGGATGAGACAGTCTTTGTTCGCCCGCTTGATATCCGGCGTGATCGTCTTGGTCACATCCGGCATGCTGGCGTATCCGGACACGACCAGCTGGGCCGGCGACTTGACCAGTTCGGTCGAGTCGTCGGGCTGTTTGACTTTTGTCGCCATAGACAGAGAATCTTTGCCGCCGTCGATGGCGATGCCGTTTTCGATCATGATGTCGCGGACGGCGCAAGCGGCGTCATAAAGCCAGGCGCCCTCGCCAGGCAGCTTCGCCGCGAGCATCCAGTTGCCGGAACAGCGTACTCCGGAGAGATCGTCGATCCTCGCCCACGCCATGTTGGTGAGCATCTCCGTCACCGCTCTCCGGGCGCTTGCTTGCGGGCTGATCAGCCCGGCAGTCGGCTGTTCGCCGACAGCGATAGCAATGCCGGGATACTTGCCGCTAGCGTCGGGGAAATGGCTCTGTGACACCGCGGCGACGTCGGAAAGCGGAAGCTGCAGCGGGCCGACGCATTGCTGGCGCGCGACCAGCCCGCCGACCGAACGGTCGACCTTGTTAGTGAGAAAGCGCTTCGAACCGACCGAGACGAGCCGCAAGACCCGGTCGAGGGCTTCACTTACGGTCAGTCCGGGCGGCAATTCGAGCGGCTTCAGGATCGGCTTGACGCGCGTATCGGAAAACGTCTTTTGCGGCATTTCGCCGAGGATCTTCGCCAGTTCGAGCCGGACCGGTACGTCGATGCCTTCAGGATCTTTCTGCCGATCGATCGCTTCGTCGATGACCGTAATATGGCCATCATCCGTCATTTCGCCGATCACGCAAAACGGCACCTTCTCCCGCTCGCAGATGCTCTCGAACAGCTCACGGCTGTCTGCGGCGATCAGTATGGCGTTGACTTCCTGGTATTCGCCGCCCCAGATCTCGAGCACCGTCAGCGTGCAGTCACCGACCTGCTTGCGCCGGATATAGATCTTCGCGCCTGACGGCAGGACCAACTCGGTGATTACGTTGCATTGCCCGCCGGCTCCCTGGTCGTGTACCACCTTGATCGGGTTCTTCATGCAAAACTCGATGCAGGCGCGGATGACGCGATTGACCTTCTGTTCCATCTCGGCATCACCGCGCTGGACCGCGTTAAAATCAAGTTCTATCTTGTTCTCGCCCTGGATCATCGAGGAAGCTGCGCCGCCGCCCATGCCGATCCGGTAAGCCGGACCGCCCAGCATGACGACGAGCCAGCCCGGTTCGGGTTTTTCCTTTTCCACGTGGCGCGCGTCCATCTGGCCGACACCGCCTGTGAACATGATGGGCTTAATCCATTCGCGCCGCTCGCCCGAAGGCAGTCTCAAGCCGAATGAACGGGTAAAGCCTTGGATCAGCGGCTCGCCGAACTTGTTGCCGTAATCGGAGGCGCCGTTCGACGCTCCAATCTCGATCTCGAGCGCTGATGCCATATTCGGCGGATAAACGAACTGTTCGTCTTCCCAGGGCAACAGGTAGCCCGGGATACGCAGGTTGCCGACGCAATAGCCTGCCGTTCCGGCGATAACCAGTCCTCCCTTGCCGGTTGCCTGCACGTCGCGGATGCGTCCGCCCGTGCCGGTTTCAGCGCCGGGAAAGGGTGCGATGCCTGAAGGAAAGTTATGAGTTTCCGCCGTAAAGATCGGGTGGTAGAAGAGCTCAGCTTGATGGAACCTCGAGGGTGCTCCCGGCGTTTCGGGGATGATGGTCCTGACCAGCCGGCCATAAATGGCGCTTGAATTGTCGTTGAATGCGATGATACTGCCACCCGGCGGAAGCCGTTTGAGCGGCGCCTTGACGATCTCCATCAGCGTCTCGGGCATTTCCTTGCCGTCGATGATGAGCCGACCCTTAAAGTACCAGTGCCGCGAATGTTCCGAGTTGGACTGAGCCAGCTGAAAACATTCGACGTTGGTCGGATTCCGGCCGATCGACCGGACCAGCGCCGTGTAATAGCCGATATCCCAATCGTCGAACCCCAAGCCGAGCCTGCGGCTGATTTCCCGAAGCGCCGCTTCGCCCTGCTCCAGTACCGGCACGCGGTAAACGGCCTCCGGCTTGATGCCGGTCCCGAATGATTCGAGCGGGTGCAAATATTGGCATTCTGTCATCCGATCGTGAATCTTCCGTACGAATTCTCCCGGGTTGCTACCTTCCGGAATGTGCTGCCGCCTGGACCGCTCAATCCTGGTCACCTTGGTAATGCCGCAAGCGCGTAAGATCGAGAGTGCGTTGGTATTCCAGGCGGTCGCGAAGTTGAGTCTCGGACCGACTTCGACCACCCGGTCGCCGGAAAAAAACGGCTCGGCGGCGAACTTATGCGGCTCGAATGTTTCCATCAAAAGCCAGGTCAGCGCCGAAAGCTCGACCGACGAAAGCGGTTCCGATGTTTCGATGTTGAAGCACCACTCTATCCTGCCATCATCGCTCAACCGATAAAACTGTCCGACGTTTCCCATCACCAGCCTCCCCTCTGTCGAATGTGTGATTCTTTTTTGTCTATTTTGTTTCAGATCAAACAATAAGAACGGATTGTCAAGGATCGATCCATGGTCGTGTCATTTCTTCCAAAATAAAAAACCAACCCGCGGTCCTCCTTTGGGTTAGAATATTTACTATCTAGCGTAAAATTACCGTGCTTCAGCTAAAAAGTCAATTAAGCTACTTGACACATTCCTGCATATAAGGTATTATTGATTTAACTTTAAAACTGCCCGAAAAGGGCTGTTTTTTAAACTTAAAATTTTATCCTTCGACAGGCTCCCTTCAACAAGTTCAGGGCGGGCAGGACAAAATCAGGCAAGCGGGATTGGTAAAATTAATTAATAAATAAATGCTCGTAGTGACTAGTCGTGAGCGTAGTCGAACGAGTTTACCGAACTATGGCAAATCGTTTAAGCAACTACATCAAAGAATCGGTCGAAGAATTGAAAAAAGTGACCTGGCCGACCGCGACTGAAACCAGAAATTATACGCTTCTGGTCATCGGTGTGAGCCTGGCGGTGGCTTTCTTCCTCGGCGCGTTGGATATCATCTTCACCTTCGGCCTGGAAAAAATTCTGCCGGTCGCAGTTTAATTTTTTATTTTTTACTTTGAAACATGGCTAAACAAATTTTGAACCAAGGCCGCCGCTGGTATGTGATTCACACCTATTCCGGTTATGAAGAAAACGTGGCGCAAAGCCTGAGGCAAAGGATCGAATCGATGGACATGGAAGACAAGATCTTCAATGTTCTGGTGCCGATCGAGAGAAAGATCAAGATAAAGAACGGCAAACGCAAGGTAGTCGAAGAAAAAATCTTCCCCGGCTATGTGATGGTGGAAATGGTGGTTAATGATGATTCCTGGTACGTGGTGCGTAATACCCCGAATGTTACGGGTTTCATCGGTACCGGGACCGTGCCGACGCCGATCTCTGACAACGAAATAAAAGAACTGCAGAAGCGGATGGGCGTGGAAGAGCCGAAATTCAAGATCGATGTTTCCGTCAATTCTCCGGTGCGGATCACCGACGGGCCGTTCAAGAACCTGGAAGGCAAAATCACCTCGATCGACGAAGCCAAAGGGAAAGTCAAAGTGCTGGTCTCCATGTTCGGCCGTGAAACGCCGGTGGAGCTGGACTTTTTGCAGATTAAGAAGATATAATACAGCTTCTAGCTGTTAGCTTTTAGGTGTTAGCTTGAACAAATTCAAGACTACGCTTCTCCCTAAAAGCTATAAGCTAAAAGCTATAAGCTAATTCAATACCATGGCAAAAAAAATAATCAAAGAAATCAAGCTGCAGATCCCTGCCGGTCAGGCCAATCCCGCGCCGCCAGTCGGTCCGGCGCTCGGGCAACACGGCGTCAATATCGCCGGCTTCTGCCAGCAGTTCAACGAGGCGACCCGCGACAGAATGGGTGAAATCACTCCGGTCATTATCACCGTCTACGAGGATCGCACCTTCAGTTTCATCACCAAAACTCCGCCAGCCGGAGAATTGATCAAGAAGTTCGCCAAGATCCCCAAGGGCTCCGGCAAGCCGAAAGCCGAAAAAGTCGGGTCGCTCACGACAGGCCAGCTCAGGGAAATCGCCCAGATCAAGATGCCGGACTTGAATGCCAACGATATCGAGGCCGCCATGAAAATCATCGCCGGCACAGCGAGACAGATGGGAGTAGATATAGTTAAAAGTTAAAAGGTCAAAGTTAAAAGTGACAGCGCCCGCTGTCATCCCGAGGAGTGATAACGACGAGGGATCCCTTAAATTAAACTACAAGCGATTTCTCCTTCGCTCCGCTTCACTCGAAATGACAAATATAACATTTAAATAATTAATTGTGGGAGATGGAGCTAGCTTTTAGCTTCTAGCTTATAGCTTATAGGAAATACGGGGATAATTCGCCCCAACCTAATAGCTAATAGCTGACAGCTAATCGCTCCCCCTCGTTATTACCACGAAAAAAATATATGGTTAAAAAAAAGATTGTTCCGAAAGCTGAGCCGGTCAAGACGAAGAAAGCCTATGACTACGACAAAGCCAAGGCTTACACCGTAGACGAGGCGATCGACCTTGTTAAAAAATTCTCGCAGACTAAATTTGACGCTTCGGTGGAAGTCCACTTCCGCTTGGGGATAGATCCGGCTAAAGGCGACCAGCAGATTCGCGCGGCGGTCAATCTGCCCCACGGCAGCGGCAAGATCGTCAAAGTAGCGGCTTTCGTGCCGGAAAACAAGGTGGCCGAAGTCAAAGCAGCCGGTGCAGATTTGGTCGGTGGCGATGAACTGATCGCTGAAATCAAAAAAACGGAAAAAACTGATTTTGCGGTGGCGGTTGCTACTCCTGAGATGATGAAAAATCTCGGCCAAATCGCCAAGATTCTCGGCACCCGCGGCCTCATGCCTTCGCCGAAGAACGAAACCGTCTCCGCTAATCCGGCCAAAACCGTGACCGAAATCAAGAAAGGTAAGATCAGCTTCAAAAATGACGACACCGGCAATGTGCATCTGACGATCGGTAAAGTCTCATTCGAATCGGCAAAACTGGTTGAAAATTTCAAGACTGTCCTGGATCTTATCCGAAAGATCAAGCCGGCAAAGACCAAGGGCGTTTATATAAAAAATACTGTCATCAGTTCGTCCATGGGACCAGGCATTAAAGTTCAACTGTAATCGCGTAACACATAACGCATAACTCATATCAAAAGCCTCCCTCAAAAAGGAGGTTTTTGTGTGCTCTTGTATTTTCCCCTGTTTTTGCTAAGGTTAAAACAGTATTAAAATTATTAAACAATCTATGGACGCGGAAAATCTAAAAACACCGGAACAAATTAAAGAAACTCTTTTTCAAAGCTGGCTTGTAGAATTTAAAGGAAAAATCTGGCTTAATACTGATGTAATGCCAGACGATGTCCACGGCGCCGTTCAAATGTATGAGCATTATTTAACCCACGGTCGAGTTATAGACAGCCCTGAAGTAACCAAGACGGCCGAAGATTTTAAAAAATTAACTGGCTATGAAATTTCTGATTTCATAGAATATAAAAAGGCGCAAGCGCAGAAATTAAAAGACAATAAATAATAATTTAATGATAAAACTATGATTTACTATGTCATTTTGGCCGTCATTATCTTCATCGTTTTACCCGGACTGCGGATTGTCCAGCAGTATGAAAAAGGCGTAGTCTTCCGGCTGGGAAAAATCGTCAGGGTCTGCGAACCGGGCCTGAACTGGGTCATCCCGTATCTGGAATGGATGCGCAAGGCCGATCTGCGCACCATCACCCTGCCGATCCCGCCGCAAAAAATCATCACTAAAGACAACATTTCAGTCGATGTGTCGGCAGTGGCTTATTATAAGATTGTTGACCCGATCAAAAGTATCGTCGCAATCGAGAATGTGATGAGCGCCATAAACCAGATCTCCCAGACCACCTTGCGCAACATTGTCGGACGCTTCCAGCTGGACGAAATACTCTCTGAACGCGATAAGATCAATGTTGACATCCGCACCGTGCTGGACACCCATACCGAACCCTGGGGTGTGGTAGCTTCGGTAGTTGAAATAAAGGATATCGAGCTGCCGGAAAATATGCAGCGCGCCATGGCCAAACAGGCCGAAGCGGAACGCGAGAAACGCGCCAAAATCATCGCCGCAGAAGGCGAGCTCTTGGCCAGTCAAAAACTCGGTGAAGCGGCTGACGTGATTGCCGCGCATCCGATCGCCCTGCAACTGAGGAACCTGCAGACGATGGCGGAAATCAGTATCGAAAAAAATTCCACTATTATCTTCCCCGCTCAGTTCATGAGCAGTATAAATGAAATCAAAAAATTCATGTCGAAAGAAAATTCCTAATATAAGCGATAAAAAGACTCCGCTCCGGCGGGGTCTTTTTATTTGCATCCACCCCGACAATCTGTTAAAATAGTTAAACTTATTGATTAATAAGTTTATCTGACAAAACGAGGATTATCCACAAGGCGGAGTCCTAATTTTTTTACCCGAACAATTATGAAATCAGACAAAAGATCGGATTATTTCTCCTGGGACGAAACCTTCATGCAGATGGCCAGAACCATCGCTAAACGCTCCAAGGATCCTAACACTTCGACCGGCGCTTGCATTGTCAACAAAGACAACGTGATCATCGGCCTCGGTTACAATGGTTTTCCCCGAGGCTGTTCCGACGACTATCTGCCATGGAACAGGGATGGCGGTTTCTGCGAGACGAAATATGCCTATGTCGTACACTCGGAAGCCAACGCGGTTTTAAACTCCAACACCGAAGTAAAGGGCGCCAAAATATATTGCACGCTATTCCCCTGTAATGAATGCGTCAAAATCCTGATTCAGGCCGGCGTCGCGGAAATAATCTATGAACACGACAAATATCATGATACCGACATCTGGAAGGCCGCCCGGATCATGCTGAATATGGCAGGCGTCAAGCACCGGCAATACGTTCCGGAAAATGAACTGATCTTCAAAAAAAACGCCGTCACGGTTCCGGCGGCCGACCTGCCCCCGGTAAAAAACACCGAGCGGGAAAATAGCAATATCATAACTCAAGAAATTCCGTTATAAAAAATCCCATGCAAAAAAAAATAATCATCGGTCTGGTCGGCGAACTGGCCGCGGGCAAAGGTACGATCGCGCAATATGCCAAAGGGAAATACGGCGCTTCCACTCATCGCTTTTCCACTATGCTGCGTGATGTCCTGACCCGTTTGTACCTGAACATCAGTAGGGAAAATATGCAGCTCCTATCGACAATTTTGCGGAAAAATTTCGGAGAAGATCTAATGGCTAAGGTGATTGCCAAGGATGTGGAGGCCGATACCAACCAGGTAGTGGTGGTTGATGGAGTCAGACGTTTTGCCGATATCAAATATCTGCGGCAAATAGAAGGCTTTGTCCTGGCACGCGTCACTGCTGATATAAAAATCAGATACCAGCGCCTGACGGAACGGGGGGAAAATGAAGATGACAAAAACAAAACATTTGAACAGTTTGTGGAGGATCACAAAAAAGAAGCTGACCTGGAAATTCCGGCGGTAATGGCTGAAGCTGACTTGGAAATTGACAACAACGGCAACCTGGAAGATCTGTACGCCCAGCTTGATAAAATCATAAATAATAGCTAAGCTTTAACTGAAAAATAAAGGGGGTCCGAGTAATCGGACTTTTGTTGTCTAAAATTATCTCTAAAATGGAGAAAGCAACGGGAAAATTCATCGTAATAGACGGGACGGATGGCAGCGGCAAGGCGACTCAAACCGAGTTGTTGGCTAACCGTTTACGCGCCGCTGGTTTGGCGGTGGAAATCGCCGATTTCCCGCAATACGATACCAAATCAGCCGGTTTGGTAGAAGAATATTTGAGCGGCAAATATGGTTCGCCCGAGGAGGTCGGCCCCTACCGGGCTTCGATCTTTTACGCGGCCGACCGCTATGACGCCAGTTTCAAGATCAGAAAGTGGCTCGAGGAAGGCAAGATTGTCATTTCCAACCGCTACGTCACCGCCAACATGGGTCACCAGGGCGGCAAGATCGATAACCCGCTGGAACGAAAAAATTATTTCGCCTGGCTCGACAAGCTGGAGTACGGCTTGTTCGGCATTCCCCGCCCTGACCTTAACATCATCCTTTACGTCCCGGCGGAGATTGCCCAGCAATTGGCGCTTGGCAGGGAAAAGATTGATTGGGCCGGCAAGACCCGCGACATCCATCAGGAGAGCCTTGATCATCTGAAAAAAGCGGAACAGACTTATCTGGAGATCGCCAAAACCTTCCCCGGCTTTACGCTCATCGAATGCACGCGGAACGGCCAGATGAGGTCACGCGAAGAAAACGCTCTTGCCGTCTGGCAAGAGGTCAACCGGCTGATTGGCGTCCCCGCTATAAAACACGCGCCAAATTTCAAAGAACTTCATGAGCAAGGCGGAGCCGAACGGCGGGAAAATTTCAAATTGCGCGTCGAACGCCTGACGCCCGCGGCCAAGCTGCCGGAGAGAAGCCACTCGACCGACGCCGGTCTGGATCTTTTTTCGGCGGATTTTTATTCATTTCTGCCGAATGAACGGCTGCTCGTTCAGACCGGCATCAAGATAGCCATCCCAGACGGGTATGTCGGCCTGATCTGGGACAAGAGCGGCGTGGCCAAAGACGGCGTGCACACACTGGCAGGAGTGATCGATTCCGGTTACCGCGGCGAAATCAAAGTGACACTGGTTAATCTGAGTCAGGATATCTATCACATCGCGCCCGGCCAGAAGATCGCCCAACTGATCATCCAACGGATCGAATTGCCGAATATTTCTGAAGAGATAATCGATGATACCACTGCGAGAGGCGATGGAGGGTTCGGAAGTACGGGACTCTATTAAATCAAAATGTAAATATCAAAATGAAAAATGACAGTGTAAAATATAAAATTATTAATTGTATTAATATAAATTTCATTTTAAATTTTGAAATGTCATTTTGATTTTTGATTTTTAAATTTTACATTTTTTATGAATCACCAACACCGCATCTACGCTTTGAAGGATCTGCCGCCGGAAGTGGTAGCGGTCACTTTTGCCAAATGCTCGCGTTCGCCGGAATCGTTCGACCAGATCGCCGCTGAATTGACCATGGAAAAGTCTGCCGCTTTCAACGAAAAATGGGTGGTGAACTACGGCCACGGTTCGGTCGCGGAACACGCCTTCATGAACGTGGCGATCGAGAATGTTTCGCTGATCGCGGTAGAATGCCTGCAATCCAACCGCCTCGGGTCCTATACCGAAAAATCGTCGCGTTACCAGATCTACAACCGCGACCGGATCTACGTACCGAACGCGTTGAACAACGACCCGGAATTGAAGCGGGCCTTCCTTTCGACCATCGATCAGCTGTTCACCGTCTATGAAAAATCGATCGAGCCGATCAAGGCGGCAATCGAAAAGATCCACCCGAACCGCGCCGGTGACCCGGAGGCGGTCTGGCAGGCGAAAATAAAATCGAAGTGGATAGACGTCTGCCGCTTTCTCCTGCCTAATGCGGTGCTGGCCAACCTGGGGATGAGCGTCAACGCGCGCACCATGGAATACGCCATCATCAAACTGCTGTCGCATCCGCTGGAAGAGGCTCGCCACATCGGTGCCGACTTGAAACGCGTCGCCCTGGAAATCACCCCGACCCTGGTCAAATACGCCAACCCGAACGAAGCTTATATCTTGAACGAACAGTATTTGCGCGGCAAGGCCTGGAGCGTGGCACAAGATATCAAAGCGCCGGAATTTACCGGCGACAACAAGCTGTCGGTCGAATTGCTCGAACACGACCCGGACGGTGAAGATAAGATCCTCGCCGGACTGATCTACAAATACGAGCCGATCCCGTTCAGCGCCGCGCTCGCTAAAGTGCGCGCGATGCCGCAGACCGAAAAAGAGACGATGTTCCGCACGGTGCTGGAAAAACTGAGGAATATCTATGATAAGCCGCCGCGCGAGTTCGAGTACCCCTATTACACTTTCGACGTCCTTTTGGACCAGGGCGCCTATTACGACCTGAAGCGGAACCGGATCATGACCCAGACGCCCCAACTGCTTTCCGGCGAATACGGCTACTATACCCCGCGATTATTCTCGCAGGTAGGGCTAGGCACAGACTACGCGAACGCCATGGACCGCGCCCATCAGACCGCGAAATTGATCGCCAAAAAATACCCTTACGAAGCCCAATACATCACCACCAAAGCGACTGCCCGCCGTTTCCTGATGAAGATGAACCTGCGCGAGGCTTTTTACTTCGTCGGCTTACGCAGCCGCCAGGGCGGTCACTTCACCTACCGTCGCGTCGCCCAGATGATCTACGACCAGATCGCCCGCGTCCATCCGATGATCGCCAAATATATCATGGTTGATAAAACTTAAAATCAATAAACAATAAACAGTAATCAATAATCGATAGAACATCAATCAATGGCAGAAACAGGAGGATTAATTGAACAAAAAAGTTCTTTTAAAAATGTTATTTATTTTTTTGAGCGTGCATCTTGCCGTTCATATCTTGTTATTCGCCTTTTTCCTGGCCGCGTTACTGTTTGATAAAATTGATACGATCGCATACCCCGGCCTGAAAGAAGAAGCCTATAAAGTATCATTCTGGCTCGCGATAGCAAGCGGCACTTTGCAATACTTCCGCCAAGACTTAAGAAAACAAATTGAAGAGCTTTGAATAAATTCGAGGGGGTGGATGATGGCAATCTTGATCTATTGTGATTGTGGAGGTAAGTTTGAGGCCAAGGCATCATCGCTCAAGATCGAGAATCTGGGCGACGGCGCCTACCGTCTGACAGCCAGATGCCCGAACTGCGGTGAAAAAAGCATGGCAAATATCATTCCCCGGCGGCCGGATTCTCCTGCTCTTGGACCGCCTCCGCCCGGCCTGGTCTCGCCCTTCGCCGAGACCGTAGCGGAAATCCTTCGGGAAGAGGGTTGTATGCCCGATGAGAACGAACCGCCCGGTCCTACCCCGCCCCGGAGTGCGCCCTTCGGCCCGCAACCGGAAAAGAAGTATTGAAGCACCAGGCTCGCATGCGAATGCGGGCCTTTTTCTTGCCAGGCAGTAGAAATTCAACTATTGGCTATTAAAATTATTATTCTACCTTATGGAAATATAACAGTAATTTCTTGATATTGTAATAACTATCGCCAAGTGATTTTTGTTGAATTTTCACTGCCTGGCTTGCCGAATTCCCTATTTTACGATAAAATTCTATTACAATAAGGCAAAGATATTTTGCCTTATTTTAGAACAAATATGCAAAAATACGACGTTATTATCGGTCTGGAAATACATGCCGAACTGAAAACTAAATCTAAAATGTTCTGTGCCTGTAACAATGACGCGCAGAACAAAGCACCGAACACCACCGTCTGTCCGATCTGCCTCGGTCATCCGGGCACTTTGCCGTACGCCAACAAACAAGCGATCGAATGGACGATCCTGGTCGGCCTGTCCTTGAATGGCAAAGTTAATCGGCTTTCAAAATTCGACCGTAAGAATTATTTTTATCCCGATCTGCCAAAAGGCTATCAGATCTCCCAATACGATCTGCCGTTCATCTATGGCGCTGAACTGAAAGTCGACGGCGCGTCCGTCGAAATCACCCGCATCCACCTGGAGGAAGATACCGGTAAATCTACCCATCCGGCCGGCAAACCCTACACCCTGGTCGATTTTAACCGGTCCGGCACGCCGCTGATTGAGATGGTGACCGAGCCGGTCATCCGTGACGCGGCCACCGCCAAAAAATTCTGCCAGAATTACCAGCAGATATTACGCTATCTGGATATTTCCAACGCTGATATGGAAAAGGGCGAGATGCGCTGCGAGGCCAATGTCAGCATTCAGGAAAAGGGCCGCTGGGAATATACGGACGGGCAGATCAAGCCGCTTGCCGGCTACAAACTTAATCCGAAAATCGAGGTAAAAAACATCAATTCTTTCAAGGCGGTAGAAAAAGCTATCGAGTATGAAATCAAGCGTCAGGAACGAGCACTCGCCGATGGCGAAAAACTGATCCAGGAAACGCGCGGTTGGAATGAAAATAAGGCTGCGACGGTGAGCCAGCGCATCAAGGAGACTTCGGCCGATTACCGCTACTTCCCTGACCCGGATCTGCCACCGATCAAAATCGACGATCATTGGATAGAACAGATAAAAAACGACCTGGTCGAGTTACCTCTCGCCAGACAGGAGCGGCTGATGGCTCATTACGGTCTGTCGCAGACCGAAGCCGAAATCCTGACCGGAGACAAAAAACTGGCAGAATTCACGGAAGCGGCGATTTCAGAACTAGAGGCTTGGGCCAAATCCAATCACGACCATTGGGAGGAGAACAAAGAACGTCTGGTAAAACTCACCGCCAATTGGTTGATCTCTGAATTGTTCAAACACCTGAATAATGATAATATCAATATCAAGGAAACTAAAATAACGCCGGAAAATTTTGCCGAACTGATCATATTACTCTTCGAAAAAAAGATCAATTCTTCCGCCGGCCAGACCATCCTGGAAAAAATGTATAAGGACGGCGGCGACCCGTCTGACCTGATGGGTTCTTTGGGCCTCGAGCAGCTGCATGACGCAAGCGAGCTGGAAGCGGTGGTCAAAGAAATCATCGCTAAATTCCCATCTCAGGTCGCTGATTATAAATCAGGCAAAGAAAAAGTCATCCAATTCCTGGTCGGCCAGGCGATGGCCTCGACAAAGGGAAAGGCAAACCCCGGCCTCTTGCTGGAACTTTTCAAGAAATTATTGACTTGAAGAATTCGATCAGCCCAGTTTAAAACAAAACAGTCACGCAAAAAATTGCTAAGCAAATAATTTGCTGAATATCTAATGAATTAATTAAATAATATGAGTATTTTAGAATCTCTAAATCCTTTCAAAAAAGTACGTGTTAACATGCCGGTAATCGAACCGTTAAGCCAAGATGAGGAAAAATTAGTTAATGACATCTTGGAAGCGGTTATTTCTTCCCTGAAAAAAGACTACGCTGGTGCAATGGAACAAAAATTGGCCCCATCATCGACGACCGGTAATGAATCGATGCATATTACGGTTTTACGGAATCTCCTGAAAACAGATATAAAAAATATTGGAACGGGGGGGAAAACCAAGGATCAGATTATCAGCGATAAAAAAGCCTGGTTTTTAAGAAAACTGGGGATTGATCAAACCAAGGAGCCTGGCTTGGGAGAAATTGTCTTAACTGGTAATGCCAAACTGGATCTCCGGGCTATCGCGCGGCTTGAACTAGGTTCTAACAATTTAGAAATCGATAACATTCCAACTCCGCTGGGCGAGAAAGTTTACAAAAAATTGGAAGAATTATACTTATATTATAATAATATCAAGGACCAGGAGGGTGGAACTGAAAAAATCAATAAAAAAGTCAGGGAATATATCGAACCATTCAGAAAATCAATTAAATAAAAATTTTGCCCGAGCTTTTGACTTGGATCAATAAAGGTGATAAGATATACTCAATGAAAAAAATTTATCCACAACACAAACCAGATACGTTCCGACACCGGAAAGAAAAAATTATTTATACACGAATATCCCGCCAGTAGGCGGGATATTTTTTTATCCAATCGCTCTTTCCAACAAGGAGGGAAATATGGCAAACACGGCGATGCTGTCGGAAGAAGAGTTTTTCAGCCTTGAAGAGCAAAGGGCTAATTGCATCTGCTTGACCTGCTCCCACGGCGAAAATGGCTTGTGTTTCAACAAACCGAATTGCCAAAACTGCTACCAGCCGGAAGGTAACCCGGAAAACTGCGACCGGAACTGTTTCTCCGGCCTGAAATGATCAATCCGGGAAGCAGACAAAACAAAAAGACCGATTCCCTCCCGAATCGGTCTTTTCTCTTTTCTATAAGTCTAAGCTATATACTTCTTTATCATTTGCTCGGCTTGGATTCGCTTCGTCACCCAATGAATCTTTTTTCCCTGACGCTCCCAGCGCCTGAACCATGACCGCTGCCGGCGGGCGAATTGCCTGATGGCGATATTCAATTTTTTCACCATCTCATCATAGCTGAGCTTGCCCTGAAGATGCTGGCTGACGAACTTATACTCCAAGCCGAAGCTTTCCAACCTATGCCAACTCAAACCATCGTCATGGAGCTCCTGCACTTCGGCCACAAGACCTTCTTTCTCCAACCGCTCAAGCAGCCGATATTCTATCCTTTGATTGAGTTCACCAACCGGCAGGTCAAGTCCGATCAGCAAAGCGTCATATTTTCCCTTACGGTTTTTTTCACCTAACGTCTCGGCGCCAGCCGATAATATTTCCAGATACCGGACAAGTCTTCTCTTGTTGCCGCGATCGCTCTGGTTGATCTTCGCGGCCAGCCCCGAATTGAGCTTTTCCAGCTTGGCAAATAAATTCCGCACCGATAATTTTTCAAATTCACTCCGTAATTTCCGATCCGCTTTGATATTCGTCAGCTTAAAATCGTCAACCACCGCCTGCAAATAAAGCCCTGAACCGCCGACCAGGAGCGGCAGTTTGCCCTGCCGCAAAATATCATCGATCGCCGCTTCCGCCATTTTTTTGTATTTCGCCAAATTAAATTCCTGGTTTGGATTTACTACGTCAATTAGGTGGTATGGAATTTGCACCACTTTTAACTTTGAACTTTTAACTTTTAACTTGGCCGAATACTCGGCCAAGTCCTTCCCCGTGCCCACATCCATGCCGCGATAGACCTGCCGTGAATCAGCGCTTACGATCTCGCCAGCGAATTTTGCCGCCAGTTGCACGGCCAATCTGGTCTTGCCGGACGAGGTCGGACCCAGGATAACGATTATTTTTCCGCTCTCGGGTATTGACATATCTATGATTTGATTATATAATACCTGGAATAAAAAATTATTAAAATCAAAACAGGGGGTGCTCTTTGAAGGTCAAAAAAATTGCAGGCGCAAGGTGTGTCAAGTTTCGCAGTCTCCGATATTCCGGCGCAAAACACCTCATTACCACCAATGACGCGGGTTGCGTGAAAAAGGGGCGCATTGAAGGCTCGGCGCGATTGTCCAATCTGCTGCTGGAAGCATTCGGCAATGATGTGACCCATTTCATCATTCCGGAACATGGGGACCGGGTGCTTCATGTGCCCGCCTACATCGACGGGCGAAGCCAGATGTTCAGATGCGACGGACTGATCCACACCATCGATCTGCGGCCGTCCAAACCAAGGACCTGGAAGCCTGCCGTAGCTTCCTGCGCGACTGCCGATTGTCAGTTCGTGATGTTTTCCGCGGATTATCTTTCGCCGGATCTCGATTCGCTGCGGTCGATCGGACTGATACATTCCGGCTGGCGTAGTTGTGTCAAAAATATCGTCGGCAAAGCGATGGCCATGCTCAAGCAGTTCGGCTGCCCGATGTCCCAGCTTCAGGTGGGTTTGTGGGGAGGAATCTGCCCGAAATGTTACGTCGTAGACGAACCGGTATGGAAGCAACTCTTGCCGTATCACCGGTACTTCACGCCGGCCGCCGACCCGAAACATTGGCATCTGGATCTGCGCGGTATCGTGCGCCAGCAGCTGCTTGACGCCGGCGTCAAGCCCCGACAGATTTCGACTTCCATGTTCTGCTCGCATTGCCAGCGCGAGCGCAACGGCAATCACGTCTTTGCCTCGCACCGGCGGGGAGACGCCGAAAGAAACGGCATCTTCATCGCCGCGGAGTAAACATGCAGGCCCCGGACTTTACCGTTCGGGGCCTTTTCATATCCAGCCGCTCAAGCCGAACTCCCTGGCATTTTTTATCTCAACATTCACGATATCGCCGATGATCGGTTTGCTTTTGCTTTTTTGTTCGATTTTCACGATTTTACCGGTCCGAGTCCTGCCGAAAAATGAATTAACCTTTTTACCCTCAACCAATATCTCGACTGTCTTGCCGATATATTTCTGATTATTTGCCAAAGCAGTCTGTTTCAGTATCCCGGTCAACACCTCATCCCGACGCTGCTTTTCATTTTTGGGAACGTCGTCTTTCATTTTTGTGGCAAGCGTGCCCGGCCGCGGACTATACCGGGCGATGAAAGCCTGATCGAATCCGGCTTGGCAAAAAAGTCTTTCCGTATTTTTGAATTGCTTTTTTGTCTCACCCGGAAATCCCACGATACAATCAGTACTGATTGAAGCGTCGGGCATAATTTGCCTGATTTTTTTAATCAATTTTAAATAATGCTCTCTGGTATATTTACGGTTCATTTTTCTTAACACCTTATTGTCGCCCGCCTGAACCGGTAAATGCACCTGATGACAAACTTTTTCGCATCCGGCGATCGTTGTAATCAACTCATCCGACATATCTTTCGGGTGGCTGGTCGCGAAACGTATCCAGAAATCTCCTGGGATGGCATTCACCATTTTCAGAAGAGTCGAAAAATTGACAGTCCCACTGTCATCCTGAGGAGGAGCAAAGCGACGACGTGAGGATCTCGCAGTCTCTTGAACCGCGGTTCTCGATTTATAAGAATTCACATTCTGCGCGATCAAAGCAATCTCCTTGTACCCCCTTTTTACCAAGCCCCTGACCTCGGCCAAAATCTCCTCTGCCGGGCGATAGACTTCCCGCCCCCGGGCGTACGGCACCACGCAATAGGCGCAAAAATTATCGCAACCGTTGCCGATCGGCACAAAAGCTGAAAAAGTTGATCCGTATTTCGGGTTGATTTTGAGATACCCGCCAAGACTACCGCCGGCCTTAGCTTTGCGGCCCAGGAATTTACCAAGCTTCGGTAAATCGATTATCGGTAGCCATAAATCAACGTACGCCTTCAGTCGTATCTGGACATCGGCTCGCCCGGACAGACACCCGGTCACTACGGTCAAAACTTTAGGATTGGCTTTTTTTATTTCCGGTAACAACATATAGGCGCGATCCTCGGCCGACTGCCGCACCCCGCAGGTAGTCATCACCACCAACGCTGCCTTGTCGCGTCTGGCCGCCTCTTTGAATCCCAGCCCTTCCAAATACCCGGCAATCCTCTCGGAATCAGACACGTTCATTTGACATCCGATCGTTATTATATGATAAGTATTTTTCATTCAGTTTAACTTGAAAAAAAATAAAAAAATTGCTAAAATAAAAGCAATTAATTATTATGACTATTATAACAAAATTTACGTAATTTACAAATTTAACGCAAAAAAGCGAAAACATTTCGCATTTAGACGAATTCGGACGAAATGCTTTAGGAAAAAGAGGTAAAGCACTTCGCCCAACACAGCGTATTTGGCTACGCCAATAAAATTTAAAAATTATTTTCTATGTCACACAAAAAAAGCGATTCGCAACAATACGTTGAAGATTTTAATGAATGGCAAGAAAAACGAAACTTGCCTGGAGAATATTTGGGTGGAGATTTTCCTATGCACATAAAATATGGAGGTAAAATATACGGATATTATCTTTTAATCATAGGATTAGTTTTACTGTTATTTGGCATCTTGATGATATTCCAAACCAAATATGCTCCGATAGGATATATGATGACTGTTTTAGGGCTAATTTTTTCTTACGCAAGCTGGAACAAAATTAGACGAAGCAAACAAAAATAATTTTTAAATTTTATTGACTACGCCCAAGTTTCACTTCATTCCATTCAGTGAAACTTCGGATACGCCGACATGTTAGCTGAAATAATCAAAAAATATTTCTTTTTTTAGTTAGGCATTTGGCAATTTATTTTTCTCGCTTACAAAAAATTATGAAGAAAAAAATAATCATTATATTTTTTGCGTTTCTTGTCCTGCTGGCTGCCATAATTTCCTATAAAGCATTAGTTAAGGAAAAAATAAGTATGGTTTTGCCAAATGATGTTGTTGAAATTAATGACGACAAAGAATTTTCTGGCCCAAACTGGGGAATAAAAAGTGTTGTGTGCAAGCAGGGGGGATTTGATATAATTAGTTATGCTGGCAAGGAAATATCTATTCAAAGTTCGCTGGCAGTAGGAAAATTTTATAACTCAACCCCTCTCAATATCTATAAAATTTATGTGGATAATAAAATAATTTGTGAATATTATGCTGATAACACTGGGTCATTAGCTCCGGGAATTTTTGCTATCAATGATCCTAATGTTACCGGACAGAAAAATAAAAAATAAATCTCTGAATTTATAATAAGTTAGAAATATTTTTACTTACATCTCTTAACATGGCACATGCGGCTCCGAAATTTCTCATCTTTTAGACTTTTTATTTAAGGTACGATAAATTTCCTCTCCCAAATTGCGCTTATGAAAAAATTTATAAAACTAAGGCCATTTCAGGAAACGCTTCATGTGAGTATGTGCGGCCCGGCTTCTTTGAAAATCGTTTTGAATTATTACGGTATCGAAAAGTCAGAAAAAGCGTTATCCAAGCTTTGCAAGGTTGATAAAGAATTAGGCGTTGATGATAAGGATATAAAAAGGGTAGCTGAACAATTTGGATTTAAAGTTGTTGTCAAAAATAACAGTACCTTCAAAGACATCGAGAAATGGCTGGATAAAAAAGTGCCTATTATTGTAGACTGGTTTACCAAGGGCAGACAAGAATATTCTGAATCGGAAGTTGCGGACGGACATTATTCAGTGGTGGCTGGGCTGGATGATAAATATATTTATATTCAAGATCCTGAAATAGGCAAAATCAGGAAGCTAAAAAGGAATGATTTTATGCGGGTTTGGTTTGATTTTAAGGGTAGCTACATAAAACCAAGTGAACTGATAATTAGGCAAACAATAATTATAACTCAATAATGATTACTTATAAATTTTTAACATGGACTCACAAAAAAGAAGCATCACAAAAACTATTAGTTTCAGAATTTTTGCCACTATTGCTACCACGATATTAGTTTTTGTCGTTACGGGCGACCTGGCCTTGGCCGGCTTTGTCGGATTGCTTGATACTGTCATTAAGCTGATAATTTATTATCTTCATGAGCGAGTCTGGAACCGGATTGTCTGGGGGAAAAATTGATCAAACTGCGAAAATCCGCCGTTCCTTCTGTAAATAGACGGGTATTTGATTTTTTTTCGCTTCGGGTTTATTATCTTTAATATAAGGGGATAACTTAATGGCTTATGTTTCATAAGCAATGTTGCACAATTTATGGCAATGACATGAAAGTCGATGTCGGCTCGCATATCATTTTTTTATATAAAAAAGAGTCGGAATTGAAGGATGTCCTGTTCAATTATACTTATGAGGGCGTGAATAATAATGATCTGTGTATTTTGATCGTATCAGACCCTGGCATAGTAGAGAGCTTGAAAAATGAGATAAAAAACAGGAGGATAAGCAAAGAGGTCATAGATAAATTGATTACCACGCTTAAGGTCAGCGATTTTTACCTTGAGGGAGGCAAATTCGAAAAAGAAAGGACACTGAAGAAGCTCGACAAACTGATAGAGGAAAACCCGGCTGTCAGGATCAGGGTCGCCGGCCAAGCGGAATGGGCGGATTGTACAATTTTTGACGAATGGCATCAATACGAGACCGAGGTGACGGAAAGATATTGCGACAAGAATATCATCCTCTTATGCGCTTATGACCTTAATCGCCTCGATTTTGAAAATATCATAAAACTGATCCAGTCGCATATGCTGATCCTCTACAAAGACGGATCCAAGTGGAAGATTTCGGAAACCGTCGAACGAAAAATATACGAACAGAAAATCGACGAACTGGAAAACGTGACCAAGCATTCCGTAGATCGCGAACTGAGGATGGTGGAATTGAAACAGACGATCGACAGGCTCAAAAAAGAACTGGATGAGTATAAAAAATAAATAAGTTGCTTTCCTCTCCTGTAATCACTCCAATGAAAAAGCGGCCGGATTTCCGGTCGCTTTCAGTTTTTCGCTCATGACATTTATGCCGCCGCTTGCTTCTTGCGGTTGTGCGGACAGATTTGCCTGCAATCCGGAGTATTTTTCACCGTGCAGCCGGCGCTTCCCACCTCACAATCGATGTGGTTCGGAGAGTCTAGGTTGTGATGGCAATTCGGACAATGCGGAGAATTCCTCAGGTTGCAGGTAAGCGACTCGCATCTTAGCGGCACATGATCCGCCTTTCCGGCTTTCGCCTTGGAATATCAAAAGGACTTTAAAATTATAACTATTCATCATACAAACAATCTATCGGCTTGTCAATCGTTACTGACGCCTGCTGGTTTTGTCTTTTATTTCTTCAATGAATTTCTCTTTGCTGATTTCACGCATCTCCCTGCTTCCCCGCTCGCGCACTGCCAACCTGCCAGAAGCAATCTCCTTATCGCCGACCACCAGCATATATGGCACCTTTTCATTCACCGCCTTGCGGATCTTGTTACCGACCGTTTCATCGGCAATGTCAGTTTCTATTCTGATATTTTCACTGACAAATTCTGCCGCCAGTTTATCGCAAAACTCTCTATGCGATTCGCCGACCGACAAGATCTTAACCTGCACGGGAGAAAGCCAAAGCGGAAAGGCGCCGGCATAATGCTCGATCAACAGGCCGATAAAACGCTCGAATGAGCCGAACAGCGCCCGATGCAGCATATACGGCTGTTCGTCTTTGCCTTCCCGGTTGACGAAGGCCATCTGGAACCGTTCCGGCAGATTGAAGTCAAATTGCAGGGTCGAACATTGCCACTCCCGGCCGAGTACGTCCTTGATTTTGAAATCGAGCTTCGGCCCATAAAATACCGCCCCGCCGATATCCTTGCTGACATTAAGGCCTTTTTCTTTAGCAATTTTTTCCAGTACCCTTTCGGTCAGTTCCCAGCCCTCGTCGCTGCCGGCATATTTATCAGATTGCGGATCGCGCACCGAAAGATAGACGTTTATGTCAGCTATATCAAAGCCGAATGATTTATACATGAACAAAGTGAAATCTACCACTCTTTTCAATTCCTCCTCCACTTCGGCAGCGCTGCAGACTATATGAGCATCATCTTGCGTGAAGCCGCGCACTCTGGTCAGGCCGGACAGTTCACCCTTTTTCTCATAACGATAGACCGTACCGCACTCGGCCCACCTGAGCGGCAAATCGCGATAAGAACGCGGTTGGTTCTTATAGATGCGGATGTGAAAGGGGCAGTTCATCGGTTTCAACAGATATTGTTCGGATTCTTTTAGGCCTTCTTTGTTCTGGCTTTCTTTCAGCGTCTGACCGACTTCCAACGGCGGGTACATACTCTCATTATAAAAACCCCAGTGGCCGGACGTCTCCCATAATGAGCGGTTGCCGATATGCGGAGAGCGTACCAGCTGATAGCCGTTCTTCAGATGCGAATCGTACCAAAAATCCTCGATTACCCGCCACAGCATCGCTCCTTTGGGGTGCCACAGGGGTAGACCGGCGCCGACCACTTCGTCGATATGGAACAGATCCAGCTCGCGGCCTAGCTTACGATGGTCGCGCTTCTCCGCTTCCTCCATCATTTTCAAATATCCTTCAAGCTCTTTATTATCCGTGAACGCCAAGCCGTAAATGCGCGTCAGCATCTTATTTTTTTCATCGCCGCGCCAATATGCACCGGCCAGTTTATGTAATTTGAAAGCCTCCGGGTTCAGTTCGCCGGTCGATTTGACGTGCGGTCCGGCGCAAAGATCGCTAAATTCACCGATGGCGTAGTAGCTAACCTTATCTTCGCCTGCTTTCATCAGGTCTTCGATCAATTCCGCCTTGTAGACCGCCCCGAACTTTTTTTCTTTCGTCGCCGCCGTTTTCGCCGCTGCCTCACTGCGCACAAACTCCAAATCCCGGGCGATCAAACCCCGCATCTTCTTCTCGATTTTTGCCAAATCCTCTTCGCTGATTTTAATGTTGCCAAAATCGATGTCATAATAAAATCCATTATTGATCGCTGGGCCGATCGAAAAAAGCGCTTCTGGCCAAAGCTCGCGCACAGCCGCGGCCAGAACATGGGAAAAGGAATGGCGCATAATTTCCAATTTTTCTTGTTTTTCAACTGACATAAAATTATGATTTGTTTATAATAAAAAATCTCATCACAACAGGCTGATCACTCAACCTGTCAGGACGAGATTTCATTCTCGCGGTTCCACCTGACTTCCCCGCCAAAGCAGGGCTCTTATAGTTGCTTATTCAGTTTAGCCCTTCCGGGTGCTGTTATCGGCAGCCTGCTTGGTGGGCAGGCCAATCGCCAAAATAAGCAGTAAAACTATGATATATAATTTCAGAATCTTAGTCAACCCCGTTAGACAAGTGTAAAGTATTTATACAAACGGGTTTTGCCCAGAATATAAATTCTAAACTTACCTAAGTTAAGGTCTAACGGGGTCAAGACTCGGCTATTTCTTCAATTCCACGATGATCCGGTCGGCGGAATACGGTGCTCGCTTAAAAAACTCCGGACTGAATTTGACTTCAAAACTCGCCACTTCCGGCAAACCGGCCAGATATTGATTCAACTGATCTCCGGACAGACCGACCAGTTTTTGCTTGTCCACCAGGCTGGCGCCTGCTTTCGGCAAAGCGCGGCCTTCAAAGCTTGCCTCCACCGCCGCGGTGCCGTTGGCAGTATCTACGCTGGAAAGACCATAAACGATCTTATCCTGGTTGAATTCCACCAATTCCTGGTTTTCCGCGATGCTGGATTTCATCTTCTGTTCCGCCAATTTTTTGGAAGCATCATCATTGAACGCTACCACGTCAACCTTGGCCGTCAATTTTATATTTATACTCTCTTTTTCATCACCCGCATTGCCGTCCGTAGTGACGTTGATCGAGTTTTCGTCAAACTTATAAAGCACCTGCTTGTATTTATCTTTGAATCCGGCCACCGCCTCGCTCTCCACTTTTTTCAATAATTGATCCTTCAGGTCCTTAGTGCCGCTATCGATATCGATCTGCTGGATAACCGACTGTTTTTTCTGCCGATAAACCACCGGCTCGCTCGACTCTCCATAAACCTTATCCTGCAGACCGGCCCATAAACCGGGAATGGTGAATTTGGTCGGGCCGACCGCCATCTCTGCGCTTGGCTGATCCGCATAGATCTCGGCTTCAACCGAACCGCCTGCCGGCACGTTGATGGTGTCTTTCAACCTGAATAGTTTATTATCGGCTGTCAACAACCTGGTAGTCGCGACCAAGGGCTGGTTTTTGATGTAGTTATTCACTATATTTACTTTGCCGATCGCCTCCTCGCCCAAGGTCAGACCGCCGGTGGCCGGATAACTCTGTTCGGTCGTCAACTCCACTTCTTTCACTACGCCGACGATTCCGCCATCCTTGCTCGGAGCAGTCGCCTCATCATAGATATCCAAAGGTAATTTTCCGGACACGGCAGTGGCTTTCGGCTCTATGGTAATAGTGACTTTGACGAATGAATAATAAAAAAGACCGGCTAAAAGCAGCACGGTCAGCACCAAGAAACTCAAAGAAATCTTCTTGTAGATGCTTACTGGCCTGGTTGCCGGCGCACCGAGTTCATTGATCATTTTTTGTTCGACCGGCGTCGGCGTCATCTTGTTGAAACCCCTGAAATCCGGTTTGACCGGCGGTACCGCTAAAGTAACGGCATTACCGTCATCGGCTTTCTTTTTTATTTCTTCATTGATCACTTTGATCACCTCCTGTTTCGCCAGATCAGGTCGATCCTTAAGGCTTGTTTCCGCTTTGATTGCCGGGGCAGCGGCTGGTGCCGCTTGCGGTTCCGGTTCTTCCTCAACAGACCGCTTGATCGCCTGACGGATGGCATTGACGGAGTTCTCCGGCTTCTGATCCGACGAAGCACGCTGTATCTTGATCAATTTTTGCTTGCTGGTCGCGGCAATCTTTTCCACTGCATCGGCAGTTTCCTTAGTCGCTCCATCGACTGACTTCTTTGTCTTGCTTCTGGTTTTTTTCGCTTTAAGCATATATTTGATACCACCTGTTGATAACTATAAACTGCCTATAATTATAACAAAATATGGCCTAATTGTCCAAAACAGTAAGAGCCTTCTTGTCTAACTCGCGAATTGCTTCCACTAATTCCTTATTTTTTTTCACTCTGAAGCCAGTTTCGATGACCTGCGCGCCGGCTGGCGTCGATATTTTGAAATAAACCTTATCACTGCCGGCGCTTTTTAACAGCAATTCCTTAAGAGCAGATAATACTTCCGGCCGGAGCTCTTCGTTAAAGATGATTTTTAAGCTTTCGAGCGCGGCCGGTGAAATTGCCGGAGCCGGATTCTTTTTCACCGATACATAGCCGCCGTTGCCATAACCGTTACCGTTATTATAGCCGTTGCCATAACCGTTATTGTTCCCCCCACGGCCGCCGGTTTCCTTGGTATTCTTGAATTTCTCGATCGATTCACTGATATTCCCGAGCGGCAGTTCCACCGCCTTGCCGAGAAGCAGTTTGACTTCCTGATCCTTATCTGAAAGGCGGCCATAGCACAAAACCACTTTACCGGTCTGCCAGATGTCGCCGGTCACTTTCAACAAACTCGGAAAAACCAGCAGTTCCACATTGGCCAGCTGATCTTCTATCTTGACGAACAGCATCGTTTCGTTCGAACGGGTGATGATTTTTTTTATGCTGGAAACTACGCCGCCGATCGTTACGCTGGAATCCCTCGGTATGGCTTTCAGGTCGGAAATGGGGGTAATAAGTCCGGCAAGCGATTTTTTATAGTCATTGAACGGATGTTCCGAAATATACAGACCGAGGAGTTCTTTCTCCCAACCCAATTTTTCCGCCTGGCTGGCGTCGGTTGCCGGCGCAAGTTTGACTTTTGATTTCGCCATCACTGCCGGTTGTTGCGCAAACAGGCTGGACTGCCCGCTCAGAGCGTTTTTGGAAACTTCTTTGTTAAACGCGAGCATCGCTTCCATATTGGATAGCAGCATGCCGCGCGCGCCGAAACGATCGAGCGCGCCGCATTTGATCAGGCTTTCCAACGATTTCTTGTTCAGATCCTTGTCGGTCACCCGCTCCAAGAGATCGGTAATATCTATATATGGCCCGCGCGCCTTCCTTTCTTTGATCAATTCGTCGGCGATGTTTTCTCCGATATTCTTTATCGCCTTGAGGCCGAAGCGGATCTTGGTTATCTTTTCCTCCGCCGAGACTATCCTGTTCTCGGCCGTACCGGAAGTAACAACGGTGAAAGAACCATAAGACTCGTTCAGATCCGGCGCCATCACCTCGATGCCGACGCGGCGGCACTCATCGATCTCGATCGCAATCCGGTCGGTATCGCCCTGGTCGGACGTCAAGAGCGCCGCCATGAATTCGGTCGGCCAAAGGGCTTTGAGATAGGCGGTCTGATAAGCGATCAAGGCGTAACAGGCGGCATGCGAACGATTGAAGCCATAGCCGGCAAACGGCTCAATGAAAGAAAAAATCGTTTCTGCCAGCTGCGAGCTGACCCCGTTCTTGACGCAGCCATCGATGAATTTTTCCTTCTGTTCAGCCAATAGTTTGGGAATCTTCTTGCCGACCGCCTTGCGCAGAACATCGGCCTCGGCCATGGTAAAACCGGCCAGATCGCGCGCCATCTGCATCACCTGCTCCTGGTAAATCGCCACGCCGTAAGTTTTTTTCAAGATCGGCTCCAGTTTCGGATGCAGATATTTCGGTTTTTTTCTTTTCAATTTTCCCGCGATATAATCGGGAATCCACTCCATCGGACCGGGCCGGTACAGCGCTACCATGGCGATCAGATCCTCGAATTCGGTCGGCTTCAGCTCCTTCAGATAGCGGCGCATGCCTGATGATTCAAATTGGAAGATGCCGGTCGTCTCGCCGTCCTGGAACAGGCTGTAAACCCGCGAATCATCCAGAGGGATCCGATCGATATCTATCTCCAGCCCGCGCGTATTCTTGATGATCTTGATCGCCGATTCGATGATGGTCAGGTTCTTCAGCCCGAGAAAGTCCATCTTGAGCAGGCCAAGATCCTCGATCGGATGCAGCGAGTACTGTGAGACGATGTTGCGGTCGGAGGTAGAGGCATACTGCAAAGGCACGTAGTCGGTCAGCGGCCGCGGCGTAATCACCACCCCGCAAGCGTGGGTGGAAGCATGGCGCGCTACGCCCTCCAGCCGCTGGGCGTAATCGATCAATCTTTTAGCCTGCGGGTCTTTCTGATAAAAATCTTTCAATTCCGGGGTCTGCAGCGCTTCCTTGAATTTGGCCATCGGCGGGATCATCTTCGCAACCCGGTCGCAGTATTCATAAGGATAGTCCAGGACCCGGCCGACATCACGGATAGCCGCCCGAGCCGCCATAGTACCGAAGGTGATGATCTGCGCGACGTGATCCTTGCCGTATTTCTCTTCGACATATTGGATGACCTCATCGCGCCTGATATCCGCGAAATCCATATCGATATCAGGCATGGAGATACGATCCGGGTTCAAGAATCTTTCGAACAACAGATCGTATTCCAGCGGGTCAAGATTGGTGATGCCGGTCAGATAGCAAACCAAGGATCCTGCAGCCGAACCGCGCCCCGGACCGACTACGATCTTATTGCCTTTCGCCCAATTGACAAAATCAGCTACGATCAAAAAATACGATGGCCAGCCCATTTTGGCGATGACTGAAAGTTCATAATCCAAACGTTCACTCTGTACCGGCGTGAGCTCTTCATAAGTCTTGCCATAACGGTTCTTGGCGCCGACCAAGCAAAGCTCACGCAAATAATCATTCTCCGATTGTCCGGTCGGCACGGTGAAATTCGGCAGCTGGATCTTGCCCATCTCAATCTCCACATTGCACGCCTCGGCAATCTTCAAAGTATTCTCGAGCGCTTCGGGCGTATCCTTGAAAGCTTCCGCCATCTCGCCGGCGGTCTTGTAATAAAAATCGCTGCCATGCATCTCCATCCGGTCCGTGTCGGTGATTTTTTTCTTGGTCTGCAGGCAAAGCAACACATCCTGGGCGTCATAATCCTCTTTTTTCAGATAATGGATGTCGTTGGTGGCTAAGAGCGGCACTTTGAGTTCTCGCGACAAAGCGATCAGGGCTTCGTTGACTTCTTTCTGCCCCTCCAGATTCGGATGATCCTGCAGCTCCAGATAAAAGTTGCCTTGGCCGAACAATTCCTGGTATTCAAGAATTCTCTTTTTCGCCCTGTCTATTTTGCGCGCAGCTATCAGCTGCGGAATCTCGCCGCCGAGACAGGCAGTTGCCGCAATCAGCCCCGAGCTGTGTTTGGAAAGAGTCGGCCAATCGATGCGCGGTTTGTAATAGAAACCTTCCAGGTAAGCGATGGAAACCAACTTGATCAGATTCAGGTAGCCGGTGCTGTTTTTAGCCAACAGTAACAGATGATAGTTTCGCTCATCCGTCTTGGTGTTCTTGTCACTCATCAGATTAGGCGCAAGATATGCTTCCACGCCGATAATCGGTTTGATCCCGGCTTTTTTCGCTTTCTGATAAAACTCAATCACGCCGTACATCGAACCATGATCGGTCAACGCAACGGCCGGAGCGCCGTCAGCCTTGGCTGTCGCGATCAGTTCATCGATCTTGGTCAGACCGTCCAGCAAGCTATAATGCGAATGGGTATGGAGATGGACAAAATTCATATTTTCCTACGAATTTACGAATAATCTGGAAAACTAAATACAAGAAAGACTGAGCCTTCCTTGATAGCCTTATCATACTATATTTTTAGCCTGCTTGGCAAACAAAAAAACTGTCTAAAAAAGACGCGTTTTTTTGAAATAAATCCTAAAATTTTTTACTTTTTTGTCTTCTCGATAATGCCATTAAGCTCATCATCCGAATAGAAAAAAATCGTGATCTCGCCGCCCTTGACCTTGCGCTTGATTTCAACCTTGCCACCGAAAAATTCCCGCAATGCGAATTCCTTGTCCTTATCCTGATAATTGATCTGTACCCGCGCCATCTTGGTACCGCCCATGCGCCGCGACTCCTCGTGCGCCGATTCCGCGGAAAGTCCGGCATGGACGATTTTGCGGAACAGCGTCATCTGTTTGACCTCGCCTTCAAGGCCGGCGATGATCTTCGCGTGCGCTTCGTTGATTTTTTCCTGCATCAAGGCCATCTGTATCTCTTCGGGCAAATTAAGATAACGCATCGTGTTGGCGACTGAGGAACGTGCCTTGCCGACGCGCTTAGCCAGCTCATCCTGCTTCAGATTAAATTCATCGATTAGTTTTTTATACGCGATAGCGGTTTCGATCGGATTGAGATTTTCCCGCTGTAGATTCTCGATCAAAGCCAGCTCCAACTTTTCCTGTTCTTTCGCCTCCCGCACGATCACCGGCACCTCCTTGAGACCGAGCTGTTTTGAGGCTCGCAGACGCCGTTCGCCGGCGATCAGCTCGAAGCCGTCGGCCTTTTTGGTAACGATCAGCGGCTGAATAATACCGTATTGTCTGATCGATTCGACCAATTCCGCCAATTGCGTCTCAGAGAAATTTTTCCGCGGCTGCTCCGGGTTGGCGGAAATCTTTTCCGGCGCTATCATGAGCACCCTGCCCTTCTCATCTTCGCTCACGGTCAAGACGACTGCCTCGCCAGCCACCCCGGCGCCGGGTACTTTATTGATTTTCTGCGGAATGAGAGAACTGAGTCCGCGTCCTAAGCCATTAGCCATAATGTTATTAAATCAAAAATTAAAAATCAAAATGTAAAATGACAGTGTAAAATGTAAAATTATAAATTCATTTTTAGTTAATTTCCATTTTAAATTTTGAATTGTAATTTTGATTTTTGATATTTACATTTTAAATTATCTTTCGTTCCCCAATATCTCCCTCGCCAACTTCTCATATGCCCGTCCGCCGCGCGACCCGCGATCATAGTGCAAGATGGAACGGCCATAACTCGGGGCTTCTGCCAGCCGGACGCTTCTCGGGATGACTGTGCGAAAAATCCTGTTTGGAAAATATTGGTACAGCTCTTTCATTACCGAGTCGGATAGACGGTTACGCTTATCGAACATAGTTATGACCGCGCCCATGATGCCGAGCTCCGGCTTAAGGTTGGCCTGCACCAGACTGATAGTATTCAACAGCTGCCCTAACCCTTCCAGGGCGTAGTATTCGCTTTGGATCGGAATCAGCACCTCATCGGCAGATACCAGACTGTTGATGGTCAAGAGTCCGAGCGAGGGCGGACCGTCAATGATGATATAATCATATTCATCTTTGATGTCTTCCAATATATTTTTCAGGCGATATTCCCGCTCATCCATACCGACCAATTCGATGCCCGCGCCAGCCAGAGAGATGGTCGCTGGTGCCACCTTGAAGCCATCCTGGATGGTCCGCTTGATGATTTCATAAATTTTCTTTTCGCCGATCAGCGCCTCATAAACCCCATGTTCCAGGTTCTTGTGATCGATGCCGAGACCGGAGGTGGCATTGGCTTGCGGATCAATATCCACCAGCAAAACCTGCTTGCCGAGATGGGCGAGATAGGCTCCCAGATTGACGGCGGTGGTAGTTTTACCGACACCCCCTTTTTGATTGACGACCGCAATTATTTTCCCCATGATAATAAATGCAAAATTTAAAAATCAAAAATCAAAATTATGGAGTCCCGCCGCGGCGGGACGAAATAATTTACCTTCATTTTACACTTTGATATTTACACTTTGATTTTCTCCTATTATACCCCAAGGCCCTGACTTTGACAATTTTCCGACCATTCCCTATAATTAAAAAGCTAGCGCAAAATGGCTAGTTTTTTATATTATCGGCCGGGGTGGTGAAACTGGTAGACGCGCACGACTCAAAATCGTGTGGGAGCAATCCCATGAGAGTTCGAGTCTCTCCCTCGGCACACAAAATACTTTGAGTTTCGCGAGCGTGTGAGCGAGCGACCCCGCTAATTGCGAAGCAATTGTGCGGGGCGAGTCTCTCCATCGGCACAAAAAACAAAAAAAGACGGTTCGCTAGAACCATCTTTTTTTATTTTCAAAATCAATTATCAGTATAATCCTCCAGACCCGCCTGCTTATGCGCAAACAGATCGCCTATCAGTATGCTCGCCGCTGTCGCCACCGGTATGGACAAGATTGCGCCGGCAATGCCGGCAATCTGGTAGCCGACCAGCAGTACGGTAATGCTGATGATCGGATTCAGGCCGACCGTCTTCTGCATCACCTTCGGCACCAAAATATTATTTTCCGTCAACTGGACGACATAATAAAGGATCGCCACAAACATAGCGAGGAGCGGCGATTGCGTGAAAGCCAGGAATACCGCCGGAATCGCGCCGAGTAGCGGCCCCAGATAAGGCACGAATTCGGTGATACCGGCAATCAAAGCGAGCACCAGCGCGTATTTGACGCCCAAAATCAGCAGGCCGACGTAAACCAGAACAAAAATAAAAAAAGAAAGGATCAATTGGCCGCGCAGCCAGAGACCGATCTTTTTCTGCATTCGATTGATCAGCTGCATGATGTACGGCTGGTGCTCGATCGGCGCAATCGACCAGACCAACTTTTTTATGGCGTTCTCTTCCACCACCATATAGAAAGTCAGGACCATGACCAGGAAAAAAGATACGATTCCGCCGAAAAAACCAGAGACGGTGGATAGCACCCCGCCAGTGGCCGACCGGAGATTAGAGCTGATGAAATCCAGACTGGAGCCGATGTTCTGGCCAACCCCGTACTTTGCAGACAGATCGGTCAGTGAGCTGAAGCTATTACCGACCCGTTCCAGATACTGCGGGAAATTATTCGCCAGATCACCGACTTCCTGGGTGATGGGAGGAACGATGGTAAACAGGATGAACGCAATCAGGGAAAAAATCACCAGATAGATAAACATCACGCTGATGCCGCGAGGAATTTTTTTTGTTTGCAGGCGGTCAACCATCGGATCAAGAGCACTGGCAAAAATCAACGAAACGAACAGAAGCAGAACGATATCCCTGATCAGGTAGAAAAAATACAACAAAATCAGCACCAGCACCGCCTTGAATAAGCTGCCGAGAGTGATATTGATGCTGACCGGTTTTTGCTCTGAATCCATATGTTTTAGCTTAATGTTAGAAGCTATGGATATTATAACACATTTAAGATGATGAACCAAAAAAAACAGAAGCCCTATTAAGACTCCTGTTATGTTTTATAACTTTTAACTTTGCCCCGCCCGCATCGCTAAGCGAAGCGTGGCGGGCGGGACTTTAAACTTTTAACTAGAATGCGCCCATGCCGCCGCCCATGCCGCCCATGCCGCCGCCCATGCCGCCGTGGTTATGTTCTTTCGGTTCCGGCTTATCCGTGATGACCGCCTCGGTGGTCAAAAACATGGCCGCAGCCGAAGAAGCGTGTTCCAGGGCGCTCCTCACGACCTTGGTCGGATCGATAATGCCAGCTTCGATCATATCCTCAAAAGTATCGGTCATGGCATTATAGCCGAAATTCGTCTTGCCGGCCTTATGTTCCTTGATGATATTATAGAGTATCAGCGAACCGTCTTTGCCGGCGTTAGCTGCCAGCTGTTTGATCGGTTCCAAAATCGCGATGTCAATGATACGGCCACCGATCGATTCTTTTTTGTCATCGGTCATATCAGCAAAAGCATTGGCTGCGAGTGCCAGCGCCAAACCGCCGCCCGGAACCACACCCTCCTCGATCGCCGCGCGCGTCGCATTCAAAGCATCTTCTATCCGGTCTTTCTTTTCTTTCATCTCGGTTTCGGTCGCGGCACCGACTTTGATCACTGCCACACCGCCAGCAAGCTTTGCCAGGCGTTCCTGCAGTTTTTCTTTATCATAATCGGAGTCAGTCGCCTCTTTCTCCTTCTTGAGCTGCTCTATACGCGCCTTGATCGCTTTCTCTTCACCCTTGCCGTCAATGATGGTGGTGTCGTCCTTGGTGGAAACGACCTTGCGCGCCTGTCCCAGATCGGACAACTCGGCATTTTCCAATTTCAATCCCTTCTTTTCAGTTATTACCCGACCGCCGGTCAGTATCGCAATATCTTCCAGCATCGCTTCGCGGCGGTCGCCGAAGCCCGGCGCCTTGATGGCAAGCACATTGAAAGTGCCGCGTAATTTGTTGACCAAAAAAGTGGTCAAAGCCTCGCCCTCGATTTCATCGGCGATGATGACCAGGTCTTTTTTGCCGGACTGTACCACCTTTTCCAAAAACGGCAATATTTCCTGGACCGAAGAGATTTTTTTATCGGTAAGCAGGATCAGGGTGTCTTTATATTCTGCTCTCATTTTTTCACCGTCAGTAATCATATAAGGCGAGACATAGCCTTTGTCAAACTGCATCCCCTCAACCATTTCCACTTCAACCCCGAACGACTGACCTTCTTCCACGGTCACCACGCCATCCGTGCCGATTTTTTCCATCGCTTCGGCAATCTTTTCACCGAGCTCTCGATCGTTGGCGCTGATGGAAGCGACCTGGGTGATTTCCTCTTTGGAAGAGATTTTCTTGCTCATCTTTTTCAGATGCTCGACGATTGCCGCGGTCTTTTTTTCCATACCCAGTTTGATCTCGATCGGCGAGATGCCGGAGGAAACCATCTTCAAGCCTTCGCCGATCATCGCTTGGGCCAGGATGGTGGCGGTGGTGGTGCCGTCGCCGGCTGCTTCATTGGTCTTGGAAGCGACTTCCTTGACGATTTCAGCACCGATATTCTCAAATTTATCTTCCAGTTCAATCTCTTTGGCGACTGTCACGCCGTCCTTGGTGATGACCGGCGCACCATAGCTTTTATCAATCACCACATTCCGACCCTTAGGACCCAAAGTCACCTTGACCGCGTTGGCCAACTGGTCGACTCCGCGCTTCAGGGCGCTCCTCGCTTTTTCATCAAAAATGATTTGTTTTGCCATATTTTCTCATAACTCGTAACGCATAACACATAACGTAATGCGTGACGAGCCTTATATATTTATATTAAGTTTAAAAGATGTTTGAATTATGTTATGAGTTATGCGATATGCGTTATGCGAGTAAAATTGCAATAATATCGCTTTCCTTGATCACCAAATACTCCTCCCCCTCAATCTTGATCTCGTCCGGTGAATACTTCTTGAACATCACCTTGTCACCGACTTTGACACTAATGCTGGCGCGCTGGCCATTTTCCAGGAGTTTTCCTTCGCCCACGGCCAAAACCTCTCCTCTTTCCGGCCGTTCCTTTTCCACGGTATCGGGAATAATAATTCCGCTTTTAGTCATTTCTTCGGTGATGGGCTTGACCACCACATAGTCGCTTAATGGTTTCAGTTTCATATTTTCTGCTTATTAAATTAAAAAATAATTAGCACTCTAATGACTAGTCTGCTAACTACCTACCTATTTTAGCAGAAGAAAAAATACTGTCAAGCTCAATCAAAGATAACTTAATTTGGCTAATATAAAAGGCCAAGGAGTCATCTCCTTGGCCGGTTTTTCTATTTGTCTAGCCGATAATGAAACCGTCAACCGCCACACGATAATCATAGCCGGCTGCGACCTTCCTGGCCAATGCCAATTGTTCATCTAATTCAGCCTTGTTGCGCGCTGAAACGATGATGCGAAAGGGATGAACCGAGGTAAAGCGTTTTCCGAAACCATGTTTTTCATCGAAAGCGATATTACAAAGCGCTTTCAATTCCTTGATGGTCGTTTCATCGCTCATCTTCAGGTTGGTGAAAGTGAAACCGGCCGGCAGCTTGGCGGTGGCGCGATGATGGATTTTTTTTGTTCCATCGAAATAAATCACCCGTTCGGTGTGGAATTCCTCCATTTTGTCCGCACCCACATGCCGGCGTATGACCTTCAGCTCCGGATGCCGCAATTTCATTTCCGCTGCCAGATCGTCGGCAAATTTTTTGCCCAACTCATCAGGGTCCTTCGGTGCGGGTTGACCGGCAATGATCAGCTGGTCGCAAACCGCCTTGGCTGCGCCGCAGCCTTTGTGATCGGTAATCTCCAGTTTGTCTTTGATCTCGCCGCTCGTGATCAGTTCATCGATGGCGTCGGCGGTAGCCTGCACACCGGCCAAGATACCTGTGCCGGGCCGGGCGAGGCGCGGTTCAAATTTGCGCCCGTCCGAACAGCCCAAGGTAGGTGTCAGATTGTGGAAGGCATGCTGGATTTCCGGCTGCGCTCCGGCCTGATCCGCTTCATAGATTTCGGCCATGCTTTTTCCGCCATCTAAAGCCGTAATGGTCGGATTTTTTTCCCCTTTGTGCCATTCGTCGTTCATCTTTTCTTGGTGATCTTCATGATTGTGGCTCTCATGGCTCATACTTTTGATTTCCTCCTGTTTGGATTCGTGGTCCATATATTTATTATTATCCTCTGTCATAAACCTTTTTGAACGCCTTTATGCCTCAGGTCGGCTACCGAGTTAAAAAACTCTCTCATGGTAAAGCCGATATAATACATTCCCTTCCTGGTTGCGCGTAGCGTTCTGCCATCATCTTTCACTAGACCAAGAATTCTTGCCAGAAACAATTCAGGCAACAGATGAAAATTATTTTTTCTGATTGTTTCTTTCTCGATTTTTGTGCCGAACAATGACAGGAGCAGACGATATCTCGCTGCGTCCCGTGCCGATATATCTTTTTTAAGCACTACCGGTAATCCACGCTTGATCATCGGGCAATATTTATCCAACGAAAAAGTGTTGATATAAATCGTCCGGTTTATCTGGCTGATGGAACCGCAACCTATCCCGATATAGCTTTCCGAATTGATAATATACTCCGATGAGGCTTTGTTGTTTTTCGAAAAACACCAGGTGGTCAGCGGTTCGAAACCGCGCGCGCGCAACGTATCTTTGATGAAAAAATAAAACGTCTGCTGTTTTTTTAAATCGACTTTGCTGAAAATTCCGCTCTGCTTCATGTCGGTCGGCATTAGCGGATAAAAAGTGCCTTTAACGTCGTTCAAGCTGAGAAAAAAATCGATATCCTGCTTCAGCTCATCCATCGTCTGCCCCGGTAGATTAAAAATTAAATCAATATTAACCGTATCGAATGTCGCCGATGCCAGATTGATCTTTTCCCGGGCCGAAACCGGATTGATTTCTTTCCTTTCCATCAGCGCCCGATACGATTGATGGATGCTTTGCAGGCCGATCGACAGACGGGTCACACCGGCTTGCTTCAGGGCGTGCAAACTTTCTTCGTTTACATCTTCCAAGATGGTTTCAACCGATATGTCTTTGACTCCGCTTTTTTCTTTGGCGTAATCTATAAAAGCGATCAGCGCTTCCAGGTTGATCGTCGGCGTACCGCCACCGATATATATTTCGGAAAAACGTACGCCAAGCGATAAATAAATATCCAGTTCCTTTTTCAGGCAGACAAAATACCGTTCCACCGTGCTTGGATTATATTCGAATTTCAGGAAAGTGCAATATTTGCATTGAGATTTACAGAAGGGTATATGCACGTAAAGAGCCGCCTGGCCGGTCAAATTCTTAATGATGGGATATATCTCCTCGCTCGTAGAAACTTTTTTGAAGCGTAATACGAATCTGCCGTAAACCTTTGAATGTAGCCTGATTAATTTTTCGAGCATTTAGGTTGTATCGACTTATTCGACATGGGGACCCTTGCGGGCCTTATGCCTGCGCACCGCTTTGATGCGGGCAAGCTCCTTGGCAAGCTGAGCGGCCGAACCGGTGTAACTGACATCCTCGGCATGCTTGGCCTCAGTCTTAGTTTTTTCCGCCCGCGCTCGTGCCTCTTCCGCGCGTTTGAGATCTATCTCCTCCGCCCGTTCGGCGGTGTCAGCCAGAATCACTACCTTGTTTTTCAGTACTTCCAAGAAGCCTCCCGAAACGGAAATAATTTCTATGTTGCCATCGACGGTAACGAGCTCGATTACGCCGGGCAGGAGGTTCGATACCAGCGGTATATGTTCCGGCAAGACTGTAATCTCGCCCTGCGCGGTAGGTACGGTTACCTGTTTTACTTCCATACGGAAAACAACACGCTCCGGAGTGACTATTTCAAATTTTATGGTTTTATCAGACATACATTATATTGTCATTCCGACGACCCGTCAGGGGAGGAGGAATCGCTTTTCGTTTGCACAAAGGGATCCCTCGTCGCTGCGCTCGCTCGGGATGACAAAAAAGATTACTTTTTTGTCACCTCATCGATCCCGCCTTTCATATAAAAATCTCCCTCGCCTTTATCATCATGCTTGCCGTCAAGAATTTCTTTAAAGCCCTTGATGGTGTCGGCGAGTTTGACGAATTTACCCGGCCGGCCGGTGAAAGTTTCACCGACAACAAACGGCTGAGAGAGGAAACGTTGAATTTTTCTGGCGCGTGAAACTATCTGCTTATCTTCATCGGAGAGCTCTTCCATGCCGAGAATGGCAATGATGTCCTGCAGATCCTTATAGCGCTGTAATACTCTTTGCACCTGGCGCGCGACCGCGTAATGCTCCTCACCTACAATTTTCGGATCAAGAATGGTGGAGGAGGAATCAAGCGGATCAACCGCCGGATAAAGGCCGAGTTCGGCCAAACCGCGCGCGAGCACTACCGTGGAATCCAGATGGGCGAAAGTAGTAGCCGGCGCTGGATCGGTCAGGTCGTCCGCCGGCACGTAGACCGCCTGGATGGAAGTGATGGATCCTTTATTGGTCGAGGTAATCCGTTCCTGCAGTTCGCCCATCTCGGTGGCCAACGTCGGCTGATAGCCCACGGCCGAAGGCATGCGCCCAAGGAGCGCCGAAACCTCTGAGCCGGCCTGGGTGAAACGGAAGATGTTGTCTACGAAAAATAGCACATCCTGATTCTGTTCATCACGGAAGTACTCAGCCATCGAAAGGCCGGACAGAGCGACGCGGGCGCGCGCTCCGGGCGGTTCGTTCATCTGGCCGAAGACCATCGCGAGCTTATCCAAGACGTTTGCACCCTTCATTTCGTGATATAAGTCATTACCTTCGCGGGTTCTTTCACCCACCCCGGCAAAAACGGAAACGCCGCCATGCGCCTTGGCGATATTATTGATCAATTCCTGGATGACTACTGTTTTACCCACGCCGGCGCCGCCGAACAAGCCGACCTTGCCGCCTTTCAGGATCGGGCAGATCAGATCAATGACCTTGATGCCGGTTTCAAGCACTTCTGTTTCTGTTGACTGGTCTTTGAATTCCGGCGCCGGGCGGTGAATTGCATATCTCTTTTTAGTTTTCGCCGTTTCCCCGCCATCAACCGGTTCCCCGAGCACGTTGAAGATGCGGCCCAGGGTTTCCTGGCCGACCGGAACCGAAATATACTCGCCGGTGTTGATTACCTCATCGCTACGCTTCAAGCCGTCAGTCGAGCCCATAGCAACGGTGCGCACCAGGCCGGAACCGATGTGCTGCTGTGTTTCCAGTACCAATTTTTGATCTACTTTAGTCTTATTCCGCTCTTTAGGAATAGTTACTTCTAGGGCAGTGTAAATCGGCGGTAAATCACCCGCAAAGGCGACATCTACCACTGCGCCGATTACTTGTTTAACTTGGCCGATATTAGCTTTTTTTTCTGACATACTATTGACAAATTATTTATTATGTGATTTAATGTTTACATTGTTTGGGGTGTCTTTTTTTCTGATAACATTTTGACATTTGTAAAAATTCCAAAACTGATTGTGAAAGGAGTTGGAGATGGAGGCATCTACGGTCCACCCGTTGGCTGGAATGTTCTTTATCATCGCGGCTTTCTGGAGTTCGATTGCCGCCATCTGCTTCGTAACGGCAATCGATATTGAAGTGTATGGAGGGACGTCGTATTGCCACATTCATGGCTATCGCCTGCTCGCATCCATCCTCTGCGTGATAGCCGTAGTTCCGACCTTCGTCCTTACCTGCAAGATCCACCCCCATTTTATATGGGCCGTGGAATACTTGCGACAGCTCATCGTAATCTAAGCAAACACGATCTACGTTGCCTTGCCGCCATCTCGCGATCTTCGCGAGCTCTGGCGGTTTTTTATTTAAAGAACTTTTTCTCTCTTCTTGTCATTTCGAGCGAATGCGAGAAATCTCTTATCGAACGTTATATCAGCTTTCAAGAGATCCCTCGCATACGCTCGGGATGACAGCTCGTGCTGTCACCTATCCTTCAACGCTTCCGCACCCGCTGATATCTCCGCAATCTCTCTGGTAATGCCGGCCTGCCGCGCTTTATTATAGGTCAAGGTCAGATCGTTAATCATATCACTAGCCGCCTCGGTCGCCTGATGCATCGCCGCCATCCGCGCCGAATGCTCGGCCGCGTTCGATTCCAAAATCGCCTGAAATAATTGCACCTCCACCAGCCGCGGAATCATCTGGTTCAACACCTCCTCCGGACTCGGTTCAAAGGTATATTCATATATATACTGATCATCTGTCAGGTGACTCGCTTTTTTCTCTGCCACGAATTTTTCGTCTAAACCGACGCGTGTGTCTTTGCCGACCACCCCGAGATATTTATCTTCTTTTTCCGTTTCAACCGGCAGAAGCTGGCGGACCCGCGGCAACTGCTTAGTGGCGCTGATGAAATCGGTATAAGCAACCATCACCTTGTCATATTTTCCGGACAGATAATCGGCGATCGCCATCTTAGCCAGCGGAATCGCCTCGCTTATGCCCGCGCTGATGTCTTCTTTCTCGAATTCCGCTGAAATATTATAGCCGAAATATTTATAGACCACCCGCGCCTTTTTGCCCATCACCAGAAAATCCGTCGGCAGGTCGTGCTTCTTGACCGAATTTACGGCTTTATTGATCAAGGCGGTATTGAAGCCGCCGCACAGACCACGGTTGGAGGCGATTAAAATAATCAAAACTTTTTTAATTTCCGCTCGCTTGGCAAGTAACCGATGCAATGATTTTTCACCGTTGCCATTCTTGCCGTTCGCCTGTGACAGATGCAGAACCGTTTCCCAGCTCAAATTGGCATAAGTCCGGGTGCGCAAAACCGCCTCAATCGCTTTGCGCATCTTAGCGGCTGCGACCATCTCCATCGCCTTAGTAATCTTTTTGGTATTACCGATGGACTTGATTTGTCTTTTGATATCTCTTATCCCTGCCATTTCTTCAATTTGTCATTCTGGAGGGAGCGTCAGCGCCCGATAGAATCTTGTGCCACAAACACCATAAGATCCTATCGCTTCGCTCCAGGATGACATTAGCTTTGTAAATAATCCAAACTTGTTTTATAATCCTCAATCAAACCCTTCATCTCTACTTCCAGCTTATCATCAAAATCTTTCTTCTCATTAAGCACTTTCAAGATTTTGGCGCCGCTGGTGTCGGCATAATGATACAGTCCTTTTTCAAACTGGCTCACCTTATCAACCGGCACGTTATCCATCAAACCGTTCACTAACGCATAATAAATCAGCACCTGCTTCTCCACTGCGACCGGAGCATACTGATCCTGTTTAAAAATTTCGTAGAGCCGCTTGCCGCGCTCCAGCTTCGCCTTGGTGTCAGCATCCAGATCGGAAGAAAATTGCGCGAAAGCGGCCAGTTCGCGGTATTGCGCCGCTTCCAGGCGCATCTTGCCGGCTACTTTCTTCATCGCTTTGATCTGGGCGGCTGAACCGACACGAGAGACCGAAAGACCGGCGTCCACGGCCGGCCGTTGACCCTGGTAAAACAGATCCGGCTGTAGATAAATCTGACCATCGGTAATGGAGATGACATTGGTTGGGATGTAGGCGGAGATATCGCCGGCCTGCGTCTCAATGATTGGCAGGGCGGTAATGGAGCCGCCGCCGTTATCGGCGTTCAGTTTGCAGGAGCGCTCTAAGAGGCGGGAGTGCAGATAAAAGACATCGCCCGGATAAGCCTCGCGGCCTGGCGGACGGCGCAGTAATAATGAAATTTCGCGATAAGCCGAAGCGTGCTTGGACAGGTCATCATAAATTATCAGAACATCCTCGCCCTTATCCAAAAAATATTCGGCCATGGCGCAGCCGGCGTATGGCGCAATATATTGAAGCGAGGCTGAATCAGAAGCACCAGCCAAGACCACGGTCGTGTAATCCATTGCGCCAAAAGATTCTAATTTGGCCACCATGCTCGCAATCTTTGATTCTTTCTGGCCGATGCCTACATAAATGCATTTCATCTTCTGACCCTTCTGGTTGATGATGGTATCGATTGCGATGGCGGTCTTGCCGATCTGACGATCGGCAATGATCAATTCGCGCTGGCCGCGGCCGATCGGGATCATCGCGTCGATCGCTTTGATGCCGGTCTGCACCGGCTCGCGTACCCCCTGGCGGGTGATGACACCGGGAGCGATCTTTTCCACCGGATATGATTTATCGCTCGCGATCTTACCTTTGCCGTCGAGCGGCTCACCTAGGGGTGAGACCACGCGGCCAACCAAAGCCTCGCCGACCGGCACTTCCAGGATGCGCTTGGTGCTCTTCACTTCCGCGCCCTCCTTGACGCCCGTGCAATCGCCCAAGATGATCGCGCCCACGGTATCTTCTTCCAGGTTGAGCGCGACGCCATAAACCGGCCCTTCGGCGGTGGTAAATTCCAACATTTCCGCGCTCATCGCTTCGGAAAGTCCGGCGACGCGAGCGATGCCATCGCCCACTTCCATCACCGTGCCGACGGTTTCCCGACTGGCCTCCGCCTTGAAGTCGCTGATCTGTTTCTTTAATTGTTCTACGATGAAATCCTTGGTGGTGTTAGCCATACTATTTACAAATTATTTGTTATATTATATATTATTAAATCAATTTTCGATCTTTCAAATCCTCGAGGGAGGTTGACAATAATGTTTAAGGCGATTGCAAATTTCTTTTTCAGTTTTTTCTGCCTGATGATCGCTTTTGGTTATTTCGGTACGTCTTTGACGCTGGGCGTATTTTCTAAGCCGGCATCATCTTCGGGGGATGGGTGGTTTATCGCCGGATATTTTTGTTTGTGCCTCATGGGTGCGGCGATTTTCCAGGCGCTCGGTATCAGGGAAATATTCAGATCGGGCCTCAAGATGGGCACTGTGATCAACGCCGGGGAACATGCCAAGTTCGAAACCGAAAAAAAGACCGTGGAATGACTCCTTCTGCTTCGCCGGTTCGCTCACGCGAGCCGGTTTTTTTATTACAAAATTATTTTACCATCTCTTCTTTCAATTGTGCTATTTTTTTCTTCAGACTCCCATCGATCACCTGATCGCCGAATTTCAGGATGAAACCGGCCAGGAGTTTCCCGTCTATACTCTTCTTCAGTTCCACCGATTTAGCATCTTGTTCTGACTTAAGAAAATTCTTGATTGCCGTATCGCTTTCCTTGTCCAGTTCCCGCGCGCTAACCACCTCGGCCGTGATCAGGCCTTCATGCTCATTCCAAATCCGGATAAATTCCGCGATAATCTTATCAGCCAGTTTCAGATCGTTATTTTTGACCAACAGTTTCAAAAAATTACTAACCTCATCACCGGATTTTTTTCCGGCGACTGATTCATACAAGCTCCTGGCGTATTGTTTGGCTGAAATTTTCATATATTTTGTCATCCTGAGGCGTAATCGCCGAAGGATCTATAATACTTTAATATTTTTTAAAAAACATATCATAGATCCTTCGCTAGCGCTCAGGATGACAGAAAATTTATTTAACTCCCTTCACAATCTTTTTAATCATCTCGGTATCATCTTTACTGTTCAACTTCTTATCCAATAATTTTTCCAGTGAGGCAACAACCAGATCCGCCACCTCGGCCTTGATTTCTTTCAGTGTCTCAGCCTTTTCGAGGCGCATTCTTTCTTTTTCCTTATTGATGATCTGGCCGATCTCTTCTTTCGCTTTGACCGCCATCTCCTCGCGCTTTTCTTCAGCTTCGATACTGACGCGCTCCAATATCACACCCGCTTCTTTCTTTGCGGTATTGATGATGTCTTTACGCTCGCTTTCAACCTGACTCAAGTTTTCCTCGATTTTTTTCGCATCCGCCAGGCTTTTTTCGATTGTGCCCGTCCGCTCGGCCATCACCTTTAGTAGCGGCTTCAGGGCGAAAAAATACAGCACCGCGAAAACGATGGCAAAGTTGATGATTTGAGCGATCAGTAATTTGATGTCGAGATGGAAGGTTGAGATTAGGGAGTCCATAAATAAATCAAAATGTAAATATCAAAGTGTAAAATGACAGTGTAAAATTTAAAATTTTAATTTCCGCATTTAGTATTAAGAATTTTGCATTTTAAATTATCATTTTGATTTTTGATTTTTGCATTTTACATTAATAATCTTACTGCTGTTCCCGCTCTAAAGATTGCTTAGCAGGAACAGACCGTAAAACCACTAAAAATTCTACTTAATTCCAAACGCGATAACCAACGCATAAATCGCGATGGCTTCCGCGAAAGCGGCAGCGAGCAGCATCGGTACCAGGATCTTCCCGGCGGATTCCGGATTGCGGCCGATAGATTCCATCGCTTTTGAACCGATCATGCCGATGGCGAACGCAGGTCCGACTGAACCGATGCCGATGGCCAAAGCCTTGGCGAGCATTACTGTGTCCATAGTTACATTGTAAATTTGTAATTTGTAATTTGTAATTTGGTGAAGACCAAATTTCTCGTTACAAACAGCAAATTTAATTAATTATTATTTACAAATTACCAATTACTAATTACGAATTACAACCTAATGTTCTTCCGCGCTGGTGCTCATGGTCAGGTAAGCAAGGATCAACATGGAAAATATCAGCGCTTGAATCATTCCGACGATCACTTCCAGAAACATGAACGGAATCGGCAGGCCGAATGCTAGCAACGCCGACATGGAAGCGAGCAGCACCTCGCCGGCAAAAACATTGCCGAACAGACGGAAGGACAGGCTCGCTACTTTGGCCAGCTCGCCGACTATTTCAATCAGGCCGACAAAGGCCTTGATAGGATTAACGATCAAAATGGCCGGATCTTTCAAAACTTTCTTCGGAATTTCCAAAAACGCCTTGATGTTTATGAACTTATTCAAATAATTCCAGGCACCGAGCGCCGCCACCCCGAAAGCGTGACTCGCCACCACGCCAATAATGGCGAGTGCCAAGGTGGTATTCAGATCAGCTGTACCGCCGCGCAGGAATGGCACGAAAACTTTTTCGTGCCCTTCGGTCACTACCTGGCCGATGGAGCCGACCCCCGGCAACAGACCCATCCAATTGGACAACAAGATAAAAATAAAAAAAGAAAACACCAGCGGGAAAAATTTGATGGATTTGGCGCGCGAGCCGGTGACCGAATCAAAAACGCCCAAAAACCACTCTACTGCCATTTCCAATACATTTTGAAAGCCTTTTGGCACGATGCTGATTTTTTTCTTCAATGTCCAAAAAACTGCGATAATTATCAACACTACCAGCCAGGAATTAAACAACGAATTGGTGACGGAAAAACCGCCGAGGTGGTATATCGGTTCGGCGAATAAGGTGCTTTCGTGCTGGATCTCTTCTTGCGTTCCCTTGACTTCCGCCGCTGCCACCCCGCCAACCTCCGCTCGTGCTTCATTATTTAAATTTTCCGACGCTGTTTGTACTTTCATTATTATTGTTTGCTGATTTTTCAATTTTTTTGAACGCTTCAATGGTATTTGTAATCAATCCGTACATTGAAACTAGAAACGCGACGCCGATAGTTATAAGAAATAGCCAGGGCGCGGAGTCGTATTTTTTATCCAACCACTTGCCTAATGTCACGCCGAGAATCAACGGAGCCAGCAACCAACCGGACAATCTGGCAAAAACTGAAACTGCCGGCACCCACCAAGTTTGTCCGTTGGACGGCGCAGCCTGTTTTTCATCGATAATTTCGGCAAATTCCGGTTTAGCCGCGAGCTCGCGCTCCGGATCCAGCAAGATGCCGTGTTTTTCCTCTGACCTCATCAGACTTTCCGTCTTAGGCCATTCTTCGTGCAAAATGATTTCCTCTAAAGCCTTCTGTTTTTTCACGACCGCCTTTTTTGCCGCGGTTTTCTTTTTCTTCGCCGGCTTATCCGGCAGTTTGGCACCCCCTTTTTTTACTGGCATAAATCTGTCATTCCCGCGCAGGCGGGAATCTTATTTATTTGCCGTGCAAGATTCCCGCCTGCGTGGGAATGACAAACAAAAAACAATAATCTAAATAAAAAACAAAAAGGGACAGACTTTGTCCTCTTAATAATCGGACAATCTTCCGCAAAAAAATTAGCTTGCGCAAGATATCCACTTATTGGGGCTGTCGCGGAATGCCATTTTCGTTCTAAATTCTCATATTCCGGTAAATTTTGAAGAAAATTTTTTCGTCAATACACCATATTCCCTCAAAAATTTTCTTCAAAATTTCCTCAACCTGCCTGCCGGCAGGCAGGAATCTGAAAATTTATAACCGAAAGAGCATTCTGCGACAGCCCCTATTTATTATTGACTAAAATAAGATAAAAGTCAACCCTAAAAATTTTTATATGCAAAACAGCTTTTTGGCATTTTCTGTGCTAATATCAGCTATTTTTTCCAACGGAATATTTTTTATCTCAGCGATTTTTCGTGCCACTTCGATTACATGGTCAGGCAAATTACGCTGACCCCTGTACGGCACCGGCGTCATGAATGGCGCATCGGTTTCGATCATAAATTTATCCAATGGCAATTTTCGGATCAATTCGTCCCATTGCCGGTTAAAAGTGATGAGGCCGGTGAAAGAGACTGAGAGTCCGAGCGCGAAATACTCCCAGGCCAGATCAAGACTGCCGGTAAAACAATGCATCACGCCCCAGGGCCGGTCAGTCGGGAGCTCATCACGATGCTCTTTTTTGACCTCTTTCAGCGTGGCTAGCATATCATCGTGCGCCTCCCGGCAATGGATGATGGCCGGCTTATTCAATTCACGCGCGAGCGCCAGTTGGCTTAAAAAAACTTCACGCTGCTTCCCCTTGACCACCGGTAGATCCGCTCCCTGCGGAATATGGTGGTAGTCTAATCCGACTTCTCCGATCGCCACCACCTCGCGCGCGGACGCCAGACGTTTGTAGGCCTCGTAATCGAATTCCTCGCCGCTCGTCACGAAATCATAATCATCATCGCGGGCATCCAGCCGATACAGATGGATCGGATGCAAACCCGCAGCCGCGTACACCCCCCGTTCATATCTGGTCGCGTGCTCGATCGCCCGTTTCGAGGTTTTCGTTTCCACGCCGACGATAATCATCCAGATATTGGCACCGAGCGTCTGCTGGATGATCTCATCCGCGTCGTCCGAGAAGGCCTTGAAGTTGAGATGGCAGTGAGTGTCTACGTACATAGTTAAAAGTTCAAAGTTAAAAGTTAAAAGTCACTTCAACATCACCTTGACGTAAAATTTTCGGTTCCCTACCGGTTAAACTGACGAATGTTGAGCCTTTAGATTTTGGCAGCCGTCCGGCATCGATGATCAAGTCCGGTTTGTACCGGCGGTGGTTGAAATATTTTATCACCGCAGACGCGCTTGACGCTGATGGTTGACTGGACGGATTAGCCGAGGTCGAGACGAGCGGCTGGCCGAGAACTTTGACCAGTCTGGTCGCGAATTGATAGCTGCTGATGCGCACTCCGGCATCCGCGGCAGCAAACAGCTTTTTCCCTGCAGCGGTGACCGGCAAGACCAGCGACAGCGGACCGGGCCAATATTTTTTTGCGAGCTTACGGGCGGCCTGGTTAAATTTAAGATATTTCCGAGCCATCCGCATATCAGCCAGCAAAAAAGGCAGCGCTTTATTTTTTCCCCTGCCTTTAATACGATAAATTTTTTTTATCGTTTCGCGCTTCCCGGCGGCACAGCCAAGGCCGTAAAACGTTTCTGTCGGATAAACCACCGTCTTGCCGGCAATAAGCGCGGCGACCGTCTGCTTGATCGTTGCTTCTGTATTTCTCGACGTCAGCTTTATGACAATCATTCTTGTCATTCCCGCGCAGGCGGGAATCTTTATTTGATTGAAGAATTGAAGATTCCCGCCTGCGCGGGAATGACAGTGGGGCTATAATTCTATCTCATTCTGATCAAAACTTTTACCTGCGCGAAAACAGCGGGCAGGATCGGCTGGATGACCGCCAGAAATCTCAACAGATACGGCGCGATCTGCGACCGGCTGAGAATTTCCGCGAGCCAGCCTCCGAGGTACGGCACGGTCAGGGTGGCATAGAAGATCAGACTGATGACGATGGCGCCTTCCAGGAGGCCGAAGACCGCTCCCGCCAGCCGATTGATCGTCTTGAGGAATGGGATGATGGCGATCAGATCGAAAAAACGGTCAAGCATGGCAAAACCGAATGCCACCAGACGGTTGATGATGGTAAAAAGCAAAATGAAAGTGACCACCTTGCCGGCCCCGCTGAAGCCGAAAAACAGGCTGCCGGCCCAACCGCTGACCGGCCCAACCAAGAGTACCGCACCCCAAACGCCGGCCAACAGACCGGCCAATGAACCGATAGTGCGGATCAAACCGAAAAACAAACCATAAAAAACGAATCCGCCCAAAACGATCAACAAAATTATGTCTACAATCAACATAAAATATTATTTAATATTATTTCTCCCTCTCCTGGCCAGGAGAGGGTCAGGGTGAGGTTGACGGCACGAGGCAGAAATGCGATTTACTGATTAAAAATGATAACTGTTATAATAGAAGTTTTTCCACCTCATCCTACCCTTCTCCTGTCCAGGAGAAGGAATGCTCGGCGGGTTACCTCGCCGCTCCCGAATAGGTTATCGCCTGTAAGATGTTCCAATCCGCGGTGGTTTCCGGAACATGTCCAAAAACCTCTTTGAAAGTCTTCAGGGCGCGGCCCTCTGAATATAAATTTCGATTCTGCGCTTTTTGCCGCAGACCGTAAGTCATAATCTTGATCGCCGCAACGTCATGCGCGTCGGTCAGATCCGGCTGCCGTCCGTAAATAGTAACAAAAATCTTTACCGATTCCGCCTCCGCTTCCAGGTTGACCTCGCTCGGCCAGCGTCCGTTGGCGATCTTAATGACTTCAGTCATTTCCGTTTCACCCTCAGGCAATTTGCCATAAACTTCTTTATAAGAATGAAGAACGGCCGCTCGCTCGCCGGCTCCCAGCTTTTTCGTATTATCATCCACGCCATAGGTAACAAAATTATTGACCATATCTTTCATCGCCTCGGTCACCTGCCCCAAGCCGCTCATCAGTGAGCGCAGATATTTAATCTCGTTCTGCTGTTCTTTCACCAGATTGCGCAACTCTTTCAACTCGGCCAAAATCTGTTCAAGCTTATTTTCATTCAATAATTTTGATTTTTCCTTCATCTCATCTATGCTGGTATCTTTAATTATTGGCATCAATTTCTCTTTTGTACACTCTCCATAGTACGCTTTCGCGACACCAGCCGCGGCCAGCATGCATTTATTGGAATAGGTCTTGTCATCCACGCCGCAGACCGGGGCGTATTCCATGGTGCAGGCGACCTTTTCCCCGATCAATTTCAAACTGATCTGATTTGAATATATGCCGCAACCGTTATTCGTATATTCACAAACACGAATATAATATACACCCTCACCGTTGAACGCATTCAGCGCATCAATACCTTTGTACGGATCAGAAATATAATGATAGGCATCACCATCTCTGGTCGGATAGGTCGGATTTTCGTTTTTTGACCAGACCACTTTATAGCCCATGGGCGCCGGACTGGCATCTGTCCATTTCACAATGTTACCAACACCGCTGCTATCACCATGAAGCTCAATGATATTTTCTGTTTTAACCGGTACAGTGGTAGTTGGTGGAACCGGGGTGTCAAAATTTACGGTAATTTGATTAGAATATTTATCACAAGCGCCGCCCAGATATTCGCAGACGCGGATATAATAAGTGCCGGCGCCAGCGAACGGCTCCAGGTTATCAAAGTTTCGCGCCGGATTGCTGTAATAATGATACTTATCACCGTCGCGCAACGGATAAGTCGGATTTTCATTTTTTGACCAGACCACTTTAAAACCTTGCGCCGAATAGCCATCAACGACCCATTTGATATCCGCACCATTGCCTGACAAGGTGATAGAATTGACCCTGCCTGTCGGCGCAACTTCGACATTTGCAAAAACCGCGTTGACACCCAAGGCTAATGCCAGAGTTAAAACGGCGGCGAACACAATTTTCTTTGTCATAGATTTATAATCAATTTAATAATAAGCTATTATGAAAGAGCCTGCTAAATAACTATCTCTGTCATTCCCGCGTAGGCGGGAATCTTATGCATATTCAAAAATACTAGATTCCCGCCTACGCGGGAATGACAATCGGGGGGATGTTTTTTGATTCTCAATATTATAATTAATTTAAACGCGGAAACAATGACTCGCCTTTTTGCACCCGGCCGGCGCCGAACTGCGCCGCGATCTTTTGCGCGGTCTCGGGCATGAAAGGCTTGAGTAGCCGCCCGATATCGGACAGATTCTGCGCGACCGGCAGGAGTGCTGCTTTGATCTCGGCCGGATCGGTCGATTTCCAGGGTTTCTTCTCGGACAGCCATTCATCACTCTCGGCAAGTTTTCTCCAAATTGCCTTTAGCGCCTCATCAAAACGGAACTCGGCCATCTTTGCCGCCACCTCCTTGTTCAAATCCTCGTTACCGGGCGCAAGCGCCAATTCTATCCGGTTTCTTTCCAATAGTGTCGCCGTCCGCGCCGCCAAGTTTCCCAGACCATTGGCCAGATCGCCGTTAAAGCGTTTTTCAAATTTTTCGATCGTGAAATCCCCATCCTCGAACGGAGTGAATTCGGCCAAGAGATAATAACGCAATGCATCAGTGCCGTATTTTTCAGCTATTTCAAAAGGGTCGATTACATTGCCCAGGCTCTTGCTCATCTTCGCCCCGTCAGCGGTCACGAAGCCGTGGATCAGAATCTGTGCTGACGGCTCCAATCCCGCGCTCATCAGCATCGCTTGCCACATCGCCGATTGCTGGCGCAGATTGTCCTTGCCCGCCACTTGAAATCCTGGCCAAAATAAATCAAAATTTGTCGGCTCCGTTGAAGTTGCGGGCTTGCCCTCCGAAGCTTTAGCGGAGGAGGGCCAGCCGAGAGTCGAGACATAGTTGATCAGCGCGTCAAACCAGACATACATCACCTGATCCTCATCATCCGGCACGGCAATTCCCCAAGGCATCTTGGCTTTGAGCCGCGAAATCGAAAAATCCTCCAGCCCCCGTTCCACAAATGCCCTGATCTCGTTCAATTTTTCAACCGGCACGGTGAACTCCGGATTTTTTTCGTAAAGTTCGAGCAGGGGTTTTTGGAACCGGGAAAAGCGGAAAAAATAATTCTCTTCCTCATGGATTTCTATCTCCAGGTTGGGGTGAACCGTACATTTTCCGTCCACCAATTCCGACTCAGTTTTCTCCAGTTCGCAGCCGACACAATATTTTATCTTATAGTTCTTCTTATAGATATCGCCTGCCGCCGCGCAGCGCCGCCAAAACTCCTGCGCCGCTTGCATGTGGTACGGATCAGTCGTGCGGATAAAATTAGTATAAGAGAGATTCAGGGCTTTCTTCAGGGCATCGAATCTGGCCGCATAAAAATCACAATACGCCTGCGGCTCCTGTCCGGCTTCAATCGCCTTGCGGTAAATTTTCAGGCCGTGTTCATCGGTGCCGGTGTTGAACAAGACTTCTTTGCCCAAAAAACTCTGCCAGCGCGCAATCGCGTCCGCCTGAACGATTTCCAAAGCGAAGCCGATATGCGGCTCCGAATTGACGTATGGCAGGGTGGTGGTGATGTAGAATTTATCACTCATGGTTGCAGTCCTAAGTATGAAAAAAGTTCTTTAGGATAATTGTTGATGATCAGCTTCTCGGTCAGACCAATCTCCTTTTTGATCCGGTTGAGCGCCGAATCGTCAGCCAATTCCCAGATGCTGTGAGAATCCGTATTGACGATCAGTTTCCTGTTGTGCTTCTTGGCCGCGTCAACCAGGGTCTTCATGTTGGTGATGGTGTTATGCTTAAGTTTCCGATCAGCCAGCAAAGATACGTTTAGCTCCAAAAGCACGTCGTTCGCGCAAGCCGCTTCAGCGATTTTAGCGACATCAAATGGGAACCTCTGGTCGAGCGAAGGATGCGTGATGATATTGATCTTCCCCGATTCGATCGCCCTGATCATCGTTCTGGTGTCACCGACCGCTCCCTTTGATTTATATTGCGTATCCTGGTGCATTCCGGCCATCACATAATCTAATTTTTCAATGATAATGTCATCAATATCTATGCTGCCCTTGGTGTCTATGATATTCGCCTCGATACCTTTTAGCACTCTGACGCCGTTGATATGCTCCGGCACCCGTTTTAGGACTCTGAAATACGATTCATTGGTGCCTGTGCCGATGAGTTTCGGCCCATGGTCGCTGATGCCGATCACCTTCATCTTAAGAGATGCGGCCTGATTGATGTATTCCAAGATGGTGTTATAGGCGTGGCCGCTCGCTATGGTGTGGATGTGCAGATCGATTTTCAACATCTATTTATTTTTATTATTTATCAGATTATTAAATTCAAAACCGCTTTCCAGCAATTTCACGGCTGTCGGCCAGACAAACTGATAATCACCAAGTTCCTCTCTCGTCACCCATTTATATTGCACGTGTTCTGGGCTCAATTTTATTTCAGCGGTGTCATTCCTGATCAGGTTGACGATACCGCAGACCGCCCGATCTTCACTGAAATACCAGATATCGTAATCCGCCACCCCCAAGAGCTCGAAATCATCGAGTCCGAGTTCCTCTTTGAGCTCCCGCCTGAAAGCCGGCTCCCGCAGCTCTTTCTCGTCCATCCTTCCGCCGGGCAGGCCCCACTTCCCTTCGGGTCTTGCGAACTCTAAAATCAGGCATTTATCTCCTCTGATGAATGCCGCGGTCTGGCTGATGACGAATTTTTGAAAATTGTTGGCCATATTCACTTCCCTACGATCACCACGAACTCACCTTTCTGCGCGTCCGCACTGTTTTTAATCTTCTCAATGATAGTATTCAGTTCGCCGCGATAGACCGTCTCGAACATCTTGGAAAGCTCGCGGCAGACGACCACCGAAGTCAGATGCACCTCGCGCACCAGCTCGCCCTTCTCCATTTTCACCCCGTCCTCTTCCGTCAAACCGCGCGCGGCCAAACTTTGCAATTCCTCCAAAAATTTGATGACACGATATTTCGATTCGTAAACCACTACCGGATACTCGGCCCGCAAAATCCGCTTGATGAAAGTCTGCCGGCCTTTTTTGTTCGGCGGAAAGCCCATGAAGATAAATTTATCAGCGGCCACGCCGGAAATCGACAGGGCGGCCGTCACCGCCGACGGCCCCGGCACCGACTCGATCTTCACGTCATCGCCAAAACGGTCAATGACCAGCTGCACCAGCTTGCCTCCCGGATCCGATATTCCGGGCGTACCGGCATCCGTCACCAGCGCCAGATTCTTGCCCGAAGCAAGCTGCGATAAAATCTCCTCCGATTTGGTGATCGCGGAATGTTGATGATATGAGATCAAGGGCTTGGAAATTTTATAGTGGTCGAGCAGATGCTTAGTCACGCGCGTATCCTCGCATAAGATATAATCAACCTCTTTCAAAATGCGCAGGCCGCGCATGGTCATATCCTCAAGGTTGCCGATGGGGGTGGCGACGATATATAGGGTCGACATAAAAAAAATCAAAATGTAAAAATCAAAAATTAAAATGACAATTCAAAATGTAAAATTATTTAATGTCGTTACGAAGAGCGTTGACAACGAAGTCCTGCCGGCCGGCAGACAGGAATCTCAGGCTTGAAGTCATAGACCAGAGATAGCTGCACTCCCTTTGGTTACTCACAATGACAGAAATAAAATTTTTTCATTTTACATTGTCATTTTGCACTTTGATTTTTAAACTTTACATTTTACTGACTAATATCTTCTTTCCTCTCCTTCACGTACTTGGTCCATTCTTCCGCGACTTCGACGAACAGTTTGAAAGGCGCCTCGATCAGGAAGTCCAGGATGAAGACCAGGACGTTGATCTTGGAAAACTTCTCCGAGATCCATTTGCCGGCCGCGATGATCGGCACCGAAAAGAAATCGATGAACAGGCCGATGATATTCTCCCGCGGATCGACCACCAATAGTTCGCGTACCCGCTTCCTGATGCGGATCGAAAAAAAGCTGATCAAAGCCAGGAAGAACAAGAAGATGGTGATGCTGACGAAATGGAAACCTACGGCGTTCAAGACCCAGACTACCGCGCCGAACGAAAGAAAAAAAGTAATGACATAGAGCAGGCTGAAAACGAAACTTTTGGCCGCACTCCGGCCGGCAGTGGGACGCAGCTTAATCGGCTCGCGCCGCGCCTTCTCCGCAAAAGCCAGCTGATCAATCCCCTCGACGATCTTGGCGGTGTTGGCCTCGCCTGGCGTACGGGTGAATAAGACGATCAAAAACAACAATAACGGCGGGAAGGTCACATTTATACCGAGCGCAAAGTCATTGACCGGCTGCCCGAGCAGGTTCGCCACCGGTATCTCCAGCACGAACACCAATAACATTTTAGTGATGAACAGATAGATGATGCTGCGTACCGCGGCCCGCCAGAGTTTTCTTTTGACCGACTTGTAACGCTTGGCGCAAATGCCTTTGATGCGCCGCGGAAAAGACTTCGGATCTTTCTTCATGCTGTCATAGACCTCGGTCGGTTTCTCGGCGATCACTTCGGTCAGGATACTGAAAAAAACCGTATATTTCGCCACCAGCCGATTCAACTGCCCCGCGAGTGGGTGCGCCAGATGATAATGTATCGTCTTGACCAGCTCATCGATCTTTTCCGCCGCCCCGGCTAAGATGGCGTCGTCGGCCTCAAGCCAATTCGGTACCAGGTATTTGAACAGGACAAAACTGACGATATCTTCATCCGCCCGTAAGTAACTGCGATAGATGCTCACGTAAAGCTGGATCTGCTTGTCTTTTTCGAGCGGTGAGTCGGCCGGCAGCTCCAACAGCGGCGCTAAAGTCTCGTACATGCTTTTGACCACCTGATCGTTCACTTTCTTCGGATTCAAATGATCCTCCAGTTCGCAGGCCGCCAGATTAATCAGCCAGTCGCCCAATTCGCGTTTATCGACGATTATCGTCCGCTCTTTCGCCAGCGCTTTCAAGCTGAGATATTTCCTAATGATCGCTCCGACCGGTTCGATTTCCGTTTCCGGTATCTTGTTGTTCGGCAGATAGCCGGCGCGGATCAGTTCGGTCAGCAGATCCTTCGCGATTTGTGCCTCATCGCGCTGCTGCTCAATGCCGATCAAGCGTTTCAATACCCGGTTGATCGCCTCCTTCAGCAACAGATGCTCTTCCTTATAATCTACCGAATTGCGGATCTTTTCATAATAAAAAGCCATCCGGGAAATAGTCTCGGAAACCCGGATCTTCGCCTCATCATCTTCTTTGGCTTCATTTTTTTGATCAAAATAAACAGTCTGAAACAGCTTTTTAGCCATCTCAGTCGTAGTCAAGACGATGCTTTGTTTTTGGCTTAAATTAGGCGTTACCATGTTATGTATATCTTATCACTCCTTTACGCTTAAATCAATTTACCCGGCCCTTTCTGCGCATATTAAATATTTAAAAATCACTAATTAAAGACGAAGTCGCTTCGTTTTCCAGAAGGCGATTTGTAAATATAAGGTGAATGGAATGGGCGGGGACAAAAAAGGACTGCCCCGCCCCAAGCAAGGCCGTCCCCGATCCAGTACCGGATAACATTTAAAATTTCAGGAATTTATCAAGATCCTGCTTGATCTCCCAAAGCCGGAATGAGACGTAGAAAAAAATATAAGCGACCAAAAGGATAAAAAACCCGACTACCAGGCGCGACATGAACTCGGTCCAGACGACCAGCACCGCCAAGAACAGAAAGACCGTTCCCGTGGTGACCAGATGCCAGATGACACCATCGATTTTCTTGTTCAAAGTCTTGGTTATTCCATTCATACATTTTTTCGCCGAAACCCATACGGGCGTCTCGCCCTCCTTGATGGGATTGTCAGCCTGCTAATTATTTATGATGTTATTATAACATATAACATGGATAAAACAAAACAATCCCGCCCTTTTATAAAAGGGCGGGATTTTCGTCATATCACGAATTGTTTAAAATCCATCAATCATCTTTGTCCGATGGAGGCGTAGAGCTGGCCGTATGTTCATCGCTGCTCCTATATTCAATGGTACTCGAACTGCCGCCTCCGGTCTTTTGCTCCGGCAAAATATTTATACTCGAAGTAGCCGTCTGTCCATCCTCCGTATTCAGTATTTTTTGATCCTGTTCAAGACTTTTCTTCGACTCTTCCTTCCGTTGCTCTTCCAGTTTTTTCCTTTGCTCTGCCTGTTTCTTCAAAAGCTCCTTCTGGCTATATTGCGCCTTAATCGTCGTTTCACTCGTGTTGCTCGCCGGCAATACATTGTCTGTCTTTATCTCCAACCCATTTTCCCTGAGGAAATGCTGGCCATTGTTGGTCAGCGCTTCAGTGGCTTTGAGCAGGCCGTTGAATTTATTCAGATCGCCGTTTTCGATGGCTGTTTCTGCCTGATTTATTTTTTTATTCAAACGGTCGGTCAATCGCTTGATCTGTTTGGTTGAGACGCGGCCGTTCTGGGACAGATTATTTTGCAGCTGGTTGATGTCGCTCTTTACGCGATCGAGCGAATTGTTTGCCTCGGTGGTGGTACTAATAACTGTGTTGACGGTGCTGGTGGCGTCCTCGTCGCTTTCATCATCCTCGCCGGCTTTTTTCAGATCCCCGTTGAATTGGCTGATCGCCCGCACGATCCGTTGCTGATGGCCCTTGATGTCGTCCAAGACCAAAGCAATATTGTCGGTGGTACGATCATCCTCCCCCAAACCGATGCCTTCGGCCATGGCTTTTATCTTATCCAGGTCTTCAAGATGCGAATCTGAAAGAAGTGACAATGATTGATCCAGTTCCGTGCGGTCGCCTATCTCGCCGACTTTTATATTCGCCTGATCAATCTCATTATCCGCGTCGCTCAAGGTATCGTTGAATTCATTTTCATGCCGCAACTTGACCGGCACATCCGCTTCGGTGCTGCTGGCGGATCCGATATCACTCAAAAATTGCGCCTCGGCAATGCGCCGCTCCGCAAATTTATTATGCAGTCTGACTTGAGCGGCGGGCGTGGTTGCAAATTGAGATTCGATCTGTTCCAGTCCGCGTTTCACCGGATAAAGCATCGAGGCGCGAGTGACCTGATCGCTGTTATAAGCATAGGCGGAGGTGACACTGGAAAAAACCAGCACCAAAATCACCAGCACCGCCATTACCGGCCGCAATCTGGCGGAAGTTAAAAAATTAAAATTCAAACCGGAGAATTTCTGCTGTAAACCGGCCTTCATCAGTTTATATCTGATTGAAAAATCCGCCCGGCGTGAAAGCCTGCCTTTGGGCAGATTGTTCAGTTGTTTTTCAATATTGTTCATAGAATTAGTAGCTTTTAAGCTATCGGCTTTTAGCTGTTAGGACGAGCTGTTATTATTTAAGCTATAAGCTATAAGCTATAAGCTGCCTTCCCCCTCAACTCCTCCAGCGCCCTGCTGATCTGCGTCCTTACCGCCCCCTCGTCTTTATCGAGTATTTCCGCAATTTCTTTATTATCCAAACCGTCGGAAAAACGCATCAATAATACTTCGCGATGATATTCGGACAATTGATTGATCGATTGAAATGCCTGTTCCAGCTCCAGCCGGTCTTCGATCTTTTTCAGTTCATTCACTCCCATTTTCTCGACTTCCAACAGGTCGGTCTCACGATTGGCAGTGCGATAATAATTGAGCAAGTGATTCTTGGCGATGGCGTACATCCAGGACTGGAATGAGCGGTCATGATCGAATTCAGCAAATCCCTTGAATGCTTTCAAAAAGGCATCCGCCGTCAGATCTTCGGCCAGCGCGCGGTTGAAATTTACGCGGTACCAAAAATAATTAAAGATCTTATCTTTATATTTGTTATAGTATTCCGTAAATCCTTGTTTTTGTTTTGGCATAGGCACGATATTATACAAATAATAGCCAAAATTGTTACATTTGATTGAACCCGGTTTAACGCCGACAGCTTACCGCAAATTTTGATTTACCGCAACCCACTCGATTGTTAATAAAAAAATCGCCTAAATTGGCGAATTTTTTATGTAATCTACTCCCTCCCTTTTTCAAAGGGAGGGTCGGGGTGGGTTGGCTGTAAGAATTCTTAACCCCTCCTAACCTCCCCTTTGAAAAAGGGGAGGAATGATTTCCCCCTCTCCTAATCAGCCTGCCTGCCGGTAGGCAGGGAGAGGGCCGGGGTGAGGTAAACCCCCTCCTTAACAAGGAGGGGTGGCGCGGAGCGCCGGGGTGGTTACTCCAAAAACACCGCGGCGGCAATCACTGTCGTCCACAGGCCGTCCTTATTGCCTTGGGCTGATTGGCAGATATTGATGGTCTTATAAATATTTTCATTGGAAACGTAAAGCTGTTTGCGCTCATCCCAGGCCAAGTTCGAATCAAAGTCTACGCCTAGGGTGGTAGCAAGCATGGCGGCGGCCAGCTTGTCCTTGTGTACTCCGACCCCCTTGGTCAAAAAAATCTTCGATGGAACATGATTCATTGCTTTTGTTTCCCGACAGGCAATTTTTTACCAACGGAAAATATTATAAATTAATGTTTTTTATTTTAACATACATTTCAATGATACAAAAGAACTTTTGCAAAATATTTTTATATCATTTATACACCTTAATTGTATCATTATTGATACAAACGGTCATTATTAAAGAACCTAAAAAAAAATTCCGTTCCTTGGCTCTATGAAGTAATAAATTCAAAATAATTATCACTATTAATCACCTCAAAAGATGAATTTTTATAGTTCAACTGCCAATCTTTGGGTGGCTTGACTGGCTTATTTTTCCATTTTATTTCATAACCATAAAGCTTTCCGCCGCGTTCTTCAATCAGGTCAATTTCCTGTTGTTCGTAGGTGCGCCAAAAATAAAAATTAGCTGGCTTTTCAAAAAGACTGGCCGCTTTGATTTTTTCAATAATCCACCAATTTTCAAATAAATCTCCGGCATCCGCCCGCAATTTAAGCGGATTAAAATTTCTAATCAAGGCATTCCTTAAACCGACGTCCATAAAATAATACTTGGAGGTTTTAGATATTTCTTTGCGTAAATTACGGCTGAAACCGCGTAAATTAACGATCACGAACATCTTCTCCAGAACATCCAAGTATTTTCCCACCGACAGCTGGCTGATGGCCAGGTTTTGCGCCAATTCCGCGACCGATACTTCTTTGCCAACTTGCAAAGCGAGCAAAGTCAGCAAATCAACCACTTTTTTCGGCTTACGGACGCCGGCAAACGACAAAACATCTTTGTATAAATAATTGTTGAGATATTCGTATAGGTAATCTTCCTTCTGCTGGTTGCTCGTCAGTGTCTGCACTTTCGGATACATTCCGTATCGCAACATCTCCTCCAATGATGTCTCCGGTAAAGTTGATTTATATTTTTCTTCCAACTCTGAATAGGCCAACGGGTAGAGCCAAAAAGTTTTTGTTCTGCCGGTCAGCGGTTCATTCAGTTTGTTGGCGAGATCAAAAGAAGCCGAGCCGGAGACAATGATTTTTACTTGCAGATTATCAAAAATCAGTTTCAGCGACAATCCGATGTTTTCAATTTTTTGCGCCTCATCAATCACAATAATTTGATTTTTTATCATCTTTTTCAATGCTTCCAGCTCGTTGTTGGCAAAAATTGTTTGCGCTCGCAGATCGTCGCCGACAAAATATTCATATTCTTTTCCAATATCCTCCAGTAAAAATTTTATCAACGTAGTTTTGCCCGACTGCCTCGGACCATAAATAATTATCACCTTTCTTTCCCCGGCAATCGCATCCTTTATTCTTTTACCAATTGTTCTATTAATCATAAATATACTTACATTAATTAGTATTAATTGATGATACTATAAGTATACCAATTTATAATAATTTGTCAATATTTAATCAAAAAACCACCCCAATTCCCCTCCTGCTTGTCCTCCATAGCTTCAGCGACGGAGGAGGAGGGGTGGCTCTGACATTTTGTCGGAGACGGGGTGGGTTGTTACAAGACGGTTTTGTATTTGTAGAAAATAGATTCAAAAAAGTATCCCAATATCGCGCGAAGCGCAAATATCCCAATATCTTAGCACTAAGTATCCAGTATCTTTTTATCTAGGTATTAAGTATCAGAATATTCAAGATTCAAGATTCAAGATTTATTCCTTGGCGAACCGGTATGGGACTTGACCCCAATTCCTATTCTATGTAAACATATCCGCTGAATATAACATTGGTTGGATTGGTGACCCACGTTGGGTTAACTATTTTTATCAATATGTAACCGCCGGCATTTACTGGGGCGTTCATTGTAGTGTTATCCCAATCTCTTACCGGGAATCCAGACGCTGTGGATCGAATAAGATAATCCGTTGTATTATTTACTCTCACGTATATCGGCCATGCTTCACCTGTTCCTGTTACCCCGCCAGTAGCATCCGCCCTTAAATGAATAACTTTTATTGTCCCTGCTCTTGGGATAAAAATGGCAAACACATTAGGGTCGTTGGTCGGTACCTTATACGCATTCCCAAAATAATCCACCGCGCTATCTACGGGGTTATACGCTATTGTTGACAGATTGAGTGTGTACCCACCCGCAAACGCCGTCCCATTCTGACGAAGGGTGCCGGTGAAGTTGATGTCACCAGTGACATCAAGCGTATAAGACGGATTAGTGTTTCCTATGCCTACATTATTGCTCTTTATTGTCATAATCGAACTATTCCATCCCGTCGCTCCTCTAGCGCCAAAATCTATACGACCATAGTCTTCAGTCACATCCGTATTTATAAAAGCTATACCTGCCGCCCTGCCGCCCGAGGGTGAATTGAATTGAATTCCGAACCAAGAAGTGTCTGGTTGAACCGCACCAAATGTATTTTGCAGTACAATCTCTCCGTTACGATTCCAGGTAATTAAGGATGAATCATTATTTTGTACAGTGAATTTACCCGACGGACTCCCTGTCCCAATCCCGACATTGCCGGATTCATGGACTTTGAAGATCGGGTTAGCGTTTTCGTCTTCGATGTTAAGGTAGGCGTAGTGAGTGTTGAATGGCGGATTCGCTGCTCTGCGAATGTGTATGCCTTCAAGGTTTGTCCAGACACTCATATCAACCGTCAACTTAGCTGGCGCTAATGGTGTTGTTGTCGTTGCGCCTATCCCAACTTGTCTTTTAGGATTAACACCATCTACAAATAATGCATCTGAAGACACAATCAAGTTTCCTGCCACCCCCAAACCTGAAGAAGTAGCGATCACGCTTTCATCTGAAACACTTAATCCGTCATACATATATTGTTGAGTATGTACTAGTGCGGTGCTGGAGCCGACATTGACCGGGGCGGGCACATTACAGCCGGGCGGCGCGCACAGGGGCCCGTTATATTCGCCTAAAACTGATTGCAATGCTAAGGACAGGCCGAAAGTGATTACGACGACCAAGATCAATTTAAATGCGGTCTTAATGGTTGGCTGATTCATAAAAAAGATTTAAAATAATAATTATGATATAATTTACCCAGTAAAATAACCTCGCAAATGCTGGGTGTGCCCGTGAAGCCAGATTTAACAGGAATAGTTATTAACATTATTGCTATTATACCACAAAATTACAGCTACCCCCAAGACGTTGACAAAATAAACAAAATTTGCTACAATAATAAATCAGGATTTTTTTATACAGATTGATCATTAACAGCTTAAATTAGCGATAAATACAGGTGTCATTAAGTTGCCAACCTACATAAGCCTGGGCTAAGCCCGAAGGAGGTTTACCTTGAAACGCTATCGCAATATCCCCTGGTTGTTCGTGCTTTTCGCGCTCTGCACCCTGACCCTCGCTGCCTGTGGCGGCGGAAGTCCCGGCGAAACGACCGAGACGGTCGCGAAGCCGACGTTTGACCCCGCACCCGGCAACTACACCACCGCCCAATTCATCACTCTTTCAACCACCACCGCCGGAGCGAGTATCTACTACACCACAAATGGAACGACTCCTTCGGCCACCAACGGTGTGCTCTACTCTGCGCCGGTTCCTCTCGGTGCCTCGGCGACCATCAAAGTCGTCGCCTGCAAAACCGGCTCCAACGATTCCGCAATGGCGAGTGGCGTCTATACCATCACCCTGCCGCCGAGCACTTGCGCCGCGCCGGACTTCAGTCCCCCGCCCGGAAGCTACACAACGGCCCAGAGCATCACGCTCAACACGGCCACGGTTGGAGCGAGCATCCGTTATACCGTTGATGGCACAGTGCCCTCGTCGACTATCGGCACGCTTTACACAGCGCCGATTCCGTTGGGCACTTCAACAACCATTATGGCGGTGACCTATCAGCCGGGCTGGATCGATTCGCCCGTCGCCACTGGTGTTTACACTATTACACTGCCGCCGAGCCAGTGCGCGGCACCGGAATTCGATCCGACGCCGGGAAGCTACAACTCCGCCCAGAGCATCACGCTTTACAGTGCGACCGCCGGGGCAAGCATCCGCTATACAACTGACGGTAGCACTCCCTCGGCCACCAGCGGCATTCTCTTTACGGCGCCGATTCCGCTGGGCACGTCAGCGACGATCAAAGCGGTGACCTACCAGCCGGGCTGGATCGATTCGCCCGTCTCCACTGGTGTTTACACCATCACCCTGCCGCCAGACAACACTACAACCAACATCATGTTGTCATCTGGTTATGCAGTGTTGACTTTCATCAACAACGCATTGGTGCACCGTATCGATAGTAGCGGCCCGGTTCAAACCTATACATATGCTGAACCGGCCGGAAGCAACAAATTGATCCTGCTTGCCAATACTTATACTGCCGGAAGTCGACCGCTGTCGCTCACTGATGCAACCGGCAACAACGTCTACAACATTCAAGCGGCGGGGGTTCTGAATATTACCGATTACGCAAATGGCTCTTACGTCGGTAAAATGGAAACCAACGCCTTCGGCAGCGGCTGGACCAGTGCTTATGAGGCTCCACTGAGCATCGGCGTCACCGCCTGGAACTTGCACTACGAGGTCTACGACAGCCATTATGACAACGGGGCGGTCTACCTCCCGGTCGGAACCGCGTCGAACGAGGTTCGCACCCTTGCTCAGGATGGCTTCCAGGTGACCTACGGCAGTTCGCTTTTCAGCCTCTGCTACGGGACGGTCAACAAGGATCTGGTATATTTCTGGTCCTGGGGCGGCAACGATCCGACCTGGCGCCGGACGCGCAGCGAGACCTGGGTGGTCGATGCCTCCGGCACCACCCTTACCGGGACGATGGAAGAGACCTGGCAGGCTCGTTCCGGCTCCACCACGGCCTACGCCCGTTACATCGTCACCGGCTGGAAATAAACAGTCGCCACGCTCTTTAGCAAAAATCTCCAAAGAAAGGAGACCCAAAAACCCCATTACTCGCTACGGCGAGGAACGGGGCAAGTCCAAGGGGTCGCACACCTACACGTGCGACCCCTTTTTCTTTATTTAAAATGCTCTCTCCCGTCAATCAAAACTCGCCGGGTCCTTTTTTTTCAAAAATTGACAAAAAACGATAATACTTCTAATGTAACTTAATTAAGTTGGTTCATTGACAATTTAATCTTCCCTCGTATACTTAATAATGACAACTAACAAAAAATAAGGAGACATTAATGAAGCGACAAAATCCCTATACAGCTTTTGCTAAGTTTTATGATCAACTGATGTCTCCCGACAAATATGAGGTCTGGGGTCGTCTGATCGCGCGGCTGGTACGCAAACACAAAATACCGCGTTCAACCTGCCTTGATGTTGCTTGTGGCACTGGTACCATTTCCGCCATCCTCCAGCGATTGGGTTTTACTGTCATTGGCGTGGATAGTTCCAGGGAGATGCTCAGGGTCGCTAAAGCCAAATGTCCGAAAGCAACCTTTTACCGAACCGATATACGCGATTTCTCGCTTCCAGGAAGCAACAAACCCGTACTCGCCGTATCGTTCTACGACTCACTGAATTACTTGCTGTCTGACCGTGATTTGCTGCGGGCGTTCCGAATGGTCAACAACAACCTGGATAGTCGCGGTATTTTCCTGTTTGATATAAATACCAGATCGCACGCCAGGGTCGGCAGAAAATTCAATCCCGTGATCCATGAGAGCCGTGAAGGCGTCGCAATCATGAGATATGGAGGCAAGAACCGGTTTTGGACTATCGACATTGATTTTTTCCTCCGCCGGCGGAACACCTTTAAGCGGTTGAGCGAAAGACACATCGAAAAAGGTTATGATGAACGCGATGTGCTGCCACTCCTCAAACAGGCGAATTTCCAAGTTCTGGAAACAATAAGGGAATACAAAACAAGCTCGACGGGAAAAAAATATCTGGCTCGACTATACTTCATCGCCAAGAAATCTGGCTGATGGGAAAGGAGGTATCGGAATGTCCGATCAAAACAAGCCGGCCGTGGAACCGAAGCAGGAAGTGAACGAACCGGTGGACTGGCGGATGGACGTCGAGGAGTTCACGGAAAACGGCTGCGCCGTCAACAAGAACTGACGGTGTAGGTGTATGAGGGAGGGTGCACCGCATCCTCCCTTATTTATTACCAGGGAGATAATGATGAAAAATATACGGCTGAATCCCTCAATGTCTTACTTGGTCAAGGCCGACGAGTACGCCGTCTTTTACGACTTCAATTATTACTTCTTTCGCGGTCAGGCAGCGATCCTGTTTAAAGAATTGCTTGATTTATTGGATGTCGGGGGCTCTGCCGCGACATTTGGGCGACCGGACTTCATCGAATACCTGATCAACAAAAAAATCGTGGAGGTTCGCGATGACTGACTTCACTCGGGAAGAGCTGTATTCGTTGTCGTGGCAAAAACCGGAGCTGGCGCAGATCGAACTGACCAGCCGTTGTAATCAAAATTGTGTCTTTTGTTTTTCCGGCGATAGGGTGGCGTCAACCGGGAAATGCTTATCCTTAGATGACTGGAAAAAAATCATCGATAAGCTGATCGGCATCGGCGTCCGTAAGATCGATTTTACCGGACGGGAAAACTTCTTGTATCCCGCATTCATACCGTTGCTCCGTTGGCTCAAGCAGCAAAGGATCATCATCTCGATCAACACCAACGGTTCTGTCGCCATTGATGCATCTCTGGACTTCACGGATCTTCTTATCTTTTCGGTCCACGGACTACGGGAAACGCATGATCGGATCGTCCGCCGTAAAGATTCATTCAGTCTGGTTGAAAAAAACATCATGAAGGCGGCTGAAAAAGGGGTCGCGGTCGCGATCAATATGACCCTCGTGAAGCAAAACTGGCACCAACTGCTGCCGGTTTACCGATACTTCGAAAAACGGTGCGACTTGGCATTTTTCTCTCCAACCATTCCAATACGTTCGCTTCACGGCCATCATTTCGATGATTGCGCCCTGGAAATAAGCAAGGAACTGCTTGCCGCTTATGCGAAGAAGTTGAAACAAATACCCGGGCATAAACTGGTCCTGAAGCACGGCTATCACAACCTTCATATAAATGAACCCGTCCATTACACCGGACCGATGTTTCCGTTGCCGAACTGCGCAGCCGGCAAATGCAAGCTCGTAGTCGACCACGATGGGCGGGTTTATCCCTGTCACTTCTTCAGGGACGAGTCGTTCTATTGCGGCAACCTATTACATGAAGACGCGGCGAAAATCTGGCATCAGGGACAAGGTTTCAAGAAATTCCGGAACCTTATTCTTGACGAGCGCATTCCGTCTTCCTGCAAATCGTGTCTCAAGAAAAAACGCTGTTTCTCCGGTTGCAAGGCCTGGTCAGAAGAATATCAACAAGGAGGTTTTGATGACACTAAAGACCTGCGATGCGAGCTTGGGTCTGCATTTATTAGAAGTTGAGATTACTTCTAAATGCAACTTGAGCTGTCAATATTGCTACAACCGCAACCAAGAGAAGATGGACATGTCGCCCGGGACCATAATCGATCTCTTGCGCTTCGCCCGCGAAAACCAGGTCAAACAATTCGTCATTTCAGGCGGTGAAGCATCAATTCATCCCGCATTTGACTTTCTGGCCGACCAAATCGGTTCGGAGAAGGAAGCTGTCGAGGTCGTCGTGCAATCCAACGGCGCAATCGGCGACAAACGGATCTCCGTCCTGCGAAACTTCGATGCGGTCCACCTTAGCATAGAACCGGAAGCAACCGGCGTCCGCGATAATAACGTGAGGCGGACGATTGACCTGGCCAAGTCCCTGCTCGCTGACCATGTTTATACCTATCTCTTCATGACGGCCCATGCAAGAAATATGAATATGATAGATGACATGGTCCGTCAAGCCAATGAAGCGAGGGTGGATCTGGGCATAAATATCTGCGTCCCGAACAGTTGCGGGAGCTTAAAGATTCCGCCTGCCGGCTACCGCCCACTGATTGAAAAACTCTGTGATCTTTCCGCGGCAAAAAAAATTCTGAGATTTTCATCCCCCTTCGCCTCTGTCTACAAGGGGAGATTCTCGGAAACCTTCATCGGTAACCGCGGAGGATGCACGGCCGGAATCGCTGTATGCGTCGTCCTGCCTGATGGCACCGTAACTCCTTGCCCTTTTTTCCGCGTCGCGGCAGGAAACATCCACACCGAGACTCTCGAAAAAATATGGCTGGATTCGGCGATTTTCAAGCAACTACGAAACAGATCTTTGTTTCAAGAACCTTGCGGCTCCTGCAAATATCTTTCATATTGCGGCGGCTGCCGGGCGCGAGCTTATTTTTCAACAGACAGTTTTATCGGTCGCGATCCCGACTGCATCTTATCTGGAAAGACCGATAGCACAGTATCGAACCATGAATGAACGAAAATTCATCCCTACACCCAAGAGTTTGGTGTGGGGGCAAGCAAAAACCCAAGGGCTCGTTTGCTGCTAACCCCAGCCACGAGCCCTTTTTCTTTATTTAAAATCTAACTTCTTTATTTCTCTGACTCCAGCCAAGCTTTTAATAAAAAAATTGTTTCGGAGCGCAACTTCGCGCGCGCCCAATCTTTTTGCGATTCAGTCAGCATCTCGCCAAGACCATCAAGAATGTGGCGATTTTCCATTTTTTCCAACAATCCGATGCATCTATTTAGCACTTCCTTAAACGGCAACTTGGCTCGATCCTCAACTATTTTTCTATTCATCGGCCAATTATTCTTGGCAAAATAATATACATCAAATACATCACGGCTCGTTTTGCCGATCCGCTCATACATAGCCATCAGTTTGTTCGCAAACATATCCTCCTGAACCATCACCAGCATTGAAATTCCAAGCAACGTTTTTAATTCATACTTTGAACCGAAGTTGCGCCGATTGACTTCTAATTTGATGTTCTGCGATTTTGAATCATATGAAATTATCGTAACTAAATTAAACCTTTTGATTCTTGAATCCACAATCTTGCCGTAACTCATTGCAATCTTTTGAAGTTTAGCAAACACTTCTTGCTCCTTGCTGTCGTCCAATAAATCAAGATCGATATCGACGGAATTGCGGTTCAGGCCATAGAACATCAGCGCTGCCGTTCCGCCCTTGAATCCCAAGTACGGCGACAAGGAGGTGTCAGAATAAATATCTTTCAAAATTTGCAACAAAATATTTTTATGCTTCGGATAATCTAGTGTCATAAATTGTTATCATTATTTATTATTGTTAAAATCTTTAAAATATTTTTCAACTTTTTTTTCCATCCGCTTATTGCGATAGATAGGTAAAATCTCAAAAACCTTATCCCAGTCTAACACGTCCAAATGGTCGAAGTGATAATCCTTGCTGACATATATCCGATCCAAAAAAGCGCGCTCTTTGGTAGCAAAATAAACGTCATTTTTTTGTTCGATTCCGGCCGTATCGCTCAATACATAATCTTTCATCCTGATAAATGATATTTTTTGTCCGTCCGCTTCAACCTCGCGAGTCACATACGACGCGACAAATATACTTCCGTAATACTGAAAATTTATCCCCGCACGAGTCAATACCGTTTCAAAGCTGATATATGAAGGAGTATAGATTCTTGTAGCCAATTCAAAGCGGTCGTAGTTTTTATCCTTGGCATAAATTCCGTGATGGACTCTGATCAATTTTCCGGTCCTTATATAATCACTCAAACGTACCCGAACCTTAGCAGCTCCTTGCTCGCCCCACATTAAAGCAATGTCTTTGGTCGAAAAGACAGTCTTAGGCGAACGCAATAATATTTCGATATATTGGCCTTTTGTGGGTTTTTTGTCCATATATGTACTAAAAGTTAGCTTTAAACTTACTATTAGTATAATAATATCATAGTTTAGAAATTTTTGCAACCCCCCTTCTTTTAAGTCAAATACGCCGGCAACTAGTACGCCGCAACGGATGGGTATCAAAGGAACGGGTCGCCAAACTCTTTAACAAAAGCCTCTCAACGAAAGGAGGACAAAAAACCAAGGGGTCGCACACCTACACATGCGACCCCTTTTTCTTTTTAAAAATTTTAATAAAATTAAAAAGCCGGGGTTCAACGCGTTTGGACCCCGGCATAACTAAGTATTTCTCCTTTTTAAAAAGTCTTTGTCCACTTTCCCAGTTGAGATGACTTGGCAAAACCCATCTTTTTGAACCACGGATATATCCCGAGCCAGATCGTGTTCTTCTCCGGATCGAGCGTAACCCGTTTGACTCCTTTCGGAATCTTGCTCAAAGCGAGATCGACAAGCTGACGAAGCATCGCCGGACTCTCATAAACCGACGACACCCCCAGGTACGAGATCTCGCTTGTCGACCCGGATGGATCGATTTTCACCATCACGCAGCCATGGATCTGGTCATCCACCGTGAAGACCTGAAAGTGATTTATGTTGCTGACGATGAATTCGAGTGACATGGAATCAGCCGTTTGCCTGATCGATTCACGGATCACTTCGAAGATGTCGACAGCATCATCCGTTCCGGCCTTGCGCGACGACTTATACTTCCTGTCGTAAATCATGGTTCCGGAACCCTCGCTCGTTAAAATTTCTTTCAACAAGCTGCCTTCCCGCGAACCGATGATATGCACGCGATAGATCCCTGCTTCACACGCCTTCACTGCCGCCTCCATCCGGCCGCGCATGTCCAGCGTGACGAGCTCGTCTGGATGATTTATCATTTCCCGGGCTTCCGCGATGTTCATTTCGCTGATAATGCTGTCTTTCGAACGGAACAGCCCGTCCTGTTTGGTGACATATACGACTTTGACTGCTCCGACATCTTTGGCCATGGCGACAAGCATTTGATCACGAGCGGTTGGATCAGGCCCGCTCAGGAAGATCACCGGCGTTATCCTCTTGGCGATCTTCCTCTCGACGCCTGACAGATCAGCAGAATCCAGCTGCACGTTCGGCTCGATGCCTTGCCAAAGAAAATGCTCGCAATGCGGCTGTGCATGAGCGATCACTATCCGGATGCCGGCGCTGACAAGCAGGCTGACATCGCGGATGACATTACTCAACCGCTGGCTCTCACCAATGACCGCTTTGCTGATCTTTATCACTACGACCTTCCCGCGGCAGAGGTTGATGTAATCGATCGCCTCCTTGAGAGCGCGTGAATTGCCCATGCTACTCACCTCCCTCGACACACATCGCTCGGATCAGCCGGACGTACGGCTGGATCGTTTTTTCATCGAAAAGCTCGGCAGGTACGTATTCATTATCGTTATGCGCCTGCCCGATGTCTGTCGGACCCCAAATGAGCGTTTGACTTCCGGCCTTGTTAAAAATGTGGCCCTCTGTGTTGTACGGCGTCGTTCCCGCCGCGCTGCCGCTGATCTCTTCCGCCAGCGTGACAATCCGAGATGTCCTTGGTGTTTCCATCGGATATCCCGCCCTTCGCTTGCCCCGCACCGTGACTCTGAAGTCCTCATTAAGCACGGTCGTTTTAATCCGCGCAATTCTATCCGTAATGTTGACCTTCAGGATGTGAATGAGTTCTTCTGGATCCTGACCAGGCACAAACCGAATGTCGCTCTCGATGGTGTAGCCGCGCGGAATAATATTCTTGCTGAACTTATCCAGGATCAGCTTTTGGACTTTCTCCTCCTTTTCGCTTCCTGCTTCGACCTTGCCTTCCTTTTCCGGCTTTGGCCTGCGGCCGATAATAATATTACCCCCGATATTCATGGTGGGGTAATCAGGATCAAAGCGCGGATCACTAATCTGTTCGATCCGTTCCTTGAATTTACGAAGCTCTTCCATGACCACCGTCATCGTTTTTTCCACTGCGTTGGTCGTCTTCCTCGGATCAGAGCTGTGTGCCGAGTTATCCTTTTTGCCTTCCCTGGAATGTTCATCCTGCAATGCCTCCACCGAAACTTCGAGGTAGATGTATCCTTTGTGTGCGAAAATCGGCTGAGATTGGGTCGGCTCTCCGATGACCACATAATCGCCGATTTTTCGTCCTCGAGCCCTGACTGCATCTACCAATTTCTTGGCACCGAGGCAGCCTACTTCCTCGTCGCTGGTGAAACAGAGCGCGAAGGGATGGTGAAGTTTTGCCGACCGAAATTCCTCACTCGCCTTCATGGCTACCGCCAGAAAAAATTTCATGTCCGCGATTCCCAGGCCGCAAAAAACATTATCCTTCCTGGTCAGTGTCCACGCATTGCTCTTCCACTCGCTACCAGCGGGCACCGTATCCATGTGACCCGCCAAAACCAGCCGAGAATCTGAACCGCCTTTCCGAGCAATCAGATTTACCTTGCACACCCCTTCGGTTTTGTAAGGATATTCCTCGATTTCGAAGCCGAGATCCTGCAAATACTGGCTGGCAAATGCCGCCATCGGAAGGGTTGTTTTCTTGCTCACCGTGTCGAAAGCCACCAGTTTTTCAGCCAATTCGAGCAGATTCATGGCAACCCCTCCTCGTTTTATTTTTGATATTTTGTTGTCAATATGCAAAATAATCTTCGTTTGAACATATCACGAAGAGGTGTCAATGTCAATTCCACATAAGCTTATCACTAGAGCCATCCAAGGCTGAAAAACTACAAAAAAAGCAAGCTCCCAGGCGCTTACTTTTAACTCAAATTCCCGCTTAAGAGAGATTAATATCTAAAGTTTTTTAAGGCAAGCGTAGGCGATTCCTCCCAATTTTTTCAAATCCTTCACGGCGATACATTCATCTTTGCTATGCACCTTTTTGGCGCCATACGAAAGATTCAGAGTTTTCAGCCCTTTCGCGTTCAAAATATTTGCATCGCTTGCGCCAAATGTTTTTATATATCTTACCTTGCAACCTTCGCCGGCCAGAACCTTGCTTACTTTCATAACATCCGTATCATTGTTGCGAAACAAATATCCCTCGAAATGTCCGTCGAAATTGATCGTGACCTTAGCGCCGGCTTCCTTAGCGCAAGCCTTCGCTTTTACTTCGATATTTTTTAGCTGCTCAGCGAATAGTTTCTGATTGAAGCTCCTGACCTCTCCAAAAATATTTATTTTCTCCGGCACCACATTGATACCGGTGCCTCCGGAAATTTTTCCGATATTCAGACTGGTTAATCCGGAGTCAAGCCTCCCCAATCTGAGACTTGCCATGAATCTGATTGCCGGCAGAAGCGCGTTATTGCCGTGCTCCAGATCTTTAACGTGCGCTGCCTTTCCCATAAAAGTTGCTTGAAAATTACAGATATGTGGTGAAGCTACGGTTATGGCGCCGATCGGTTCCGAAGAGTCGAAAATCAGCCCAAGCCTTGACTCGATTCCGCCGACATCAAGAAATTCGGAGCCGCCTTCGCCCAATTCTTCGTTCACCGTAAATATTATTTCCATAGCCCTTGGATTCTTTATTTCCTGCGAATATTTTTCTACCGCAAAAATAATGGCTGCTATCGCCGCTTTATTGTCGGCCCCGAGAATCGTATCGCCGGCGCTGACAAGGTTGCCTTTTTTTATGACGGGCTCAATTCCCCTCCCCGGCTCGACTGTATCCATGTGCGCCGAAAACAATATCGGCTCTCCAGCGCCGGCTCTTCGTGCGATAATGTTTCCCGCCCTGTCTTCCTCGACTGAAAAATCAAACTTTTTCAGCCATTTTCCCAGATAACTTGCCATTTTCTGCTCATGTCCCGAGGGACTGTCTATTCTTGCCAATTTTATAAATGTATCTACTATATAATCCATATGATTTATTTAGGATATTTAATGGACCCTAGCCGATCAATTCCACTCCCAGCCCTGGAGATTGCGGAATGTATGCTTTGTACCCCTCATATTTAATGCCTGTAAATTTATCGCCAGCGACCCTGTCCGGAAATGTCAGATCTTGGCTGAGCAGATTGCCGAGCGTTGCCGCATGAAGATCGCTGGCTACGCCCAAGCTAGAGTTTATCATGCTCCCCAACATATACCCGATGCCATTTTTTTCGCAGTACTGCATCAATTTCTTCGCTTCTAATATTCCGCCGCATTTAGCCAGTTTGATATTCACATAGTCCATAGCGCCTCTCAAGTGAAGATTTTCAAGATCAACAAGGCTGTGGCAACTTTCATCTACCATGATGGGAATTCTGGTTTCACTCCTGATTTGAGCCAGCCCCGCAAAATCATGATGATAGATCGGCTGTTCTATCCAGGCAATATTAAACTGTTCTAACTTTTTTATCTTTTCCATGGCCCGGGAGAAATTGATCCATCCCTGATTCACGTCCAGTACAAAGCTATATTGCGGATTGATCCGGCTCAAGGCCTGGAGCAATATGACCAGGGGGTCTATTTTTTCTCCGGTCTTAAACTTAAATAATTTTACTCCATTTTCAAATGCGTCCCGAATTTTATCCTGTATGATCTCTAGCTCTTGATTTTCAAAAGAAAAAACTTTTTGAGGAATCACAAAATCGAGTTTTTTGCCTCCCGCCAGTTCGTATACAGGAACTTTTTTTAGCTTTCCCAACGCATCCAAGAGTGCAAATTCCACACCCGACTTCAAGGCGGTATTGCTATATATACATTTATTGATTTCGGTCATCACCAGCTCGATATCCTCGATGCTCTGCAGTCTTTTACCTGCTAACAGCGGCTCGATTAATTTAAATATCGCCAAGCTTCCTTCCTGCACCTCTCCGGTCGTGTCCCAACCGATAGCCGCCTCACCATAGCCGGCAATTCCTTGATCCGTCTCGATAGAAACCAGGATATAAGGCAGATGCTCTAGGCTCGCCAAGGAATAGGAAAATTGCTTAGCAAGTCTGATGTCATTCTTGACAACTTTACTTTTGACTATATGCATATTGATAAAAATACATTTTAATCGTTCGTCGTTGTTTCCTAAATATTAAACCAAAAAGGGCTAATTTGCAAACATTAGACCTGTTGCTTAATAAGCTCCGGGTCTATTATATATAAAAAAAATGGAGGACAAACGGTTTTAGCCGAGTGCCCTCCCTGTTTCGTTGTTATGCGAACAGTATTCCCCTTTTTCGGTCCACGGCTACTCCTCTGTAGCCGAGCTTGAGAAAATCACGGATAAAATGATGCGTTCGCGCATTATACGCACCATCGAAATCCACTTTCACTGCTCCTTTTACCGCTTCGCCGCCAACATTGCCATCAAGCACCTTGCTCATGATGACCCTGGCATCGTTAGCCGGACTGGGACCATAGAAAGATTCCCTGTAGGCGATAATCCTGTAGCCCAGCCCGGTCCTCATCCGAAGGCTGGCATAGTTTTCAACCCTGACCGTCAAATGCAGCTCTTTCTTGCCGCTTTCCCTCGCCGCTTTTTCCTGTTCCATCGCCAGGATTTTTCCCAGGCCATGACCCTGGAATGCCGGATCGATGGCGGTGCCATAACAGAACCCCACCGGATGAGCGAAGGAGTAAGGAAGCTCATCGATCGGCTCAAATATCAATTGAGTTTCGCCGACCAGCTTGCCGCTGCCGGCCTCTCTCAACAATATCAGCTTGCCGACCTTGATGATTTTTTCCAGCTCATCAAGAGTGACTCCGTGATGAGCGCCGAATGCTGTGTCGTCTAATGATTTCGCTTCTTTCAGTTCGTGAACCGTGGAAGCGCATTTCACTACGAACTGATGCCGGCTTATGACATCACCACCCATCCGCTCATCCCCCTTTCTTTTTTTTGATATGCGACGCGATCACAGCCTCCAGTTTCCGCGAAGAGATGGTCTTGTCCACATAAAGAACCTTGTCCAGATCAATGTCGTTCTCTTCGACCAGCAGATCCGGACGTGCCCTGGAGGCCATTGCAACCAGTCTCTTCGCATCTTGCTTGGCCATGCGCCGGATGCCTTCCAGATCTTTGACGGCATGACCCGTGAACGCGATCAACAGTACATCCTCGGGTACGAATCGGCTGCGGTATTTCAGCGCCGCGGCCAAACCCATGATTCCGGTCGGTTCCGGTATCGAGCCTTGTTCGACGAGCCGGTCATCGGTCATGAGCAGGCGATATGCCTCGCTCAGGTCTTCATTCAGGATCCCCCCCAAAGGAAAACCATTGGACTCGTACACGGCATGCATCAATTGCGGCATACTGTAACTGGCAATGGCGATTGAACCTTCTGCGGCATCGATCAGCTTCTCCGGTACATGAAACTCTGTATGCTCCCTGAAGTACTCATTTTCCCGGAAAGCCGTTTCGACCGGAAACGCCCCTGCCATCCCGACCGGCATGATCCTGGGCATCGCGGAACCCCGCCAACCCAAGACAATGCCTGCCAGATAGCTTCCATTGCCCACGCCGGCCAAAACGCAGGTCGGCAAAGGATCCAACTTTTCTATATCTTCGGTGACCGGAGCAAATCCCACCAGCAACTGCTCGTTGCTGACGTTGGCGTTGTAGTAGGTGCCGAATTCAATTCCTGCTACCAGCGAATATACATCCTCGAAAATCGCGTCCCGTACTCCGACCACATATACATTGGGCATGGAGCACAACATGCTGATCTTTGAAGAAGTTGCCGGAGTGAAAACGACCGCATTGGCGTTTTTCTTGACTGCATATTTCGCCAAAGAGACCGCGTGATTCCCCGACGAAACGACAAAGAACGACTCGAAGCCGGATTGCGTCCCGAGCCGTACCGCCCGCTCTACGCTGTAATCCTTCATGCTTCCGGAATAATTCATCCCTTCGTCCTTGATATAGACCTTCCGAACGCCCAGCGCCTCGGCGATAACGGCCGATTCATATATCGGCGCGTGCGAAAGGTCTCTTTTCCCGGTCTGTGGCACGTGAAGCGGCCACATCAGGCCATAATGACGCAACTCGGAGTGATGTCTTCGCTTGTGATAGCTGACACTCTCCTCCGAAACCACCTCGCCGCAGATCAGGCAGCGATATTTTTTTTCCACATCTCACCTCCTCGTGTGGAAAAGTTGAACGTGCCCCGGGTTGCCCCGAGGCACGTATTTTACATTTCTTCGACTGTTTCGATGTTGAGCATCGATAATCCATTCTTGAGGGCTGTTTGCGTCGCCCGCACCAGAGCCAATCGAGTTTCCCGCACCTTCTCCTCGGCAACAAGCACCGGGCATTTGGTGTAGAATTGATTGAACTTTTGCGATAGGGCGAACACGTAATTTGCCACTCGCGACGGATTATATTCCCTTACCGCATGCGCAACTTCCTCCGATAACTGCATGATCTTTTGCGCCAAGGCAACCTCCTCCTTCTCAACGAGCAAGGAAAAATCAATGGCGCCTAAGTCCTGTGCAGCCCCTGCCGACCGAAGAATCCCGGCGGCCCGCACATATGCATACAGGCAATAGGGGCCGGTGAACCCGTCCAGTGAAACGGATTCTTTCGGGTCGAAGTGGATTTCCTGCCCCGGTGAGATCCGCAACAGGAAGAATTTGATAGCTCCAACCGCGATGACGTGAGCTCGCCGGGCAAGTTCGTCTGCGGAAAGTTCCGGATTTCGCTTCGTAATTTCGGCCGAAACCATATCCGCAACTTCTTTGATAATATTATCCGCATCGACCACCTTGCCTTCGCGAGACTTCATCTTGCCTTCCGGCAGGTAGACCATCCCGTACGAGAGATGGTAGCATTTTTCTGCCCACGGATAGCCGAGCGTCTTGAGGATCGTAAAAAGGCACTTGAAGTGATATACCTGTTCCGAACCGACCACATAGATAGATCGATTCAGCTGATACTCTTCGACCTTCCGGAGCGCTGTTCCGATGTCCTGGCTGATATAGACACTGGTGCCGTCCGACCGCAGGACAGTCACTCGCTTCTGGTCGCCTTCCTTGGTTTTTCCGAATTCCTCCGGCAAACAATAGATTGCCGCGCCCTTATCGTCCCGCTGGAAGACCCCGCTCTGCAGGCCTTGATCGATGATATCCTTCCCGAGCTTATAGGTATTCGACTCGTAATAAAAAGTGTCGAATTCCAGTCCGAAGCTGCGGTAGGTTTCGGAGAAGCCATCGTAGACCCAACCGTTCATCTTCTTCCAAAGCGCCACTATTTCCGGATCGCCAGATTCCCAGCGCTTCAGCATATCCTGGACTTCCTCCGCCAAGGCAGGATTCTTATCTTCCTCCTGGCTATAACGGACATACCATTTCCCGACGAAATGGTCGCCCTTGAGGCCTGAAGACTCGGGAGTTTCCCCTTCTCCCCATCGCTGCCACGCAAGCATAGACTTGCAGATATGGACCCCGCGATCATTTATCAGGTTGGACTTGATGACAGTGTGGCCGCCGGCCGCCAGAATGTTTGAAACAGACATCCCCAAGGAACCGTTCCTCAGGTGGCCGAGATGCAAAGGCTTGTTGGTATTGGGCGACAGATATTCCACCATCACCCGTTCACCGGAGCCGGCCTCAGCCGCCCCATACGAACTGCCGCGTTCGATCGCTTCCGCAATAATCGTTCTGAAATACAACTCGCTGCGGACCTTGATGTTTACATACGGACCGACGACACTTACCCGCTCGATGATCTCATCAGCCGGAATGTTCGGAACGTAGGCTGCCATGCTTGCAGCGGCCTTTTGGATCCGGCTGGAAACCTCTTTCTTTCGAGCCGCCTTTTCTTCGGCGTTCAGCTTCACCCGTGGTCCGGATGCTTCGGCTTCTTGCGCGTCATTTTTCAGTACGCAAGAAAAATCCACCGAAAAATCCCCGAACGAGGTGTCCGGGGGATAGCTGATCGATAAGTTGTCACCATTCTTACCCAATACCTGCAGGATAGCCATTTTAACTACTTGCAGGACGTGCTGTTTAATGTCGGCGATAGTCATGTTTTTCCTCCCTTTTTAGTCTTATTTGGGTTGTCAAATAACACGTAATATGCTGTTTTTGCAGCATATTGCATATTACACCATATTTAGCAAATGTCAATCAAGCGGTTATGGGTACTTGAGCAATTATGACTTATAATCACTGTTTCTCTTTATTCCCCCATAATTTATCAATATTGAGGCGCGACAAATCATAAAATTTCTTCAGCTCTTTAGGATCAGCCACTTTTAGCACGTCCAGCTCAGGACCGAACATTTCGGAAAATCGATCCCCCCTCCTGACAAGCCGCGACTTCCCTTCTTTATTTATCATGATCATCGGAGCGCGCTTCAGACTGTTAAAATTAGAACTCATCACCGAACTGTAAGCCCCGCAATCCATCACCACCAGCAGATCACCAGCTTCCAGCCGCGGCATACTTTCCTTTTTCTTGATTATATCGATGCAATCACAAGTACACCCGGCGATATCATAAACATGGGTTCGCGGAGTTTTCATTTTGCTCGCCGGAAGCACGTCATAATCACATTTTGAAACCAAAATATCCGGAAACATCGAATAACAAGAGGAGTTGGTAACCAGCATCTCCTTCTTGTTCAATTTTTTGTGGCTCACCACCCTGGTCAATGCAACGCCGGCGTTGGCCACGATTGATTTGCCCGGCTCAAAAATAAGAGTGATATTACCAAGCTTCTGCCGCTTGCAATAATTTCTGAAAAAAGGAGAAAACTTCTCTCCAAATTCTTGAAAAGTAAAATATTTTCCCGGACGCAGTGCCTTAGGCGATTCGATTGGAAATCCACCTCCAAGATCGATACTATCGATTTTCAGTCCATGCTGCTCTGCCAACTTAGCCAGTGCCAGGATTTTCCGCGCTGCGGTGAAATAGCTTTTGCGATTATGGGCATACGATCCGTGAAAATGAAATCCACGTAACCGCAAATAAGGCGAGTCCTTGATCTTGATCAAGGCTCCCTTTATATAAGAATACGGTATGCCGTATTGTTGGTTTTGCGTAGTATAATTCCCCTCGCGGATCATCGGATTGACCCGCAACATGATCGGAATATTTCGCTTCATTTTTTCTGACACCTCGATCGCTCGATCCAGCTCTTCCAGAGAATCAAGGGTGGTCGAATGGACTCCGACGGTGGCAGCAAACATGATGTCCTGTTTGGTTTTATATAAGTTCGTAAAGTTTATCTGTTCCGGCAAATAGTCAGCCAAAAGACCGAGAATAATTTCTCCGACGCTGCTGGCGTCCAGCTCCGCCCCCTCTTCCCTGATGATGCGCAAGACCTCCAAATTAGAATTACACTTGGAAGCATATCTCATCTTGAATGGAGCGTAGTCGAAGGCTTGAATGAAATCACGAACCTTCTTGCGAAGTTCTTCCTCGATCAGGATAAATATCGGCGAACCATATTTTTTTTCCAAATCTTGCACACTCACTCCCTCGATCATAAGCACGCCATCCTTATCCTGACTCAAAAAATGTTTCCATCTCGCCTTTAAGTACCTTTTTGAAAGTATTACCTTTCTTTTTGGTTTTTCTTTTTTATTACCGAGCGTTTCGACATCTGGAAGCACTTTCTCTACATTTTTCATTTCACAATAATTGAAACTTGCCCAGTTTTGAATCCCTTTTCAACTGATGAGTTCCAATAAAATAAATTAAAAAATAATAAATGCGACTGAAGACAAATTTGCATACTATTTATAGACAGGCGCCAAATTTACCCGTTGATATGCGTGACTAATAATATAGCGGAAACGGATAAATATTACAAGAAAATACAGCTTGCTCGATCCGAGTCGACCTGATCGCTTCTCCAATTTTTTATGACTATGATATAATGATAAAATATGCTCATGGATATCAATGAAAATAAAAACAGCACGGCCAACGGAGAGGGCGAAAAAGGAAAAAAGAAAGCGATTACCAAGCGGAGTGAAGATTATTCACAGTGGTATTCTGATGTGATTGAGGCGGCCGGACTAGCCGAGCACGCGCCGGTGCGTGGCTGCATGGTGATCAAGCCCTACGGCTATGCTATCTGGGAAAACATCCAGCAAGAGCTGGACCAGATGTTCAAAGCACTCGGCGTGCAGAATGCTTATTTTCCGCTTTTTATTCCGGAAAGTTTCCTCAAAAAGGAGGCTGAGCACGTCGAAGGTTTTTCACCGGAACTGGCGGTAGTTACTCATGGCGGCGGTAAAAAACTCGAGGAACCACTCGTAGTGCGCCCGACCTCCGAAACGATCATCTATGATTCTTTTTCACGCTGGATCGAATCCTACCGCGATCTGCCGTTATTGATCAACCAATGGGCCAATGTCGTGCGCTGGGAAATGCGGCCGCGCCTGTTTCTGCGCACCACCGAATTTCTCTGGCAGGAAGGCCATACCGCCCACGCCGAGGCGAAAGAGGCGGAAGACTATGCCCTGATGATCCTTGAGACTGTCTACCGGCGGTTCGCGGAAGAATATCTTGGAATGCCGGTCTACACCGGCAAAAAATCGGAACGGGAAAAATTCGCCGGCGCCAAGCAGACTTTCTGCATGGAAGGTATGATGCAGGACGGCAAGTCCCTTCAAGCGGGCACAGCCCATGATCTGTCCGACAACTTTGCTAAATCATTCAATGTCGATTTTTTAGATGAGAAGGGCGAGCGCAGACTGGTCTGCCAGACCAGTTGGGGCGTCAGTACCCGTCTGATCGGCGGTATTATCATGAGCCATAGCGACGATGCCGGGCTGGTCTTGCCGCCGAAAATCGCGCCGATCCAGGTCGTGGTCATCCCCATCTGCAAGACAGCTGATGAGCCGGTGATGGAGGAAGCCAGGCAGCTTGTCGCTGAGCTGGCAAAATCATTCCGGGTCCGCCTGGACGAACGTCTGCATCTGCGGCCTGGAGAAAAATATTACGATTGGGAAAAGAAAGGCGTGCCGATCAGGATCGAACTGGGACCGAAAGACCTGGAAAATAACCAAGCTATTCTGGTACGCCGTGATACCGGCGAGAAAATCGCCTGTCCCCTGCCGGAAACGACTGCCGGGGTTGACACGCTGCTTGAAGCTATCCAATCCGGCTTATTCCAAGCCGCGACAAGCCGTCGCGAAAAATCTAATCAGCTAATTAACGATTGGGCGGCGTTTGAAAAGGGGGTAGAACGCGGAGGCTACGTCCTGGCGCACTGGTGCGAAGACGGAAGCTGCGAAATAGCCATCAAGGAAAAAACCAAGGCAACGACCCGTTGCCACCCGTTCCACCTTAAGGCGGAAGACGGCACTCATCCGTGCGTTCATTGCGGTAAAACTTCGCCCTCCGGCAAGCGTTGGCTCTTTGCCAAAGCATATTGAAGCTCTTCGGAAAATCTGTTGACTTTTTTCCTCGGATATTTTATAATTCCAACATTGAAGGGAGATTGGCACCCTTTGCAAAGCTTGACTTAAAAAGGCGCTCCGCTGTGGCGGGGAATGCGGGTGGAACCGCGGGTCTTAACGGCTCGTCCCGGATAATCAGAAAATTTTGATTATTCGAGACGAGCTTTTTGTTTATAAATTAATTAAATAAAAAAATATGTCAGAACAAAAATTCAACATGGAAACGATGGCCGCTTTCTGCAAGCGCAAAGGTTTTGTTTTCCCGTCATCGGAAATCTATGGCGGTTTCGCCGCAGTCTATGACTACGGACACTACGGCACTTTATTGAAAAACAACATCCGCGACGCCTGGTGGAAGCACATGGTGCAACTCCGGGACGACATCGTCGGCTTGGACAGCGCCATCTTCATGCATCCGACGACTTGGGTCGCCTCCGGCCACGTGGGCGGCTTCGACGATCCGCAGGTTGACTGCCGTGATTGCAAGACCCGCATGCGCGCCGATCACGTATTGGAATCGTTCGGCGTCAACGCGGACAAGCAGCCGATGGAATTCATCAATGCCGAATTGGACAAGCTGCGCGCCGAGCATAAATTGAAATGCGTGAATTGCCAGTCGGAAAACGTGACCGAGGCCAAGCGCTTTTCCCTGATGGTCAAATCCAACATCGGCTCCCCGACCGATGCCCTATCGGAAGAGAACGTGGTCTATCTGCGGCCGGAAACCTGCGGCGGCATCTATCTGGAATACAAGAATACGGTCGATACCATGCACCCGAAACTGCCCTTCGGTATCGCTCAGGTCGGCAAAGCTTTCCGCAACGAGATCGTGGCGCGCCAGTTCATCTTCCGCACCCGTGAATTCGAGCAGATGGAGATGCAGTATTTCTTGCACCCGAAAGACATGGTGGCAAGCTATGAGGCCTGGAAAGAGACTCGTTGGGCCTGGTATTTGCGTTATGGCATTCCGGCGGAGAGTCTCAGGTGGTACAAACACGAAAAGCTGGCGCATTACGCCTCCGAGGCCTACGATATCGAATTCAATTTCAAAGCGCTCGGCGGTTTCAAAGAAGTCGAGGGAATACACGCCCGCGGCGACTGGGACCTGTCGCAGCATTCCAAATTCTCCGGCCAGGATCTATCTTATTTCGACCAGGAGACGAGCGAACGTTTTACCCCTCACATCATGGAAACCTCGGTCGGCTTGAACCGTCTATTCCTGATGTTCATCGATAATGCCTATACTGAAGAAGAGCTGACCAGCGCCAAGGGCGAAAAGGACACCCGAATCGTCCTGAAATTTCATAAGGATATCGCTCCGGTCAAAGTGGCGGTTTTCCCGCTCATGAAAAACAAGCCGGATCTGGTGGCCAAGGCGCGTGAGGTGTTCGGCGAATTGCGCCAACACTGGATGTGCGAATTCGATGACAACGGCAACGTCGGCAAGCGTTATCGCCGCCAGGACGAGATCGGCACGCCATATTGCGTAACCATCGATTTCGATACTCTGGAAAAAGGCATGGTCACGGTGCGCGATCGCGATACCATGAAACAGGAGACGATCAAAGTGGAAGAGCTGAAAACCTATCTTTCTGGCAAACTGGACTAAATTTTCCCACTCACATAATCATCCAGAAAAAGAGCCTTGGTGATCCGCTAAGGCTCTTTTTCTCTGGTCGTTATTCTTAAAGTGCGCCATTGTCTTATCTGAAGATTCTGTTATAATAAGACTGGTATTTTTGGGGAAAAAATCCCCCATTATTTTTTTTAAACATCAAATACAACATCATGGCCAAGCTGAATCCGTACTCGGAAGAACTGAATCAAGCCATCAAAAACGTCAACCGGGAAATTTTTGAGATGCTGTCCGATAAGGGCAAGGCGGTATTTTTTCCCAAAGCCGGCATACTCGGCCAGGCGGCCGAGGCCAAAGGCAAACGCCTGAACGCCACTATCGGCATCGGTTTGGAGGATGACGGCTCGCCGATCCGGCTGGATTCGATCGCCAGACTCGTCGATCTGCCGCCGGCGGATGTTTTCCCGTACGCGCCGGGCTATGGCAAGCCGGAACTGAGAAAAAAATGGCAGGAGCAGATCCGCGCAAAGAACCCGAGCCTGAAAACGGAAATCAGCCTGCCGGTCGCCACTAACGCGCTTACCAATGCCCTGTCGCTCGCCGGCTACCTGTTCGTGGATCCGGACGATAAGATAATCCTCGCCGACCGCTTTTGGGGAACCTACCGCCTGATTTTTGAACACGGTTATGGCGGCGAATTGGCGACTTTCAACACTTTTGCCGGCGCTGGTTTTGATCTGGAAGGTTTTAGGTCAGCCCTTTCTCAGCCACCCGGTGGCTGCGAACCAGCTTGTAAGAAAATCGTCTTGCTTAATTTCCCGAATAATCCTTCCGGCTACACGCCGACTGAGGCGGAAGCGCACGCGATCGTCGAGGTTATCCGCCAGCGCGCCGAAGCCGGCGACCGGCTGGTGGTACTGGTTGATGACGCTTATTTCGGCCTGGTCTTTGAAGACGGTATTTTCCACGAATCGCTATTCGCGCTCTTGGCCGATCTGCACGAGAACGTACTGGCAATAAAAATCGACGGTCCGACCAAAGAGGATTATGTCTGGGGTCTCAGGGTTGGTTTCCTCACCTACGCGGTCAAGGACGGCACGCCGGAACTCTACCAGGCGCTGGCTGACAAAACCGCCGGTGCGGTGCGCGGCAACATTTCCAATGTTTCCAACCTCTCGCAAAGCCTGGTGCTCGCGGCTATCAACTCCCCCTCGTACGCGGCGGAAAAACTACAAAAATTTGAACTGCTTAAGACCCGGTATCTTAAAGTAAAAGAAATCTTGAATCAGGCAAAATATCTGGAACTTTTTTCTCCGCTGCCCTGCAATTCCGGCTACTTCATCTGCTTGAAATTAGCGGAAGGGATCGACGCTGATGCGGTACGAAAACTGCTGCTCGATAAATACGACACTGGCGTCATCTCCCTCAAGGATTCCATCAGGCTGGCCTTCTCCTCGGTTCCGTCAGACAAAATTCCGGAGTTGGTTGATAACATATTTGAAGCATGCCGGGAGCTTAGAAATAGATAATCAAAATTACCATTTAATTATAAGTACGAGCTAAAAATGAAAAGTGCAAAGTGCAAAAATCAAAATGACAATTCAAAATGTAAAATTATAATAAATTCTCAATAATAAGTTCATAATTTCATTTAAAATTTTTCATTGTCATTTTGCATTTTGATTTTTAAATTTTGCATTAAACTTTATGTCAATAAACCTACCAAATAATTTAATCGACGAAACGAATTTAAAAAAACTCACTGATTTAAACAACCAGCACGTCCTGGATATCGTCGCGCTATATGCCGACCGATGCAAGCCGGCGCGCATCACTGTCATCACCGACTCGCCGGAAGATGCAAATTATGTGCGCACAAAATCATTGGAGAATGGCGAGGAAACCGCCATGGCGATGCCGGGCCACACCTACCACTTCGATGGCTACGAAGACCAAGGCCGTGACAAAGCGGTCACCCGCGTGCTGGTGCCGGCCGGATACAAGATGAGCAAGGCCATCAATACCATGGAGCGTGAAGAAGGCTTGCAAGAAATGACGGAAAAGCTTGAGGGATTGATGGCCGGCAAGGAAATGTTCGTCGCTTTTTTCACCCTCGGACCAGCTAATTCCCGTTTTGCCATCGGCGCGCTCCAGATCACGGATTCGGCCTACGTGGTACACGCGGAATCCATCCTCTATCGCCCAGGCTATGAAGAATTCAAGCGGCTCGCCGGTTCGGATAAATTTTTTCATTTTGTCCATTCGGCGGGTGAGCTGACGGAAAACAAAACCTCAAAAAATTCTGACAATAAACGCATCTACATCGATCTTGAAGACAACCGGGTCTTTGCCGTCAATACCCAATATGCCGGCAATTCTTTGGGCTTGAAAAAATTGGCGTTGCGGCTTGCCATCAAAAAATCGCACGATGAAGACTGGCTTTGCGAGCATATGTTCGTGATGGGCGCGCGGCCCGCCCGCCATGCTTCGCAAGGCGATGCGGGCGGGCCCGAGGGCAAGAACCGGATCACTTATTTCATCGGCGCCTTCCCTTCGGCTTGCGGCAAGACTTCGACCGCGATGATTCCCGGTCAATCCATCATCGGCGATGACATCGCCTATCTGAAAATCGGCGCGGACGGCATCGCTTACGCCGCCAATGTCGAACAGGGCATCTTCGGCATCATCGAGGATGTTAATCCGATTGACGACGCGCTGATTTATGAAGCGCTCCAAGGCCGGCGCGAACTGATTTTTTCCAATCTTTTAATCAACGAGGGTGCGCCTTACTGGCTCGGTATGGGTCACGACTGGCCGGATTCCGGCATATCATATCTCGGGCCCTGGCAGAAAGGAGACAAAGACGCCGAGGGCAACGAGCTGAAGCCCGTGCACAAGAATGCGCGCTATACTATCCGCATCAAGGAGCTGGCAAACGCTGACTCTAATCTGGACAATCCGGACGGTGTGCCGGTCTCCGGTATTATTTATGGTGGACGCGATTATGAAGTCTCGCCGCCGGTAGTGGAGTCCCTATCCTGGGCGCATGGTGTTTTTGTCGGCGCGATCCTAGAGTCTGAACCGACGGCCGCGCTAGTCGGCAAACATGAAAAAGTCCACAACCCGATGGCCAATATTGATTTTATGGTGGTGCCCTTAGGCGTTTATCTCGCCAATCACCTGAAATTCGGCGGACGGCTGGACAAGCAGCCGAAAATTTTTTCCACCAACTATTTCCTGAAAAATGCCGAAGGCAAATTCCTTAATCAAAAAGTGGACAAGAAGGTATGGCTTTATTGGATGGAGGGGCGCATTCACCAAGAATATGAAGCGATTGAAACGCCGATCGGCCTGATTCCAAAATACGAAGATCTGAAACATCTCTTCAAACAAGTTTTCGATCGCGACTATTCGCGCGCTGATTATGAAGCTCAGTTCGCGCTTAAGCTACGCGGACTTTTGGAGCGGCTCGGCCGGATTGAAAAGATTTACTCTGAAGAAGAAGGTATCCCGCCGGAATTTTTTGAACATCTGGAACAGCAGAAACAACGGCTGTTGCAAGCGCAAAACCGCTTTGGCAAGGAAATTATTTCTCCATTCGATTTTGAAATATAGTGTCGATCTAATTATTTCGCAGATATGAAAAAGCCGCCGGGTTAATGACGCCCGGCGGCCGATTGGTGCAGGCTTACTCCTGCAGGAGCGGTTGCGATGGAAAAACCAGTTGAAAGTTGCGTTCCCCGGGTTCAAACCCGCATAAAGCTGCCTTGGCGCGTAAGGCCGAAAATGCTGATCGGCCGTTCGAGCCGCTGGCCACAAGGCTTGGCACACTGACCATGATGGCCTTGTACGGTTTCTCCGGATCTCCATCCGGATCCCTGGTGATCGCCACCTTCGCTCTGCAAAGCTTTTGCATCAGCTACCTCCGATTTGAATTGAATTGATAATAATCTACTGTATTTTTACCTTTTTGTCAACTAGCTATTTTTTCCTGACAATAATCATATTTCTGGCTATTCCGCTGATCGGCGCGTGATCGCCGGTCGGATAGTCGCGCCAAGCGGCCTCGATGATTTTTTCCGGATACCGGTACGATTCCCCTTTTCTGGTGCCGGGGTCATTGGTGATGAATTCCTTGGTGGCAGGATCATATCCGCGGATCACCAGCATGTGCTCTTCCGGGCCGCCATGAGTAAAATTAGGATTATTCATTTTTTTGCCGTTCATCGGCAAGATGAGTATATTACCTTTATATAATTCGTTTTTGATTGCCGCGATATCCGAATCTTTTTTCAATTCCGCCCGCATATATTTGAAATAGCCATTAATGATAATATCCAAAGTATCGCTCGCTGACGTATCGCGATAATTATTTATCGTCTTCTCCTCGTAGGCAACCATATCGAGTATCTCCGCTTTAGCATCAGCCTTGGTGATGGGACCGAGCCCTTCAGCCCAACGTATGGCCATCAACACCGATGCTTCTTCACAGGCATACTGGAAACGTGGATCGCTCCACTCGGCAAAAGGCGCCTGAGAGGTAAAAGGCACCTCGAATAGAATCATCTTATTCGGGGTGCTGCTAGCGACTGATATGGCCGGATCATTTTTCGCGGCCGGTTGCGTCCGAGCCGTTTTGGCGGTCGAACTCGCCGGTTCTTTTTTTAAATCGGCCGCGGTCGAACTCGCCGGCTTCTGATTTGAGTCGATGTTCTGTGTCTGTATGATCGGATTTGGGTTGGACGGTTGCGTCAATAATCGGCCGGCAACCAGCAACAGGACGGTGATGAGAGCGAGATAAATGATGGTTTTTCGTCTGTTCATAAGACTATTCTGGCAAATACGGATAAAAAAAACAACCCCGCGCGAGCGGGGTTGTTTTTTTATTTGATAATTTTCAATTACCAATTGCTGCGCTTGGCGCCGCCGCCGAAGCCGCCGGTCCGTGCCGGTCGTTCTTCCATCGGGCGAGCCTCGCTGATGCGCAGTGATCTGCCGTCAAGTTCCTTGCCATTGAGCATATCGATGGCGTTTTGCGCCTCGGCATCGCTCGACATCTCCACAAAGCCGAAGCCTTTGGAGCGGCCGGTCATCTTGTCCATGATGATCTTGGCAGATTCAACTGTGCCGGCCTGGGCGAAATGATCGCGCAAACCGTCGTCAGTGGTGCTGTAAGCGATCCCACCGACGTATAACTTCTTTGCCATGGTTTTTTAGTCTTAAAATTTAAAGGTTGTAAGCCGACCTTTCTCTAACGGTTCCTCTTAAGACCAAAAAATAGGCTCGAGAGACAATTATAACTTTCGAGAAAACTTACAATGAAATAAGTATAGGCTAAAACGCTAAAAATGTCAAATCTTGAGCTTAGGCCTAATATGGCTTTAATCAAACGCATGATTGATTTCCGGAATGAGGCCTAAATTTGATTGTTCGCCTTTTTTCGATTTTACTTTAGCCTGTTCGCCCGCGTTGGCCGACATCGTGTTGGTTTTTTTGAAGCGCACGTTGAAGATCGGTTCGTAAATATTGTTGTCCTGGTCTACCACCTCAACCGTCTGTCCGCTCATCAATTGCGACAGGGCGATGTCAGCGAGCATCGTATTCTGCGCTTCAATATCGAGCTTCAACTGATCGAGCTTGTCCAGTTCAGACCTGAACTGCTCTTTGATTCCCTGCTCGATCTTTTTCTTTTTTTCTTTCAGGCTCTTCAGCTGATCGCTGGTTTGCGTCAATTCGCCGGAAGCGGCGAGCGCCTCGCGATAGGCGGATTTCAGGGTTTTCTGCTCCCGCTTGATGGTTTGCAGCTGATTGAAGACATCTTGCAAATTTTTCATAAGTATCTTCTGATTTTAAAATTAAAAAACAGCCGGACAAGCCGTCCTCTGTTCCATCTCTATGATATCATACTTCCGGATATTTACCAGGGGTCTTTCAAGCAGCGGCGCTATAGCGATTCAAGGTCTTGCGGCGCTCCCGCCAGTCCGGAATCGTCTGCGCGACCAGCTGCCAGAACTTGCCGCCATGATTGAATTCGGCCAAGTGGCAGAGTTCATGGACAATAATATAATCCGCGAGTGCCTCGGGCAGCTTGCTGATCTTGTAATTGAAATTCAGGTTGCCGCGGCGCGAACAGCTGCCCCAGCGGCTCTTCTGGTTTTTTATTTTCATCTGTTTGAAGCTCAGCCGGTAGTGGCGGTTGAATATTTCAAGTTTTGCTTTGACCAGCTCTCTGGCGGCTTCTTTGTATTTGAGATAATCACGCCGTCCGCGACCTAGCTGCGGACGGCCTGGGTGGCGAAGAAAATAATCCAGTCTGGTCAGCACCCAATCCGCCTTGCTGGCAATAAATTCTTCAATCGCGGCAAGCTCCAGCCTGCGCGGTGCTGTTACGACCAAACCATCCGCACAAGAAATTTCCAGACGCAAATAACGCGCCCGGTCGCTTTTTTTCAAGGTATAGCTGATCCGTTGCTTGACTAAGCTGATTTGTTCTTTGGATTTTTGAAGCATCTATTGTTTAACCAGATCGCCGATGTAAAAATTCGGTAAATAACTGCGTGCTTGCTCGGAATGAGGCGTGCCTGATCCCATCGGACGAGAATTGAATAGAGTAGTAGCGTCTTTGCCACAGCCTTGCAGGTTCGCAGCTCCGCCCGGGTGCGTACCGCCCGAAATTTGTTTCGTGATATCGTACACCTTGTCTTCGATCGCAAGCCAACAATCCGATGAGGTGGCATGTGCAGCAATTTGCGCAATGGTGTATGTCGGTTTAGCTGCCGGCTCATTTTCCCCCTGATTCTGGCTGGTGTCGCTGGTTTTGTTCGAATTATTTGGCGTACCCTGGCCGCGATACAAAAAATAGCCGGCTATTATTACCGCCAATAGGGCCGCGCCGATCAACAGATATTTTTTCATATTGTTTCTGTTAGATAATGAAATATATAAAGACGAATCTTTTCTCGGTATAACAAATAATTCCCCCTGTGCCAAGACTTATGCCTGTGAATAACTTTACAGTTCAATTTTTGAAAAAAGAAAGCTCCCTATCCACAAAACTAGGCCGGTCGCCACTACTAGCACGCTGAAATCCGTCATCAAACCGAAGTGGGCAACTCCGCCCAAAGTCCCCCTCAAGCCGTCAACGGCATAGGACAAGGGGTTTATGGTTGCGGCGATGACTAGTCCCTTGGGCAGACCGGCCAGAGGAAACAGGGCTCCGGAAAGAAAAAATAAAGGCATCACCAGAAAATTCATGATCAAAGGAAAACTTTGCATGTCGGTCAGGACCGAGGCGATGGCGGTGCCGAGGGCGGTGAACAAAATCGCCGCAAGTGCCATAAAAACGATGGCGAGCGGCAAAAGCGCCCAATTGCTTATCCGGAAACCGGCTACCATAGCGACGAACGAAACGATGATACCTTGCATAGTAGCGACCGTTGCACCGCCTAAAGTCCGGCCAATCATTATCTCCAGGCGCGATACCGGTGCCACCAGCGTCTCTTTCAGAAAACCGAATTGACGATCCCAGATGATTTCAATACCGGAAAAAATCGACATAAAGAGAACGCTCATGGAAACGATTCCTGGTGCTAAAAAATTTATGTAGTTGCCGCCGCCCGCCTTCTGGAAAATCGGCCCGAAGCCGAAACCGAAAGCTACTAAGAACAACAACGGCTGCCCAAGCGAGGTCAGGATCCGCGACTTGGAGCGGAAATATCTTTTCAGTTGTCGTAGCCAAAGTATATATATTACCATAGTAGTTTCATTTAATTATCTTTGCCTGGCATTGCGGAACATACGCATATGGTTCAAGCCGTCCGCCGCTTCTTCCCGTATTTTTTTCCCGGTGAGCGACAGGAATGCGTCTTCCAGCGACGCGGTCTGGGTCTCGGTTTTCAATTCACCGGCAGTGCCCCTGGCGATGATCTTACCGTGATCGATGATCGCAATCCGATCGGCCATCCTCTCTGCCTCTTCCATGTAGTGCGTGGTGAAAAAAACCGTCACTTTCTCCTGTTGATTAAGCTGTTTCACGTGTTGCCAAAGGCTGTTTCTGGTCTGCGGATCCAGCCCTAGGGTCGGCTCATCAAGAAATAAAATTTTTGGTTTGTGCAGCAGGCCGCGGGCGATTTCCAGCCGCCGTTTCATCCCGCCGGAAAATTTCTTGACCAGATCATCCCGGCGGTCCCAAAGATCGACCAGCTTCAGCAGCTCCTCAATTTTTTGTCGGCGCGCTATTTTTTCTACTGCATAAAGCACGCCGTGAAATTCCATGTTTTCCCATGCGGTCAGTTCGTCATCCAGGCTTTGGTCCTGAAAGACGATGCCGAAGGAGCGCCTTGCTTGGTGGCTTTCTTTGATCGGGTCATGCCCGTCCATCATCAGTCGTCCGCTGGTCGGCTGTAATAGAGTAGTCAGCATCTTGATGGTGGTTGATTTGCCAGCGCCGTTCGGCCCTAAAAAAGCGAAAATCTCGCCCTCGTCCACCGAGAAAGAAATATCGTCAACCGCAGTAAAACCGTTGAATTTCTTGGTTAAATTTTCTACTTGAATGATTGCCATTTCTCAAGTATAGCTTTAAATCAAAAAAATGCCACTGTCTTGGTGGGTATAACTTTTTTTGTTTTTAATAGATACTATTTCAGGGGTGATTAATATAATCCGTGTTCATTAAAACAGCGGGAATATTTTTTGTCCACATTAGCCAGATGATCAACCAGCCAGTCCTCGAGAAAATCCAGCAGCTCAAGAGCTAATTGCGTTGGATCAATTTCATCTTTTGATATAATAAGCTTAATTTTATCACGAAGTTCTTGATGCGCTCTCTTGTGCTCCGGCGCTTCGCTATAATGGAATTCGTCAAAATACTTTTCTTCGGTTTTAAAATGCAGCTCGGCGTAATCAATCAATTCTCCGATTATTTTTCTTATTTCTGTCTTTTCTTGCATTGCGCCATAGCATTTATCCATTATCCCTAAAAAAAATTTATGCTGGTCATCAAGCTGTTTAACGTTGACACTATATTCTTCTTTCCAAATAAAATTCATAAATTATAAATTGATCTTTATTATAATATTTTGCCGATCAAGGGTAACTACTGCCGGAGTGGTTGCGGCTGATTTTCCTGTGCCGGTCTCAACTGTATCGTTTCTGCGACGATACTGCCGTCAGAATTTGCGCTGCCGACAACTGAAATATTTTTGCCGATGATCAGATCAGCCTTGGTGCCGCTGGCCGTTTTACTGACCTTGGTCGTATCGGTATAGTAGATTATTTTTGAACCGCCGTCCAGTAATTTAAGCGTGACGCTTTTATCATCCTGTTTGATAATTTCACCGCTGATAAACCCGCCAGCAGCCCGATTGCCGCCAGCACTTTTGGCTCCTCTTAAACCCTGAAATCTGCCTCCAGCTTGGGCGCTTTGCTGGGTGGTCGCTTTGCTTTGCGCGTACCTCATCCCGCCATAAAAAGACCCGGCGCCGACGGCCAGGATGATGATTGCCGAAATGATCATTAATTTATTATTGTTGGTTTTTTTCTCTTCCATATGATTGTAATTAATTATAGAGTCTAAAGTTAAAAGTCTAATGTCGAAAGTCCTACTCGTAACGAAGCGCCTCAATCGGGTTCATCTTGGCCGCCCGGCGGGCCGGATAATAGCCGAAAATGATGCCGATGCCGGCCGAAACACCGAAAGCCAGCAGTACAGAAGATAATGATATGGTGGTGGAAATGCCGGCAAACTTGGTTACAGCAAGTGAAATCAGCCAGCCAAGAATCATGCCAAAAACTCCGCCAAAAAAAGTCAAAGTTACCGCCTCAGCCAAAAACTGCCGGCTGATATCAGTCTTTTGCGCACCGATGGCCTTGCGCAAACCGATTTCCCGGGTGCGTTCGGTCACATTGGTCAGCATCATATTCATAATACCGATACCGCCGACAATCAGCGAAATACCGGCAATAGCAGCGAGCAGAATTGTAAAAGTGCCGGTTACCGAAGAAGCGGTAGCTACTATATCAGCCTGGTTCAAGGTCTGAAAATCAGCCTGAGCGGCCGTCTTCAGTTTATGTTGAGCTAACAGAACGCTGGTGATCTGGTTTTGCACGTCTGAAAGCGTGGACTGATTTGAACCCTCAACGCTGATGGTAGAAACATACTGATCGCCGGAAAGATACGCCTGCGCGGTAGATATCGGCACATAGATCACATCATCCTGGCTGCCAAAGCCGGTACCACCTTTGGAAACTGTTATGCCTATTACTTTGAAATCAATCTGTTTGATGCGGATGGTCTGCCCGAGAGCATTGGTGCTGGTGCCGAACAGGTCGTCGCGCGTGGTCGGCCCAAGAACCGCCACCTTGCTTAAGCTTTTTACATCCTGGTTGGTGATGAACGAGCCGCTGTCAATCTGTACGCTTCGCACGGTCGTATAAGCAGGCACCGTGCCAACTACCGAGGTATTGGTATTCTTGCCTTTGGCGGTAACTTGATACCTGCCGGTTACGTCGGGGGCGACTGCGGAAACTGAGGATACCTGTTTTGAAATTGCCTCGGTGTCTGCCAGGGTCAATGTTTTGGCGCTGCCACGGGCAAAATTAACACCGCCGCCGCCCTGGGTGCGCGGAGCACCAGGCTGAACGATGATCAGATTAGAGCCGATTGACTGGATGCTGGCTTCGATCGACTGTTGCGCGCCCTGGCCGATGGAAATCATGGCGATAACAGAACCGATGCCGATAATGATGCCGAGAATCGTCAAGCTGGATCGCGCTTTGTTGGCGCGGACCGCAAAAAAAGTTTCTTGGAATAAATCGGCAAGTAACATATTTCAGACTTGCTACTTAATAATATTTTCTACTGCAATTTGAAATTTTGGCTGCAAAATTATAAAAGCTCCTCCGCTTATAATCGGCAGCGAACGAGACAAAGAAAAATTTATTTTTCTTTTTCGAGCGAGCGAACCGATTATATATACTTATATTTTATCATATAAACATCGTCGCTTTTCTAATTTTTCGCACAAAATTTCTTCATTTCGTGACGAAAAATTATTAAGCAACAAGTCTATACTTTATTCTCAATCATACCGTCACGGATATAAATGATCCGGTCAGCATAAGCAGCCACTTCGCGGTCGTGCGTAATAATAACGATCGTATGACCTTCTTTTTTATTTAAATCTTGAAAAGCGCTGAGAACTATCTGCCCGGTTTTGGTATCCAGGTTGCCGGTCGGTTCATCAGCTAAAATAATTGCGGGATTATTGACTAACGCTCTAGCAATCGCCACCCGCTGCATCTGTCCGCCGGAAAGCTGGTTGGTAAGATGATTCCATCTTTCCTCTTCCAGCCCGGCTGACCGCAATGCAGTCTTCGCCAGCTCTTCCCTTTTTTCCGCCGGCACTTCCGCATAAACCAACGGCAAGACAACATTCCTTATAACAGTTGATCGCGGCAGTAAATTAAAGGTTTGAAAAACGAAACCTATCTTGCTTTTTCTGATCTCTGCCAATTCCTCATCCGTCAGTTTTGACACGTCCTGGCCTTCCAACAAATATTGGCCGCTGGTCGGCGTATCTAGAGCGCCGATGATATGCATCAATGTTGATTTACCGGAGCCGGACGGTCCGACAATCGCTACGAGCTCTCCCTTTTCAATCTTAATCGACACCTCCTTAAGAACGGGCGTTTTGATATCGCCATTTTCGTAAATCTTGTTTATCTTGATGCATTCAATCATATATTTATCTGCCAAAACCGCCGAGCAAGCCGCCGCCGTTTTGCCGGGTTTGCGTTTGTGCCGTTTGTGCCACACCGCCGCTGGTTCTGACTATTATCTGATCACCTTCATTCAAACCGCTGACAATCTCGGTGTTGGTATCGCTGACCAAGCCGGTTACTACGGTTTTTCGGTCCGGTGGCGTTGCTGCGATGTTGCCGGCCGGATCGACTGGCGTGTTGCCTAAATTCAAAGTTTCAACATAAAATGCTCCGCTGTTATCTGTTTTAATTGCTGAATTCGGCACGACTAGAGCATCCAATTTTTCATCAGTAGTGATGGAGGCGGAGACGCTCATCTCCGGCTTGATCCGATCATCTTGGGTGTCAAAAGCGATCTTGGCATTGTAGCTGACCACGTTCTGGGTAATGGTACCGATAGTATCGATCGACACTACCTCGCCGGTGATGGAGAGTCCGTCAACGGCGTTGAAGGTCATGATCGCTTTCTGTCCGATTCTGACTTTGGCGCTGTCAACCTCATTAAGGGTGACGTTTGCTAATTGTTTTGGGGTGATGAGCGTAAACATCGCGGTCGCGGGCGTAGCGGCGGTAGCGACAGACTGGTCGCCAGCGGTCTGGTTGACGGCTGCGATGATGCCATCGAACGGCGCCCTGATGGTGGCATTTTTTATGTCCTCCAAAGCCTTCTGATAAGCGACCGCCGCCTGATCGATCTGAATTTTCAAGGTCACCAGGTCGATAGGGCGGGGCGGGGCAATTTTCAAATTGTAGGAAGCCTGGGCGCTTTCGTAGGACAATTTTTTATTTAAAATATCATTTTGCGCGGAATCCAGGTTGTTAACGATCGTAGTTTTTGCCCTGGTGATCGCCTCGCCATCCGCTTGAAGGTCGTTGATGACAGAGGTCAGGGAATTTTCTTGTGAGACAGCGGTTGACTTGAACCCGTCCAAAGTAGTTTGCGATAGATCCGTCCCGACGACAGAGTTTATCATCACCAAATAAATGTTATGCTCCATGGTTTTCATCGTTTGCAGCACGGCAGCGGTTTTAAGCAAATATTGTTCTATGGTGGCGCGATCCATGTTTACGCTGGCGATGCCGTAATCCACCTCAAAAGCATCAAATTGGCTTTTGGACTGCTCAAAGGATGAGTTAGCGTTACTAAGGGTTGAAGAATCGCGTACTCCGAGTAAATATTTATAAGGCGTCGCCCCGCTGTTATAATTATTAAATCCCAAAATGCCGTCCGCCGACACCAGTGCCGAGCGCATGGTTGATTCAGCCGAACTGATATCCGACTTGGCGGATTTATAAGCGCTCAACAGAGCTTCACGATCAGTATTATAGGTTATGGTGGCCGCCTGATATGCGACGCTGTTGTTTGTTTTGTAGTCGTTCATCGCGGCGCTCACGTCGCTCGGCAGGGCGCTCACTGGCAAGGAAAATTGTTCAGCGGTTGCCACTTGGCTGACGAGCGTCTTGATTGAATTTTCGTATGATAATTTTGAAGCGGCAAGAGTATTTTTGGCAACTGCCAAGTCTTCTTTGGTCAAGCCTGCTGTTTTCAAGGCCAAGTTGGCTTGCGCAGTTGCGAGAGAATTTTTTTGATTCCGCGCGGTAATCTGTAAATCAGTCGCATCTAGGGTGGCCAGGACATCGCCTGTTTTTACTTTATCGCCGACCTTGACCTTGATGGAAGTGATATTGGCGGAAATTGTCGGTTTGATCTCCAGCTGGTTTACGGCCGACACCTGTCCGCTGCCGGAAACCGAGGTGATGATCGCGCCCCTGGTAACAGTACCGAGCACATAGCGTGTCGGCGCGGCAGGCGCATTGGTCGTCGTGTAATAATAGTAACCGCCGCCGAGAGCAACAATCAACACAGTTGCCGCGATTTTATGTTTTTTTACGTAGGCTAAAATTTTATTCATTTGTTTTTCTTGATTACTTGCTTTTCGTCGAAGTCGCAGCGGAGGCCGGCATGCTGGTTCCGGTAGCCGGAGGCGTCAACTGATTCAAGGCCGGCGGGGCTGGTATTAATCTGATCAGCTTCGCCTCGATCTGTCCGGCTTGGTTCGGTTCGCCGATCACCACTATCATATCATCAACTCTCAGGTCAGCCGGTTTGATATTATCGCGAAAGCGGCGAATCAGCGTTTTGCCATTTAATAAAATAATCTTTTCTTCATCCGCTTGGCCCTTGACCACGATTGAGGCTTGATCAATTTTAATGATACGGCCCACCGTACCGTCGGCCCCCATAAATCGTCTATCATCCAAATCCCGCAATAAATCTCCTGGTCCGCCCGGTCTGCCAAACTCTCCCATCCGACCGCCAAAATTTCTCTCATAATTTTCGCCCCAGCCGTAAGCGAAGCCGGCCTTGCGATAGCCGACCAGCATTCCCAAGCGAAAGACCAATAAAAGAATGATCAAGCCGAGAATTATACCGGAAATAATCTTGATCGGCGCGTCTTGAAATATTTTTTTTGCCTCATTTTGGATCTCCATATATTTAGGATTTTGCGGCCAGCAGCGGGGAGCAAATATTTTTTGTCTCCCTCAAAAACAAGCGCGCGATATTAATTAGTAGTAGAATCGATACCAATGATAAGACTGCGCCGGTCGCGGGCAGCGTCTCGAGTAGCGTCAGGCTGTAATTCTGCCAATGGGTCATTACTATGTTGAAATCGGAAAACAGCAAGGCTAGGTACGAAAAAAAACCGGATTCGGCTGATACCGTCCAGGTAGATTGCAGAGTGAATGAAAGTGCCAGTATAGAACCGAACGTTAAAGGAAGAAACAGTCCCAACTTTTTGATAGAACGCCAGCGTTCGGCTTGGCGAACGCCGGTCATAATGCCGTCCAAAAGCCTGTCCGGCACTACCGGTTGTCGTAAATTAGAAAATAATTTTTCGTAATCTTGGCTCATTTATTTTTACATTATTGCTCTATCTAATAATACGGCCTAGACCCGCAGATTGGTGCAATTAAGACGAAATTAATATTTTTCTCAATTCAATCAACGCTCGGTGCTGACGACTTTTGACGGTATTCAATGGCTCGCCTAGGATTTCCGATATTTCCCGAAAATTGAGCTGTTCCATGAAATAAAGCTGGATCACCTCCCTGTAATACGGCGCCAGTTTGCTGATCGCGCTTTCCACCTCCTCCGACAGGCGTTCGCGGTCAAAAACCTCGGCGGGCAGCGGTAGAAGATCGACCGCGAGCTCGAGCACCTTGCCCCCCTCTTCCTGATCAGAAAGTTCAGTGAAGGTAGAATTTTTTTTCTTGCGCAAAAAATCTAACGCCGTGTTTTTGGCGATAGTCAGGACCCAGGTTTTGAATTTTTTTTCCTGCTTGAATTTCTTGAGATTTTTCCACGCCTTGATGAAAGTCGCCTGTGTTATATCTTCCGCTTCTGCCGGGTCGCCGACATAAGAATGTACAAAATAATATACCGGCTTGAGGTAGCGAGAAAATAACTTTTCAAGCGACTTTTCATCGCCATCAAGATATTCAGTGATCAGTCGTATATCTTCGTTGTTTTCCATATAGACCAAATATACCGACTTAAATACTCTCCTTAGATAACCATATCGTCGGATAAAAAACAATCCCGCTTCGCCAAATGCGAAGACGGGGTCGTTTTTAGATATTTATCACGATTACGAGTTAAGATTTTTTTCCGGCCGGTTTTTTTACTTTCTTTAAACCACCAGATTTTTTCAGATTTTGCGCCAAAGTGTCAAAGGCGCGCGCCAATTCGCCGACCTCGTCTTTCGCCTTGCTGTTGATCCGGTAATCAAGATTGCCGCTATTGATGATCTCTACCCCCTGATACAGGCGGTGCAGCGGCCGGGAAATCGTCCGGGAAATCGCCTCGCCCAAAAGCCAGGCGGCGAGCGGCGCCAGGAGCAGGATCAACAGCAATACCAGCTGCAGTTTTACCAGCGGCGCGAATGCTTCGCTGGTCTCCATTTCAGCCAGGACGCTCCAGGACATCCGCGGGATATATTCATTATCCCCGAACACCTCTGCGCCGCGATAATTGAGGAACGCGTCGGAATAGATCCCCTCCGGCATGACGGTTTCTTTGCCGGCGCGGGCGAGCGAGCGTTTCAAATTTTCCGAATCGACCAGCTGTTTCAGGACCGCGTCCGGCATGAATCTGGACGGACTGACCATATAGCCGAACTGATTGACCAGATAGATCTCACCGGTCTTACCAAGGCCCGTGGTGTCGGTCATGATCGCGTTAAGCCCGTCCAGGCTGAAATGAGCGGCTAACATGCCGATGAACTGGCTCGAGGTACCGAAAAGCGGCACGGCGGCAGTCAGTACCGGCGCGCCGACTTCCGCCGAAAAATAGATGTCGGATAGATAAGCGTCCTTTTTCCCCAATAAAAAATAGCTTTCACCCGCCTTTGTCTGCCCGATGCTGGAATTATTCGCGGCAGCCACTACCTTGCCCGTGGCATCGAGCAGCATAAATTCCGCTATGTCCGGATCGGCCGATTGCATCGCCACGAGACCCGCGTTCGCCTGCCTTAAGATATCGCTGATCTGTTGCTGCTGTTTTTTCTTGTCTTTGATGATCGCTACCGGTGCCAGAGCATTTCCCAGTACTGGATTTTTCGCCGCCAGCACCGTCACGGTAGACAGGCTGTCCAGATAGGTTTCTACCTGGCGCGCGCGCGCGGCGACAGATATGGCCAGATTGTCTCTGATCAATTTTTGCAGGCTGTCGCGCGCCATCGTATAGAACGAAAACGAGGCGGTGATGGCGATCAGCGAGGCAACCACGAAAAACGAAAGATTGATCTTGTTAGAAATTTTCATATATGGTTAAAAATATTTTACTCCGTTAAAAATTGCTCGTCGCCACTACCCGCTTGATCTTGGCCAGCAATTTATCAGTCTCGATCGGCTTTTCAACCGTTTCTTTCACTACCGCGAATTCATCATTATTTCTGACGGTCTTCCAGAAAGAGCTCGACTCGACCGGCAGGGCGGAGGCCAGGATCACCGGAATTTTTTTCAATCTGGCGTGCTTGCTCATCGCGCCGCAAACGTCTATGCCGCTCATCCCCGGCATCATCACGTCCAGGATCACCAGATCGAAATGGCCGGTCTTCATCTTTGCCAGGGCCTGCCGTCCGCTGCTGACGGTGACTATCCGGTAACCGGTCTGCTGGGAAAAAAATTCTTTATAGGACCTGACAGTGTTCTTGTCGCTGTCTACCACTAAAATTTTCGCCCGCTTACTCTTATCCGTTGTCTTGCCTGCCGCCATATGGTTAAAAAGCTTAAAAATTAATTTATGCCTTATTCAAAATATTTTCTGGCGATAGCCAGATTCTCTTCGATCGATCTGAGCTTCTTCTTCATTTCCCCGTTTTTTATCCTTGGTTGATATTTGATCTTTTTCCTGAAAGCTTTTTCATACTTCAGAATCAAAAGGGCGATAATTTCCGCCGGGTCTTTATTGACATTAAGCACCCTGCCCTCCTCTTCGTCCAGCACCAGGCCGTCAATCTCGCTCGCCAGCTCGATCGCCCGGCCGGCATCATGCTTTCTCGCGTCGCTGATGATGTCGCTGATCAATTCTAAATAATGCCGTTCATCCGCGGGGATTTCCGAGTAATCCAGTCGCGCCGCATGGCCTGCTCGCCGCCCGATGAACATGCGGCTCAAGAAAAAAAAGCCGGCACCGGCGGATAAAATCACCAGGCAGAGGATCGCCAGCTGGTCCAGAAACAAACCGAGAATTTTACGGTTGACGGTGAACTCGAATTCAGACACGGCTGGCGCCTCCTGGCCTGGGTAATTTATCTTGCTGAAAGCGGTATACCGGCCGGACGGCAAGGTGATCGGCAATTTTATGTTTTTCACGTAGCTCACCGTAGTTTCGACCGGCACCTCTTCAGCCAGGCGATAAAAAACCTTGCCGTTCACATCCTGTATCTCATAATTTACCGTCAGTAGCACCTCTTTTTTGTCTCCGGAATTCGTCAGTTTTACCGCGATGGGTAAAAACTCTCCCGGCGCCATTTCCAAGACCGGATCTTCGGTTTTTGCCGCTGACGCGTCATCGCCCGTTCCCGTTGCCGCTGAAACCGGACTGCCGCAGCCAAAAACCGCCAGCAGAGCCAGGATAGCGAGCGCGTAACTGATTTTTTTCATTTGATCAATGTATCCTGCCATCCGGTTTTTGTAGCTTGATCTTATTGATAGTCTTATCATAGATCTTCTCGCTTCTCCTGATATAGATGATATAGCCGATCAGCACGATGATCAGCAATTCTACGCCGATCGGCAAGGGCGCGAGCAGGCTGGCTCTAGTGTTCTTGTTGATCAGGCCGGTGGAAAGATTGAATAAGGCCGGCATGCTTTTGGCGATTGCGGCCACCAATGCTCCTACTTTGGCTGCCGGCGTGGTTTTGATCTGGGGCTGTTTCTGCGGTGACATCGTATTGCTCGCCACGGTAATTTTTACCGGTTGTCCGGCAGAAGCGATATTGGCGCCTTTTTCATCCAGCACCAATGAATCGGCGGCGATCTTGATTTCAGCCACTCCGGCCGATCTGGCGGTGAAGGTGACGGTGCCGACGGTCACGGCCGAATCGAAACCGGCGGGATAACCAGCGGTACGAACCAGTTCACCGGCCTGTTCATTAGTTTTAACAAAGCCTGATTTTTCCAATGCCAGCCAGCGATCGGCGAAATTGAAAGACTTCAAGTCCATCTGCGCCGCAGGATATTTCAAGGATAAACGGACCGTATAATTCTTGCCGGCAGCCGGTATCGCTTTGACCGTCAAGGAAAAATCCTCGCCCTCCTTGAGGCTTACCTCGCGAGGCAGGAGCTGCAGGGCCGTACTGGCATCGGCCGCTTTGGACACCGCCAGACAACCGGCGAAAACAGCGAAAAAAATAATAATGTATTTCAGATGTGTCATAAAAAATCATTAACCGGACCAGGCGGCCAAAAGTTCATCCAGATCTGCCGCGTTCACACTGCCGTCTCCATTCAGGTCGGCGAGGCTTTTCAGTTTGCCCCACTCAACCATCAAAAAATTAAAATCAAGCAGATTGACCTTGCCGTCAACATAGATATCTCCATCTCCGCTTAAAGCTTCTTTCTTGATTTCCGGCTTGATTTCCGGCTTCTTGATCTCTTCGGCCGCCTTCTCCAGAATGATCGAATCGGAAACTACCTCGAGGGCCTGTCCGGCAGCATTGATAAATTTTACATAGACCGTCTTATTGCCGTTTCCGCCGGACAGGGTGGTACTGGCAACGGTCGAGTAGTTAATTTTTTTCGCGTTAGGGAAGGTCGCGTTTTCGGAAATCAACATCATCGCCGCGTCCGGTCCGCCATACAATGTCAAACCTACTTCCTCCGACCCGGTCTTGGTCGCGCCATGATTGATGGATACTGAATAGGCATAGCTGCCGGCCTTGACCGGCGTGGTAGTCGCTGTCGGTGGCGTTGTTGTAGCTTCTTCTTCTGGCGGCAGGTCAGGCGGAGTCGCGTCCGGATCGACTGCAACAAAATACGAGGCACGGTTACTGGTGAAGCCGCAGAGTCCGCTTCCGACCGTACAAGTGGTAGCGCCAAGACCGGTGGTAGTCCAGCCGGCGCTCGGCGAGGTTGAACGGTAAAGATTGAAAGTCTGCCCGTTGAGGCTGGAGCCGACAAACATGCTGAAAGTCAAAGCCTGGCTGGCGGAGATACCGACGCTTGGCAGACCGAAACGCAAAGCGCTGCCGACCGGCGTGCCGCTCAAGCCCGACAAAGTGCCGGTAGCCACCGCCTCGGACATAAGCTCTGACGGATCAAAAACAGAGCTGTCGGTCGCGGTCAGGCGCGTCCCTTGCGGCAGCAGAACCGTCGAATTACCGCTGCCTGTCGGTACGGTTATATCGAATTTTTGCAAAGCATCGACGAACGAGGTCTGATAATCCGCGGGCGGGCTGACGTCGTCGGCGCGCAGGATCCAGCCGTTGTAGTAAATGTCCGCAGCAGTAAATAAATTAGGCAGATCGCTCGCGTTCAAACTGAGCCAATCATAAGTACCACAGGCAACATCCGCGCACCAGGGGCTGAAAATCGCGCCATCGGATATGCCGTTGCCGCTGCCGGCGGAGTTGCTGATGGTGTGTTGCGGTCCCGTAGCATCGCCCCACCAATTATTCTTGGCCGTAACCGCGGTTATCAGCGTCTGACTGTTGTTCATCAGTCCCTTGCTGCTGTTGCCGCTGATATTGTTGCCGCTGACCGTGACATTCTGGGTATTGGCCAGATCGATGCCGGTCTGATTGCCACTGATCAGACAATCATTGATGCTGTCTCCGGAGGAATTGGCCAAAACGATGCCTTTGCCGAAACCGCCGTCGATATTCATGCTTTTGATAGTGAGATTATTAAAACCGGTGGCGCTGATACCGTTATAGAGGCAGTCGCCGGGCTGAATCAAGGTAAATCCCTCGATCCAGGCGTTATCGTGGCTCAAAGTTACGATATTCAGGTAATCAGTGTCACTGCAGTCTTCGCCGGTGATGGAAGTTGCATTCTTGCCGTTCACTGAAACGATCTTTACTTCTTTGTCTACAATAATATCCTCCATATAGCTCCCGTCGTTGACTAAAATGGTATCACCGTCATTGGCGTCAAGTAGCGCGCCGGCGATTGAGCCAAATAATATATTGGTAGTCTTATTGACCGGAATAACCGTATTCCTTATCTGAAAAGCGGATGATAGTTCATAGATCGTGATGGTATCACCGTCTTCGTCTACCCTGATAGTGCCCAGGCGATCGGTATTCAGACAGCCGGTCGTGGCGGCGATACTGACATTAACGATCATTTCTGTCGCGCTGTTGACGGTCACCGAATTTACGGTTATATCCGAGCAGGTAAAGCTGATGGTCGTGGCTCCATTGAAGGCGGTATCCGTACCAGTGACCGTGAGGTTCATCGTTACGCCGGCGTTACCTTCGGTCGGACTGACAGACACACCCGGGGTTTGAGCGGTACCGAACGGAATCAACAATCTCAATTGTAAATCGATGATAATCAAAATTACCACCAAAAAGGCGGAAAAATAATGAGATCTGGTCATAAATTTCGCTTCAGATCGACCGCGGCTAAAATTCGTTGTAGATCAAAGGAGGTGGTCGATGAATAGATGCCGATCATTACATTTTATTATACCACAAATCCGCCATTTGATAAAAACTGAGGTACCCCGGACCGAATTTCCGGTGCGGGGAAAAATAAAAAACCGTGCAGCGCACGGATTTATGGATGAGGCAAGAAAATCAAATAATAATGAAGTTCGCGGGTTCGGCTGAAGTAACGACTTCCGTGCCCTGGCCGTCATTCGCAAAGGCGGTACTGGAGGGCGCGAAATCGATTTCTGCCGGTCCGGCTTTAAGCGCCAGAAAAACCAGATCGACGACTATCGAGCCGGAAGCGACGCCCGGCCATGGCTGCATCGCGATTACCGAAACGGCTCCGGCCCGACTGTCTTTAATAAGATTCAAAGAAAAATCGGAAACCTCGCTATCTATCCCCACCAGACGCAAGGTGCTGGTTGAGTAGGTGATATCGGCATTGACCAGGTTGATCGCCTGGCCGATCGGATCGACCAGGGCGCGGATACGGATGGTCTGTCCGGCGACCGGAGTCTCCTGATCAATCAGCCTGGCAAAAAACATCCTGGTTAGGATATCGATGTTCTCCCCCGCAGACGGTTCGCTCGAAGAATAAGTCGCGGCTGGCGCGGGAAATTTCTCTTCATTTACGAACAACGAGTAGCCCGCAAAAAAACTGCCGCTATCTTGAGCGACAGCTATCATTTTCATCGGTTCGCCAAACAAAAACATAACTATGATCAGCGAAACCAACCAGCATGGGGATGGTTTTATCTTCATAGGAGAGTGACAAGCAAAACTCTCCTCCTTGTTCTGTCATAATCATACCATATTTATGCTATATGGTAAATTTTAAAGGCCGTCTGCAAGCCAGGGGCTTTGCCCCTGGCGCGAAGCGGCAGGCGCGTAAGTTCTAAAAAAGAAAAAAGCAGCCCGGGGTTTAGCCCGAAGCTGCTTGTTGCATGATCGCTTTGATGGTCTTTTCCGAAGTTCCCCTTTCTTTTAATTCGTCCGCGTGCAGCAGCATGAAAGCCATGACAGCCTGGTTGATCACCATCGGCACGCCATCGAGGATTTCCAGGCCGGCGTTTTGCGCCTGCCGGAGCATCACCGTCATGCCGTCGACCGGCACGATATCGCTGACGATCGCCTGGCGCGGGATCAATTTAAGGATCGCCGCCGCCTTTGCCTGGTTTTGCCGCAGATTTTCTTCGCTGGACGGCAGTTTTACCGGCGCCAAGGCCGAATAAGCCTGCAGCGGCCCGGTAGAACCTTTGGTGGAAACGTTCACTACCACGTCCGCGTCAGGCACTTCAAGCTCGGTCAGTTCTTCCCCACCGAAACGGGCCGCCGCCTCTCCGGATAACCGATAAAAATCGTTGATCACTTCCGTGAGATGCTGCGCTTTTTCCACGGTGCGGTTGAGAATCACCAGACGGGCTTTTTTCCCGGCCAGTGCGAAGGCAACGGCGTTGCTGGTGCCACCGGCACCGAGCACCACCACCTTCTTGCCGTCCAATCGTTTCTGCCGCCGGCTGAAAAAATCTTCCAGGCTCTGGGCATAGCCGGATCCGTCGGTATTGAAACCTTTGAGGCGGCCCTCGGCGGTCTTGAGGATGAAATTGACCGCGCCCATCGCTTTGGCCATCGGCTCCACCTCGTCCAGATGAGGCAGGGATTTATCCTTGAAACCGACGCCGGCCCCGCCGCCGAGATACTTCACGTCCTGGCGGAAGGCCGTAAAAATTTCTTCCGTCCTGGCCGGATCGCCGACCATCATCACGTTCGCCACCGGCAGACCAAGCTGCCGGTAAACGGCGTTCCACATGATCGCCGTCTTCGCCGGATAGTCGTGCTCCAACAACGGCACCGTATAAGACGGAGCCTCGAGCGTCCGCGGATTGTCCGGCGGCAGAACGGCGAAACGCAATACGCCGCCGTCAATCAGCTGCTGGATTGTTTTCATAATTTTCTCCCTTGACTGATAAATATTCGAGCTCGATCCTGATGATGATCGTATTCGGACTGAAGCTGCTCGCAGGTTGATTGTAAATCATACCCAGGTGGTAAATCAAGTCCTGTTCATCCTTCACGTCGGGCGAAGAGCCGAAAAAATCCACCGGTCGCAAATTTTTTAGTAAGACTTTTTTCTGGCTCTTGATCCTCAGGCTGATTTCATCACCTGTAAAAACCGGATCTATCTCCCGCTCCTGTCCGTCCTCCGGACTGCCCGGTTGCCTGATGATCGCTCCCTGTACTACCTTGCCGGGCTTGTAGAGTTCTTCATATTTTGCTCGGCCAGGCCTGAATACGGTTGTTAAAGAACCCGAAAGCACCAGATCGCGATAGACCATCCTGAACCCCATGGCTTTGCCGCTGTCGATCATCGCCCTCTCCTTTGCGTCGTATTTTTTATTTTTCAACCTTGATTAATTTTTCAAAAACTTCATCTGTTCATGTTGTGGCTGAGAATCCACTATACACCTTAAAAATTATTAATTCAAGCCGGCCGTTGCGGATAACTGGCTTGAGGGTATAATATAATAGGGTTTACGCGCCTGCCTAAGCCCTATATAATACTGATATATCATCCTTTTGTTACTGAAATATATGCAAATTCCAAAAAGAAAAGCCGGCACATATTCCCACCTCAAACCCGATCCCAACCTGACCGAGGCGAAATTCAACGAACTGAAAAGCAGGTTGGAGAAGCTCAAAAAACTCCATCCTTTGGCCGCGGCAGAGGTGAAGCGGCTCGCTGAGATGGGTGATTTTTCGGACAATGCCGCCTACTCTATCGCCAAAGGGCGCCTGCGCGGCATCAACCAGAGAATATTGGAATTGGCCGATCATTTGAAGCACGCAATGATCATCAGGCCGTCAAAAAACGTATCGTCTGTAGAGCTCGGCAGCCTGGTGACCATTGAAACTTCCGGCCGGCAAAAGACTTATCAGATTCTCGGCTCGTCGGAAACCGATCCGCTGGCGGGCATCATCTCTCACCGCTCAGCGCTAGGCTCCGCGCTGATGGGACGCCGTGTCGGCGATAAAATTAAGATTAAAACCACCAGCAAAGAAATTAAATACCGGATAATCAAAATCGAATAACTATAACAAAAAACGGACCTGCATTTCTGCAAGACCGTTTTTTTATTTTTGCCGCATACATTACTCGACACACCGGCCGTCGACGCAACTGCCCGGACACCTGACCTTGACGAAGGCCATCATATTATTCTTGTCGCAATAATACTCGGTCAACATCTTGTCGACGCAACTGTCCGCATAACTCCGTTTGATCGTGTTGCCGGTATATAAAAGATTACCTTTCAGTTGGTTGTTGCGTCCCTTGTCCGAATCAATGCATTGCGGCACTTTGAAACTTTTGGAAAATCTGGCTACCCTTTCTTCGGACTTGGCGCCGTTCAACTGATCGAAAGCAAAAGAAAGATTTAGGTTTTTGGAAAAGTCGGCAATAAACTTGATGTCGGTCGACGGGCTGAAATTATATGCCGGTCCGTTGCCCCAGCGCCAGGTACTGCGCTTCACGCCGCTGCCGCATTCGATACGCACATCGGCATCTTTGGTGAAAGTACCGCCATTCGGAATGACGGTGCAATATCGCTGATTGGCATCATACATCTTGCTGATTTTGACCGTCTTGATGATTTTCTTGCCGCCGGCGCTAGTCTGATATTGATAGATCAGATTAAGCGTCCGTTTTTTATCGGCCGTGAATACGGTCGTCACTTCTCCGGAAAATTTGTAAACCGGACCTTTATCCCACTGATAGTTCGCGGTTGAAACCGCCTTGCCGCAGGCAATGGCAATTTCGGTCTTTTTGAAATAATTACCGGCCTCGGGTGAAATAGCGCAAGTGTTCGGGTTTGCTGAAATTGCGGTGCGGGCAGAAGTCTTGACGGCCTCGGCTAAAACCACGACTGCCGGACGATTCACGGCAGAAGTGGAATTCGCGGCATCAAATGCAAAAGTGGTTACGGAAAAAGGGTTGAAACTATATTCAAAATCGCCATTTAAAGCCATAGTTTTTTCCTGCGTGGTTATTTCCTCTTTATACTGATCATCCCGGTACGGGTGAGCTTCCATGGAAGAAGGCGCGATTTCTGACACAGTAACCGATGAATAGTTGGGGTTTGTCCTGATGGTCGCGAGCAGCGCGCTGTCCTGGCTGCGGTTCACTACGTTGATATACGCTCTGCCGCCCTTCTTACTCGAGATGACCGACAGGTACGGAATATTGACCCGGTCGGTGGCGGTGAATTTGATCTTCCGCGCGTCGTAAGTCGGCATATTCTCGATTTTCGTCTCCACCAGCATATTGCCGGTCTTTTCGGACAATAGTTTGAAGACGGAAAATATCGGCCAATAGGTCTGGCCTTTAGTATCATTTGAAAAATATTTCCAGTAGCCGGTGGAGAGGTCTTTCCAGATGTTGGCCTGAGGGATCGCTTCTTTGATCAGGGATTGGATATGCAGGACATCGAACAAGGTCGAGCGCCAGTCAAACTGCTTGCCCCACTCCGGGTATGCCTCAGTGCCATAACTCCAACCGTACTCAGTAATATAGATGGGCATGTTGAGACCGTTCTGCTTCATCAGGCTGCGTATCTCTTTGATCGTATCTTCGGTCGCCAGATTCGAGGCCAAAAACGAATAGGTCCAGGCTTTCGAGTCAACAAATTCCAAACCGATACGCTCCCCCCGGCTGTCGACCAGGTTGGTGTCGGCGACGAAAATATTCTTGTCCTGCCGGCTCTTCTGGTTCCAGTAATCATCGGCCAGAACCAGGGAAATATTATGACTGCCGGCTTTCACGTCATAGGCCCTGGTGGTGTATTCGACCCAATTGCCACGCACAGAATTGGCCACATCCACAGAGGAGCAATCCTGATCAATGCAGACTCGCATGGTCGGTAGCGGATCGCTTAGTTCCGGCGCCTGGTCGCCGATCGCCCTAAAAGCCAGATTATACCGGCCGGCCGGGAGAGAGAGTTTTTTTTCATACTTGGTGTCGCTGGTATAAAGAGAATAATAATTGAAATAACCTTCCGGTTCATAGAAGTGGCTGATAAAAAAATCGAAATCTCCCGGCTTCAGGAGCGACAGCAGTTTGGCGTTGGTCCAGCTGACGCCTTTTTCATCGCCGACGATGCCGCATTTTATTTTCGGATCGACCGCTTTCATCGCGCCGCAGTGCGCTTTGGCGTCGCGGAGGTAATCAGCCACATCGGTGTAGGCGAGGTATTCCTCGTTGCCCATCTCCCAATTGATGATATTGTAATTTTTTTCAAGGTTGGCGTAGCGCACCCAATCGGCGGAAGTCCCGGGACTCAGATGGATGTTGGTGCAGATGGTCGGCGACGGCAATCCGAGCAGCTTGGCATACTCATACCACTGGTCGATGCCTTCCCAATATACTTTTACGTACGGGCGGTAGCCAGTCATCGCTTCATCTTTCCAGTTATAGGTCCGGCAGGTAGCGCCGCCGAACCGCAGGTTGGTAAATTTGATCGCTTTCGCCACGTTCAAAGTGGTCTGATCAAAGCCGCCATTCGTATCCCAGATGTTATCCAGAAACGGCATCTCTACGCCCTCACCGAAAATCTGGTCGCTGATGGCCGAGGTCTCGCGCGCGAAGTCCACGGAGATGACCGGCACCTCGCCGCCGATGATCGCCTGGACCGGTCTTTTGGCCGCAAAAAGCTCTGACATAGCCCGTTCGACCTGAATGGCCACGCTCGCTAAAAAAATCATGAGCCCGGCGATAAAGATAAATTTGATTGTCCAGGGTTTCATATAAAAAATAAGCTAAAAAATAATAATAATGATTGTCCTAAATAACCTGATAATATAGTAAAAAAGCTTTATTTTGTCAAGGTAAAAACCCTAACGATTAAAATTAAAAAGTGCTGGCGATTAAGTGAATATCGCCAGCACTATCATTGCATACGAAATGCATATGAAATGGCAGTACAAAAAAAGGGGGCAGCTGTTCGCGTTTATCCGCCAGCTCAGGCACTTACGTTGTTGCTGACGTTCAGGTGAAAAATTTTTACGGCCCCCGTGATCATCCGGATGGTGGATAGAAGAAAAAACACCGCCATCATCCCCTTAATATAGCCGAGGCTGACCAGAAATTCCAACATCTTGGCGGTCTTGGGGGTATTGAACAGGATGTTCAACAGGTTACTGGTTTCGGCGCCGATCTGGTGGAGCAGGAAGATGAAGATCAACGAACCGGCGAGCTCCCCGAGATACCCGAAAACCACGATCAAGAGGATTAGGAATGCCATCAGCAGAGCGACGCTGATGCCGAATCCTGCGATGCTCAGGATGACGCCGACGATTACCGCCCCGAACAATGTTGCATACTGGACATACCTGTTCTGAACCCGGAAACCGTTTACGATGGGCATCAGTTCACCTCCATGAGTGAATGTGGATGATGGTTGATAGTTATTTTGACTATCGAGTCAAAACAATGGTTTCCCTGTTTTTCGCTGCCATATCTTAGAATATAAAGATCAATCAATATAAATAACCAAAAAATATAACACATATATAATGATTTGTCAATATATTAAATCAAGTAATTTTAGCAAAAATTTAACAAATATTTAATTATAATTAATAAGTGTACTATTGACAATTATTAAAACCTATGATAACATAATAAGCTAGATCTGTACCTTTGAAGACAAAGCTTTCATCAGTAGTTTTTGTAGGATCGCCTTAAAATAGGCGAAAAAACCAAAGGAGGCTGCACAAATGGCACAAGAAGATTCTCACCGCGCCGTACAGGATGCTCGCGACTCCGAAAAACGCGGACAGCTGGTCGCCAAACTTGCGGGCCTGGCGCATGACGACTGGAGAGCGCCGAGAAAGATCGCCGGCACCGACCGCTACGAACCGAGAATCAAGAAGACGAAAGACCAGGCATGGATCGATCTCCACGGCGGCCGGCAGGAAGTGGATATCGCAAACACCCCCTATTCGGACCTGCCGAGCGAATGGCAGGCGGAAAACCGGGCGTCGGCGGAAATCGCCATCAACGAAGTGCTGAAAGCGGCGCAGGCAAACCGAGCGATGGACGAGCCGTTTGTCGAAACCGTTTCGGCTGTGCTGCATCAGGACTGGGTCGTCCGTAACGGCAGCTGGGCCGCGGAAGAGCTCAAGAAGCCGTACATGCAGCTACCGGAGGAGGAAAAAGAAAAAGACCGGTACTTTGTCCGGCGCGCGATCGAAGTATATCGGAATAACGGGTAACCCTGATTTTCCGAAAGCGGCACACCCGTGCCGCTTTTTTCATCGGAAAATTCAGGTGTAAAATTCGATATTTACATCAAACTTTTTCTGCATAATTTTTATTGATTAATCGCAGTCTCTCTTTGTGCCAGCCGCAGATCTGTTCAAGCTCTGTATCCGCTTTGAAGCCGACATACTTCATCAGGGCCTGGAATGCCCGATCGGTGTGTTTCAATCTGATCTTCGGCCTGATCTTCTTAAAAAAATCTTCATTGAGCGCCCACAACTTCTCCGAAAATTCCACTTCGGATAATACCGGCAGTTTCGCCCGCGATGGCAAATAAACATATGGAAGCATATACGGAGCCCTTGCGAGTCTGCCGTCCGGCAGGATGATTACCAAGCCCCCGTCTTTCGAACCGGCTAAAAAATCCCTTGTATCCACTAAGTCATACAAAGCCATTCTGTTTGTCTTGGTACCGTCGAGAGATACTCTTTTGGAAATATCCAAAAGGATGAGTATTTTTTTTATCCGTCTGTTTTTTGGCAGACTTTTTTTTACGAAATCCAAGGTCGCGCCTGAAGCGACATCGTCTTCGATCAAAACATGATTTCCCGGTGGAATTTCACTCAATTGTCTTTCGACATCGGTTCTGCCTGGCCGGGCAACGATCGACTCAGGTCTGAACTGGCTGTCGCTCAGCGCGAAAGCCCTTGAAATTTCAAAATTATAGTCGCCGCGGCAGAATACATCCAGACTGATAGTGGATTCTTTTTTTCTTACCGCCTGCACATATTCGAGCTGCTGCCTTGAATCAACCAGACAAAAATTTAAATTTTCCTTGCCGTCTGAACGGTAGGCACTTGCCAGATCAGACGCCATGTTCCGCAAAAATTTTTCATATAGAGCCTCCAGCCCGGATGATTTGCGGGAATCGAGCCACGGTTTCAGCGCCCAATCGCTGTCTTGCCTGATTAGATACGCCGATTTCTTTTCCGGCTTTATCGGCTTTTTATTTTTAAGCCCGCGATAATATTCTTTTACTTCGCCATCCAGGCCGGAAAGTTTGCCCCGGCGTATTGAAGCCGAAGAGAGGTCTTTCCCCTGGGTCGGTGTCGCTATCAGATCGATCCTGCGATCGTTGAAGTCAGGATCATTTTTCAGCCCTGCAAAATTCTTTTCATAACCCGGCCGCAAAACGCAGGCGCAATGTCCTGTTTTCATGAAAGCCCTGGCGAACTTGGCGTTGTCGCTGCCGAAAATATAAATTACCTCGACCGCCGGTTTTATTTTCAAGTGGACTGCCAGATATTTGCGCAACCTGATGATCACATCCGTATAATTTATCGCGATGTCATTGTGCAAAGCCTCCCACGGATCGACCATCAGCCAATCGTCATTTTTCAGCGCGAGCCTGCACATATGCAGCCGATGCAGGACGTGAAGCCGCGCTTCGCCCCTGTTTTTTATCGAGACATATTTATCATGGGACGGTGAGATATATCCGCCGAGCACGATATAGCCTTTTTTTGTCAGCTCCCTCCGGGCGATATTCATCATCTCGATATGTCCGGAGTGGATCGGCGAAAAAGCTCCGGTGGTCAGCAATACCGCGAATTTTCCCGCGTGTCCTGGCCTTAAAGACAGCTTCTCCAGCCGTTTTGAAATTTTATCGATCGGGGTCGCCAGCCATAAAGGGTCAGCGAGGATGTTCTTATGCTGCAAAGCTGCCCGGTCGTCAAAAAAACCCGCTGCAAAAATTTTTTTTACCGAACGTAATTGCAGATAAGCCCGTCCGAAGAATGGATCGCGCAAAATCTTCCAGGCGAGATGCTGTTTTTTTGACGGTTTGCCCGCCGCCAGGATCTTGCCATAAGCTCGGTCGGCAGAGTCCGGTCTGAAAACAGGCGGAATCTTCAAGACCTCCCAAAGCGGCGGCGTATCGATTGTTCGCGTCTTATCGTTCATCGGTTCAGTTCTTGGATGAGTTTATTTTTTCTCCTTGGCCACCCGCCGGGCACGCCGCTCTCGTGGATATCCAGATGCACGGCCGGGGAGCCGACCAGATACTTATGGGAATTATATTTATGCAACGCTTCCAATTTTCCCGCCAACTCAGCGAATTGCCCGCTAGCCTGTTTCGACCATGCTTTTCTCATCCTGGCCTGATCCCGCTTCTTTTCTGATTTGAATAGCAGATAGAATTCCACAAAATCATAGGGGGCGCCGAAAACCTCCTCGTCGGTCCTGCCATCAAACATGTCGCCAGTCGGTACGGCCGCCATGATATTTTTCGGCATACCGAGAAGACGCGCCAAGCTATAGACCTCGCTCTTATGCAGATCTGAGATCATTTGCAGGTCGACCATGCCATCGGAAGCTTTGCCGACATACCCGAGGTACGCGCCCTCATCCCGGTTGGTGGTACCGCAAAGGACCGCCGGGTAACCCTCTTGCGCGAGCAAACTGGTCAGATAATATAAGGCTGGTGTCCTGATGTATGAAACCAATTGTCCCGCGGCCCACGGTTTCCCCTTGATCCGCGCGGCGTCGTCGACCGTTTTTTTCATCAGCCGGTGGACTTCCGTCAAATCGATGATCGCCGGCCGTACTCCTGTTTTGCCGATCAATCCCCTGCCTCTGGCCAGCGCCTCTACCTGGTTGGTGGCAGCCCTGGAATCAAACACCGGTATCATGGCCGCGATGATCTTTTTAATAGGAGAACCCTTGATTTTCGCTGCCCGACAGACCAGCCCGAGCGTGACTGAAGAATCTATGCCGCCGCTGACCGCTACCACGCAAGCCGATAGTTTGAATCTTCTAAAATATCTGTTGATCAGAACGAGTTTTCTTTTTAAATATTTTTCAGCGACAAACCCCCTTTTCTTTCGAAGGATCGCTAATGAAGCTGAAATTTCCGATTCTAAATTTTCCGAGAAGGCAGGGTTATGTATTCGCATAGATAAATGATCGCGATGATTTTACAATTAAAACAAAAAGCCCCGTGAAGGAGCTCCTTGATGTCTGCTGAAAGACATTCATTAATTACTGCTATATCCCGGACGAGAACCTTCAGATGATCCATTATTTTTACCGGACGCTCCGCGAGCCTCTGGTCTGGGGGAGGCATACCTCCCCTTCTCTCTTGCCATTTCTTTTATGATATCCGAAAAATTATGGTTATCAACCATTTCTTGCAAAGTTGCTAAATTAGTTGAAATTTTGGTTATGCTTGCATAGTCTTTTATGGCCATCGCGTTATTCAAATCAACGGTCAACTCTTTAATTCTCTCCTTTGCTTGAAGTTCCAAATTCATTTCCCCTTTCACATCGTCAAATTGCTCATCTGTAACCTTAAGTTCTGCCCCTTTATATTTAGCGCCGCCTTTTATCTTTTCCGCGTCACTTAAAGTACGCTGTTCGTTAAAATTGGAAACTTGCTCGGGTGAAGGCATTTTCTTCATAATTTTAATTTACTTGGTTAATATTATTTTATACTGGCTTGATTCGGTTAACGGATCCATTTTATTCAATTATATCCCATCTGCATCCTGCGGGCAAGTTATTATCATTGTTATTCATTTTATCTTAGCCAATAAATATTTTGCGGCTAGATCCTTAACTTTCGTTTTTTTGTTGTTTTTTACCGCATTATATTGATAATGATAACCGCAGGTATGTAAAATCGTTTCTACCGCATAATCCCTGATTTTCTTATCAAATCCATCTATATTGACAGTGAAAGAGACCGCTGTCAATCCGGGTAGACTTGCCAGAACTGCTCCGGCCAATTCTTTCAAGGTTTTATGTGTGGCGCGGGTGACGTCCCGGATCTCGCCCGGCTCATCGACTCCCTGCGGCCAGCTGCATAACGCATTGAAAAAACCGTCCCGGTCGTAATAAAGTGATAGCTTATATTTCCATATTTTTTCGTTCACGACCAGAAGGCTATGATCCTTGCCAACCTTGGAAAACCGATAAATATCTTCGACTGAATTTATCCGGATATGCAACAAAGGGCGGTATATATCCGTTGAACCAATCATTAAAGGAAATGAAAAATTTACGGAATCACCCGTTAATGATTCCTGATTTATGTATGCACGGCAATCGCTTGTTTTGATACCGTTGGCTTTTAAGACCGAATCGACCAAAACACGGTTTGTCAGGATCAACCCGATGTTATGCGGCACGAGCGGAGTATACTCATCGATAAAAAATAATCTTTGCTTGTTTTTTTCCGCCACGATGACATCCGTCCGATCGAGGAAATCCAGCCGCACGCCACGATCCGACAACTCCTGAAGGAGCTGTCTCTGATAGGGTGATACGGATGACAGATCAATTTTATTTTTCATGATTGATGCTGATTAAATCGATGACTGCCCCGGGTGTATCCCTGAACTTGCCGATTTCAGGCACGGTATGGAGCGACAACCCCGGAGAACAATTAAGTTCGCATACTCCATAATGCTGAGACTTCAGGGGTTTGCTGATATCTTCACAGATCAGATCGATGCCGAGGAAGGCGAGTCCGGTCAGGTTTTCCAGGATGTCAAAAGCGAATTTTTTGACGGAAAGATCGGCCTGATCGGTAACATCAAGACAGTTTCCGCCCATGCAGACATTTGATGAGTGCCTGAGTCGCACCTTTTCTCCCTTTTTCGGCACCTTGTCCAGAGTCAAACCTTGTTTGCCCAGATGATTCCTCAGCACGTCGTCGAGCTTGATCGTACACAGGCAATTCGTTCTCGGATTCATCCGTCTTTGATTCTCTTTTTCAATCAATCTGTTGAGCGAAAGCCTGCCATCCCCGATAACGTTGGCGGGAACCCGATTTACGGCAGCGAAAAAATTTTTTCTGGTGACAAAAAGCCGGTATTCCCTGCCTTCGAGATGCTCCTCGATCAGCAGATGTTTTTCATTCAGATATTCTCTGCTGATCAGCACCAACACTTGCCTAAGTTCCGCCACGGAATCTATGTGCGGGTAGACGTAATCACCATGGCTGCCGGTCAGCGGTTTCAAGACCAAAGGATAGCCCAGCCGATCGGCATAAGCGATGATGCTTTCTCTGTCATCGACCGGGAATATACCCCCCTCTGGCGTCGGGATGCCGATGTGTTTTAAAAATTTTTTTGAATAAAATTTGTCGCTGGCTATCCAGGCGGAAGTATACGATGAACTGGATAGGGTCAGCCCGAACAGCAATTCTTTCCGGTCATCAAATTTCGCCTCTACCACCCCGGTATTTCCGATCGGCTCGAGCTTTACGCCGCGCTTGCGCATTTCTCCGAGCAGTAAACCATGATTATAATCAGCCATACTATTATCCGTAAATTTTTCCTCGGTTTTTTTCCTTTTTTCAAACTTGAAATTCCGGTCCTGCCGTTCAATCGTATTTTTCAGGATCTTGCAGATCTGGCAATGACAGGAGCTGGTCGAGGCGGCGATCTTTTTCCTTTTTATCGCTCCGTCATAATGTTCCGCCTGCTTGAGCAGTCCGCAAAGCCCTTCTTCGTGGATCAGTCTATATATTTCATTTTCATTGGCTTTTCGCAGAAGTTGCTTCAGGCTGTCTTTTTTGACGTTGCCTAATTTGAAAACGTGGGCGAAGGACGGACAGCTGTAAACATCGCCATTCGCCCTAATCAGCATCTTCGGCCAGGGAGTGTCCGCATGTGAGTTATCAAAACAATTCCAATGGTCCGCGTCATCCAACAGTGTCCCCAGCTCTTCCTTCGCGTCTTGTGCCTGTGCGTTTTCATAAGTCGAATGGATTGGCAGGGGCCGGCAATAGATCCTCTCATCAATCGGCTTGTTGCCGAAATTATGGCTGATGAATTCAGCTTTAGCGCTCGCTGGTTCCTCCCTGTAATCATGGGTGATTATAAAAGCCAGATTGGCTTTCTCGTATGGAAAAATTTCATAAAATTTTTCGGAAAGATTATTTATCCTTGCTCCTATACCGGGGTTTGCTTTGTCTTGGATTCCCACGGAACACCTCAAAGACGATTTGACGTGTTCATTCTTATTCCCGAATCCGGCATTTCTTAGTTTATTTAATATCTCTTCACCCCTGTCGACGTTTACGAAAAAAGTGCCGTTAGTCTGTATCTTATAGCAATCCAGGCCGTTCACCGCGCTGATTATTTCAGCCATGTCAGCGAAACGCAAAAAAGGCTCTCCGCCGGTGAAAGAATACGCATAAAAACCCGATTCCCCTGCTTCTCTCAGAACTTTTATGATCAAGTCGGGGTCCAGACCGTATTCAGCCTTTTCGATGTCTTTGCTGATGGCGCATTCCCTGCAGCGCAGATTGCACCTGTTCGTCAATTCGATCTCCAGCGCGACCGGCTTATAAAAATTATCCCGGGGATGTTTTTCCTGGTAAAACCCGGACAGTTCGGCTAAGCTGCCGAAGCCGCTTCCTTTTATCAGCCCCACGTTCGGAGAAAAATACCGCTCTTCGTCTTTCATACCCTTATTATCTTATGCGCTTTAGTATTGCAAAATCCCCTTGATTGAAATATTTGTCTTTTTGCTTAAAAATTTTTTCGTCGATTTGTAATTTTAAGAAACCGTTTCGGAGCAGATTCGTAATGACCTTCCTGAAGATTTTCCGGGTGAACGAGTACGAATTATCGAGACTCAACATCTTTTCCATATAACTCTTATACTGAGCCAAGCATAGGTAGCCGCCTTTTTCGGTCAACGACCTGAACACGCCGGAAAATTTATCCACGAGCTCGTCTTCGAAGTCCCGATTCTGGCGCAATATCATCCCCCAGACTTTCACGAATCTGCCCTCTTTTTCATATATGTTCCGGCTATCGATCCTGTTCTTTTCGCAGAAGTATTCCAGGATCAGGTCATCAAAGACGTGATTGCCTGCCACCATTCTGAATTTCTTTCTGGCGGGGAAAAATAAATTGCGGGCATAAGGCACGATCTCAAAATCCGGCCGGAACAAGGACATGATTTTTTTCAGATTAGTGACCGCTGCTTTCTGTTTATCGAGTACCACTACCCTGCCCTTGTATCCGCGATAAAACAGACCTATTTCGATCTTCGGCGCGAAACCCGGACAAATATCCAGGATTTCCGCGAACCGCTTGATCGGTAAAATTTTGAAGATCTCGCTCCAGGCGTCGCCGATGCGGGCATAAGTCTTCAGATGGGCATAAAGAACCCTTGATTGCTCCGCCATGTCAAAAACATTCTTCACGATACCGCTGGTCTCGTATTCGTTCTTTTCCAGGCGTTGGCAGACCGCCTCCAGGTCGCGAGCCAATCTGCGGTCCGCCAAGCCGGACAGCTTCTTGCGGGATATCAATTTGTTCAGTCTGCTGGTTTTATTCATCGTCTTTGATAGTTGTTTAAAAATTCGGAAATTCTCCCGCTGATCGGAACTTTTTTCCAATCGGGCAGTTCGCGGTCGAGATAGCCCAGATAATCTTCATGGCAAGCGCAGCTTAATCGGTCAAACAGACCGAGGTCCCTGCTGTTGTTGAACTCTTCAATCGCCTTCACCACGCGGAGATTGCATTTATCGCAATTGCTCGCGCTTACTGAGCCGGGATTATGCTCTAGCTTCAATTCAGATACTGCTATCCTCGGGTTGCTGTCCGGAAACCGTTCGTGGCTTATCCTCAATATTTCGATTATCGTCCACAGCCACGGCGGGCGGAATTTTTTCTCTTTATACAAAAGCTCGACCAAAGTGTTCGGCGCTACTCTTGTCGCGCACAAGATCGGATCATAGATGCCAAGCGTTGCCAGATATCCGATAGACCCGGCCGTGTCTTCGATCGCTTCTTGTTCGGACAAGAACGGCGGCTTGATCATCAGGAAGACCTGGGCTGTGAAACCGTCAGCTTTGAGGAGCCTGACCGCGTTTTCGAAAGCGTTCCTGCTGCAGCTGCTGTTGATGGCCAGTTCCCTGACCGTATCGTCAGCCGACTGCAAGCCGATCGCTACGGATAATTTTTTGCCTCTGAGGTGCTTTTTCGCCTCCGCTATCTTCTCTGCCGTGATGAATTGGGGCAATGACTCCACCACCAGGATCGAGGCCGGGCTTGCCGCAAATTTTTCGTAGATGAAAATTCTGGCTTCCGGAAATATATCCAGGTCGGAAAAAAAATTACTGTTGCTGTAAACCGTGACCATTTCATGATCGGAACCATCCGCGCCGGCAAAAGCTTTCTTTACCTGTGAAATCAGGTTGGCGGAGGTGATTTTTTTGTCCTTGCCGAGAGCTTCATTCGGCAAAGGGCACATCGTGCAGGAAGCGACGCAGCAGGCCGGCGACAGCAGGACGATCCTTTTTCTTTTTCTGGTCTTGCCGACAAAAAATACCTCATCGTGAACCACCGACTGGGGTTCATCGAAATCGATATTTTCCGGCAAGTCGCTTTTTCTTAATTTATGTATCAACAAAGTCAATTTCTTGCGCAATTCATTTTTCTCCATTTCATTATTCTTCATAATAATACGCCTCTTTTCGTATCTTTATCTTATCATCATGGCCCAGGTTAAGCCAAGATAAATTATCTATTATCCCGGACGAAACAAAAAAAGTATATCGCTTAGGCACACCATATCATATTAATCTTATTAATCTCATTATTAATAAATATCCCAATTTTAGCAATATTTACAGTCTGACGCTCCCAAAACGGCCTAATTGACAACTAATTTATATTATGCTATAGTATCTTACTTCATTTGAATATGAAATTTGCGCACATTTTTAATCCATATAAGGAGGTTGAAGGCCATTCGTAAGATCGTCGGATAGTAAAAGCTCCAAACAAAACAGAGGAGAAGGAGAGCCGACATGGTAGTGAAAGCGAAGACGGCCGCAAGCGGAAACGGAGTAGATGTGCTGATCACCTTCGACACCACCGGGTCTATGTACCCCTGCCTGACGCAGGTCAGGCGCCGAGTCGTAGAGATGGTCAGGAGGCTGCTACAGGACATCAGAAGAGTTCGAATTTCAATCAAGGCCGTCGGCGACTATTGCGATGCCGGCACCACCTATGTAACCAAGACACTCGACTTCACCGACAACCTCGAACGTATCTGCGATTTCGTACGAAACGTCGGTCCGACAGATGGCGGCGACCGGCCGGAATGCTACGAGCTCGCACTGAACGAGGCGAGAGCTCAAAACTGGCGAGCCGGTGCCAAGAAAGTCATGGTTCTAATTGGTGACGACGTGCCCCATGAACCTAGCTACCCTGGGAACGTCAAACGGATCGACTGGCGCAATGAGCTCAGGCTGCTGCTCGAGGCCGACGTGCACGTCTACGGCGTGCACGCGATGCCGGGCATCCGCCAGCACTCAAAGTGGTTCTATGAAGCCGTCGCCAAGGAAACCGGAGGCTACTATCTGACCCTCGACCAATTCGCGGCGATCGTTGATATCATCTTCGCCATCTGCTACAAGCAGGAAGGGGATGAGCAACTCTTGAACTTCCAGGAAGAGGTGGGGCGCGGAAACCGCATGAGCCGCAACATGGCTTCGGTTTTCCAAACTCTCACAGGAAAAAGGATCAGGGTCGCAACGAGGACCGGCCTCGTTCCGGTACCAGCAGGGCGGTTCCAGATCCTGGCGATCGACAGCGACATGGCGATCCGCGACTTCGTGGAGGCGGAAGGATTACGGTTCCAGAAGGGCCGCGGTTTCTACCAGTTCACGAAGTCCGAGCTCGTGCAGGAAAACAAAGAGGTCGTCTTGCGCGATAAGGTGACCGGCGACATGTACACCGGCGCCGAGGCCCGGGAGATGATCGGCCTGCCCTTCGGCATCCGCGGCAAGATCAAGCCGGCCAAGCTCGCGGAATACGATGTGTTCGTGCAGAGCACGTCCGTCAACCGCACGCTCAAAGGCGGCACCCTCTTCCTTTACGAAGTACAGGACTGAGGGAGCCATAATCCGCTCCCAAACCAAACCAGCCACAGGTTCGCCTGTGGCTTTTTTATTTCCATGATGAGTTCATAATTGGTCGATCGTTTTGATCGCTGCTTGCAATCTTTCTGCTGGCGACCCGGTCACGATGACATAAGGCTTATTGTCTTCTTTTAATCTTTCGATGAACCAGTTGTGCATACGGTGGCGGACATGTTCCCCGTCCCTCAAACCGTCCTGGACAAAGGGGATCTCATCACCGGTCAGGATATAAAAATCAGCGGCGCATCTTTTGGCGATTTCCTCGACTTTTTTCGAGCGGGTGCCGAGATACCGTTCATGCCAGATTCCGGTAGCGAAGGCGTTGGTATCACAAATCAATAAACCGTTGGAAATTTCCGCCAAAGAATTTTCCAGGGCATTCTGCGTAACTGCGATATGTTCAAATTCCTCGGTCGTCCAGACGTCTTTTTTCTCGCCGGTAAACTTGCCCTCGGAATACAGCCTGCCGTATTCCGGCACCCAAACGGTCTTATAATGTTCCGCCAATGCCTTCGCCAGGGTGGTAGTTCCCGTCGATTCCGCGCCCAAGACACAGACTCTCCTGGCAAAATAGCCCCGGACACAAGGTTCGATCAGTTGCGAATATTTCATCGGATCTTTGCGCACCAAAGTGGCCGAAATCGGTATCTGAACCCTGTCCCTGTCGACCAGGACGTGCACTGCGCCCAGAAATGAAGCATATGGATCGCCGTATGCTTCGGAAGTGAAAACGACATCGGGCGCATAGCCGAGAATACCCAAAGTGAATTCCGCCCAACCCTTTGAATCGTCATCAGCCAATTTATTGTCCTCGACCACTTTGATGTCCACATCAGGGTGCAGCCTTTTTAGCCATTGAGCCCGCATAGTCGCGGGGATGGTTTCCGATTGTTTCCAGCAAAGGATCACGGTCAGCTGTTCGCATTTCGCTCTGGCCGTGTCGATCAGATATTTATGGCCGCTGTGTGGCGGGTAAAATTTACCGACAACCAATCCTTTGCCGTACAACGATTTATGCGCCTTGATCATATTGTTTTTGTCCTTAGTTTATATAGTTTGAGCCAATTGAATAATCCGGCCGTCGCCATGATCAGGAACAGCACGTATTCGAGCGAGATGAATTTTACGCCCTTATACCAGTACAGCCAGATACCGATGATGTCAACCAATATCCACAAAACCCAGCTCTCCACTTTTTTCCTGATCAGCAGCCATTGGGCGACAAAGCTCATCACCGTGGTAAAAGCATCCAGGATAGGAAAAGATGCCGGTTCGGGAAAGTATTCCGGCAGCCAGCGGGTCAGATTGACGGCTAGATACGTCAACAGGGCGGTGCCGAAAATAAGTATGGCGATGAACTGGATGTTTTTCTTGATGCTGTTCACGCCCACGACGACCGTTTTATCCGCCTGATTAATATCTTTTTTTAAGTGCACCCACATGAACCAGCCGACCGCGCCGGTGATGATGAAATACAGCTGTTCGAATACATCCGAGTAGAGCTGGATCTGATAGAACAGGAAGAGGTACAGGATCGATCCGAGCAGGCCGACCGGCCAGGACAATATTTTTGCCCTGGTGGTCAGCCAGACGCACCAGATATTGAAAATCGTACCGAAAAATTCCAGATAACTCATCTGGTAATCAAAAACTGTGAAAAAAACCGTATTGATGTTGAAAGCGGCGGTGATGAAATTCATAGTGATATTTTAATAATTAATAAGTGTACTATCTACACTATATATCATGAATATAAAAGTGTCAATAGTACACTTATTATTAAAGTGATAATTTAATTGAAAACTCTTTATAATTTGGCTAATATCAGTAATATAAATGACCGGAACTCTGTTCCGGTCATTTATCTCATGCCATTGGTTTTTGCTCAATATTTTTTCCGAATAAACCTATTACCCCGCATGGGCGCGCTCCAGAGCCTCAATGTCAATCTTCTTCATAGCGAGCATCGCCTGCATTACCCGGCGCGCTTTCTCCGGATCGGTTCCGCTCATCAGTTCGCCGAGAATGGCGGGTACGATCTGCCACGACAGGCCGTATTTGTCTTTGAGCCAGCCGCACTGCCCCGGCTCGCCGGCGGCGGAAAGACTATCCCAGAAATAGTCCACCTCCTGCTGGTCTTTGCAGTTCACTGCGAACGAGATCGCTTCAGTGAATTTGAAGATAGGTCCGCCGTTGATCGCGGTGAAATCCTGGCCATCAAGCTTAAAAGCCACAGTCATGACCGACCCCGCTGGCCGGCCGGCGGCCTTTGCTCCGTCTTCGTCATAACGTGAGGTGCTCATGACTTTCGTCCCGCCCTGAGGCGAACCGGAAGATTTTTTCCCGCCTGAAGCGGAAAAGATAGAAACATAAAAATTCACCGCCTCCTCGGCCTTGTCATCAAACCATAAGAATGGGGTGATTTTTTGTTTAGTGTTAGTTTGTCGAATAGACATATGACTTTCTTAATATTTAATGATTGGCGCTCCTGGATGCTATCGCGGAACGATAAAAATTTCCATACCCTCAGATGTGGATAACCTCGGTCTCTATTGATTATTGGACGGGTTTAATGTTATAAATATCGTATTGCCTAAATTCCCTGAAATTAAATAAAATACGTTCATTGAAAGGGGTGCGAACATGAAGTTGCCGAGTTTGGTCGTCAAAGATGTCCGGCTGGATAACTGCATCGTCCAGGGCGGCATGGGCGTGGGCGTATCGTTGCACAGCCTCGCCGGAGCGGTTGCCAAGGAAGGCGGCCTCGGGATAATTTCCAGCGCCGGTCTCCGCTCAGTCGTCTCCTCGCGGGACGGGAAAAATGTCGACACCTACACCGCCGTACGCAGCGAACTGGAAAAGACTCGAAGCCTCGCAGGCAAAGGCGCCATCGGTATCAATGTGATGTGCGCGATCGTCAAAGATTATGACGATACCATCCGGGCTTCGATCGATGCTGGCGCCGATGTTATCAGCTCCGGCGCCGGACTGCCGCTCGGACTGCCGGGCATCAAACCACCGGGGCGTACCGCGCTGATTCCGATCGTTTCCTCGGCTCGTGCCCTGGAGATCATCATCAAGCGCTGGGAACGGCAGCACTACCGTCCCGATGCCGTGGTGCTGGAAGGACCGCTGGCCGGAGGACATCTCGGTTTCACCAAGCGGGAACAGATAGACGATCCGGACTTCGCGTTGGAAAAGCTCCTGCTTCCGGTTCTGGATATGGCACATAAGTACGGCAGCTTCCCGGTGATCGTCGCGGGTGGCATCTACACGCACGAGGACATCATCAGATTTCTCAGAATGGGCGCAAGCGGAGTGCAGCTCGGGACGCGATTCCTCGTTACCGAAGAAAGCGCAGCCACCGAAGCCTACAAACAGGCTGTGGTCCTGGCCGGTAAAGACGACATTATGGTCGTCTCCTATCCGGACAAGCTCCCGGCCTCACCTTGCGGACTGCCGTTCAGGGTCCTGACGTCATCGCCGATGTACCGGACCAGGCGCGAGGCCAAATGCGACAAAGGCTATGTCCTTCTGCCAGGCCGCGACGGCAAACTCTCCTGTCAAGCAATGCCGACGAGCCCGAATAACCAATCTTTCCTTTGCATCTGCAACGGGCTCTTGTCCTCGGCGGGGCACGCTCCCACCGAACCGCCGCTCTACACGGTCGGCACCAATGCCCACCGGATAGACAAAGTTCTTCCCACAGCCGAACTCATGCGCGAGCTGCGCGGCGAATAGACCGTTGCTCCTGTCATTTCACAAATGCAGGAGCAACGGTCTTTTTCTTTTGGGCGGATAAAACATAATATGCCTAAATAAAAAAATGCTGATGGATCAGCATAATAAAAATCTATGTGTCGCCTGGCCCGGGCGCGGTCTTATGACACCTCTTTTGAGTTTACCCAAAGTCCGAGAAACATAGCGGACATGGTCTTGTTCATCTCTTCAGACTGTATCAGGATAGCGGAAATATTCTTCAATGATGAGATAAAGGCCGTTTTATCGTCAAACATTATTATCACGGACTGGAACAGCCCATGCATCTCTTTCGGCAGATAGCGCGGATTACGTTCCCGCTGTTCCTCTGCAGTCAAGGCGCGATTTGACGGACTATATTCCCATAATGACATGGCTTTAATTCCCCGGGATTTTCTGGTGTTGAGATAGTATCGCGCGTAGTCGGGATCGAAATCGCTGAAAAAATTCTTTTTGGGGGCGATGATCTTCCATTCTCGCGACCGACAATACAGCGCTTCTTCCACCACCAGCTTGATCCCTTCCGCTCCCTCGAAATGCGATACTTTGATCGCTTCTTCCCTGCTCTTAGCGCGCCCTTTCAATAAAGGGATTATCTTATCCATCTCTTTTTTCCGTTCATTCAAAATTTCAATCTCCCGATCGAGAATTTTCTTGATGTTTTCCGGACCGGTCATGGAAAACAGAAGTTTCGCGCCGGTGCCGCTTTCTTTCTTCGCCACCAGACCCTTGGTCATCAGCGTCCCGAGGGCATGATAAATCGTAGTCCGGTTGATCCGGGTCGCTTTTTCCAATTCTTTGACTCCGAGAAAATCATAAGACAACCCGGCTAGATATATTCCAATCTCGGTGTCATTCAGACCCATCTTGCTTAAAATTTTCTCAATCTGTTCCATATTCAAATATTAATTGTAACAATGTTTTTTGTCAATAATAATATATACAATATTTATTATAATATTAGCTTAAAATAATACGTGTCAATATATTATTATAAACACTGATTAACAAAGTTGATCAATATATTATGATTATTGAAGCATGAATCATGCTGGAGCTGTGACTGAAGGTCGTCTATATGTTTTTCTTGACAGCCGGAGGTTGATGTCATATTCTGTTAGGCTCCGTTAAAAACTAAAATAATTCTGGAGGGTGCGATGGCGGAAATAATCGTAGTAGGCCCGAACGACGCGTTTTTGGTGATTGACATGAACAGTGACTTCCTCAATCCGACCGGAAAGTTGTTCGTCCGGGGAATCACCGGTGAGCCTGGCCCGGAGGAGCTGGTAAAGAGAATCCTGTGGCTCAACAATCTGCCTTTCGGATACCGGATCATGGTTTCCGAGATGCACTCTCCCGACCATCTTGAATTCATCCACTACCCCATCCATGCCATAAAAGACACGGGCGGGCAACGGTGGCCGGAGGAACTCTTGGAGATGTACGACAAAGCCGATTTCCGCCTGGTCAAGGGCATGGAACCGGAAATCATGAGCGCCCCGATCTACGCCGGCAAAGATTTTTTTCAACTGATCAGGAGCCTGCGCGCAGCGGACATCAAGCGCATCTTTATCGCCGGTCTGGCCTATGACCAGTGCCTCGGCGAAGCGGCAATCGCTCTTTCACATCAGCATTTCGAGGCGATCATCGTCCGGAATGCCACCAGAAGCGTCCCCCCGCCCAGAGGCAGGGTCGAAACGATGAAACAGATCCTCAGGCTTTATGGCATCAAGGAAGTGAAATCTTCCTGCTTTCGCTTCTGAACTTCGCCCCCTTTCTCACGAAAGGGGGCGCTTTTTTTTCTTAATGCTATCTTAATCTGACGGGTATTAGATATGAATATAAAGGTCGAACCTAAATTAAATTAAATCAAATATATGGACAAAACATCAACCAGTTCATGGTTCAGGGGCTTCGACATCATCGTCGGTCTCATCCTGATAGTGTCGTCCATCATCATGTTCTTCTCGACGGGTTCTCTTGCAGTAATCATCGGCATTTTGACGTTTTCCGTCCTGTTGCTCGGCATCAGCAAACTGATAAGCGGCAGCATTACGACGGAAATGATGTCGTCCTATCGCTGGGTTAATATCGTTAGCGGCGTAATCCTGATTCTGCTGTCCTTGTATATATACTTCCTGCCGCCGGTCGCTGCCAGCACCACGGTCGTCATCCTGATGGTCGGCTTGTTGCTCTACGGCGTCGACAGTCTGGTCGTGGGTTTCGTCAAGGGTCTTTCCGGCAACATCAGGTTACTATTGATTGTCGCCGGCATTCTCAGTGTCATCGCTTCATTGATGGGTTTCATCGACCCGACCCTGGCTTCGATAGCCGCAGTGTCTGCTGTCACCCTCGCCTTATTGGCTGACGGCATCGAAGAGATGACTGCGGGGGTCACCGGCCATACCGCCTTTTAACCCGCTAGCACCTAGGTGATAACGAGTCTCAAAACCACATGAACAAACCGCCCCGTTATATGCGGGACGGTTTTATGTTGCCTGACATTCGTATATTCAGTGCGGGAACTAGCATCCGCCGACTATCATCAAGATCCAAATAAATAATCTTGTTGACGTTGACAAATTTCAATATTAATACTATATTAAAGCGATAATTTAAGCTTGTACAAATAAATACGGCCTGAATTTTATCAATAGATAGCTCTATTAAAACTGCATACCTATCCTAAAGGAGGATTACCTCGATGGTATCAAAAGCTCAACAGGAACGAAGCGCGGAAGAAGTGCGGCGTATTCTGGATGCCCTGACTCTGTCGGCCAGCCAAAAAAGTGGTGAACCCACCGGCCCGGCTGCCAAAGCCGATCGAGGAGATTTCATCCGAAATTTCCACACCCGCCCGAAAGAGCTGATCGCCCTCCTGGAGGAAGAAATCATCGGCCAGCGGGATGCCATCAGGATCCTCTCGACCAAGATCTGCGGCCACTACAACACTATCCGTTCGAGGTTGGAGCGCGGTGAAGATCCGATGAAGGATGTGAATCGCATCAAGTCGAACATCTTGTTGATCGGTTCAACCGGCGTCGGCAAAACCTTGTTGATCAAGACCATCGCCCAGAATCTTGGCGTTCCCTTCCATCGGGTAGACGCGACCAAATTTACCGAGGCCGGCTATGTCGGTGGGGACGTGGAAGACATCATCCGCGACCTGGTCAAAAAAACCAAAGGCGCCGATGGCAAGCCGAACCTGGGTCTGGCTCAATACGGCATCATCTTCATCGACGAGGTAGACAAGATCGCCTCAAGCGCCCATTCCTACGGACCGGATGTATCGCGCAGGGGCGTGCAGCAAGCACTCTTGACCCTGATCGAGGACGCGGATGTCGCGCTGGACCAGAAGTTCAACTTTGTCGAACAGATCAAAATCGCCAGAGACATGGCAGATGGTAAAGCGGAACCGCCCGCGCGCGTCAACACCAAGCACATGTTGTTCGTTTTCTCCGGGGCCTTTCCCGGCATCGAGGAAATCATCGCCAAGCGGATCAACATCAAAACCTTGGGCTTCGCCGCTGACATCAAGGACGCCAAACAGCGCGACCAGGAAAAACCGCTGCTGCTCAAAAAGCTGTGCACCGACGATCTGACGCGATACGGCATGGAAGCCGAGTTGATCGGCCGTATCCCGGTACGCGTTTCTCTCGATAATTTGAGCGTCGACGACCTGTACCAGATCATCCGGAACCCGAATTCGCCGATCATCGGCCAGTTCAAAGAAGTCATGCGCGCCTATGGCACCAAGGTCGATTTCACCGATGAAGTCTTTCGTTACCTGGCCGAACAGACCGGCAACGAAAAAACCGGCGCACGCAGCCTGGCGACGGTGTTCGAGAAAGCCCTCGGTGTCTACGAAAATCGTTTGTCGAGCATGGGCATAGAGAGCATCACCTTCACCTTGAACATGATCGACGGCACCATCGACCCGCTCATTCTCCTCGGCGACCTCGAAACCGGCCTGAAAACACGGGTCGAAAATCTGCAAGAAGAGCTCGAAAAGCGCCAAAGGAGAGAGAAACAGATAGAGGGCTACGCCGCCCTCATCAAAGAGAAACACGGCATCGACCTGACTTTCACCGACCAAGCCAGATGGCTGGTTGAGGGCCAGGCAAAAAAAGAGGACAAGACTCCCTGCGGAATCTGTATCCTCATCTTTACCGAATATGAAGCCGCCTTCGGCCAACTGGCTCATCGCGGTATCACCCAGCTGACCATTACCGACCGGGCGATCATCGAACCGGTCAAGTTCCTGGAAGCGGCTTTCAAGAAATGACCGTACCTTCAAAGCCCGTATCCGCAGCGTTCAGGTTGAACGCTGCGGATTTTTTATTTTAATCGATATAAAAAATTTCTTTAAATCGTTTATGCCCGTCCCTGAAATTTATTGGAGAATGTTTATAATTGACTGCTCCATCCAGGATGTACAGCGCTATGATTCTATAATACGACTTAGAATGTTTCAATAATAGTTTATCATTTTTTTCTCCGTAATCTTTAATTGCCATTTTCACAAACTCTTCTCCAAAATCCCATAAGCCATTAAAGTCGATAGCAGGACTGTCAAGACGAAAATCAGCAAAATCAATAATCCCGGAAATCCGCCCGTTTTTATAAAGCATATTTCCGTTCGTTAAATCTCCGTGCACCAAAACCCGTTTTTTAGACCGTTTCTTCATCTTTTTAAAATCATCGAAAAAAGCATCTATGTCTTTGGCTTCTTTTTCTGATATCTTTTTATATACTGTCTTTTTCATCCTGAGATGCAGCTTTTCCAAACCCCCGCCATCGCCCGCGGCAGTTTCTTTGCTAAAATATTTTTTTGGTGTTTTGTGCAAAATATTCAGAAACTGTGCAAGTTGTAGTGACAGTTTCTTCCTGTCACGCGCCTGAATCTTACCGAATTCTTCAGGCGTCAGTTCATAGCCCTTGATCATTTCATAGCCGCCAAAGCTTCCATCTTTTGACCTGAAAATATAATTAGGGATAGAAATATTCACTTTATTCTTGAGATAATCCAATAATTTAATTTCCTTCGCGAATCCTTCTATTTCCTCTTTATTTTTAACTTTCAAAAAACGAAAGACATATTTATCACCCAAAAGCAGAACATCATAATCCCAATTATCTTTGGGCCTTTTCACGGATTTCCATGATATTTCAGGAAATTCTTTTTTAATTTTTTGAAGTAAAACTTGAGTTTTCATGTTTCTAGTATAACACCTCTGTATAAAAATAAAATAACTCTAATTTTAGAGTTATTTTCGTGGCTCCGGCTGTTGGACGATGTTGGAATTTTTTTAAAGCAATCTTCCCGATTCAACGAGCAATGATATTCACTCCTTTCTTAGCATCTTTATAGTTTTCCTCAAGACAATAAATCAGTTCATATGATTCGCCGCTGTTCTTTTGTTCATATTTATATTCCGGATTGGCCACGCAACTGTCTCCTGCTGGCTTCGGGTTGCTTGGCATTGTTCGCATATAAATTACCCCATTCGGTCCACTGATCGGCTGTCCGGAAATTATTGTATCGGGATATCGGCCTGTGTCATTGTAATTCAATTCAAGTGCAATCTGAATATTCTTCATGTCGGAATAACGTATTTCATCATTTGATTTGACTGGCGCCGTCTCACCCGCGCATCTTTTAAATAATTTATCTGATGGAAATGCCTCGCTATCCTTTATCGGATTTTGTGTGATTTTCAGCTCGTTAGCTACGTTTTCTCCGGCCTTGATGCTGCCTGTATCACTTTCCAGGCAATAATCTATGGCGAAGGTTTTTCCGTCTTCACCTTTCTTGTATCCATACTGTTCTCTTCCGTCGCAAATTGCGCCTTCTGATTTTTGATATGGTGGGGTTGAGGACAAATACGGATATTCGGTACTGGCAATTTTCGGATATATCGCATCAGGATACTTCCGTTCATCATTGAAATACAGCTCTAAAGCAGTCTGAATCTGCTTCACGTCGGATATCCGTTTCGCATCTCTTGATTTTAATTTAGCGTGCGCTAATTCATTTTCTGATAATTTATTGAAATCTATCAGCCAATTGTCGACCACCTTGATAAAATAGATTTCCGGCATTTCATCATACGAATAGGTCTTGCCCGTTTCATCCGCGAAATATATCAAATATTTATACTTAACATACCGCTCTCCAAGCGCATGTCTTTCCAAAACTTTTATACTCTCTACTTTAGCTGAAATTTGGCTCCGCTCACGCGCGTACGCCATCTTGAAATCCTCAAAATTTTTGAAAAGCCCGGTGGCCGCCAGAATTGCATCCTTTTGTGCCTGCGTTCCCGGAAAATAGAGATACTTAAAGTATGAATCGAAATTACAGCTTACCCTGGCCCGCTCAATATCCAGGATCGTCTTTTCAATCGCGTCGAAATAAACCGTCTGCTCGACGATCAGCTTGCCCGCTCCGATAGGATTGAAACCGCCATCCACCTCTTTTCCATCCTGATAACCGTCGTCGTCAGAGTCCGCCTTATTCGGATCACTTTTGTAAATCGTACTTTCTTCGTAATCGGTTAATCCGTCGTTGTCCGAATCAAGCCATCCGCTCGCCGTAACACTCGCTGTGCCAGTTGCAGTGTTTGTTTTGAATAATTCGTTTGTGACAACAAGTAAGTTGTCGGCTTCACATTTTTTATCTCTGACACTATTCAAAGCCGACTTTCCCATATCTGTCAGCATCTTACCTATGAAATTTTCGTGAAGATACGACTGCCACCCGAAATACGGCACCTCATTCGTCGATAAGACGGCTTCACCGCACGGTTTAGTAAAATTCTTTATCAACTGCCGATAATTTTCGGCCGCTAAATTGATCGTCTTTTTCAATTGGAAATAAAAATTATTTTTGAACATTATGCCGGGCTTCTCAAAATCCGTGTCTTGACCATTTTTTAAATTTTCTAAATTCATTTTCATCACAAGATATTCGAACTTAAACGAATCAATATTATTCGGCTGATACTTCAAAAATTCATCTATATACTTTTCAGACGCCGTTGCCGGAACTAATTTTTTTTCCATCAGAAATTTGATTGTTTCAAGTCCAGTCCGTCTTATCGATAAACCAATCAAATACGTTATTAACGACGCATTCTTTGAATTTTCAATTGCATAGCCAACCTTGACGGATTTCATTGCTTCCTCTAAAGCGGTTTCGCCCTCGCCAATGCGCGCAAGATGAATTGCGTTGATAGCGTTTATCTTGGAAACCCGACGCCAGGCATTCATGCCGACAAGTGGCATATTTGAGTTGATTGCCGCCGGAATAGCCGTTGTCATAGATTGAAATTTGGGTTTTTGTGCGGCATCACTGAAAACTTTCAAAGCTGCTTTATTCTTTTCCACCAGACCTTCGATGACCTCGATTTCCCAATCATAACTTTCGAGATATTTCTCAATGTCAATCTTTCCAGGCACGTCGATTATAATTTCCGCTTTTTTTCCCTGGTCGCCGGCAATTTCGCTAAGTTTTATCAAATCAAAATAACTATTTTCTTCTTCGGGAATATCCACCGCTGTCAGCTGAAGATCCTGGTCGTTCACGGCTTGATCATCCGTCCACCAGACGAATCCTAATGCCTGACGTCCGAACGCGAGCAAAATACCCAGGACTAAAATAATAATTATTGTGCGGATAATTATCCTTCCCCATCTCCTTGGCTCATTACCCGCTTGCTGTCCGACTTGCTGTACAATTTGTTGATCCATATGGATTATAGTTTGATTAGTTATTAATATTATACCAAAATACAAAAAATAACTCTAATTTTAGAGTTATTTTTCGTTGCTCCGGCTGCTGGACGATGTTGGAATTTTTTTTGAAAAATAAAGAAGCCTCTAATATTTAGCTTTTAATTATTGAACAAATTAGATAACGTAGCCAAAATACCAAGAATGAAGAAAACTATACCCCATGGCTTCCATTTTTTTTGAGCTATTTTAAACGCGTCTACGCTTTCCCATTTTTGAGATTTCCAAGCCCACTCACTGCCTTTAATTCCAAGAACAAACCACATAACAATATTAACTAAGGGAATGAACACTAATAAAGAAATCCAAACGCCGTGATAAACGCCCCAGATCCATGTCAGGCCAGCCGCCCCCCAATTCCATCCTTTAATTTCGGCCGGCACAACCGATGCCGCCTTATTACCGGATCTTTCATCATACTTTAAACCGCTTACCAAGTCTTTTTTTCTCAAAAAAATAATTCCAAGCGGTATGCCAACCACGATACCAACCACACATATAATACCTATCAGACCAAAAATTACATTAAAAATATTATGGGCCATTGATGGTGTTGCAGAATCAGCACTATTAGAATTAAACATTGAAGATATCACCCCCCAAACCATAAGCGTAATAATCAGACCGACAATTGGTCCAATGAATAACAAGAGGCCGATTTTTTTATTTCTTGGAGATGTCACATTGACAATCTGATTTGGTAATGGCTCTGAGGAAAAATTTGTTGGTTCTTCCATAGATTTTATTATTAATAATAATCAACTGAGATTATATTAATTATCATATCACAAAATAAAAAATAACTCTAATTTTAGAGTTACTTTATCATTGCTCCGGTTGTTGGACGATGTTGGAACCTTTTTTGCTCAAACTAATGAATTATAACTCGATTTTTTTTCGTGTTAACTATTAGATAAACAAGAACCAAGAAATGAATAAAAAACACTATAATCCGATCCTGGTGCTGTCTAATGGTTGAATTCAATAACCAGATTGGGATAGTTATTAATAAATAAATAATTGGGGCAACAACCAATAATTTAGATGATTTATTTATTAATTGATTAAATTTAATTCCTATATAAATATTTAAAACTGATATAGATATTATTAGAAATAAATATATTGAAATTAAAATAATTCCCTGATAAGACCTCTCAGATATTAATATATGCAGTATTACGGCAAGGCTGACCCCCAACAGAACGAGGTCATATATGCCAAGCGCGATAAAATAAATGCGTAATTTTTTCATTTATTACTATTGATTCATTATGAATTAATTTTACCACAAAATAAAAAATAACTCTAATTTTAGAGTTACTTTATCATTGCTCCGGCTGTTGGACGATGTTAGAACTTACTTGGATAAACTAGAAAAATTTTAAACGGTAATTTTTTCCGCTATTTTACCTATAAATGGCAGGGGTGATTTTTTTGCTCTGACACAATTAACTACCCCAATAATTATATATAACAAGCCGACCCCATAAATAAAACTTCCCAAAAGCCAGACCTTTGTTTCGATTGCGATCCTGATTAAAATTTCCGTTGCGACGAAAAAGAAAATTAGAACAACGCCCTGTTTGGCATGATAAATAATAAAATCATCCCCATGTTTTTTGGTCAAAGGTAATAAAACGAAAATCCCGAAATAACTTAAGCCAGCCCAAAATTTTCTTTTGCTAGAAATAATTTCTTCCATATATTATTGAGAAATAAAGGTAACCAAAATTCCCAACATAAATTCAATAAGAAAAACGATAATTGAAATATGGTTCGCTTGTTTTGCCTTTGTCGGATATCTCTTTCGCCACATGTAATACATGATTGCTCCGGTAATGACAGGATTTAATATGCTAAATATCCAGGCGGCGATTTTTTCATTTCTGGTTAAGCCTTCATCACTAATTTTAATTTTCTGCAGTTCCGTCCCCTCTTCTTCTTTAGTTTTTGATTTAGCCCCCCAAAGTCCGAATAAAAATATTGTTATTAACCAAATTACGATCAATGGAATCCATATCATAGAATCAGGCAATTGAAGCATAGTACTGATTATTGCGCCTAATACAAATCCCAGGCCCAGTCCAGCAAAAATACCCAAAATTCCTTTTGTAATCATCTTCTTGATATTTAGTTTTCGAGGTTCGATAACCCCAACATTTTCGCTCATTATTGACGTGAAGCCACCAGATTGTCCGTTGATTGTATTCAAAATTTCTGATTCAGGCCACCCTGAATCTAACAACTGTTGTTTAATACTCGCATCGTCCATTCCATATTCACGCGCTTGTTTTATGTAATCTAAGATTTGTTGGTTCATATAAATTTATAATCATTTTTAATATGAGCTCCGGCTATTGGACGATGTTGGAACTTTTTTAAGCCAAAATAGAGTTGAATATATTCAGCCTTAAAATTAATAGTTTTTTATGTTATAATAAAAATATTCACATTAGTGGACACCCTTGCTCCAAGAATACAAATTAGTGTCTTGTAGGATCAACTAATTTATATTTCATACCGGCTTTAGGAGTTGGTGGAAAAGGCTCATGCTTTACCACAGTTCTCTCTTCTTCGGTATTGCCACCTCTTTGACCAATAATTACGTATTGGCCAGATCGAGGCGCTTGTTCGCCCGGACGATATGTTTTTGGCATATGCGTCTGTTTTTTTTACGGCCCGACTAGATCCGTCGCTGCAGAGACAGCGGGCTGTGTACCGTTTGCAACGTGAAACTGGCCGGGGCGAAGGGTGTCCACAAACGTAGACACTTATATTGATTTTAAATAACTGCCTCGGATATAATCTTATCATTAGCACTCATCAAGTTCAAGTGCCAGAATTGTTCATAATATGTGCATAATAAAGGTAGCTTGCTAGAAAACCATTGACAAAAATCATATATTTTGCTAATTTCACAGATTAACAAAAATATATGACCCCAGAAATAGGAAATTATTTAAAAGGTGTAGAAAATTTCATTATTTACAATGGTTATTACTATGATAAAACCCGAGGTAATTTTGTTCATCGGATTGTAATGGAGATGAAATTCGGGAATCATTTGGCATCCTATCAAGAAGTACATCACATTGATGGTGATAAATTAAACAACAGGCCAGCAAATCTTTATGTTTGCTCGCGGCAAAAACACCAATGGATCCACATAATGAAATTACTTGAGCTCACATACTAGATATAAAAAAACAGACAATTTTTGATTCGTCTGTTTTTTGTTGGATTACGAAGCAAATGCAAATAATTGCTGCTGTATGTATTGTGGTGCTTCCATCTCTTCCTCAATTTCACCCTCTAACATTTTTATAATAGTATCGCCGATATAATATCCAAGATTTACCGGAACGGCGTTGCCGATTTGTTTATACTGTTGGGCAACGGAGCCGGAAAATTTCCAGCTATCCGGAAATGTTTGGATTCTTGCATATTCACGAACCGAAAGAGGTCGCGTTTCTTCTGGATGGCATCGTTCGGTTTGTTTTTGAGCAGGGCTGCAAGTTAAAGTAAGCGATGGCTCGTCCCATGATAATCGCCTTGCCATCCCTGTTTTCCCGCCACCCATAAAAAAACTGGCTCCCATATATTCTTTTTGCAGTTTTTCAGAAAGGTCTCTCCAATACCCACCCGGGGGGATCAATTTCATTATTTTTTTCTTGTTTTCTGGGTATTCTTGACCAGCTGATTTTGGACATTTAAATAACGCTTCTCGTAGAGGAATTATGTAGTCTTTTTCTTTTGGAAATGAAATAGGAATATTTAAATCTTTTCTAACCGCTATAATTATTAAACGCTCTCTTTTTTGTGGAATATCTAAATACTGGGAACGCAAAACCTTATATTTAACCCTATAGCCGATTTCCTCTAGCACCCCCACCATCGTTTTAATTGTTCTGCCGTCATCATGATTTAATAACCCCTTAACATTTTCACCGATTGCAATTTTTGGTTTAACTTCTTTGACGCATCTTGCAAATTCAAAAAATAAAGTGCCGCGGATATCTTCAAACCCCATTTTTTTCCCAGCATACGAAAAAGTTTGACATGGGAATCCACCCTGTACTATGTCTGCCTGTCCTTTATGAAATTTAAGTTTTCTAACATCTCCCTCAATTACATTCCAATTTGGTTTATTCATCCGCAGAGTTTCGCAGGCATATTTATCATACTCATTTAATAACACATGCTCAATTCCGGCATTTTCCATTCCTAAAGCCGTTCCGCCTGCGCCAGCAAATAACTCAATCGCTGTATAAGGCGACATTTTTTTATTCTTTAGAATTTTAAATTTACTTTTTTTATCTCCGCAGGTTTTATTTTGAATTCTTTTTATCTCTTCTAAACTAAACATGCGGTCGTTTCTACCATCTCTAAAAGATTTTATCAATCCTTTTTTATCCCACCTTCTAATAGTATCTAAAGAGATGCCGAGTTTAAAAGCGGCAACGCCCGCTGTAATAAAATTTTCTTTTTTCATAAAAAAATGATAGATTATTTATCTATCATAATTATACCAAATAACCATTGCATAGGCAAAGGTTATTTGGTAGAAAAAGCCATCTTAAATAATTCGAAATACTGCAAAGCTTCTTTTTTGCTCAATTTAAATTTATAGTTATCCACCAATATATGAGAAATAGCTTCAAACAGTTCTTGCAAGGCGCGTTTTCTCCCGGTCGCTAATGAATAGAAACTTATACCATCAATTACTCTAATTTTTTTATTAATCGGCCTCCTTTTTTTTGTTTTGTTGTCTGATGGAACAAAGGTCTTGTCGTATATTTTTTTGCCTTGCGGAATAACCTCAACATAATAACCAACAAAATCTGCGTATTCCCTGCTTTTAAGTTTTCCTTTTATGGCATCGTATATTTCAACCTTATGATTGCCTTTGGTTGTGTTAAATTTATTTTTTACCTCTGCAATAATTTTAATTTTTTTATTAACTACATCTAAACCTCCTCCCGAGCCAAGGTTAGTCCAGCCCGGAATGGATCCTAATATTTCCTGATGAAAATCACCAATAGCATTTTGCATCGTTTTTTGTGATTGTCTGGCTTTTTCCTGTTCAATCCATTCTTTGTAGGTTATCGCGTGAGTTACACCATGAAATAAAGCAGAAAAAGGATCAATCACATTTTTATGTAGATGTGTATCTGCGGCATGTTCTGCCGTTTCAATTATTTTTACTACTTTACCAACAGCAGCAATTAAATCTTTGTCGGATATAAATTTTAAGTATGACATAATGATTTTATATACTAATATCTAAATTAATTATAGCACTAATAAAAAAATAACCCAATTTTAGAGTTATTTTTAGCCGCTCCGACTATTAGATGATGCTTGAACTTTTTTATATCAATAAATAAATTAATTCTTAAAATAGTCAGAATAGTTTTTAGAACTGTCGGGACCGAATAAATCATTTATACATTCTGATCCGTATGTGTAATTCTTATCTGGGCAAAGTTGGGCTTTACAATCTGACCCTTTTTTACATTCATACAATAATTTTACATCCTCAATGGTTGTACCATCGCCATATTTACCATTTTGAGAATATGGCGCTATTAAAATTTTAGCAATGGTGCCCCCCGAGGGTGGTGGTGCAATATAATTCCACAAGACCACACTTTTAGAGGTTTGAAATGTTGAAAGAAATTCTTCCTTGGTTGTCGATAATTTGACCGATTCTTTTAAATTAATAGTCAAATCAATTGGATTATTTTTACTAAAGGCTGCTGTCGTATTATCTAAATCTAAAGTATTCGATGTCTTTCTATCTGCTCCCAACGTTCCACTAATTGGCCCGATATTAATTGAAATAAAATTTAGCAGATCATTTGTAATAGACCCTTTAATGTAAAGATTCGCTACTTCAAATTCACCGATCATTGCAAGCTTAGTAAGATATTTGTTATATGAGGTGGAATTTGAATATATGTCTTGTGGAGGAGAATATGGATTTTTTAGAAGAGATACTTCCTTTAATTTTTTATCAATTGTTGAAGAGGAAAAAATATTTTCGTTATCTGGTATAACGATTTCTTGTTTTCCGTTATTTTTTGAAATTAAAAAATCAGCCAATATATATCCGCTTGTTAAAATTATAATAAACAAAATTCCAAACCAAATTTGTTTATTTGTTATTTGCTCCCCTTTGGAATTGTCATTGCTTCCCATAGTTCAATCATTGGATTTTTACTATCTTTTATATAATATAAAAATCGCAATCCTTTATTTTGAAAATATAATAAAAAGGGCAAAAATAAAAAAAGAATAAATAGATGTAAAATATTTATTGTTTCGTAAAAATTATCGAATTTAGTTCTAAAATTTTCGTTTCCTATTTTGTATAAAAATGATAGAATCGGTATTCCTGGCAGCAAGTTTCTAAACCATGCAAAAATTTCTCTCACATCAATATGCCACCCCTTTGTTACTAAGTACGTATTTAATTGAACAATAAACAAATTATCGATTATTTGCATAATTGCTATATAATTTATAACAATTAGCAACAAAACGATAAGGGTAAGAAACCACTTTGTTTTTTTTATTATTTTAGCTTCAATAAGCATTAAATTTAATCATACAAAATAAAAAAAGTCAAACCGCTCTGATAAATAAATTTAATTGCTATTTGATTTATACCCACATCTTATAACTATTTGCTAAAAATAGCAATAATGTTGACTTGATCTACTTTTTATGATATTTTTAGTCGTTATGAAAAAAATCACCATTGACGACAAAATTAAGCAAGAGATTAAAGAGCTTGTGGCCAATAATGAGTTTGTTGCTGAAGTTGAGGACATACGTAAAAGGGTCAAAAAATTTAATCACGAGCTTGGTGATATTAGTCAGGAAGAGTTTGAGCATATGGACTGGCCTTTTTCGGCCGAGGCTGAAAAATTGGCTGAGAAATATGGCTTATCTCCACTTGGTTTTTTGCATTTTCAATCCTTTGTATTCACTGGCAAATTTAATGAAGAAATAGATTCTGAGGCTGCAAGATTTTACCTAAATCCTTATGCGTACTTTTCGGAGCCGTCAGTCAAAAATCAATACCTATCTATTCAAATTCATCGTCTAACTACGTTGGAGGATATAAGGGCTGCGTGGCCAAGAATTCAATCATATTTTAAGAAAGGCGTTACAATAAAGAAAAGAATTAAAATTAAAAAAAATCTTGATAGAAATTTAGAAATTCAACGCTTAAAAAACGAAGGAAAAAAAACTAAAGATATTGTTAAAATAATTAATGATAAATATGGGTGTGATATTTCATATCAATATATTTCGAGATTATTAGCGCGCCTAAAAACAAAAGACATATAAGAATTTCTAATACGTCTTATACCTAACTCAAAAATCTATATAGCATAAAACCATAATCAAAAAGATTGTGGTTTTTTTATGCTTCAGAAATTCAGCCAAGAGCTTATAGATCGCCTCATTAATTATTTCTTAAGTGTGCGGGGCACCAATATTTCATCGGAACAAGCTAACGAGTATTTAAACTCAATGGCTGATTTGTATTTGGAAATGAGCAAGAAATAATTTTTTTCGCGGCTCTACCGCGATAGCGGGAGCCGCGAAAAAATATTTTTCCATCAAATAACTTGATTAACGACACACTTAACAAGATTTTATGGCAACTCAGTATGACGAAAAAATAATAATATCTGGTTTTCATGTTGAGAGATATGAGTATCTTGATAAATATGTTTTAAAGGACTATGAAAGAAAACCGCGTAAACCAAAAGAAAAAAATAAGCCACAAACGAGTAAACGAGAATCGTCAATTCAACGCACCAAACAAAAAATCAAACGGCTAGTAAATTCTAATACGCATTTAACCACTTTTCTGACCCTAACCTACGGCCAAGAAGTTTTAACGCCCGATAAATCAAATCCAATCTTTATGAAATTCATTTTACGAATGGTTTATCATAATAAGGACTTTCAATATATCGCTGTGATTGAATTTCAAAACAAATCAAAAAGAGTTCATTATCATTTGCTCTGCAACTATCCTTTAGATAATTTTAAAAGCGAACACTATAAGAAAAAATTTGAACGTTGGTTTGCAAATTATTATTGGAAAAATGGATTTATAAAATTCAAACCAATTTATAATATAGAAAATCTTGGTAGCTACATGTGTAAATATCTATCTAAAGACATGACCGATGCTCGCCTGTTCGGTAAAAAGAAATATTTCAATTCCAAAAAATTAAACCAACCGCAAGAGCTAATTAGTTATCGCGCGTATAAATTTATTCAGGAACATGACATAGATCAGATGGAGCCAAAATTTAAAATGCAATTCCATCATGAATATATAGGTCGGGTTAATTACTCCACTTACAAGTTGAATCAACTCCCTTTTATTAATCCGTTCTTGATAAAAAGTAAAAATCGGGTAAAATGGTAATAATTAATTATTGATAAGTTCCCTTATGGCAAAATATATAATCTACAGCCGAAAATCTTCCGAAGCTGAGGATCGGCAGGTTCTCTCGATTGAATCCCAAATAAATGAATTAACGCATCTCGCGGAGCGAGATGAAATTAAGCTTGATAAAATTTTCCAAGAAAGCAAAACTGCTAAGGCACCGGGCAGGCCAGTCTTTGATGCTATGATGCGCTACATTGAAAAAAATGGGAACTGCACCTTAGTGGTCTGGAAGCTAGACCGTTTGGCACGGAACGCTTTTGACGGCGGCAAAATTTCTTGGTTTATGGATCGTGGTCTTATTACCGAAATTCGCACGCCCGAAAAATCGTTCAAAAATAATTCCGATGATAAGTTCATGATGAGTCTTGATTTTGGCATCGCCAAAAAATATGTTGATGATTTGAGTGTTAATGTTAAGCGAGGCAATCGGGCTAAATTAGAAAAAGGCGGTTGGCCTGGTCATGCGCCTCTTGGCTATCTCAATAACAAATTGGATAAATCAATTATAGTTGACCAAGAACGCGCGCCTTTTGTAGCGCGTCTATTTCAGCTTTATGCTACTGGTGGTTATAGCGTGAAAGAGGTAACAAATATTTTATTCTCCGAGGGCTTGCGAACATTTACCGGGCGGAAAGTAAGCAAAAGCATAATTCATTTTGTTATCTCAAATCCTTTCTATTACGGCGTAATGATTAGTCATGATAAATACTATCAAGGCAACCATCAGCCGATAATCAATAAAGAGCTGTTTGATCGAGCCAATGATGTGCTATTTGGCCGTCAGCACAGCAAAAAGCAAAAACATTTATTCCCTTTGCGTGGCTTTATGGTTTGTGATCAATGCGGTTGCGCTTTAACCGCTACAAAAAAGAAAGGCCATAATTATTACTACTGCACCAACGGCAAGGGGAGTTGCGAACAGCATAAAACATATTTACGCCAAGAAAAAATTGAGGAGTTGATGAGCGATATCTTTTTCAAACTGCAATTTGATCAGGAGTTAGTTGAGATTGCCTACTTGGCCGCTAAAGAAAAACTCAAACAACAAGACACTTTTTTAGACGCTTCAATTCAGAACCTTTTAAATCAAGCCAATTTGATTAAACAGCGGCAGGACAAGCTTTTAGACAGCTACTTGTCTGAATTGATTCCTAAGGCCGTCTATGAGGAAAAAATGGCGCAATTAAACAACGATCGTGTCTCACTTGAAACTCAATTAAAAAATCTGCAGCAGAAAGAAAAGGAGGGGCAATCTACTTTGGAACGCGCAAAAAATATATTTTTGAAGGCAAGCTTAGCTAAAAAAGAGTTCCTGAATTCTGATGATTTGAAAAAAAGAAAAATTATAGAAACTCTACTTTGGAACCTTTCAATCAAGAACCAAGAAATCTCTAGCTTTAAACTAAAAATGCCCTACCAATTACTGGTAGAGGCACCCTTAGAACGCGATTTTTCGATGATGCTCCCGGGGCCGGATTCGAACCGGCGACCAATTGATTAACAGTCAACTGCGCTACCGCTGCGCTACCCGGGAATATATTTAATTTATATTAAACTTTTTAAGAAACCTTCTTCCAGCACCAGTTTTAAAATATTTTTCTCTCTTGCGAGCAAGCTCTCTATTTTCTGCTTCTTCTTTATATAGTAATACAAACGGTCCCCTATTAATTGTTGATGGAGTAGCCTTACTCCCGCGATTGTGTTGTGCTAGGCGTCTCTCAAAATTATTAGTAAAACCGATATATAGCTTATGGTCTTTTAGGCTTTTTATTATATAAACGAAGTACATACTGCGCTACCGCTGCCCTGCCCGACTGTCGTCAGGCAGGCGGGGCTACCCGGGAAGGTAGTATCTGAAATAAACTAAAAGCTGCTCGGTAGGAGCAAGCTTTATACTATATTAGGAAAAAAGACTGATTCCGTCAACCCTAACCCTGATAATCCCTAAGCTTAGAAATATTCTCGTGCTTCTGGATCCGCTCCAGCGCTTTAGCTTCGATCTGTCTGATACGCTCGCGGGTAACATCGAACTCGCGGCCGACCTCTTCCAGGGTATGGGCGACGCCATCAAGCAGGCCGAAGCGCATTTCCAGGATCTTCTGCTCGCGCGGACTCAGAGCGGAAATTATCTGCTTGACATAATCCTTCAACAGCTGCAGGGCGGCCACGCGGTCGGGGGTTACATTCTTTACGTCTTCGATAAAATCTTCCAAAGTGGAATCTTCTTCATCTTCTCCGATAGAGGTTTCCAAAGAAATCGTATCCTGTGAAATCTTGATGATGTGCCGCACCTTGTCGATGTCTTCGCTCATCTCGGCGGCAATCTCTTCCGGCAGCGGTTCGCGCCCAAGATCCTGGATCAGCTGGCGCTGCACCTGCTGGAAGCGATTAATGGTCTCGACCATATGAACCGGAATGCGGATAGTGCGCGACTGGTCAGCGAGCGCTCGGGTAATCGCCTGGCGGATCCACCAGGTGGCATAGGTCGAAAACTTGTAGCCTTTACGGTATTCGAATTTCTCCACCGCGCGGAACAGGCCGATATTGCCTTCCTGGATCAGATCGAGGAGCGACAGGCCTTTGGCGCCGGTGAACTTCTTGGCGATGGAAACGACCAGCCTGAGGTTTGCTTCGATCAGACGGCGCTCGGCTTCCTTGTCGCCTTTCTCTTTCCTTTTGGCCAGCTCGATCTCTTCCTCGCTTTTCAACAGCGGTACCTTGCCGATCTCTCTTAAGTACATCTGGATTGAATCGGCTGAAAGTTCGGAAATGTCGAATTTCTTTTTTTCTTTACCGGTCCCGAGCATATCGTCAGCCCGCTGTTTCTTCTTTTCATCCAGCTCAAAATCCAGAAGCGAACCGCTATCCTCCATGATCTGCACTCCCTTTTTCTGCAGTTCTTCCAGAAAAAGTTCATACTCATATACATAATCCTCGACCGACGGGAAAACATAAAGTATCTCGGTCTCGGTCACGAAACCGCGTGATCGCCCCTTGGCGATCAATTTAGCCACCTGTTCATCGTTCGGTAATGAAGGCTCGCGGGCGACAATCGGTTTCTTTATCTGCACCGGTTTTTTTACTTTTCCTTCGTATTTTCCGGCACGATGGATTTCGCGTCTGAATTCTTTCCTCTTCTGCTTATTCTGCGGCTTCTTGGCGACCGGATGGATCTTTTTCGCTTCCTTTTTTTTCGGTTTGACGGCTGATTTCTTCGACCCGCGCGAAACGAAGCGGTTCTTTGCCATTTTTTTCTTAGCCATTATAATTAGATAAAAGACCTGCTACTTAATAATTTGTCTACTGCAATTTGAAATTTTGGCTGCAAAATTATAAAAGCTTCTCCGCTTATACTCTGTATAAACATCGTCGCTTTTCTAATTTTTCGCTCAAAATTTCTTCATTTCGTTACGAAAAATTATTAAGCAGCAGGTCTTGATAATTAAAGCGTACCGAGCTCTTTTTTCTCCTCGGTCATGAGTTTGAATTCTTCCAGCAGGATCTGCGCCTGCTCCGTTTCACCCGTTTTTTCCGCCTCGCTGATCTGCTTTTCAATCTGTCTCAGCCGTTCATCCAGATAATAATTTTTCAGAGCCGCGACCGCTTTGATGATTTCCGCTTTGGCGGCGGCGCTGTCCTGGTCGAAAAAATCTTTCTCGGCCAACAGCGCCAATTCATCTAAAAGTACGGTTTGGCTGTTTGTCGTTTCTTCTGTGCCGACGTCGTTTTCCCCGTCAGCAAAACTCAAAGTTGGCTCGCTTTTTGCTTCGCTAAGCCACTTTTTAAACTCCTTGTAATCGATTTGGTTAGTTACTGAATTCGACTGGGGAATATCTTCCCCAAAAGTTTCGCCGGAATCGGCGCTATTAGTCCAATTATCAGTAGCTCTATTATAAAAGACTACCAAGTTTTTGTAAAGAGCCCGATTCTCCTCGCCGGCAAGCTGTTCGGGCAGAAAATTATTCAGGATATAAAGCAGGTGCTCCGGATATTTTATAGCCAGAGCCAACAAGAGCTGCGACAACAATTCTTCGCGCGTCCGTGTTCGCGGCGATGCTGCCGCTTGGCCGGCCGCGGGCGAAAAATTTTTACTTGTGTTCGTTTTCAATTTCTTGGCCAACTGTTCGCTCAGTTGATTTTCCGGCGTGCCGGTCTCATGACTCAAGGTTTTCAACCAATAGCTCTGCTCGGTCTTGTTCGCCACTTGCGCAATCAGTGTCAGAAATTTTTCTTCCATCTTCCGTTTATCCTCGACTTTTTTCAGATCCAGCTTGCCGGAAATCTTATCGAAATGATACTGCATCACCGGTTTGGCTGCCGCCACGGCCGCACGCCATTCGTCCGGATTGTTTCTGATGCACTCGTCCGGATCCTTGCCGCTCGAGAGCTCGATCGCTCGCACGTTCATCTCGGCCGAAAGTGCTTCGCGCGTCCCCCGCTCCACCGCGGACTCGCCGGCCGCGTCCATATCGAAAGACAAGGCCAGGTTGTTAGAAAACCGTTTCAGCAATTTCACCTGTTCGGTAGTGAGCGCGGTGCCGGAGGCGCCGACCACGTTGGTAAAACCGGCCTGATGCGCGGTGATGACGTCGGCCTGGCCCTCCACGATTATGGTCTGGTCAAGATTCTTTATCTCAGGCTTAGCCTTGTCCAGACCGAACAGGATCTTGCTCTTATCGTAAATCATGGTCTGGGGACTGTTGATGTATTTGCCCATCACTTCGGTGGCCTCTTTTTCCGGGCTGACGCGGGCGGAAAAGGCCACGGCGTTGCCGGAAGCATCACAGATCGGAAACATGATCCGGCCGCGGAAGCGGTCATAGAAACCGTCGCCGCTCTCGCGCTTGACGCTCATGCCGGCTAAGAGGATCTCTTCATCCGTATAGCCGCGGCTCTTCAGAAAATTCAACAAGGTGTCCCAACTGTCGGAGCTGTAGCCGATCTGCCAGCGCTTGATCGTTTCCTCGGAAAAACCGCGGCGAGCCAGATATTCCAGTGCCGGCTTGCCAGCTGGCGATTCCAACAGAATCTTATGGTAAAACAGCGCGGAGAGTTTGACGATGTCGAGCAACCGGTTGCGCTTGCTCGCGAGCTGGCTATCGACTTTTACCCGTCCCAATTCCACGCCCGCCTTCGGGGCGAGCAGCCGCAAGGTTTCCACGAAATTCAAGCCTTCCATTTCCATGACGAAACCGAGCACATCACCGCCCTTGCCGCAACCGAAACAGTGCCAGATCTGTTTTTCCGCGCTGACGATGAAAGAAGGCGTCTTTTCACGATGGAACGGACAGTTAGCGCGAAAATTGACGCCGGCCGGACGCAGGTTGACGTATTCTCTGATGACATCAACGATATCCAGGCGCGACTTTATTTCCTCGGAAGGCATGTTTGGCATGATGGTGCTTTTAGTTCTGATGTTTATTGACTATGGAGCAGATTGAGAATAACCTGTTTTATACGATTGATCTCTTCCGCTACGACCGACCCGTCATAATCGGCATTATGCTTATGCGAACCCTCGTAGCTTGCCTTCTTCTGATCCAGGTGCAGATTGAAAACCAGGTGCCCGCGTTCTTCTGAAAGATAAAGATGGAAACGCGGATAAAATTCGCCCTGGATGCGGCGCACGAAACTTTCTTCTCCGCTTTTCGGATCGCGAAAAAAAGCATAACTGGCCCGGCGCATGATATCGAAACCGGACATATTTAACTGTTTTTTGTCAATAGCAAAATTCATGATAAAGAAGTTGAGTCTTTAGTGATACCATTATAATCGATAAAACCGGCTAGGTCAAAAGTTGATTTTTTGCTATAATTAAGGTAAATATAATAATATCAAATAATCTAACTAACCATGGCCTACGTATTTACGCTAATCAGCGTTTTAATTGTTTCGCTGCTTTCGTTTATCGGTTTCGCTTTATTGCTGCTTAAACGCGAGAGTCTGCAGAAATTGCTGATGTTTTTAGTCAGCCTCTCTGCCGGCGCGATGCTTGGCGATGCGGCCATTCATTTGTTACCGGAAGCGGTAGAAAAAAACAATGACGGCTTGACGATCTGGCTTTGGTTTTTGGGCGGTATTTTGGTTTTTTTTATTTTGGAAAAAATAATCCATTGGCACCATTGCCATAATCCGGAGGAATGTGATCATGAAAAAACGCTTGGTGTGATGAACCTGGTCGGCGACGGCTTGCATAACTTCATCGATGGTGTCGTCATCGCCGGTTCTTTTTTGATCAGCCTGCCGCTAGGTCTGGCAACAACTATCGCGGTAATCGCACACGAAATCCCGCAAGAAATCGGAGATCTTGGCGTTTTACTCCATGCGGGGTTTTCGCGCGCAAAAGCTTTAATGTTTAATTTTCTTTCCGCCCTGATCGCTTTTTTAGGCGCCGGCCTGACTTTGGTTATCGGCACCCGGTTAGAAAATTTCAGTAATTATATTTTACCTTTCACCGCCGGCAGTTTCATCTACATCGCCACCGCCGATCTGATCCCGGAACTGAAAAAACATCCGGCACCCCTCAAAACGCTTGAACAACTTCTCGGTATATTAATCGGTATCGGCCTGATGGTTCTGCTTAAAAAATGGAGTTGATTGTTATAAGCTGAAACGCAAGAAGCCCCGCGGAATATCCACGGGGCTTCTTTTTATGGTTCTGGATAAAATTATTTTCCCTGCGCTTCCTTGATCTTCTTCTTCAATTCCATCATCTTCAATTCGCGGTCAATCATGATGTTGTTCAATTTTTTCAGTTCAAGGAGCCTGCTTTCCAGCTCGGCGGTGCGCTCCGCCACGGTTTTTTCGAGACCTACTTTGGCTTTTTGCAGCTCCAGGGTGCGCTCCGCCACGGTTTTTTCGAGACCTACTTTGGCTTTTTGCAGCTCCAGGGTGCGCTCCGATACCGATTTTTCCAGGCCCGCCTTGATCTTTTCCAACTCCAGCGTACGCTCCCGCACTTTTTGTTCCAGACTGCCCCTTTCTTTTTCCAACTCCAGCGTACGCTCCCGCACTTTTTTCTCCAATATGGAATATGAGTCTTTCAGCTTAGTTGCCATTTCATTGAAGGCTTCGGACAGCTGGCCTATTTCATTTCTTGATCCTGTATCTATTTTCGTATCAAGATTACCCTGGCTGATCTTAGCCGCGGCATCTCTCAAGACGATGATCGGCCTGGCGATCTTATTTGATAGATAGCTTCCGCCGAACCAGATAATGATCAATCCCAAAAAGACCAATAGCAGGTCGAATTCCAGCAGACGAATCATAGAAGCATATGATTCTATAAATGACGTTTCTACCACGACCGCCCAGTCGGGCTGTTGGAGCGGCACGTGGGTGGCAGTGACGTACGTTCCATAAATACCCCTGGAAAATTTGGCGCTGCTTTCATCGAATGAATTTTCATTCGCGATGAACTCTTTAACTTCGTCAAGATTCGACAAGTTTTCATTTTTTAACACCCGGCCAGTATCTTTAAAGGCGATCAATTTCCCCTGCCGGTCAACTACGTATGCCGCGCCGCCATTGCCCACTTCGAGCTGGTCGATGATGTCCCAGGTGAATTTCAGATTCACTTCCGCCAGCAATACCCCGGAAAAATCCTTAAAGACGTCGCGCAGCGGGACGGCGATGATCATCATCGGTTCACTGGTAGTTTCATAGACATATACCGGACTGAAGTATTCCTTCGCCTGATCTTTGGTTTTGGTCAAAATCTCCGCTATTTCAAGGTGCTCGTTTATTTTTTTGGAGGCGATGTCCGAGGTGCGGGAAACCCGGGTCATCTCCTGGCCGGTTGTGTCAAGCAGGATCATCTGGTGGAAAGACGGATCGGCGCTGAGCGCTTTTGTCAGTACCAAATTCCTGTTTTCCGCCGGCGTCGACAACAGATTGCCTAAAGAAGCGGTCAGCTTCAATAAATCTATTTTTTTCTGGATAAAATTCTGCACGATATGCGCGGAGTCTTTGGCGATGAGGTTTTGCTGGTTGATGATCAATTCTTTCTCGACCGTAAAATTGAAATACGCGCCAAAACCGATGGCGGTGAGCAAAATCGCAAAATTGAACAGCAGAAAAGCGATGGACAGTGTCACCCTTAAGCTGCGGAAAGCTTGCGGCTGTTTTACTTTCATGCCGGGCATGGTTTATCGTATTATGTTATCGGCTTGATTAAGGAGAACCTCGGGAATAGTCAAACCGAGCTCTTGCGCGCGCTTATAATTCAGCCATAGATTCTGCTCCGGCGTGACTATGGGAATGGTGCCTGCCGGTATTCCCTGAAAAATTTTATCAGCCAGGGGGGCGGCCAGAGAGCCCACCTGCAGACTGTCATTAGCGTTGCCGAAGATCGCGCCACCTTCGACCGTCGGGGGGAAGCTGCCGCCGAGCGGCAAGTTGAATTTTGACGTAAATTTGAAGATTGCGGCCATGCCGTCAGGCGAATGATTAAGGATATCCGGCATCAGGATCATAGCATCCGCTCCGGCGTCCGCCGCCTGGGTACGCTTTTCAAGTTCGGCGATAAATTCAGCCAAGGTAGTGACCGGTACCTCGACCAGCTCTAGACCGAAATCGCCGGCCAGCGGGCGTAAAGTCGCGAGCGCCGGTCCGGTGTTGGGGTAATTCTTGTCGTAGATTATGAAAATCCGTCCAGCTTTCGAGGCAATTTCGTGGATCAGTTCAAGCCGCTTGCCCATCTGCTCGGGGCCGGGAAAACGAACGCCGGTCAGATTGTTACCTGGCGCGTTTACGCTTTTTACCAGCGGGAAACCTTCTACGCCGGCATAAGCGAATACGATCGGAATGTTCGTGCCCTGTACTGCCGCTTTGGCCGACACTGTCGGTTCGGTCGGAAAAGTGAAAATCAGGTCGACCTTATCTTTGATGAATTTTTTTGCCGCCGCAGTTTCCCCGGCCGGATCGGCGTTCGTCCTGGCTATTTCATACGTGATATTCTTTCCTTCGACATAGCCCAATTCGGCCATCTTTGATTTGAAGCCGTCTGCCATGGGAAGAAAAGCATCCGTCCCGGAAAGGATTCCGACCCGGTAAACTTTCTGAACTTTAGTGGGGCTTTTGAGGGTAAAATAAGCGATCGGGATGACCGCCGCCAGAACAACGACGACAATCAGACCGATTAAAATTTTTTTGTTCATAGATTAATCATTATTTGATCGACTTAGTTAAGAGATTAGTCTCATAAACTCCATAAAGAAGATATATCTGTTTATTATTATAACACATTTTTCCGGTTAATAACAAAATAACTCCGCCTCAACGGAGTTATTTTTAACAGATACAGATAAGGATGCCTGGCCGGACTTAACCGATCGTTTCGGCTTTTTGCATATACGCCAACCAATAATTTCTCTTGTAATTCTGGCCCTCAAATCTTGTATAGCCCGATCTTTTTGCCAATTTTTTGATCTTAAAATATCTGCCGTAAATTTTGCGGAAATCAGCCTCGGAAAAAACCCGTTCGGCCAGATCCAGTTCTTTGATCAAATACGTATCGGTTTCTTTGCCCGGACTGATTTTCAACAGATTTTTGGCGTTCTTGTCGCCGTCCTTGCATAAAGCTCTCACAAAAAAATATCCGCTGGATTTAAGGGTGCGCCAAACTTCGCTAAGGTATATTTCCCGTTCCGCTTCGTTCAAAGAATTCGAGGATATGATATCCAGGGCTAGATCGAATGCTTGATCCTCGAACGGATATTTTGAACCGATGCTTTGCTTCAGGTATCTGACGTTTTCCTTGATATTCAGATCTTCGGCGCGCCGTTTCGCAATATCCAGGGCCGTGTCTGAAATTTCCAGGCCGACAACAGAATTGCCAAGTCCGGCCAGATAATTCGAGTTCCTGCCGGCGCCGGAGCCAAGATCCAAAATTTTTAAATTTTTCAATCCTATCTTTTCTTCCTTTTGCAGATACTTGAAAAACCGCAAAGTATCGTTTTGCGGTTCAGCTTTCTTGGTCACCAATTTTGGGTCCCGGTATTCGTTTTCCCAGGCGGTAAATTGAGCGATATGATTATTTATTTATTTTTAATATTAATCTGATAGTGTTGCCATATCTGCTTTGTTCATAATATTCCGGCAGAATTTTATAATCATCATTCAGCTCTATGGTGTGGTCGATTTCAAAATATATCACTCTGATCCTTGGTAAAATATTCCTATCTATGGCATTTATTATACCCAATTCATTTCCTTCAGTATCTATTTTCAATATATCGATATTTTTTTCTTTACCTAATATTTCGGCCAAGACATCGTTGACGTTCACACATTTAACATTTATATAACTCCCCGTTTCCCTCGACAGGCCGCCGCATCTGCCGAATTCTTCCGTGCCGAACTTTTTTATTCCGCCTTCATCGCTTACTGCTGCCTCGTTCAAAACGTATCGATCGGCATAATTTTTCAAGTTATCATTCAATTTTTTTATATTTTCCGGTACCGGTTCGAATAGATAACATCGGCAATAAATATTTCTGGTCAAGAAATATAGGGCGGAAATGCCGATGTTTGAGCCAAAATCTACTACCACTGACGCTTTTTCATCGGAGCCATAATCTCGCCGGCAAAAAATTTCATTCACAGTCAGCATGTCATAGTAAGAAAAAATAACCGGCGAAATAATGCCTAGAGGTGTTTTTAATCTTATGGCGCATGGATATTTTCCGCGCCCCGATAAATACCTAAAAAGAGCATTAAAAAATTCAGGATAAACCCTGAACATATTCAATAAAGCTACGTAGTGCTGTTTTCCAAAAATTGCTTTCAGCGTTTGCCTAAGATTTCTTTTGCCGATTTTCATATTTGCGGAAGGAGAGGGATTCGAACGGGGCGGAAGCCCCACCCTCTCAATATTTCACTGTTAGTTATATTTCAACCTTAGCATCATAACAATGTTCTTACAAGAAAAACCTTGCTCAGACGAGGGTTCATCTCCCCTCCTTCCCATCTACAAACAAAAACAACCCAAACTTCTTTGGGTTGTTTTTGTTTGCGGAAGGAGAGGGATTCGAACCCTCGATACCTTTCGGTATACGCGCTTTCCAAGCGCGCGCCATCGACCACTAGGCGACCCTTCCAAAATTATTGTTGTCATCCTGAGGGCGCAACGGCGACCGAAGGATCTATGATACATTCAATTTCTCTTCAAATTTATCTCTTTAACCATACCTTTTATCTCATCATCATTAATACCGCAATCTGAAAATATCCGTTTACCTAAATCAATAAATTCACGATTCATTGTTCTGATTAAATCCAATTTTTTCTGTCTTGTCCAGCCTTTTATTTCTTTTTCCCTATTTATCGCCTCGTATGAATATTTATACTCTTCATAATACACCAAATCGTTCAATTTATATTTTTTTGTAAAAACTGAACCAAATCCATTTTTGTGTTCAATTAATCGTCTTATTAAACTATTAGTAATTCCTGTATAGTAAACTGTTCTATTGTGATTACTTAAAATATAAACATAAAATTTATACTCTTTTTTCATGATTACATGATATCAAAATATTATAGATCCTTCGCTGGCGCTCAGGATGACAAAGTGGGGGGGCGCCCAGAAAGCAAAAAACAAAATTTTATTTATTCAACTGTTTTTCAATGATACTGCGTAATCCTTCCGTCTTGATGCCGTCCGGTCCGGTAAAATCATCCAGCGGATAAGCGCCGACTGTGATTTCTCCGTTGATAAAAGTAGTCGGCGTACCATTTACATTAAACGAGCGCGCCTCCAGCATCTGCGCCTCCACTTTGTCCTTATATTTTCCCTGAAACAAACATTGGTCGAATTTAGCTTCATCGAGTCCTATGCTCCTGGCGTCTTCCTTGAATTGCAGTTCGCTCAAAGTCCCGGTCTTGTTGTTCTCGAATAATTTATGGTACATCTCCCAAAACTTTCCCTGCTCGGACGCGCACTCGCTGGCTTCCGCCGCTTTCATGGAATACACATGAATATTGACGAGTGGAAAATGACGGAAGGCGATGACCAGCTTATCGCCGAATTCTTTTTTCGCCTGCTCTAGGGTGTCGTAATAGTTCGCGCAGAACGGACACTCAAAATCATCATAGATGATCATCTTGACCGGCGCAGACAAATCCCCCCAGACATGATCGTCCGCGCTGATTTCGCGTACCGGCTTGAATTCTGCCGGTCCATCTTGATTCAATTCGACATTTTCCTTAGCCTGGTCCGCCCCTGCTGTTTGTTCCTTATTCGTCGTTTCCTGGCTACTGTTGGGCGTTTGCTTGCCAAAAAGAAAATATCCGGCTGCCGCGAGCAGAATCAAGAGGCCGATGATAAAAAATAGATGCTTATTGAACTTGTGCAATAACGGGCTGTCTTTCATAAAATTACTTAATTATAATTTAGGGTGGGATAAATGATGGTCTGTCGCCTGCTGATACTGATGACCGACTCGGAACAAGACGCTCTCCCCAAAACGCGGACCGATGAGCTGCAGCCCTACCGGCAGGCCGCTTACGAATCCGGCCGGTATGGAAAGCGCCGGCAGGCCGGCAAGGGACGGCGGAGTGACGAAAATGTCTTCCAGATACATCTGCAGGGGGTCAGCTGCTTTTTCGCCGATCTTGAACGCCGGATGCGGCGAGGTCGGCGTCAGCAGGCAGTCGACTTTTTTCAAAACTTCATCCAATTCATTCTTTATCTTGGTGCGTACCTTCTGCGCCCTGAGATAGTAAGCATCAAAATAGCCGGCGGAAAGCGCGTAGGTGCCGAGCATGATGCGCCGCTTGGCCTCGGGACCGAAGCCCTGGCCGCGGCTCTTTTCGTAAACATTCCTGATGTCATGATTGCCGCCATTCGCTGAGTAGCCGAAGCGGATGCCGTCGTGTCTAGCCAGGTTAGAGCTGACTTCAGACGGGGTGATAATATAATAAACCGGCACTCCGTATTTGGTGTGCGGCAGACTGACCTTGATGATTTCGGCGCCGAGCTCCTTAAATTTGGCAATCGCTTTATCCATCAGTTCGCTCACCGCCCGGTCGGTTCCTTCGGTAAAAAATTCTTCGGGCAGACCGATCTTCAGGCCGAACAAATTTTCTTTCATTTCACCCGCATAATCATCGATTTCCCGATCCACTGCCGTGGAATCGAAACCATCCGGGCCGGAAATCGCCGCCTGTACCAGACCGGCATCTTCCACGGTTTTAGTGAGGGGACCGGGCACGTCAGTTGAACTGGTCATCGCAATCAGGCCGTAACGGGAAGCGCGGCCATAGGTCGGTTTGAGGCCTACGATGCCGCAAAAACTCGCCGGTCCGCGGATCGAGCCGCCGGTATCGGTACCGAGCGCGAACAGACACATATCGGCCGCGACCGCCGCGGCTGAACCGCCGGAAGAACCGCCCGGTACCCGCGTCAGGTCCCAGGGGTTTTTGGTCGGGCCGAAAGCGCTGTTTTCAGTCGACGCGCCGTGAGCGAATTCATCCAGATTGGTCTTGCCCAAAAGCACCGCGCCGGCCGCGCGCAATTTTGTGATTACGGTCGCGTCATAGGGCGCGATATAATGTTCCAGAATTTTTGAAGAGGCGGTGGTGCGGACACCTTTGGTCAGAATAAGATCTTTCGCCAGATAGGGGATGCCTAAAAGCTCACCGGTTTCTCCGGCCGCGCGCCGCTCGTCAGCCCGCTTAGCCTCTACCAAGGCTTCTTCTTCACAAACGGTCAAACAGGCATTAAGTTTATCATTCACTTCTTTGATACGCGCCAAACAAGCCATAGTCAAATCAACTGAAGTTATCTCTCCGGCTGCCAGTTTTTCTTGTGCCAATTTTATTGTAAGCTCATTTAATTTCATACCACTTTAAACTTTGTACTTTTAACTTTTAACTACTCTAGCACTCGTTTAACTTTTATCTGATGTTCTTCAAGCTCCGGCGCTTCATGTAGCGCGGCTTCACGTTCCGCTTCCGGACAATCGCGTATTTCGTCCTTGCGCCAGACGTTAGTCAGCCCCGTAACCTGGGCGGTCGGCTCCACGCCCTCCACATCGACCTCTTGCAACTGGTCGATATACGACAAAACCGCCGAGAGCTGTTCGCCGTATTTGGCGAGCTCTTCCTCGGTAAGTTCCAGCCGAGCCAGGTCGGCGATATGTTTTATTTCTTCTATGGTTAATTTCATGATTTTTACATATAAAAAAAGAAGCGTTTCATGCCTTCTTTATCATTAAGTTTACCGAAAACAGCCCCCTTATGTCAACATTGCCAGAAGCTCTTTTTCGGTAAGGATTTTCACCGCTAATTTTTTCGCTTTGGCCAATTTGCTGCCGGCGGCCTCGCCCGCCACCACATAGTCGGTGTTTTTGCTTACCGACTCAGAAATATCACCTCCGAGTGTCCGAATTTTTTGTTTAGCTTCGTCCCTGGTCATCTTTTCCAGGCTGCCGGTCAAAACGAAAGTTTTGTTTTGGAATTTTAGTCCCCCAACTGGCGGATTGGACAAGATTATTCTAACACCATTCATTTCCAATTTCTTAAGCAACGCTAAATTTTTTTCCGCATGAAACCAGCCATAAATACTTTTCGCTACGATCGGCCCCACATCCGGAAGTTTTTCTAAGTCTTCTAAAGATATTTTATTAAAATATTCCGCTAGTTGAGTTATTGTATTACTTTGAACTTTGAACTTTGAACTTTGAACTTGCCTTGCTAACAGCAAGGCCGTCTCCTCCCCGACATGATGAATCCCGAGGCCATAGATGAAGCGCGCCAGTTCCAGTTTTTTTCTCGATTCGATCGCTTTAATCAGGTTATCGACCGACTTTTCCGCAAAGCGTTCCAGGGGTAAAAGGTCGTCGATCGTCAGCCGGTAGATATCGGCGATATCACGCACCAGTCCGGCCTTCATCAGCTGCTCGATTATTTTCGGCCCGAGTCCCGGAATATCAGCGGCGGTGCGCGAAGTCCAGTGCGCCAGACCGCGGAAACTGACCGCGTAGCAATCCTTGTTAGAACAGCGAAGCGCCACCTCGCCGGAGGGACGGACAATCGGACTCGAGCAGATCGGACAAAGCTCTGGCGGACTGATTTTCTTCTCCTTGCCGCTGCGCAATTTTATCAGCACCGAAGTTACTTTCGGAATAACGTCGCCGGCCCGTTCCAGGATGATGGTGTCACCGACTTTCAATCCGAGGCGGTTTATCTCGTCCAGATTGTGCAGAGTAGCGTGCGTCACCGTAACTCCGCCCACCCGCACCGGCTCCATCACCGCGATCGGCGTCAGCACGCCGGTGCGTCCGACCTGCCAGATCACCTCAAGGACTTTAGTGGTTGCCTGTTCGGCAGCGAATTTATAGGCCATCATATAGCGCGGTCCTTTGCCGACATGGCCTAGCCGCGGCCAGAGCGAAAGGTCGTTGACTGCCACCACCACTCCGTCAAATTCAAACGGCTGTTTGTCCCGGTTTTGTTCCTGTGCTTGATGAAAGTGGAAAACCGCTTCCAGGTCTTTGCAGTAACGATTTTCCGCGATGACTTTGAAGCCGATCAATTTCGCCAGCTCATGCTCCTGCTCGTGCCTGGCCAGGCCGAAATCCGTGCCAAGCGCGTAGGCGTAAAAATCCAGCTTCCGTTCGGCGGTGATCTTCGGATCGAGCTGGCGGATCGAGCCTGCCGCGCCGTTACGCGGATTCTGCATCAGCGGCTTGCCGGCTTTCTGGTATTGTTTGTTGAGTTCCGTAAAGACCCCGAGCGGCATGATCGCTTCCCCGCGCACCTCCAATTCGCCCGCCTTGATCGCCTTGATCACCCGCCCGGCCTGTCTTTCGTCCAGGCCGATATTTTTCAATTCGGCCGTCGTAGGCTGGCGCAAGGCTAACGGGATCGCCTCGATAGTCTTCAGGTTGTCTGTAACCAGTTCGCCGGTCTGTCCGTCACCACGGGTCGCGCCTTCCGCCAGACGGCCGTTCCGATAACGAAGGGCCATGGCCAGGCCGTCCAGTTTAAGTTCGCAATAATAACCTCCCCCTGCCCCCTCCTTATCAAGGAGGGGATGAAGGGGTGGTGTTCCCCTCCTTGATAAGGAGGGGGTGGGGGGTGGTAGGGGCACGATCTTGGCGATCCGCTCCTGCCAGTCGATCATATCTTGTCTGGAGAACGCGTCATAGAGAGAGGTCATCGGCGCGCTATGTTTGACTTTTCTGAAGCCGGCGAGCGCCTTGCCGCCGACCCGCTGAGTCGGTGAATCCGGGGTGATCAGGTCAGGATAATCTTGCTCTAATTTATAAAGTTCATTTTTAAGCGAATCGAGCGCCCCCTCTGAAATTTCCTGTTTGTCCAGCACATGATAAAGGTAGCGATGATGATTTATCTCTTTTTTCAATTTTTCTATTCTTTTTTTCGCTTCAGTCTTGTTCATTTTGATTCTTAACACGTTAGAAGGACAACCCAATAATGCGCTTGGTTTCCATAAAAATGCCGGTAGAGGTGGCATAGATGTTCGGCGTGCTGGTGCCGTAATCAACTACATAAACGGCGTTATTGCTCAAAGTCGTGGTGCCATAAAGGTTATCAATATTAATATCCGGCAAATTACTATTAACTCGCGCATCATATAAAAATTGCTCAGCACCCGACTCGGCGGCGTAAAAAGCGAGGGTGGAGCGTTCCTGCACGCCGGAAAGGATCGTTCCGGACATCACGACACTCGCGGCATTCAGAGCAACGGTAATGATGCCCGCCAATATCAAAACTGTCATCAAAAGCGCGGAGCCTCGTTGTTCAATAAGAAATTTTTTAGTCATAATAACGCGATGAAACGGTGGTCTGTATCTTAAGACGTTGTTTATTGCTGGTGCGGTTAAGCGCTTCAACATCAGCCTTGATCGTGACCCGCGCCTGTTCGGCTGCGTTCCGAACCTCGAACTGCAGATTGCTTACCCTGATTTCGTTCGGTGTGGCGGTCGCGGTCACCGAGCCGCGGTCAACCATGAGGCTATCACCGGTAATATAGTATTTTACGCATTGGTCTCTATAATTTCTGAAATTTAGCTCAGTGCCGGTCGTATCATAAATTTGACCATTAGTAACGTTGGCACAAACGCCGGGTGTGATGGCATCGCCGTCTCTTTGGGCCGAGCGCAACTCTTTGGAAAAGACCTCCATCACATAACGCATACTCTCCTGAGTGTTGCGGGCATCGATCGCGTTCCGTTGCGACTGATAGACCAACTGATAGATGGAAGTAACGGCCAAGATTAATATGGTAAAAATAGCCATCGCCACCACTAATTCGAACAAGGTGGTACCGGATTGATCTTTGATTTTATTACTGGTTCCAGTCATAAAGCACTGTTTCGGCGATATAATTAAAATAATTATCGCCGCTGCGATAACGGACGCGTGAGGTGACGGTAGAAGAAGCCGCGGTGGTGTTGCTGATCGTTACCAGACGGCTAAAGGGTGATGGCACGCCGACGCCGTGTTCATAAAAACCGCCGGCGATATTCAAGACGGCGCCCGAATTATCGATGTCGCCGATACCGCCGGTAAAAGTGCCGTTATAATCGACAATATAATTATCGGCGGCCATTACCGTAGTCCAGCTATCGGTACGGGTTCTCCAGTTAGAATCGCGACGGTTGCGTACAATCTCAATCCCTTCCTGCGCCAGCATCGCGGCCGTCAGATTATACTTATTCAGACGCTGGACCTGGATGCTCTGCAACGCGAGCGACATCAGACCGACAATCGTCAGGCCGATGATCGCGATGACTGCGGTCATCTCCAAGATAGAAAATCCTGCTTGATTTATTTTATTATTGCGCATTTTCAACATCAATTAGACCGAAGGCATTAACAATAACTTTTTTCTTATTGCCGGTCCTGGTATCATTCAAAATGATTTCAGCGACTGCGCCGCTTACGCCGGCGTTTACTCCGTCAAAATAAACCGCCGGGTCGGGCGGCAAAAATACGATTGAATTGACATTGTTCGGATTAACCGTGAAGCCGCTCATTGACTCGACGACAACCGGTGCTTTCCCTAACCCGTTCACATCGCCGCCAGGCAAAAAATTTTTCCTGTATATACTATCGCTCCCATCATACATCTGCGGCTGATCGCTGCCGCCCGAGCTGTTGCTATCCGCAAAAATCTCATAAGAACTATTGTTTGGTGGCGTAATGCTCCTCAATCTGATACCCCACCCGCCAGCCGGTACGGTATTGTCGTTTTTTTCATTTTTCTTAGCGCCGAGAGCGTAGCTTTGCGCCAAGCGCAAATCGCCGGCCAGCTGGTCGGCGGCAGCGTTCAGTACCGCTTTCTGGTTGGATGATTTATAATCAGCCAAAAATAGACCGGTAATCATCGCAATGATTGAAATACTGATAATAAGCTCAATTAAAGTAAATCCTTGGCTATTTTTTACAATTTTCATGCTCATATTTTAACATTTTTTACCTAAAAAAAGAAGCTAAGAATAATATCTTAGCCTCTTTCTTATATTGTTTATTGGCTGTTGATTATTTTCACTGACTGCCCGCCTCAAGCAGCTTCTTCATCGCTTCTATATTATCATTACGCTCTTGCTGTAAGGTGGAGCTGGCGGCGATTTCTTTGGCAGTACTATTAAGTAGTTTTGACATTGCTTTCTTATTTACCTCCATCTGTTTTTGCAGGGTGGAGGAGGCGGCTATTTCCTTCGCGGTAGCATCAAGCAGAGCTTTCATCGCTTCAATGTTTCTTTGCCGTTCCGCTTCCAGTTGATTTTTTTGGAAATCGGCCGGCGTCATGGTTCTTTTCGGCCTATAACGATAAAAGGTGATAAAGGCCACCGCTAACGCCAATAAAATGAGTAAAATAATGGCAGCTGCCCTTTTCTTGTCCATATAAGTAGTTTAAAACATAAGTAAATTCACCAAAAAACCTTTTTGTCATTCCCGCGAAGGCGGGAATCTTATTTTTACTTACTGAATACTAGATTCCCGCCTTCGCGGGAATGACAAGCGGGGGAGTACCTTAGGAAAAAATATTAAGATACCAATGCAGTATCTCTTTGCCCCAAAATAAGGTAGCGATGGTTGCCGGCGCCAGAAATACCCCGAAAGGCAGACTGGAACCCCATTGCTTCTTGCCGGCGGCCATCAGCGCAAGGCCGACGATCGAGCCGGAAAAATAAGCAAGCATCAGGGCGATCAAAATCTGCGGCCAGCCGAGCGCCAAGCCCATCAAAAGGCCGAGCCGGATATCGCCGCCGCCGACCCAGCGGCCGCGGGACACCAAGAATTGGATCAAAAAGAAGCTACCTCCAATTATAGCAGAAATCAGGAGACCTGACCAAGACAAGGGGTTGCAGGACCAAAGGTTTTCAAGACGGCAAAGATTATATGTCGGGTCGCCGGCCAACAGATTCAAGACAAAGATTATCGCCGCGGCGGGCAGGCTGATGATGTCCAGAATCAGGTACCACCTGAGATCAATCACGAAAATCACCACCATCGCGGCAATCAGGAACCAATCACGAAGCAACGGCAAGATGTTTGCAATTGAAAATTGATAATTGATACTTGATTGAAAATTGATAATTGATAATTGAAAATTATGGTAAAAAGCAACCAAAAACAACAACGCGGTTACCAGCTCAATAAGCGGATATTGGATTGAAATCGTTTTCCGACAGTTCCTGCACCGCCCCCGAAGCAAGATAAAGCTCAACAAAGGAATGTTGTCGTACCAGACGATCTGTTTTTTACATCGAGGACAAAGCGACCGGCCAAGCAGGCTTTCGCCGTTTTTCGCCCGCCAGATCACCACGTTCAAAAAAGAGCCGATGGCCAGGCCGAAAAGAAAAACCAAGATGTAAAAAAAATACGGCATCAGTTAATTTTATAAACCAGCAGATTATCGATCAATTCCGGCTTCCGGTCATAAACCAAATTTAGATAATCGACAGAATTTCTCAAGGTCTGATGGTTATAATATTCCGGATGGATGATTATATAGCCGATATTCAGCTTGGCAAAATCGCTTCGGATGTTTTCTTTGACCGGCACTATCTCTTGCGCTTCCGGTTTTTTGAACGGATTGAGCAGACGATTCAGCCCGACCGATCCGTTATAAAAATTATAATAGCTGTCGGGTACCCTTGAAATCCAGCCGCCCAAGATTTTTTTGTGATGAATGGTTTGATAATACTCAAGCTTAGAAGAAGAGGTAACACCTCCGAGAGTATAAAAGCTGGTGCTCAGGGCGAATGGCAGCTCCAGCAGGGCATAATCGCCCTTATCACCGGCCAAGCGATGATAAAATTCCGGTACATCGGCAGAAGATACCGGAATCGGGATAGACAGATTTTCCAGGATAAAAACGCCCATGATTGCTGCGGCCAGACACGACTTGAGAATTTTTCTGTCTCCCAATTTAGAATAAACCGTTTCCAGAAAAAACCCTCCCAGTATTATCAGGCTGAAAATCAAAAAAATTATGAATCGCGCCGGCACCAAGATACCTTTGAAAAATGGCACGAAATATAGCGCTATATAAGGCAATGGAATCGTGAATATCTCGCCATCCAGCCTGAACATATAACCGTCCAGATATAGGAACGGGCCGAGGGTCAAGAACAAGAAAGAGATAGATGAAATAAGCCAAAATTTGCTATTGTTGGAGGACGGCTTCTCTTTGCCGTAAAAGTAACCGAACAGGGCTAGCAGGATTATGCAAAAGCTCAAATAAATTATACCGCCATGGAATCTCAGACTGTCATAATGATTCTGAAAAGAGGCTCCCCAAAATATATTCGAGGTTGAAGGGATGATCAGCGATCTGATATCCGGGGAATATAAATTTATCTGTTTCAAGTTGGGTTGCGGGAAGGCTCCGGATAACGAGGCTTTGACGGAAAGAAACAACAAGGGCGAACTCAGAAGGAGCCAAACGACAACGAACAATAATATTTTTTTATAAATCGCTCCGAAAATTATTTTATCTTTGGCCAGGCGCCAACAAGCATAGATCAGCGCGAAGATGAGCAGACCGATCGTATAATAAAAATCGTTATAAAACGAGGCCGATAACACGGCTGCCGCGAACAGACTGTTTTTCATCTCCCGCTCATTAAAAATTTTCAAATAGAATAAAACGAATAGCGGTATCAGGAATATCGTAGTGTAATTGAAGTGACCGGTCATTTCTCCGTAAATATAAGAATTGAATACGAACAACACCCCGCCGCTAAGCGCCAGATAAAAACTGTTAAAAAGATAACGCAACAAAGCATACATCGACAATGAAGCGAAAACCAAAGAAAAAATAAAATACGTATTGAACGCCGCGACCTGATTGAATATTACTGATAACGGCAGGGACACCAGGCTGTTGAAAAAAGTCAGCGAATGGAAAACCAGATTGACGCGGAAGGGATAAGCCAGATATTCGGTAAAATATGGATTCTGGCCCAGGTTGAAAAGAGAGTATTTGACCCACCAATTATTCCAGACAAAAACAAAAGAATCGCCGCCGTTTCCGGGCAGCGCTTTAAAAAAATTATTGATCAACGGATAGGTCAGCAACAGGGTCAAAAACAGATAGAAACAGAAAGCCAGTGAGCCGGCAAAATATTTTTTTTGTATGAGTCGTTCAAACATGTTTTAATTTTGGCAATTGATCTGCCCTGGCTTTCAAAGCCAGCAGGTTCCTGATGAATACGAGCGAGTCGGAAACCAGCCGTATCTTGCTTTTCCGTTGTTGATATTTATTTTCCGACCAGCTGATCGGTATTTCTTTCACCTTGTAACCGAGATAATAAGCGAAAAAAATCAATTCGGTATCGAAAAACCAATTATTATCTTTTATGAATGGCGCTATTTTTTTGAAGGCCTCCGTCCTGCAGGCCTTGAAACCGCATTGCAGATCGGTCAAATCATGTTTCAGAATCAGGCGGGAAAACCAATTATAGCTTTTTGAGCTTAGATTTCTGATGAACGAACGATCGGTTTTTGACCCGGGTAAAAGTCTTGAACCGATTGTCAGATCATAGCCATCATCAAGCGCTTTGATCAATGCGGGAAGGTCTTCAAGCGAGGCGGACAAATCAATGTCCATATACACGATAATCTCAGCCCGACTTTCCAGACAAGAATTTATGATCGCCGCTCCCTTGCCCGACGCAGCAAAATTTTTCACTTTTACCTCTTGCGGATATTTTTCCTGAAGTTCCCGGCAGATTTCCAACGATTTATCGCCGGAACCGTTGACGGCGATGGTAATCGACCAGGCAAAATCAAAACGGGCGGCTCTGCAATATTCCAGCAATAATAATATATTCTTTTTCAAGATGCTCTCCTCGTTATATACCGGCAGACAAAATTCGACTGTCATAGCTTATTTCTTCGCCCAACCATAGATACTCAGGCCGAAGGGCAGATATTTATTCCTGAATAAAAAATCGGTTTCCAGATTAAGTACGGAAAACAAAATACGGTTTATGGGGCCATAAAGCGTGCGGCTTTCGCTGACATGCTTGTCGGCTTTCAATAATCTTATAAAAATCAGGCTTTTGATGATCCTCAGGACCGCTATCGGCAAAAACAATATCGTATTCCAATAATATTGTTCTACGGAGCCGAACCCGCTATCCACTATTTTTCGTTTTAACTGAGCTTTGTTATAGCGGCGAAAATGCCCTAGCGCCAAATCGTGCGGGCTCAGCAGAAAACCGAACGACGGAATTGAAAAAAACAGGAAGCCGCCCTTTTTTACGGCTGAAAATATCATCCTAAGCGCACCTTCGTCGTCCTTGAGATGTTCCAACAGGTCAAAACAACAAATCGCCTCAAAACTGTCGGCTGGAAGAGTATCGCGGCCGAGATCTAATTTATGGATATTCCAGCCCGCTTGTCTTGCCACGGCGATGGCATTGTCGTCTGAATCAGCGCCCTCAACCGAACCGAACTTATTGATTATTGCCAGCGCGGATCCCGTACCGCAGCCGAGATCCAATATCCGCCTGTTCGCCGTCTTGTGCCGAAGATTGTGACTCAATATTTTTTCTATCAACAACAGCCTGGCTCTGTGCCAAAAATGCGCCGAATCATTATTTTTGAGAACTGAATAATCCCGATAATCCATGCGTTTTTGCCAATTGAACAATAATCCTATTCATAGGATGCCGTGGATTCGTATTTAAAAAATAAATCGAAAAAAATTATTTCACTAATACAATAATTTCCAAAACGGTAATTTCTATTCCATCGACCTCGGTCGTAATTTTTACCTTTTGCCCTGGCTTGAGCCCGGATATGTCAACCGCCTCTTTGATCTCCGGGCTCGGCGGTTCCAGGCCGATGATCGGTTTGCTCGCCTTGATCAGCTGGTTCAATTTATCATTGAATTCAAGCTGCTCCTTGAGATATTGTTCCTGCTTCTTTTGTTGAGAGGTGGATAGCTTGACGCTACCGTCAAGTACGAATTCACGGAGCGCTGGCTTGCTTGAGCTCGCGGTGAGCGGATCTGCCGGGTCGACTAAGATGCTCAGCTTATTGCCTGAAATAGCCTGAATGTTTCCCTCCAGATTTTCCTGGTAAGGCGGATTCTTGATTGATCCGGCTTTTGCGTCCTTCGCTTTATCGGCAACAACCTTAGTCAAAACCGCCCTTGGATCATTTGCATCATCTCTGTTGGTATATAAGCTCAGCTGTTCGCCGATCTGATAATCCTGGCTGCTGACTGCTTCCAGATTAAAAAAAGCCGGCGGCTCCAAACCGACAACATTTTTGCCTTCCGCGACCAGCTGTTTGATTTTTCTGCTGAATTCCGCGAATTCTTTATTATATTTATCGGTTGTTTTTGCCTGTTCGCCGTAACGATAAAATTTTGTCCGGCCATCTATTTGATAATTGACTTCTTTCTCAATGGTCGAGCTGGCCGCTTCCGTGTTGTCGTCAGACGGCATAATAATTTTAATTTTCAACTCCTTGCCTGTTGCTCCGAAAAAAGTGCCGTCGGTTATTTTAATCTCGACCGGTTGCGCAATTTTTACGGATTTTGCAGTGGTTTTGACATAATAAATTACTGCTGAAACAGCCATAAAAATCACTAAAATCAGCAGGCTTAAGTATGTTTTGTACCTTGTTGACATAAATGCTCCGGCAGCGATTAGTTACAGCACATCGCGCATTTTACATATGATTGCGGAGTGAAGAGGCCGACGTTGGTGGTGCTATAAATGCTTGTTCCGTACCATACCGCCTGATACGAGGTGCTGGGGATCGTGCCATCAAAATTTGAATCATCGACACAATGACGATTGATGTTCGTAGTCCGATTGGCAAAACCGCCAAGACCATAACCGGTGTAGATCACGTCATAGCCGGCAGCGCCGCCGCAACTCTGGCTGCCCCAATGCTCAAAACATGTTCCGCCATCCCGTTGGCAGACAGCGCATCTGACCATCCTTCTGGCAGGTATGGTCGACGGCAGCTGAATGCTGTCCGCGGTTGAAACGGGGCTCAGGGCATCGCTGGTCGGAGTCGTCGGCGCGCCCATAGTTGGCGTATCACCGACGACATATTCGATACAAGTCGGCTCGCCGCCGCCTGAATAATTCCATGACTGGTGAAAAGCATAACCGGAGTAAAGCGGGGTTGAACCGGAAGGGCATGTCGCCTGGCCCCAATTAGTGAACGTATCGCCTCCGCCGCCTGCTCCGGCCACCGCATTATCGACATATCCCTTATTAGCCGCATCATTAAGGCTGGTCCCCGGATCAGCAACGTTGGTTATTCGATGATTGCCCATATCCAGAATGTCCAGCATAGCACTCGCGACTCCGCCCGTTCTGGCGACAAATTCGGCCGGCAAGCTATTCCAACTGGAAATCAGGCCATTCCAATCAGTCAATCCAAGCTGGTTATTCGGCGGGATGGTGGATTTTAACGGCTTAGCATAATCACCGCTGAGCGCTTGGGCGATCCGTTTGAAAGTTAATCCTTGCAGGATAAAAAGGTTCGCTAAAATCAAGAAAAAAAGCAAGGAAAACAAAACGATAAAACGTTTTTTTGTTATTTTTTTCTCCTTTGAAAATTGAAATAACTTTTTCATATATTTATATTAAGATTATTTATACTATTATAACACAAATTAACCGACTTGACCAAAATAAATTAATTCATAGTAAATAATAAAAAGGGTGGTTAATCACTAAGCTGTTCATAAATCGCCTCCAGGCGCCTGCTTGCCATCACCCCGGTATTATTTTTTATAACTACCTCAAAGGCTTGATCGGCAAGATTTTTTCGTAAAAACTTGTCTTTCGACAACGATAAAATTGCCTGAGCCAATTCATCTGCCTGATCAGCTTCTACCAACAATCCGGTCTGTCGGTTTTTTACTATTTCCGGCGTACCCCCTATATCGGTACCGATTACCGGTACCTTGGCCATCATTGCCTCGATGACTACTGACGAAAACGGTTCCGGCTCGATCGAAGTCAGACAAAAAATATCCAAAGCGCACATAGAGGTGGAAATATCCGCTTGGAAGCCGGTAAAGAGGATGTTTTTTTCCAATCGTTTCTCCGCCACCAGGCTCTTCAGCCGGCTTTCATAGTCAGTCCCCTGTCCATCACCGCTGCCGATAAAAACCGCCTTGATATTAGTGACCCCATTTTGGATCAGGCTGATCATCGCCGATAACAGAACGTGCGCCCCCTTCCACTCGATCAATCTGCCGACAAAACCCACTGAAATCATCTCGGACTCCACATCCCACTCCCGCCGCTTGGCGTCACGCATCGCTTCGCTCACCTGGCCTGCTTGTTCATAAAAATTGCGCCAAATATGGATCACTTCGTCCTTCGCCTGCAAATTTTTTTGATAAAATCCGGCTACTGAGCGGGAAACATAAAGTATCTTCGCGGGAATAAAACGCAACAATTTATACAAAGGACGCGGAAAGGTATAGTCCTGCAGATACCAGATAACTTTTACCTCGCTGAAAATTATCGCCAAGGCTGCAATGATGGCGGTGCGGATAGTATTGGCAAAAATCAATCGTATCTCTTCTTTTTTCAATAACCTGCGTAACTCACCGATATTATTCCAAAGATGAACCAGGGCGGCCGGATGCCAAAACTTCAGACGATCCATCGCTAAAAAACAATAGCTCAGTCCTGCCTGCTCATAACGCGCGGTCAAGCCTAATTTTTTCGCCTTCATGGTGCAACCGACCAGGGGTTCAAAATGCTGCCGATCCAGCTTCGTCAGAAGTTCGATCAGCGATATCTGCGCACCGCCGATGAATGGCGTGTGATCCAAAAAAAGAATTTTTATTTTCTTATCATCTTGATTCATAAATTGCCATGATCGTATGCCCTTTGATCCAGGGCGAAAGTAAAAAAATTACCAGGCAGCAAGGCAGGATGATCAGTTTACGCAAAAATCTACCGATGATGCCATGATCGCGGACAAGCCGGTTGCCGATCAACACTTCGAAATAATACCTGACATGATAACGGGCAAGCGGTTCGAACCGGATCGATTTCAATCTGACCGGCAATATTCCGGCAAGCGATTCCAACGACTGCTTTCCCCAAAGACCGAAGTGATGCGGCGGCAAATTCAGCAGATTCAGCGGATCGTTTTTGATAAAACCATCATTATTCGGCACGCTGATAATCAATTTTCCTCCGGGTTTCAGGGCAGCGATCGCTGACAGCAGGCATTCCAAGGGCTGAGCGATATGTTCTAACACCTGGAAAAGACATACTGCTTCATATTTATTGCGGTTCTGTCCGGCATGATCAGCCAAGTCTTGACGATAGACAGCCAGCTTATTCCCCAGACAATATTTTACCGCTTCTTCATTAAGTTCGAGCCCGACTACAGCGATTCCTTTTTCACTCAACTTCCGTAAGAATGAACCGCGGCCGCACCCGACTTCAAGCACCTTGTCGCCTGGATGCAACCAATCGACCGCCGCCCGGTATTCCCATTTTTCAGCCAGATAATAATACGGATCCCGCGCCAAGGCCTCATAAAATCGGCTGTCGCCTCCGTTGCTGAAAGGAAAGAAAAAACGATAGCCGGATTTTAGGCAACGGAAAAGTTTTATCCGTCCATTACTGCGGAAATATTCCGCTACGCCGACACCATATTGTTTAAGATAGCCATCGATGATCGGTTGTATTTCAATGTCCCGCTCCAGAATAATCTCTTCCGCCGGATCCAAGGGACTTTTTATCTGGCTCTCGGTCATAATTTATTGTAGGTTATTATGATTAATTGATCATTGCTTCCGGCGTTTTTACGTCTGCCGGCTGTTCCTTAGCTCTGTCCAGGTAGTATCGGGCGGAATCAAAATCACCCTTCTTTTTAAAAATATAAATCAATAGCTTATACATCTCCTGATCGGATGGTGCCAACGCCAATCCATGCCTGGCGTAGGCGATTGCTTCATCCGGCTTGCCCTGGCTCAAATAAAGCTGGGAGATTTTTTTATAGACCCGCGGATTGAACGGATTGAATTTCAAAGCGAAAAGATTGGTGGCAATAGCTTCGTCGACCAGACCGAGCCCGGTTTGCGCATAAGCGATATCACTGTAAACATCAGACAAATATAGCCCGATCTGGGCGCGATGTTCATCATTCAGATAGCGATCATTCAGGTCGGGCAGATAAGTGAAGAGCTTCTGATCCCTTTCGATGGCCTCTTTGAATTTACCCTGCTGAATATACAATAGCGCCCAATTCTTATGCAGATTCAGGTAGGCCGGATTGACTTTTTCCAGCCTCCGGTAAATCTCTTCAGCACGCTGATAATAAGACGGATCGCGATATCTGCCATAGATGGAAAAGACGACCGCGCGGGTCAAAGAACGGAAATAATTGTCCTGCAGGCCGCTATCAAATTTCAATTGTTCGTCCAGGTATTCCAGCAGGCTGGTGCTGGCCTGATCCGTTCCGCTAGTCCCGGTTATGCCGGCGTTGATCAGGGCAACTGCAAAATCCGCTCGATATGACTCATCGTGGGCATTCAGATGGATCGCCTCAAGATAATTATTTATCATCGGCACATAGCTCCGGTTACGTTCAGCGAATTTTGCCTGCTGATAGCCGTAATCTGCTTCCACCTCGTTAATATTGCTGAGAATCAGCAGAGGGAAGATAATGGCAACCATGACAACGGCATAGCCTGAAGCAAGGCGATAAGCTGGCCGCAAGTCAGTGGTTTTCAAACTGATTGCTGGCTTAAAGTCCGAAAGCAGGGCGGCGAGCACGCCAAGATAAAGCCAAAAATATGTTTTTGTTTCGATGGTTGAAAAGTTGAACAAAAGAGCGCCATGATAAGCAAATAAGCCCGCGAGCAAGAAAAAAAACAACCAGAGGTCAGGACCCTGGCTGCGACCGAAGCGTACGCAGGCCGATTTGATAAATACTCCCAGCAAGAAAAGATAAGCCAACAAACCAAAAATACCGCTGGAGAGTGAAATATCCAGAAACTCGTTATGTGCCCGGTCAGCCTTGCTGTTGACCGCTTCGTAAATCATCCAGCTCGGATCATAGGCCTCAAATAACGGCAAGTATTGGGCATCGAGGCCATAGCCGAAAACCGGCCGCGCCATGATACTCTTAACTGCAGACGGCCAATACTTTAGGCGCAGCGCCACCGAACCGGACTTCAGATCAAGGATACTTTTGACGCGGGCGGTAAAACTGTAGGCTGTACTTTTATATTCAGCTACCGTATCCAGGCTGCCTGCCTTGAAATACAGAAGCCCGGCAACGGCTGTGGCCAGGATTACCAGCGATAATAAGATGGGAAGAACAAAATTCCGGCGGAAGTAGTAAGCATAAAGCAAGGCGGCGGAAACTATACCGACAAGCAAACCGAGCCAGGCACCACGGCTTTGGGTCAAAAACAAGACGATCAGTTGCAGCACGGCCAGCGACAGATAAAAAGCTTTTTTCCTATTTTTTATTACTGCAACGAATTTATAACAGCTCAGAGACAAGACCAACAAGAGAAAATTACCGAGAAAAACCGGATGCCCGAGCGTTGAGCCGACACGATTGCTGATCGGCGCAAGGGTCGGCTTGCGGAAAAGCAGATCATAACCAAGCGCTTGCAGCAAGCCGAACCCGGCGGCCACGCTTCCCGATAAAATTGCAGCGGTGAGCAACCGCTCGACCTGCCTTCTGTCCCGTATATTGATCATCACGATCAAAAAAAACAGAAAACAATAGACAGCGGTAATCAATCCTTGTTGCCTGGTGTCTGAGCCCCAAAAGCTGGTGTGCCAGTCAACAGAAAAAATTGTCGCGGCGATGGCTGAAAACAGCACGGCAGAAACCGCCAACAGCTGTTTCTTGCTTACCCTCATGGTCAGTTCTCCCTCAAGCATTATCCTGAGCAAAGTCAAAAAAAACAGCAAACCGACCAGCGATTTGAAAACTGCCGTCCGGTCAATCGCGACATTAACTAAGAAAGAAGAGATAGTTTTATAAAAAAACGAAAAATACAGCGGCAGAAAAAAAATCAGCAGCAGCAGGCTGCCCTCGATCAAAAAAACGACAATTTTAGTGATTTTTTCTCTGTTCATAACCGAATGAATTGCTTCATAAATTATACCACATAAAACAAAACCAAAAAAAATAACCCGCCCTGTATCTGGGCGGGCTATTTTTATATAAATTCCTAAATTAGGATCCCTTTTAAGAATTTAGCTATTTGATGCCGTTTGGCGAAGCGGTATTGACACCCGGGTCAATGTCGCCGGTCTTACCCTCTAGCTCATATTGCAGAGTGTAAGATGTGTAATCAGGCCAACCAGCGCCTACGGCAGCATAAGTATAAGCTTGGCCATTCGGCGTCGGATTTGACGGTACAATAGCCATATAGGTCGTACCTAAGTATTCGACCGGATCGCCTTCTGCGACGTTCGCGGAAGTCGGATAACTACTGGCGTCATTATAGAATAACTCTAACGCGGTCTGTATCTGCTTAATATCCGAGACGCGCTTGGCATCGCGCGCTTTTTGACGGGCATTGTTCAAAGCAACAACTGCCATCGTTGACAGCAGACCGATGATGGCGATAACCACCAAAAGCTCGATCAATGTGAAACCTTTATTCGTTTTTTTCATGATTCACCCCCTTCCCTTATATCCACGAAGCGAGTCGACAAGCATGGGGACTTTCTTGCGTGAAAATTAACTTATTAATTAATAATGACAGATCCCTCGCAAACGCTCGGGATTGAGAGCGTTTGATTTAATGCTCTCAACTTATCCACAATTATAACACAAAATTAGCTAAAAGGACAAAAAATCATGCATAGTTACCAGCCCCGTATGACCTGATCCACGCCCGAATTTTCTTCCAGTTGATATACTATTGCATATTCGGAGCCGGAAGGGTTGCTTACATAACGATATAATAACTGATTACTGACTGCCTCCAGATTATCAGTATTTCTCGGATCTTTCGGAATTGAACCCAGATAAGGCCGGGTACCGGCGGTTAATTCGGTGCCAAGAACTTCGCTATAACAGGTGGCTCCGGCCTGATTGGGCGTCGCCCCGAAATCCGCCGCACTGGCGTTCCAATTGTCACAATCCGGAGTAGTGTTGGTCGGATAATGGGTGTGGTCGTCATAATAAAGATTCAGTGCCGTACGGATCTGCGCCATATCTCCTTTACGCAGCGCATCGCGAGCCTTTGCCCGCGCTGAATTCAACGACACCACGGCGAATGATGATAGCAAGCCGATAATACTGATTACTACCAACAATTCTACCAAGGTAAATCCCTCATTGTTTTTTTTGTTCATAGCGTTATATATTATGTGATTATTATACCACAAATTAGTTAAATAGTAATTAGTTGCTTAGGGCTTAGGTTTTTTTAACAAATTACAACTAAGCCCTAAGTTCTAAGTAACCAACTGCTTAGACAGTTTGTGCCATGTTATACATCGGCATGATGATCGCCGCTACCATCAGACCGACCGCGATACCCATAATTACCATGATAATCGGCTCCATCAAAGTCATCAGATTGGCGACTATATTATTAATTTCCCGCGTATAAAATTCGGTGATGCGCTGCAGGATGATATCCATCTTGCCTGTCTTTTCGCCGATTGAGAGCATCTGGGAAACCATCTTCGGTATCTGATTGGATTCGGCAAAAACATTGGAAATCGAATTGCCATCCTCCACTTCTTTCACGGTTTCAATGATCAGATTCTTGTAGATCTGGTTATCAATGACATCGGCGGTGATTTTAAGGCTTTTGGTAATGTTGACGCCGCCGATAATCAAGGTCTGCATCGAGCGGGTGAAACGTACCAGATAGATCATTTGGAACAGGTGGCCAAAGATCGGCAGGCGCAACTTGAAATAATCTATTGATTTCTTGCCCTCGGCGGTCCCGTAAAATAATTTCACTCCGGCGGCAATACCTGCGACCACCAGGATTAACAGCCACCAGTAATTGGTCATGAATGCCGACATGCCGATCAGCACCTTGGTGGCAAAAGGCAGCTCGGCGCCGGTCTCGGTCAGAATTGCCGTCAGCTTCGGCACCACGAAAACCATCATTACCACGCCGACGCCGGTCAGACCGGCAAAAACGAAAATCGGGTAGATCATCGCCCCCTTGATCTTGGATGTCATGTCATAATCTTTTTCCATTTCATCGGCCAGATAGGTCAGCACCTCGTCCAGCTTGCCGGAGGTCTCGCCGGAACGGATGACACTGACATAAAAATTCGAAAAAATCTTCGGATGTTTGCCGAGCGCCTCAGAAAGCCTGGTACCGGCGTCGATATCATCCGCCACTTGCGAGACCGCGATTTTCAGCTTGATGCTCTCCGTCTGATCCACCACGATTTTCAGCGACTGCACCACCGGTACGTTGGCGGAAATCAAAACCGCGAATTGGCGCGAAAAGATAACCACGTCTTTGAGCTTGACCCGGCCGAAAACCATCGCGGAACCCATCTTGGATTGCTCTCCCTTCTCCGGCTTGACGAAAACAACCGTCAGCTCCCTTTCCTTGAGCATCTCCACCGCTTCGGCTTCGTTTGACGCCTCGACCAGGCCGGAAAACGTCACTTGGTTCTTATCTCTCGCTTTGTATTGAAATACGGACATATTATTCTTCGGACTTAATTTCTCCCGCGGCAGACAATTCTTCAATCACTTTTTGCATACTGATCATGCCTTCTTTTCTGGAAGTCTGGATGACGCTGTCGAGCTGATAGATCTTGCCTTCCCTGATCAATGATTTGACCGCTGAATTGACCAGCATGATTTCCATCGCGGTCACCAGTCCGCCGCCGCGGCGCGGTAAAAGCTCCAGCACTACCACGCCGATCAGCGCGTCTGCCAGACTATAGCAGGCCGCTTCTTCCGGCAAGCTCGCTTTAGCGGCATTCATGATCTTCTCGATCGCCCGGATCGAGTTGGCGGCATTGATCTCCAAAATCACCAAGGCGTTGCCGGCCGCTAATTCCAGGATTGCCGGCATCGCCTGATCAAAATCTTTCTTGATCTCACTGACCACCACGACTTCGACATCCTCTTCCAGGCAATAATCGATCGCGTCAGCGTATGTTTTGACATCGACTCCGACCTGCCGCTGTTCGATGATGCTTTTTTTGCTGACAAACGCGTATTCGATCGGTTGTTCGATGGTGATGATACGCTGATTCTGCGTCTTGTTGATTTCCTCGATGACGGATGCCACGAAGGTTGTCTTGCCCCCGGCTTTCGGACCGGCAACCACGAACAGGCCGGACGCGGAACCGAGTGCGTCATTGAGCGTCTGAGGCAGTTTGAATTCACTGAGATTTTTGATATCTTGCGGTATGTAAAAAAAGGAGGCTGAAAGCATCTTTTTCTGATAAAAAATGTTCACCCGGAAACGAAAAGACGACCCGAAGATCTTGACCAATACGATCTCTTTTTCCGCGGCCAGATGATTTGTCTCGTCAGCGGTCAGAAAAGAACCGATTATCTTGGTCAGAAATTCTGCGGTGATGATGGTTTCTTTTTCCATCGGCGTCAACACCCCCGCCAGACGGATCGACGGCAGACTGCCGACCGTCAGATGCAGGCTGGCGGCGCCGCGCTTGGCGGTTTCGGCTAGCAGACGATTTAATAGTATTGAGGGAACCTCCATATTTTAATTTTAGATTTTAGATTTGCGATTTTGGATTTGAATCCCAATCTAAATACTAAAATACAAAATCTAAAATCATTTTTCTAAGATTTTCTTGATCTTTTCCACCACCTCCGTGGGCATGAAATGCGCCTTGATCAAATAATCGACCGCGCCGAGCTTCATGCCCTGCTCGACATCGTCGCGCTGGCTCAGGTTAGTCAACAGAATCACCGGAATCGCCTTCGTTTCTTCGTTTTTTTTCAATTCCTTCAGAACCTCAAAGCCGTCCATTTTCGGCAAGAGAACATCCAAAAGAATGATGTCCGGCTTTTCTTTGTTGGCGGCTTTCAGTGCTTTTTCGCCATCATCCGCCGAAACGATCTGAAACCCTTCCAGCTCGAACTTGGTGGCGTACATGCTCAAAAGAAATTGGTCATCTTCGATCAATAAAATTTTAATTGTCTTGGCCATACATTGTATAATTTATACCTTAAACTTTTAACTTTTCACTTTAAACTTTTAACTCACGGCTAGTCTCTCATCACCCTGAAAATCTCTTCTATCGTAGTTTGCCCCTGCAATACTTTGATGATGCCGTCCTGCTTGATGGAAACGAATTCCTGGCTGGCCAGGATAGCATCCATCGTCAGGGCACGCGGATTTTCGATGATGATTTCGCGGATCTTTTCGTTCACGTCGATCACTTCCGATACCGCCACCCGGCCCGCGTAGCCGGTATTGCCGCACCGTGGACAGCCCTTGCCTTTGTACGCACGTATCTTTTCCAGATCATAATCTTTCAATCTGGATTCAAGTATATTTTTCGATATTTTGGACAGGTCCGCCTTGATTTCATTGATTACCTCCAGCGGTAATTCTTCTTCGATTTTACAATTCTTGCAAATCTTGCGGGCCAACCGCTGGGCGACTACGGTGTTCAGCGTCGACCCTAAAAGAAACGGCTCCACTTTCATGTCGATCAGGCGCGGAATCGCGCCGAAAGCGTCATTGGTATGCATGGTGGAAAGCACCAGATGGCCGGTCAACGAGGCGTGGATAGCGAGCTCCGCCGTTTCCATGTCGCGGATTTCCCCAACCATGATGATATCCGGATCCTGCCGCAAGAAACTTCTCAGGCCGGCGGCAAAAGTGTAGCCGATATCCGGCTTGATCTGTGATTGGTTCACTCCCTGCAAAAAATATTCCACCGGATCCTCCAGGGTCGAGATGTTCACGCCTTCTTTATTCACCATACTCAGGATGGAATAAAGCGTGGTGGATTTGCCTGAACCGGTCGGACCGGTGACCAGCAGCAATTTATTGGTTTTCTGGATATTTTTCTGGATTACCGCGAGACCAGGCGCGCCGAAACCGAGCTCTTCCAGGGTTGGCGCACCTTTTGTGACATCTAACACCCTCATCACCACCTTTTCCTCCCCGAGGAGCGGCAGGACCGAAACGCGGAAATCTACTTCTTTATTATTGATCACTTGCCGGATGCGGCCGTCCTGCGGAATCCTGGTCTCATCCAATTTCATGTTGGCAAGCACCTTGATTCTTGCCACTACGGCCCGGTATATATTCTTGGGTAAAATAAGAGAAGTTTTCAACACGCCGTCAATCCGGTATCTGACGCGTGCCTCTTTCAACAGCGGCTCGATGTGAATATCTGAAGCGCCGCCCTCCACCGCATGCCGGATTATTACGGAAACAATCTTGGCGACCGGCGCGCTTTCCACCACTTCCTCGAATTTAGTCTTATCTTCGGTCTGTTTCTGATCGGTCGTTTCCGCCTCCTCATCGACCTTGGCCTGGACCGCTTCGGATATTTCTTTGCTCAGGTTCTTGTATTGCTTGACGGCTTGCTGGAAACTCGCCTTGGAGATCAAGGAATAATGAATATTCAAATTCTGCTCTTTGGCCAGAAAATTTACCGCCTCGAAAGCCTTAAAATTATCCGGGTCGGTGATGCCGACACTCAGTTCCTGACCCTCTTTCTCGAAACAGATAATCTTATAATTTTCCGCCACCTCGAACGGAACCAGCCTGATAATCTCTTCCTCAATCTTCTTGTTCGATAGGTTCTGATAAACCAGGCCATAGACCGCAGCCTTGGCCTCGGTAATTTTTTCAGGGTCGACCAGATCCTTGCTGGCCAGCAATTCCTCGACATTCTGTTCGCTGGTAGCTAAATTAAGCTTGATCTCCGAATATAGTTGGTCGGAAATCAGCTGATCTTGATATAATTTGTCCAGCAATTCTGCCTGTTTGGAATCCATGGTCAATTATCGAGCTTATCGGCGGTCGTACTCGCCTTTTTAAACGGATCGAAAGGATTTTTCCGGCCGATCGAGGATTTTATGCCGACTTCATTGTAAAACTCCGACAAACTCTTGAAGCGCTGATCGTTGAATAGTTTGATATCGAATTTTTCCAAACCTTTGAGATCGAACTTGGTCTTGCCGATCGAATTGATGTTCGAAATATCGAATGAGCCATCCGCGCCCGGATCAGGCGTGGCTTGTTTGGCTTGATCGCTCAGGTAAAGATAGCCGCCGGCAGCGACTGCCAGCACGAACAAAACAGCCAGGTATGCGATCAATTTGTTTCGGCTGAGTTTTTTTGCCGCCAGCATAATGATTATTTTTTCAGATAATAAGTTTCAATCTGCAACACGACCGTCTCTTCACCCGGCGAAAATGTCAGATTCGTTATGTCCATCAGACGCAGGCTTTTTTCAAATACATCGATCAGGCTTTTCATCACGCTATAACTGACGCCGGACATGTTTACGGTAATTTTTACCAGACCGACACCCGGGGGCAGATCGACATTCGGGGCTGCCGGCTGGACTACTCCGGTTTTTTCATCCGGCCTGCCCTGTCCGGGATCGATATCGATCGAACTCAGGATCACGCCGTTGTTTTTCGCGACAAACTCCATTTTCTCGATCAGACTTTCTATTTCCGGTCCGGTGGGTAAAAATTTCTTGATCTTATTGATGCTGTCCTGATTGATATTATTATAGTCGCTGTTTATTTCCTGCAGCTTTTTGAGATAGTCGTACAGTTTGGCATATTCGCTTACCAGCTGTTCGTTCGCCAATCTGACTTTAGAGTCGATCTGCCTATACTTGGGCAAAATAAGGAATATCATCCCCGCCAACAGTATCAAAACTACCACCAAGGCCGTCAATAAATTAAAATATGACGCTAAAAAACCATTCAGCTTATTCAAAGTTTCATTCTTATTTTTTGCCGCGACGGAAGACTTCATCATCTTATTGCTTTTTAGTCTGTTCGGTTTCCCTATTGAATAGCTCTTTCTTCACCAATAATTCAAGGCTGAAGGCGATTGAGCCGTCCCCGGATTTATCGATGCCGGCCGAACCGCCCCGGCTGCCTACCCAAGTGACAACCTTATCCGACTTGAAGGTGGTCAGCTGATCAGCCAAGGTTTTAAAATCCTTGGCTGCGCCGTTCAAAGCATAAAGTCCCTTGGTGTCGCCGGCAAAACCGCCGAAAGCGACATCAGCCAAGGTGTTCCTTTCCAAAAAACTGAAAAAATTTGACCAATAAATATGTCTGTCAAGTAATTTCTTGATGACCTCGAGGTTTTTCTGCAGATCCAGAATCTCATCCACACCTTTTTCCTCCTGCGCTATCTGAATCCTTAGGGCGCCGAACTTCTCGGTGTTGGTATTGGCTTCAGCTACTTTCTTCTCCTCCCAGACGACCAGGCCCTGGAACGAGCCGGCCAAGATCAATCCGGAAAAAATCAGCCAAAAGATGAATACCGGTATATTTTTGCGCCAATCAAAAACCGTGGTTATCTCGCCGCTGATCAGATCGGTCGCCAAGATATGGCCGCCGGAATGCTTGGTCTTTTTGGCGAACAATTTCTTGAAAAAATCCGTGAAGCCGCCGGTTTTATGCATCACAGCTGCCTGATCCGTGTTGTTTTGGAGCTGCTTATTATTCATCGGGAGAGGCGCTCCGTCATCATGTTGCTTCATTTCTAAAATCCTGCCGACAGGCTTCGCGCCCGGGACCGGGACGCTTGGCGCGACAGGCGGCGCGACTGAATCCAGCGGTGCTTTCTCTTTTTCCTTGACGTAGCTCTTGATCATCTGCAAGGCTTCATCCCGCGAACCTGGCGTGGCCGACGGTTTATTTTGCAGAAAAGAAAGCAGGCCGGGCTTAGGAGCCTGTTTTTCCGCTTCGCTCCAGGCAACCCTCTCTTCGCCCGGGTCGTTTTGTTTGGGTTGTTGGTTGCCCGGATCGGCAACGAAATTGATCTCTGCCATATATAAAAATCAAAATGTAAATATCAAAATGAAAAATGACAATGTAAAATTTAAAATTAAATTCTAAAATTTATTATAAAACATTAATCTTTTTTATTCTTTTGGGATGTTTCCCCGGGCTAACCTAATAACACCTGCACGTTTTACCCACTAAAACCTATTTCAAAACACCTTTATTATGGATTTTGGATTCATTTTTACATTTTAAACTGTAATTTTGATTTTTGATTTTTAACTTTTACATTTTTCTACTCCATTTGTCTCAGGGCCAGACCGACTGACACCGCAAGGCGCGGACCGATCTCATCAAGGACAGGCTTGAGTTCCAAGGGATAGGAAACATGAGACCAGGGGCTGCCCAAAATTACGTTCAAGTCGGTCAATTTTGACAGATAACCGGCTAAGCTCGGTAATAGGGCCGCCCCGCCGGAAAGCACGATTTTTTCCACTTTTTTATTGTTTTTTGTCTGATATAGATTCAGGACGTATTTAACTTCATTGATGATCGGGGCCAAAGTTTCATTGATAGTTTTTGAAACCACCTCTACGTTCGAATCAAGCGCGTTCATCCCGAGATCATATTTGAACTGTTCCGCCCTTTCCAGGCCGATGTTCAAATTGCCGCTGATCGCTTTGGTTATGGTCAAGCCGCCAACATCGATACTGCGGTTAAGTATGGGAATGCTTTTTTCCACGATCGAGATATCAGTGGTATTGGTTCCGAGTTCAACCATCATAATCGTCGCCTGATCGTGGCCCAAGAGCGAGCGGACCAGGGAAAAGGTTTCTGTTTCCAAAGAAATCAGATTAATCTGCGCCTCCTTGAAAATATCTATATAGCGTTTTACCAGAGTGCGCGGCGCGCCGGTCAGAAGTATTTTGGTGTTGCCCTTGCTGAGAGTCTCGTCTTCGATTTTTTTCCAATCCAGGATCATTTCCTCGAGCGGTATGGGGATGACCTTTTTGGCCTCCCAGTGAACCGCCGAGGGTAGATCCTTCTTATCCACGTTAGTCAAGCTTAAAATAGAGGAAAATACCGAAAAGGTCGGCAGGGCGGAAACCGCCGAGCGGCAACCCATACCGGCTTCTTTGATAATTTTATTTATCGCTTTCGCGGTTTTTTTCGTGCTAGTCTGCCAATCGCCCGCCAGTTTGCCGTTCTGATTTTCCGAAAAACCATAAGAAGCTAACTTGACCTTGCCGCCCTCTTTGGCTAACTCGACAATCTTAATGCTTGAGGTGCCGATATCTATTCCCAAGCAACTTGAGGCTGAAGAAAATATGCTCATAAAGTAAATGGCCTTTCTTAACTTATCAATATATTATATAATAGTAACAGTAGAGCGGTAAAACTTTAATAAATTATACCACAAAAAGCTCTCAACTGCCAAAATAAATCATAAACATATGGAGTTTTTCGAGCGTTATAAAAAATTGATCTTCCTTGCTGTTTTTTTGCTCCTGACTATTTTGATCGGCTATTTCATCTTCGCGATTTTTTTCAAGCCTTCGTTTGCTCCGGAAACCGGACAGCCGACCGCAACGACAACCGGTTCCGGTCTGCCGTCGGCTAATCAAGGCAAAGGCCAGATCGTTGAGAACACCCCGCCGGAAAGCCTGCCCGCGGAGCAGCGGCCCGACACCGGAATAAAAGCCAACGAAACGGCACAGGGCGGCCTGACCGAGACCGAGGAATTGACAGGTTTGCCAGCGATCGCCGCCACGGTCGGCGCGAACGGCAAAGATGTCCAATACTATAACAATACTGATGGAAAATTTTATCGTCTGGATGAAAATGGCGATGCGGTACCGCTGACCGACAAAATATTCCACCAGGTCAGCAGTGTAGTTTGGGCGCCGAATAAGACCGAAGCGATTTTGGAATATCCTGATGGCGCGAATATCATTTACAACTTTTCCACCAACAAGCAGATCAGTTTGCCGGCGCATTGGAAAGATTTTTCCTACGCTCCGGACGGCAAGCAGATCGTAATGAAGAGTATGGGCAGCGATCCGGATAATCGCTGGCTGGCGGTAGTGACGAGCGACGGTACGCAAGTGCGCAGCGTGGAAAACTTAGGCGACAAAGACGATACGGTCTATCCCGACTGGTCGCCCAACAATCAAATGGTCGCGATGTTCACCGAGGGTATCGATTTTGACCGACAAAACGTCTACTTCGTCGGTCTGAACGGCGAAAACTTCAAATCCACGATCATCGACGGCCGCGGCTTCCAGCCCAAATGGCAGCCGGAAGGCAAGCAATTGTTATATAGCGTTTATTCTACCCAGAGCGATCTCAAGCCCGAACTCTGGCTGGTGGACGCCGAAGGTGACCAGATCGGTAATAACCGAAAGCGGTTGAATCTTCAGACTTGGGCGGAAAAATGCTCCTTTGCCAGTGCTACCGATCTTTACTGCGCCGTGCCGAACAGCCTTGAAGACAACTCCGGACTTTTTCCGGAACTTGCCAAGACCACCATCGACCGCCTCTATCGCATCGATCTCGCCACCGGCGCGAAAAAAATGATTGCGATTCCTGACGGCAATTACACCATAGAAAATATCAGCCTGACCACAGACCAAAAAAATCTTTATTTCACCGATAAAAATACCGGCAAACTTTATAAAGTAAAATTAAGATAAGAACTATCGCCAAACAATATGGGTTGGAAAAAAATCAGACAACTGACCAAATCGGATAATTTTATTACTGTTCTGTTCATCGGCTGCTCGCTCGGCGCCTTTTTGCTGGTGAGCATCTTTTACTTCCTTTTTTTCATTATGGCCAAGCCGGTGGAAGCTCCGGCGACGGAAGCGGCCTCCGAAAAAAGCATTGATTCGCCCGATCCGCTCATCACCAAAATACCCAGCCTGAAAGACTTGATAAAAAAACCGCTGTTGACCGATGCGGATCCTTCCTTGGGACCGAAGGATGCGGCAATAAACATCGTGATTTTTTCGGATTTTACCTGCCAATTCTGCCTTAAAGAAGAAAAAGTCTTAGGTGACCTTTTAGCCGCTTATCCCGATAAGGCCCGCTTGATCAGGAAAGATTATCCCGATGGCGAGACCTCCTCCCCCGCTTGGCAGGCAGCTATTGCCGGACGTTGCGCCGAGGAACAAAACAATTTTTGGCCGATGCACAATGAGCTTTTTAATACCAAATCGATCAACGACTCTGCGATCGTTGCCGCCGCAAAAAAAATCGGCCTGAATGAAAGCCGCTTTAAGAAATGTCTAACCGCGGACACGAGCAAACAGCTGGTCCTGGACAATATTGAGGAAGCTGATACGCTCGCCATCAATGGCGTACCTTTCGTCTTCATCAACGACCAGGAATTTATGGGTGAAACTGATTTTGCAGAACTGAAATCGGCGGTTGAAGCGGAACTTTTCAATATTAAAAAATAAATTTTCCACCTACAGAAAGAAACAAATTCCAAGATACAAGTAACAAACAATATCCAAATCTCAATAACCAAATAAATAATAATTTTTAAATTTTATTATATAAATTTGTTTGTATCTTGTAACTTGTATCTTGTTTCTTCTGGAAACCATCTATGGCCAATAAATTGACTTCTATCTATACTTGCGCGAATTGCGATGCCCAGTTCCCTAAATGGTCTGGGCGTTGTACTTCTTGCGGCGCCTGGGGCACGCTGTCCGCGGAAACGCTTGATGATAAACAGCGCCAAAAGCAAGACCTGAAAATCGCACCATCGAAACTGATCAACTTCAGTGAAGTGGGCGGCGAGGGGCTGAAACGTATCGTCACGGGAGTGGGCGAGCTTGACCGCGTACTCGGCGGCGGAATCGTGCCTGGTTCACTGATCCTCTTGGGCGGTGAGCCGGGCATCGGCAAATCGACTTTGGTCGCACAGATTGCCGGCCGCTTAGCCGACGATCAGACTGTCGTTTACGTCTCGGGTGAAGAATCGGCCGAACAGATCCGCTCCCGGCTCGAGCGTCTGAAAATCGATCTGACCAAGCTGAAATTCTTGAGCGAGACCAATGCTGAAAAGATCGTGGCGACGCTGGAATCGGCTAGGCCTAAACTGGTCATCATCGATTCCATACAAACGGTTTACAGTTCTCTGGCTCAAGGCGAGGCCGGCGGCATCAGCCAGATACGCGCCTCGGCCGTAAAATTTCTTGAGCTGGCTAAAAAATTCGATATCGCTGTCATCCTGATCGGCCATATAACCAAAGACGGGGCGCTGGCCGGTCCCAAGAGTCTCGAGCATATCGTGGATACCGTGCTTTACCTGGAAATCGAAAACAACCGGGAATACCGCATCCTACGGGCGACTAAAAATCGGTTCGGTTCGGTCAATGAGATCGGCATCTTCGAGATGACTGGTGAAGGCTTTCGGGAAATTGCAGATGCAGGCGCGGTTTTTTTGGAAACAGACGATTCAGCGGTGGCCGGTTCGGCGATCAGCGCAATAATCGAAGGTACCCGGCCCTTTCTGGTCGAGGTGCAGGCCCTGGTCTCCAAAACGGTCTTCGGCTATCCGCAGCGAAAATGCTCCGGCTTCGATCTGAACCGCCTGCAGGTGCTTACGGCCGTGCTCTCCAAACGCGCGAAAATCAACCTGATGAACCAGGACATCATCTTGAATCTGGTGGGTGGGCTGAAACTGAATGACCCGGCGCTCGATCTGGCAGCCTGTTTCGCCATCGCCTCTTCTCTTTCCAATGTGGCGATCAGCCGGCAAACCCTGATCTTGGGCGAAGTCGGTCTGGGAGGAGAGCTGCGTAATATCTCGAGGCTGGATGAACGGCTCAAAGAAGCCAAAAAACTCGGATTCAAAAATGCCTACATTCCGGCAGCAAGCCAGCCCAAAGCCGACGGATTGAAAATCAGCAAAATAAAAAATGTTTCGGAAATCGTGAAACATTTAGAGTAGATATTATAGTTACTTTGGTTCTTCAAATAAATTTCCGAATAGTAGTATTCAATCATCAGATTACCTGGCGCATAGTCCCTTCTCCTGGACAGGAGAAGGACAGGATGAGGTAGAAATGCGATGTGTCTAGATAGAAATATTAGATGCAATCATCATATTCATCCTTCGCGCCATCAACCTCACCCCAACCCTCTCCTGACTAGGAGAGGGAGAAATTACATAAAATATCAAAAGGTAATTACTCCAAGTGAACTTTCTCCAGTAGTGGCCGAACGAGCGCTTTGAGCTCCGGCCATTTTTTTAATTCCGCGTCTTCGTCGATCAAGGCGAGCGCCGCCTCGCGCGCCTCGCGCATCAACTCATAATCGAACAGGGTGGCGATTTTCAATTCGGGAAAACCGGATTGCTCGGTACCGAACAACCGCCCGGCTCCCCGGAATTTCAGATCCATCTTAGCCAGTTCGAACCCGTCAAAATGATTGACCAGCGTTTCGAGCCGCCGCAGGCTCTGTTCTGATTCGCTCTCGCTGAACAGAAAACAATACGACTGGTGTATGCTCCTGCCTACCCTGCCGCGGAACTGATGCAGTTGCGCCAGGCCGAACCGCTCCGCCCCCTCGATCATCATCACGCTGGCATTCGGTACGTCGACCCCGACCTCCACTACCGAAGTGGAAACCAGAATCTTGATCTTATTTTCCAAAAATTCCCGCATCACTTTTTCCTTTTCCGCCGCTTTCATTTTGCCGTGCAGAATGCCGATTTTTAAATCCGGGAAAACCTGTTTATCCAGCCGTTCATATTCCTGTTTGACCGATTTGACGCCCAATTTATCCGAAAAATCGATCAACGGGCAGATCACGAAAACCTGCCGCCCGGCCACGATCTGTTCGCGGATAAATCTGTAAGCTACTGCTCTTTTATCTTCGGGGACAATTTTGGTCAGGATTTTTTTACGCCCCGTTGGCGATTCTTTGATGACGGAGATGTCCAAGTCGCCATAAATTCCGAGTGCCAGACTGCGCGGTATCGGGGTGGCGGTCAGAGACAGGAGGTGCGGCGTCAGACCGCTGCCGGCTTTTTCCAAAAGCGCCTGCCGCTGAGCCACGCCGAAGCGGTGTTGCTCGTCAATCACTGCCAGCGCCAAATTTTTAAACTTAATCTTGTCCTGGATCAAGGCATGCGTCCCGATAATAATATCGCTATTTTGTATTATAAATTCTGCGGATAGTTTATTGTTTTTCTTGGCTGTTTTATTGAAAATTGCCACCGCTTCGGCGGGGTCCCGCTTCGGCGGGAAAAATTGAAAATTGAAAATTTGTTTGCTGCTTCTCGTCACCAGGCCGATCTTGATCCCCGTTTCTTCGAACAGTTTGCTCAAAGTCTGAAAATGCTGCGCCGCCAAAATCTCGGTCGGAGCCAAAAGCGCCGCCTGCTTGCCGGCGAGCGCTACATTGAGCAGAGCGAGCGCCGCTACCACCGTCTTGCCGCTGCCAACATCGCCTTCCAGGAGGCGTGACATCGGGTGTGGCTGCTCCAAGTCACGTAAAATCGCCCAGGCAGCCTTGCGCTGGTCATTGGTCAGTTTGAAATTCAGCCGCGCGACAAATTTTTTGGTCGCTTCTTCTTGAAAAGGAACGGGGGAAGCCTGCGCTTCGGCGAGCTCCCTGCGCACTAGTTGCGATTGGAGTTGCAGCAAAATCAGCTCATTGAAAGCAATCCGTCTCCGGGCTACCTCAGAATCGTCCAAAGTTTTGGGAAAATGGATATTTTTTACCGCCTCAGCATAGGGCAGCAGCTTATGCTTTTTCCTGGTATCCTCCGGGAGCCAGTCCGGCAAGCTTCCGGACAAGCCGATGATCTGCTTCAAAAAAAACCGCAGCTGCTTCTGCGTCAAGCCTTCCGTCAGATGGTAATTGGGCACCAGCCCTTGCGTGTGTACTGCCGCGGAATCCGTCAGGCGTTCATAGCTTGGCGCGGAAAAATACGGCCCGCTGAAATCCTCGTCTACCTTGCCGGCGATTGAGATCAGGTCTCCTTCTTTCAGATTTTTTGTGATATAGGGCTGATTGAACCAGATCACTTTTACCGATGAATCGCCGTCGGTGACGAGGGCCTCGGTGATGTTCATCCGGCGGCGGAAGCTCCTCTTATTCTGGATCAGCTCCAGCCGTCCGACAACGTTCGCGCTCTCACCGGGTTTCAAGTCTTTGATTGGCGTCACTCTGGAAAAATCGTCATAACGGAAAGGAAAATACAGCAACAAATCTTGCGCTGTGGCAAGTTCAAGTTTTTTCAGTTTTTTGGCGGTAGCGGCACCGATCCGACCGAGCGCCTCCAGTTTTGTGTCTAAAGTTAACATAAGCTAAGCATATCAAAACAAAACTTGGTTTTCAATTAAAAACCCCGCTCCGGCCGTCTGGCAAAAGCGGGGATGATGCAATTTAAGATCGATAGTGTACGTCTTCCATCTGAAAAGCGGGAGAACAGACGCACACCACAATCAGGTCTTCCGGCGATTCATTGATCAGGGCATGCTCGGTGCCGGGATCGATAGTAAGCCAATCGCCGGGGCCGATGGGCTGGCGCGCCCGATCGATCTCTATGGCACCTTTGCCCTCAACCACATAAATCCGCTCAACGATCTTCTGGTGGTGGTGCGGTTTCTTGCGTCTTGCTGGGTCGCCCGTGACCCAGCCGAAAGCGATGCTCAGATCCAGGTGCGGAAAAGCGTAGGAAAGTATCTTCGCCCCATCAAAGCAGTCTTGCACTTCCGGCAAAGATAAAGCTTGCACCTTCTCGGCCAGCTGTTTTTCCTTGAGCAGCTGAACATCGGCAGGGGCGAAAGGCGGCAGCGCGAAAACAAGGTGTTCCAGATGCCCGCTGCTCTTGTTGCGGAGCATGTGTGCGACGTTCGCGGGAACCTCATGTACACTTCCGGCAACCACTTGGCGGTAAGATCCGTCAGGCGCAGGAGTGCCCATGCCGAGCTCGCCATAGCCTTTCGTGATGACGTAAATTTCTGTCATTCCCCGGTGATTATGGAGAAGCGATGCGGCCAGCGGGTTCATGATGACATGAGCCATGGACCAGGTCGGCTGTTTCTCCACCTCTCGCAGCACCTGTTCGCAGACATTCACCGCGATGGGCAAATCTTTTACCTTGATACGCGTCATATAAGACTCCTTTCTCGGCTTATTATAATATTCATTATATAGAATAGGTTACCACCGACCATAAACCGCGTCAATCAATTTTTAATATGAAAAAGGCGCCGTACCCGAAGGTCGTGCGCCCGTTATGCGATTGCGAAATCCAGCGATTAGCTTGCTTTTCCCAGCATCAGCGGATGTGGTCGTTATTTACGATCTACGACTCTGGGAGGTGATTTTCGCGAAATTCGCCTTCATGTCAGCGATGTCCTGGAGCACGAGGTTGAAAGCCTCTTCCCGCTTGAAGCCCGCAGCCATGTACGTTTTCATGGCCTCGTAGCGCGCCTCCGCCTTGAGCTTGTCGCTCTTGCAAACTGCCTTACGCAGTTGTTCATCTCCCCGGATGGCATTCGCCATTTCGATCACTCCGACCACCACCGGCAGGATATCCTTGCCGAGCTTGCCGGTGAGGGCCGGCACCACGCCGATCAGGGGACGGTACTCGCTGACAAGCTCGTCGTAGAGCTTGAGCACCATCCCCTCCAAAACCTTGGGGTCGGCTCCTTCGGCGTGCCCGAGCAGTGTCATGATTTTCCCGAACAACCTCTCCATCCTTGCTTCATGCAACATCGTTACCTCCTTTGATAGTGCGAATTACCACGATTATCTCGTGGCTAAAATTTGAACGACAGCCTTAGATATTAATATATTTATAAATAATTGTCAACAGCTAAAATAGGTATAAATTTTCAATTTGTGCACCTGTGAGCCCGCCTCGACTCGCTGTCGCTTGTCGACGCGAGGCGGGGAATCTCACCGCGGCGGAAGCCCTGCCTGCCGGCAGGCAGGCGCACCCCAACTATTAAAGTCTCATACTCGCTGATTCACAGACAACAAAAAAATCTCCGAATGGAGGTTTTTTTGTTGTCTGTGCACCTGTGAGGAATCGAACCTCAATTACAAGATCCGCAATCTTGTGTCCTATCCGTTGAACGACAGGTGCTTAATACAAAGTTGCCCTTCGACAAGCTAGCCCGGCAAGCTCACTACAGGTCAGGGCACTTCGACTGATACCTACCATCACCGAATTGCCTGCACTGAGCGAGGAGAAAATTTAACGATAGTTAAATTTACGACGAGTCGAAGTGTGCTCCCAAAGGGAATCTCACCGCGGCGGAAGCCGCACCCCGACTATAGGGTTCTCTACCCCTTGGAATTACAAAAATCGCCAGCCGCTTCGCGGCTATCAATTTTTGTGCTCCCAAAGGGAATCGAACCCCTATCACAAGCTCCGGAAGCTCATGTTTTATCCATTAAACTATGGGAGCTGAATCTGGAAGACACCAACCTTCTTCAAATAAAAAGAGAAATGACCGAATCGGTATTTCTTCAATCAAAAATCACTATACTATAACTTGAACATTTTGGCCAGCCCCTCGGACAAAGGCTGCTCGGTTCGTTCCAGGTCTTCCTGCAGATACTTCAATAATTTATCCCTGATGATCAGCGGGTCGCGGTCTAAAAGCGGAATCGAAAGACGAGGCTTGGTGATAGTTTTGAACTCAAAATAAAGGTTCTTCACGCCCTGCTTAGGCTTATAGACGATGGCAAAATCCTTGATCTCGTCATAATCATAAATCTTCCTGCCAACCTCTACGCCATCGTCAGTCAAGCTGATACGCACCTTTTGCGCCTCCTTGCCGTCAGTCAGGATGATGACTAAGGCGGCGATGACCACGATGCCGGCGAAAAGAAAATTACTGGTTATTACCGAATAAACCAATAATAAAACCCCGACCAAGGCTGCAAGGATATACCAGTTGCGGGATCGTTCATGAGTATCGTATTCCGGCACCTCCCAACTGATGATTTCCATATCAAAATTATTCGTCATAGATTTTCCCATTGCATCTAGATTATAGTATAAAAGATATAATCAGTAAAGTGCAGGGGAACGTAATTAAAGCAAGCTTGCCAAGCCGAAAACCTTATATAAACAAAGTCCTCGGACTGCATGAAACTAAGTTGAATTTGCGGAAGGGGTGGGGCTCGGTCACAACTCTCGTCGGCTTCCGCCTCCTCGGTCGCGACCCCGCCTCGCGGTGCTCCTCGCCGGAATGGCTCGTCGCACATCGCTCCGGCTTTCGAGTCCCACCCCAATATATCTACAAACAATATTAACCCAACGCAGGTTCGGTTAATTTTGTTAGCGGAAGGGGTGGGGCTCGAACCCACAAATCCCTTGCGAGATTCCGGTTTTTCCACGACCCCGCAACAAGGCGGAGGGAGTGAGATTCGAACTCACGGTCCGCGTGAACGGACGACAGTTTTCAAGACTGTTCCCTTAAACCGCTCAGGCATCCCTCCGCTTTTCTGCGGGGCAAGCCAATGGAATAACCGTTATCCGACCCTTCCCTAGCCAAACGCGAGGCCGAGATGAAGCCTCGCGTTAAGATATACTACTTTAACAAAACTATTGCTGACTTTCAAGTACCTGCATCGGCTGGCCGCAGCAGACCAGCTCGCCTCCGCCCGCCGCGATTACCCGCACGGTATTGCCGCAAACGGCGCATTTGTAGACTTCGTTTTCTTTGGTCATATATTTGAACTAATAATTCTCGTTCATCAATTGATAGAAACTTTTTTCATGGTCGCATGAAGGACATTTTTCCGGCGGCTGTTTACCGAAATGCGCATAACCGCACTCGCGGCAATACCACCAAACCTCCTCTTCTTTTTTGAAAACCGTCCCTGCCTCCACCACCGCGAGCAATTTGGCATATCGCTCTTCGTGGTGCGTTTCCGCTTTGCCGATGAAACTCAACCTGGTTGCGACCTGCGACAGGCCCTCGTTCTTAGCGGTCTCAGCGAACTCCGGATACATCGTGGTCGTTTCATAATGTTCGCCGGCAATCGCCGCTTTCAAATTTTCCGCGGTTGTTCCGATAACCGTCGGCACGCCAGCCTCAATTTTTATTTCGCCAAGATCCTCGCTCGCTGTCGCTTTCAACTCCTGTATCATCTTGAAAAGCTGTGCCGCGTGTTCCCTCTCCTGATCGGCAGTCTCCAAAAATATGCCCGCAATCTGTTCAAAACCCTCTTTCTTCGCCGCCTTGGCATACATCGTATAGCGGTTCCTGGCCTGGCTTTCACCCACGAAAGCTTTGGCTAAGTTATTGATAGTTTCTGACATATATTTATATTTACATAAACTCTTTAATCAATTTATCCAATTTTCTTTTGACCACCGGCCTGTCGACCAGCGCCTTGCCCTCTTCCTGCGGCAAATCGTCTTCATACGGCTCACGGCTATCGTGATAAAACAGTCCCAACGGAATTTTTTCTCCCCACTCGCCGGCCCTGATCATGGCCTGATCGTAATCGGTCGGTTTATAGCCGTTCATCCCCAAGTCGTAAACCCGGCCGTTATAGTATTCATAGGTGTTGGCTTTGTTAAAAGTAACACAAGGCTGCAAAATGTCAATAAACGAGAAACCCCGATGTTGGATGCCTTTTTTGATCAATTCCCTGAGTTCGCGCGGCTTGCCGGCATAACCGCGGGCGACGAAACTGCCGCCGGCCGCGAGCGCCAGTTTGAGCGGGTTGATCGGCACCTCGATCAAGCCTTCCGGCGTCGAACGGCTGATAAACCCTTTGACGGAAGTCGGGGCGGATTGCCCGGTGGTCAATCCGTAGACCTTATTTTCATGCAACAGATAGGTGATGTTGGCGTTGCCGCGCAGGCCATGGATAAAATGGCTCAAACCCTCGCCCAAGCCGTCCCCGTCGCCGCCCACCACGATTACCGTCAGATCCTTATTGGCGAGCTTCGCTCCGACCGCGGTCGGCACCGCGCGGCCATGCAAAGAATGCCAGCCGTAAGTCTTCACGACATTATACATATTGCCGGAACAGCCGATGCCGTAAACGATCAGGGTCTTGTGCGCCGGAATCTTCAGATCATCCAGCGCGCCCTTGAGCTCGTTCCAGATGCTGTAATTGCCGCAACCCGGACACCAGGTCGGCGTATGCGTGGTGTTCCATTGTTCTATCCCCATATATTTAACAATTAAGCAATTTAACGATTAAACAATTTTTGCAATTTTCTCCGCCAACTCTTCCGGAAAGAATGGACGTCCGTCATATTTCAATATTTTTTCTTTGATTTCAATGCCGGTCTCCTGGCGAATAAGCGCGCCGAGCTGGGCGGTGGAATTATTTTCGATCAATATCATTTTTTTCGATTTACCAAGCAGACCTACCGGGGCGAGTGACGCCTTGACCAATTTTGCCGGAAATGGCCAGATTACGTTCAGGTGCAGGAAATTGACCTTGCCTCTGAGCCTGGGCGGCAGCAGTTCCAGCGCGTCCAAGATCGGTCCCTTAGTCGATCCCCAGCTGACCAGCGTAATTTTTGCGTGAGCCGGTCCGTAATGGTTCGCTCCGCCCAGCTCGGCGGCCGCATGATGCAGCTTCTTCGCCCGTTTATCCACCTGGGCGACACGATCTTCGGCTGTCTCAGATGAAAAGCCGAAAGCGTCATGTTCATAGCTGTCGGCGCTGAACATCCCGCCTTTGGTACCCGGCAAAGTGCGCGGGGAAATGCCGTCAGCCGTCACTTCGTACCGCCGAAAATCCTTGAGCTCTTTTTCAGCCATCAGCAACTTGCCGCGCTCGATACGCACTTTGTTTTCATCGAACAGCGGCACCGTCGCGTCTCCTTCCCCGAGAAATTTATCGGACAAAATAATTACCGGCAACTGGTATTTTTCCGCCAGATTCAACGCTTCGGCCGTCTGATAGAAGCACTCGCTCACGTCGCCCGGCGCCAGCACGATGCGCGGAAACTCGCCTTGCGCGGCGTGCAGCACGAATCTGAGATCACCCTGATCAGTCCAGGTCGGCATGCCTGTCGCCGGACCAGGTCGCTGGACGTTGATGATCACGAGCGGCGTTTCCGAAATACCGGCCAGGCCGACCGCCTCGCCCATCAGGGCAAAACCGCCGCCGGAAGTGGCGCACATCGCCCGCGCGCCCGCGTGCGACGCCCCCAAAGCCATGTTGATTACGGAAATCTCATCCTCGGCATGTTTGACTATCAGCCCTTCGCTTACTGCCTTGCCGGCCAGATAATGCAGGACCGAGGTGGCTGGTGTCATCGGATAGGCACTGAAAAAATTAAGGCCCCCGGCAAGCGCGCCAAGGCCCATTGCTTCATTGCCGGCGATCAGCATCCGCGGTTCGTGCTTGCGCACATCTAGTTTTATCTTAAAATTCAATTTAGGATGATTTTTTTTGATAAAACCAAACCCTGCCTCGATCGCCTTGATGTTCGCTTCGATCACTCCCGGTTTGTGGGCGAATGTTTCTTTCAGGATATTTTCCAGGATTTTCGGCTCGAGACCGATTACGGCCAGACTCGCGCCGATCGCGACGGTGTTGCGCATGATTTCTCCGCCGGTTTCACTGGCTAATTTTTTCAACGGCACCGGGATTAGGGCCACTCCCTTGCTTTTGAACTTATCGGCGGTCAATTTTATCTCGTCGCCGTCATAGATAATTCCCGCGCCATGTGATAATTCAGCCAGATGTAGGTCGATGGTCTCCTGGTTCAAGGCGACCAAGAGATCGACTGACCTGGCCGCGCTGCGGGCATCGGCTCCGGCGACCGTGATCTGATAAGTGTTATGCCCACCGCGGATCAGCGATGGATATTCTGAATAATCGAACGCTTCATAACCGGCACGGACCATGGCTTTGGCAAAAACTTGCCCGGCCGCCTTGATGCCGAAACCGGCTTCGCCGCCGATCTTCCAGGTAAACTTGATTTCTTGATTTGTGTTCTTCATATATATATTAATACCATTTTTAGGCTTTGGCAGCAATCATCTCCTGCCTTGGACAACCGCAGATCTATCTGATTATTTTTAATATCTCCTCATGTACCAGGCCGTTAGTCGCGAGCAAGTCCTTGCTCAAAATATTCCAGGCGCGGCCATTGAAATCGGTCACTACGCCGCCCGCCTCCCCGGCGATCAACGCGCCGGCAGCGACGTCCCAGGAGTGCGCCCCCGGGATCAAAATCGATTCACTGCGGCCGCAAGCGACATAAGCAAGTTCCGCCGCGGCGCTCCCCAGCTGGCGGCAGTCGAATTGGGACATCTTCTGCTGCTGATAATACTTCAGCGCCAACTTGATACTTTCTTTGGTAGCGCCGTGGCAAAAAGTATGGAAAGCGCGATCGCCCTTGATATTGGAAACCCTGATTTTTTTATTATTTTGATAAGCTCCCCCGCCCTTTTCCGCGACGTAGGTTTCCGCCAGGAAAGGCATATGCACCAGGCCGAAAATAACTTCGCCGCGGCGGGCCAAGGCGATCGAAACCGACCAGAGCGGATTGTGGATGGAAAAATTAGTGGTGCCGTCGAGCGGATCGACAATCCACAGATATTCCGATCTGATGCCTTCATCGCCGCTTTCTTCGGATAAGATATCGTGGTCAGGAAAATTCTTATTCAATTCCCGCAAGATTATCCGTTCCGAACCGAGATCCGCCTTGGTCAGAATTTCGTATTGCGATTTCAGCTTGATCTGGCTGCGATCAAAATTCTTGAATTCTTTCAATAAAAAGCTGCCGGCCTGTTTAGCCGCTCGTAACGCTACGACTTTTATTTTTTTATCCATTTTGATCATAAAAGCTCCAAAATTTTAAGCTCCAACCCATCGCTCGCCGTGTCGTAGACCGCGAAGGTGGCTTTTTGCGATATACCGCCCAATGTACCGGGGTTGACCAGATCCGCCCCGTTCCTGTTTTCCTGCCATGGCGCATGTGTGTGTCCGTAAAAGATTATCCGGGGTCTTCGCTTGAGCAGATTATCGATCAAAAAAGGTTCGTGACAGACGCCTATCCTGCAGCCCGCGATTACCGCAATGCCGCCGTCCCGGGATAGATATGCCACCTCCTGATAATTTTTTATGAACTTTTCGTCATAGTTGTCTGCATTGCCGCGCGCCAGATAAATGGGGTGCGGAAAATTTTTTGCCAGATGATCAAGAGTGTCCGCATTCGTCAGATCCCCCGCGCAGATCAACCCTTCGATGCCATTTGCCCCGCACCAGGCAAGACACTTATCAAGATTCGCCAGATTGTCGTGGATATCGGAAATGATTGATAGTCTCATACAAGGGGTCTGTCGCCGAATACGCCTTTGAGGCGAAATTACCTAAATTCGAGACAAATTTTTCAAATAAATTTTGAGGTTTATAGAATTATATCTTGATATAATCGGTTCGCTCCCTCGCAAAAGAAAAATAAATTTTTCTTTTTCTCGCTCGCTGCCGATTATAAGCTGAAAAAATTTTTGGAAAATTTGGCCGGATTTAGGGAATTGCAGCCAAAGTGGTGTTCGGCGATAGACCCCCTATAAAACTTCGACTAATGAATAAAGGAAGCCTGCGGCGAACAGGCAGGATAGAAAAATCGCCATGTTGCGGGTCAGTTTGGTCTCGATCAGCGCGCCTTCGCGCGAACCGTTCTTCACTTTGAAAAACAGCCAGATAAGAATGATGCCGATCAGACCGCCGGTGATGGAGCCGGTGACGCTGACCACCTTGGTCAGATTCTGCAATCCGGCCAAGTACAAAAAATATGGTGGCAGAAGCGCGAGCAACCAGGCGATCCGCTTATTGATGTGCAGGTCCCAGACGAAAATTTCCTTGGTCGCTTCCGCTACCGTGATGAAAGAGGTGATGATCGCCAAGAGGCCGAGTGCGACCGCCAGATCCATCATTTTCTGCGGAAAAACCTTGCTCAGACCGACCAGGGTGTCCGGCGTCGTATCAGCTCCGGTCACCCCGACCACCGCCACGATGAACAGCAGGGTGAACGCGGCCGGGATGTACGTGCCCCAGGCGATCGCCCGCTTGATCTTCTGTTTTTCTCCGGCGAGCAGACGGCATACTTCCGGTATGGCCGCATCTCCTCCGACGGCAAAAAAGATCGGGCCATAAGGCAGGAGAAAATACAGCCAATTTACCGGAGTAAAGTTATGAACATCGAGGAAACTCACGCTCTTGCCGAAGATCATCAATAAGGTCAGAAGCAAAAGAGCGGTCAGCAGAAATTCTACCTTGGCGATCAATTTAAGGCCGAACAGCACAATCAGTGCCTGTAAGATGAATAGCAGGGTGGTATAGAAAAACAGATTCTCGCCGAAATACGGTGATAAAAGCTGGTTTAAGAAGATGCCGCCGACAATCACATAGGCAAGCAGGCTGCCGTAAGTACCGATGAGGACGATGAACAATACCAAGTCGCGGCGTTTTTTGCCGAAATAATGTTCCACGTAGCCAGGTAGCCGGTGTTTTTCATCCGAGGCCATCACGATCTCGGCATAAAACTTATGAAACAGGTGTTGTACATAAGCCAGCGCGGGCAAAAGCAAGAGCAAGGGCAGAATTCCGGCTTTGGCGATGACGAATGGAATGGAAAAAAGACCGACACCGATGATGGTGCCGACCATGGTGGCTACCGCTTGATAATAATTCCTGTTCATCGCCTCCTTGGTTAATATGCGAATAAGACTATTATCTCCTCAGTTTCAGTTCGTAAACCATCTGTTCGATCTTCCGCAGATTTCCTTTGGCCTGATCATACTTGGTCCGCAGATATGAAGTAAGATTGAATTCGATCAATTCGCCCATGATTTCGGTGATCAGATCCCGGATCTTTTCCACCTCTTTGACATGGCCGTCGGTCGCCTCGCGGATCGCCAGCCGCACCAACTCGCCGGTCGTATCACATAATCCCCCGAGATAGCTGTCAAAATCCACGGTTACTTCCTTGATCGCCTCGATCTTCTTCCCGCTCACGATCTTATGAAGCATCTTGGCTTCGACATATTCTTCCAGGGCCGCTTTGTAGCTGCCCTCATGGCGCAAGGCCGGACTTTTTTTGAAAACCGGTTCCAATTTGGCAAAATTCGCCTCCACCTCGCCAAGCAACTTGCCGGCCTCCTCGACTTGTCCGCGATGCATAGAAAAGATGGAAATCTTTGATTTATGAAGAGCATCCGAAGACCAGCCGATGATCTCACGGCGATTCTTGTTGAAAAAAGAATAATCCTTTTTTAAGTCCGCAAACAATTTCTTGTTAATCATAATTGTATTTATTCACTTTTAACTTTGCCCCGCCCGCATCGCCAGGCGAAGCGTGGCGGGCGGGACTTTTAACTTTTAACTTCTTTACTCCGCCACCCTGAACACCTCATCCAGGGTAGTCACACCCTCAGCTGCCTTGATCACGCCATCCTGCACCATGGTAACCATGCCATTTTTAGTGGCGTTTTCACTCATATCATATTCGCTGACATTGCCGGTCAGGATCAGTTTTTCCAGCTCCTTGTTCATAGTCATAATTTCATAGACGCCGATCCGCCCCTTATAACCGATTTTCTGACAAGCTTCGCAGCCGGCACCTTTATAAAATTTCAATTCTTTCAAATTCAAATCTGCCGTTTCCGCTTCCGGCAACTCAGCCAAAATTTTATTCGCCCGCGCGAGCTGTTCCGCCGCCGGCTTGTCTTCGGTCTTACAATGTTCACAAATTTTTCGCACCAGACGCTGGCCGATCATCGCGTTGATCGATGGCGCAATCAAAAACGGCTTGGCTCCCATGGACAGTAAGCGCGGCACGGTACCGGCAGCATCGTTGGTATGGATAGTGGAAAGCACCAGATGGCCGGTCAAGGCCGCCTGGATGGCGATCTCGGCCGTTTCCAGATCGCGGATCTCGCCGACCATGATCACGTCCGGATCTTGCCGCACGATCGAACGCAAGCCGTGGGCGAAAGTATATTTCTCGCTGACCTGTGATTGGTTCACTCCGACCAGCTGATACTCGATCGGATCTTCCACGGTGATGATCTTGGTATCTTCGCTGTTCAATTTCTTCAAAATCGCGTAGAGAGTAGTAGTTTTTCCGGAGCCGGTCGGCCCGGTGGTGATGATCATGCCGTTGGGGCGCTCCACCTCACGCTTCAATTTCTCGAAAGCGCTCTTCCTGATGCCGAGATCCTCGAAAGATAGACCGACAGACTTGGAATGAAGCAAGCGCATCACTACGCTCTCGCCGAAGGCGGTGGGCAGGAAAGAAGCGCGGATATCGATCCGGTCGTTTTTCAAAAAAATCGAAAAACGCCCATCCTGCGGCTTGTTGCCGACATTGATCTTGACTTCAGCCAGCAGCTTCATCCGGGAGATGATCTTATGCCACAAATTTTTGTCTATATCCAAAACGTCATGCAAGACTCCATCCACCCGAAAGCGCACCTTGATCCCTTTTTCCTCAGCCTCGATATGGATATCGGAAGAGCCTGTCTTGACTGCGGCCCCGAGCATAATTGTCACCACTTCGCTCACTTGCGCCTTCTCTACCTGCGCCTGCAGATCAGCGAAACTCGAAAATTGATCACTGTATTTAGCGAGCTCTTCCTCATCGATCTTCACGCCGCGGACGACCTCATAAGGCTTTGGCAGCTTAGAATAAAGTTCCAAGGCATATTTCAAACTGTCATCTGAAACCAAATAAATAGCGCCGTTAGCGAAATTCTCGGCCGCTAATCTGGCTAACGCGTCTTTGACTTCCTGGTCTTCCGGCTTGGTGGTGGCCAGCCGCAAGCTGCTGCCATCATAAAAAAAACAGACGGCGCTTAATTTTTCCGCCTCCGGCTGATCAAGCAAGCTCAAAGCCTCCGGACTGATCGGAAAACCGGTCAGGTTTATATACCCCACGCCTAAGCTGGCAGCGGCCTGACTAATGTTTTTTTCCAGCTGTTTCTTCTGGATCTGTTTCTCTTTAGCGGCAAATTTGCCGGTTGGAGAACCCTCATCGCTGCCACTAGTCCCGGAAACGATCAGATCTTCGATTGATTGGATGCCATCAGGCATAAAAAAAAGTCAAAAGTCAAAGGTTATCACCGCCAAACGGGATCCCGTTAGCGGGAAAAGTCAAAAGTCAAACTAATAACCCTAACTCCCAACCTATGATTAACTAAAAATAATCTTACTTTATTTTCGACCTAAACCACCGAACATCCTGACAACTTTCGCGGTTGCGCCCCGTCCGGTCAGTTCGATGAACAAGCTGGTCCAGGAATAAATTTGAAAGGCGGCAATAAATGAGCCGGCCAGCGCGATCAATACGAAAAACAGCACCAAGGCAAAGGTGGCCACCAGCCAGAAGCCGACAAAAGAAGTCATATAATAAAAAATCAAGGCTAAAAATAAGAATGGCACGGCCAAGACCAGCATCAAAAGCAGCGCCGCCAAACCGTAAAAAAAGTTGAGAAAGAATAATACAAAAGCCATTTCCACGCTAACGAGCCAATTATCGACAAATAATTGCCAGCTTTTTTTAAGCGAATCTACGATCGGTTTATCTTTGATCACTTTATAAGCGATTGCGTATTTTATGATAAAAGAAACGATTACCGCGGCCGGTACGAAGATGATAAAGACCAAGAAGTAGAAAAAATTATATGCAGCCAGGCTGCGTCCCGCCGATAACGCCAGCGGCAGACCGATGATCAGGAAGACCAGCGAAACTAAAAGCTTGCTCAGAATATTCAAACCGAACACCGGCCAAAAATTCTTGCCGCCAGCCTCGATCCCGTCTTTAAAACTGACCTTCCTTCCGGTCGAGAGCGCCGCCGCGTTCGTGACCAGTGCGGCCTGTGAAACGGTCGCCAGCCAGATCAGGAAAAAAACCAGAACCAGGATAAACAGGGCCACGAACATCGTCAGGATGAATGACATCGGATCCTCGGTCATGAAATCACTGATCGTATGAAAAGTCTGTATCGATAGCACATTCGTTTCCTGTATCGCCCGCCAGCCTAAAACGCTTTTATCACCCGTTACGAACCGACTGATGATTTCATAGTCGTTGCTTGAGCCGAATAATGCCGCGAACAGGCCGAAAAACCATAAATACTTGTTCTTCCAGGTAGCACGCAACGCTTCTTTGAAAATTCTTCTGTACAATGACATATTTTTCCCCTTAGATTATTATTAAATATAAAATATTACTAACCATATTATAACATAAATCGTAAAAAAAACACTAGCCCCGCCAATATCTCCGGCGGGGCTAGCTTGATTATGATGAAAGTTTGTTTCAGCTCTCTTTTTCGTGGTTATCTTGTCCGGTCATTTCCTTCTTGCCGACCAAGGCTTCAAATTCCTCTTTCTCGATCGTTTCTTTTTCCATCAGGACCGCGACCACCCTCTCTAATTCATCATGCCTTGATTTGATCACGCCGATGGCCAGATGTGCCGCCTTATCGATGAAAGCGGAAATTTCCTGATCGATCCGTTCCGCTACTTTCTCGCTGTAATCGCGTTGCTCGTGGATTTCCCGACCCAAGAATATCATCTCTTCTTTTTCCCCGTAGGTGCGCGAACCGAGATTCTCGCTCATGCCGAAATCAGTGACCAGCTGGCGGGCGATGTGCGTAGCGCGACGCAGATCGGAGGTAGCGCCGGTCGTCACATCACCAAACACTTCTTTCTCTGTCACCTGGCCGGCAAGCAGAACCGCAATCTCTTCGATGAATTCTTTCTTGGTTCTTAGGTGCCGCTCTTCCGAGGGTAATTTCAAAGTATAGCCACCGGCCTGCCCGCGCGCGATGATGGAAATCTTATGGACCAGATCGGTATTGGAAAGAAAATGCGCCACCAGCGCATGGCCGGCCTCGTGATAAGCGGTTATTTTTTTCTCCTGGTCGGTCAAGACGCGGCTTTTGCGTTCGGGCCCGAGCATAACTTTCTCAATGCTGAAAAATAATTCTTCCATGTCTATGATTTTCTTGTTTTTGCGTGCCGCCAGAATCGCCGCCTCATTCAGCAAGTTCGCCAGATCGGCTCCGGAAAAACCCGGGGTCCGTTCGGCGACCCGTCTTAAACTTACATCTTTGGCTAATGGTTTAGTTTTGGCGTGGACCTTCAATATCGCCTCGCGATCATTGATGCTCGGTTCGTCCAGAACTACCTGACGGTCAAAACGCCCGGGCCGGAGCAATGCAGGGTCCAGAACATCCGGCCGGTTGGTGGCGGCCATCACTATCACATTGGTCGTCTGATCAAAGCCGTCCATCTCAACCAAAATCTGATTCAAGGTCTGCTCGCGCTCATCATGAGAGCCGCCCAAACCGGCACCGCGCCGGCGGCCGACCGCATCGATTTCATCGACAAAAATTATACAAGGCGCGCTCTTTTTGGCGCGACGGAACAGATCGCGCACGCGCGAAGCGCCTACGCCGACAAACATCTCCACGAACTCCGAACCGGAAATGGAGAAAAACGGCACATCAGCCTCGCCGGCAACCGCTCGGGCAAGCAAAGTTTTGCCGGTGCCGGGCGACCCGAGCAGCAAAACTCCGCGGGGAATGCGCGCGCCTAAATCAAGAAATTTTTTCGGGTGTCGTAAAAATTCCACCACCTCTTTCAATTCTTCTTTCGCCTCCTTCACCCCGGCCACGTCCTTAAAAGATACCTTCGTCTTATTATCTTTCGTGAACTCTTTAGCCTGTGACTGGCCGAACATCATCGCCTTGCTGTTGGCCCCTTGTACTTGACGCATCATGAAATAGATAAAAACGCTGATCAGGATGAAAGGAATCAAGAACGGCAATACGGTAACCAGCCAGAAATTCATCCCGGTCTGATCCTTCACCTCGATCTTGACCGCGGACATTTTTTCCGGCTTGACGCCGAAATTGCTCAATAATTCGGACAGTGCCTGTCCCTCTTCTTTTTTGGCCGTTTCATTTTTGCCTTCTTTCATCACAATTTTCAGCTCACTGCCCTCGACTGAAATGCTAGTCACCTGGTCGCCGTTGATCTGATTAACCAACTGATCCAGGCTAACCACGTCTGCTTTGGTGCCGCCGCCGGCGTAAGTGAACACTAGCGAAATCAACAAAAAAATCGCAAAAAAAATCAAAAAATTCCTTAGTAGATTCTTCATAAGTTTTTATCTTACATACTTTCCGGCAGGTGCTTTGACAAACCCTCACGCAGGCGTCTCGGCATGGTTCCGCCTCACCGGCGGACGAGACGCCGAGTGGGAGCGGTGATGAGGCGCTGGCTGAATCAACCGCGTGTTTGGAAAAGTACCTGTCGGAAAGCAAAACAAAAATCAACTTTTAATTAACCCTTAAATTCAATGAAAAAATTATACAAGGTTAATTTGATTTTGGCAAGAGAAAAGACGAGCATAAGCTCGTCTTTTCCATATATCATATCTTCGTCTTATTCGCTTTTTTTAGTCTTCTTTTCCTTCTTGGTTTTTTTCTCCTCTTTGTCTGCCTTTTCTTCTTTTACCGCCTTCTCTTTGTCCTGTGTAGCCTTGGCGGAGGAGGAATTGCTCTTTTTTTCTGACTTAGTCTTATCTTCCGCAATTTCCGCTTCTTTTTTCTTGGTCGCGGCCAGACCGAGGCGATGCTCTTTCGGTTCGATGGAAATGATTTCCAACTCTACCTCGGAACCCGGTTTATACGATTCTTCAATCTTTTCGCCGGGAGCAAGGGCAAGCTGGCTGACATGAGCCAAGCCGTGGATTTCATCGTCCAGCTTTACAAACAGGCCGAACGGGTTGACCTTAAGAATCGTGACCTTGACCGTCTGATTTACTTTATATTTTTCTCCGACACCCTCCCATGGATCTTTTTGCAATTTCTTCGCTGACAGGAAAATCTTGGCGCCATCGACATTGATCACTTCCGCCTCGATAATCTGCCCCACCTTATACAGTTCGCTCGGATCATCGATGCGCTGCCATGCGAGTTCAGAAATATGGATCAGGCCTTCCAGATTATCGCCGAAGCTGACAAATACTCCGAAGTCCGTCACCGCGGTAATCTTACCGGTAACGCGCGTGCCCGATTTGTATTTGGCAATCACATCCTTCTGGCGTTCGTTCCAGGCGTCTTTTTCTGAAAAAATTATTTTCTCGCCTTTTTCATCAAAATTCATCACCTTGACCGAGAACTCCTGACCGACAAATGATTTCAGTTTTTCCAGGATCTTGATCTTATCGCCACCCGCCACGCGCGGATAATTATCAGGCGCCAGCTGTGAAACCGGCAGAAAGCCCGGGATTTGCGCGTAATTAGCGAGCAGGCCGCCGCGATTGGCGTCCATGATCTTAACATTGATGACGCCGCGGCTCTCGAAAGCGCTGCGCAAACCTTGCCAGGCTTTTTCCTGCCCGGCGAAACGGAAAGAGAGTTCCAGTTCGCCGTTCTCATTCTCTTCCTCGATTACGGTCGCTTCTACCTCTGTGCCCGGTTTCAGGTTGGCGTATTCCGGCGCTTCGCCATAAAGTTCGTGCGCGCGCACTACGCCTACAAAAACCCCGTTGATATCCAAGCGGACCTCGGCTTTAGAGGCGGACAGTACCGTACCGATGACCGTATCACCGGCCTTCGGCACATTGGTGGTTGCTTTGTCCTGATCCAGGAGCTTGCCGAATTCGGCTGATTCTTGGCTCAGTTCGACTTCATTATTCGGCTGCTTTTTATCTTCTGACATAAATATAAACCAATTTCCTATTTATTAGATGATAATCCTATAAAATAAAAAAATCGGTCTTAGCCAGCGCTTGCGCGCCAGCTCTCCGACCGCCCAACCGGAGAATTTATTAAAGGCGTTAATTAAGTTTTATTATTCGTATAATATGATAAATACGAAATACTGTCAAGCCGGTAAAAAATTGTGTCGGACTCAAAACTTGATATATTCCGACCAAATTTTATACAACTCCGCTGTAGCGATCAGATCCCAGCTGTTGTACTCGGCGATTTCCCGGTATTTCTTCTCGGCGAACAAACCGGCTACCTCATCGCCGGTAACACCGTGCGCTTTCGGACTGTCGATGCCGAAAGCATTGCAATATAAATGAAGGCTGCCCTTGCGGCGGCTGGCACCATAGAAAGAAAGCTGGTCAAAAAGATCTATGTGTTTGGCCGATTCCGGCTGGCTGCCTAGATAGCGGTTAGACAAAAGATTGACTGACGGCTTTATCTTGTGGATCGCTGAACGGATCATCAGAAAAGGCACGTCAAAAGACCGGCCGTTGAAACTGACGAATTCTTGATAGTTCTTTGCGCCCTGCCAAAAACTCTTGAGCATTTCCGCTTCGCTTTTCGGCTTGAAAGTAAAATTAGCGTCCTGATACTCCTCTGTATTTTTACCAGGCGACTGAAAATAGACGACACCGAGGTCGGCGGCAGTATCATATACGCCGATCGCTACTGTTTCCCCGGTCAAGGGCGAAAACCCGAGACCCTCTTTCAGGTCCTTGAGTTTGGAGTTAAATTTATCCTCGTCCTCGCCGATCTCGCGCGTAAGCCAGTGAGTCAGGTTTTTTTGAGTCGATTCATCGAGTGAATCAAAATCGACGCCGACTGTTTCGATATCGAATATTAGAGCCATAATAGGTTACGGGTTACAGGGTTCTGATTATAGTCTAAAGATTACAATTAATGCTATTTTAAGTCAAAGTCTTGACATGGCCTGGCTTTTTTGTTATATTTTGACTCCATAAGTAGTCTATGGGCCGCGAGGCCCCGTTCTTTATAACAACATTCGCATAAACATAAGAGGTGAGAGATGATTGGAATCGAATCGGATCGGCCGAATGACTCCCCATCTTTGGCTTTGCTCTTCAAGTGGGGCACGGAAATCAAACATCGCGGAATGCAACCGGATGATATCGCGGATCTCATCCAGCACTCTTTTCTGGTCGCCCACATCACCAGGTTCGAAGAACCGGTGGCCAGACCGAAGAACGTCGCCAGGCTGCCGAACAGGCGCCCGCGCCAGCTTAAACTGCCGTTTGAAACTATGAACAGCAGCGAAACCAAGGCAAAAAAAGAGGCTGTCGCTCCCGCGCTAAACGTGATTCACGGTCTGGAACTGATCCATGGCCTCGGCGGCCCCGGCCAATTTTTCAGGTTGGTACAGAAGTGGATCGACAGCAAGCGGGGTGACCTTTGTTTCTTCAGCCTGAGCGAAGAAGCGCTGCGGAATTTCCGCCGCGAACTGGTCACCGGGAACAAGCCCCCCGTACGCCCGCAGGAAATGCGTTTCCTATTCAAGGCGCCGCAACTCAATGCGGGAGAACATCTCATCCTGGTTTTGGAAAAACCCGATGAAGACTTTATCGCGGTTCACGTCGATAATGATAAACTTTATCGGAATTGTCTCACCCTTTGGCACTCCGGCTTTTTTACCGGCGTCAAACCATATGTTGTCAACGGCATCACTTGGCGCCACTTTGTGGCGTTATACGACCGCAGAGTCGAAGAAAATTTATATAAAGCCGTAAAGACCCAGTGTTTGGCCAGCTGACAGGCCCCGAACGCGAACCAATCGCGCGCGGGGTCTTTTTTTATTCATCTATCCCCCTGTCGGATTCTGACTATTAAGCTTTTATTGACAATTAAAGCTTAATTTGTTATTATCCAATCTTATCCGACCTTTAAAATCCGACGAATTCCAATCCCAACAAATCGAAGGGGGTGAAAAATGTTCAGCCAATGGCTGCTGGAGCACGTCCTGGCGTTGTTCGTGATTGTGGAAATCGGACTCTTGGCCGCTGCCTTCATCCTGCATCTTTACCGGCATGACAGCCTGGATGAAATCGACCGAACGATGAGGTATGGCAAGTTCAGTGAGGATTCCTACCACAATTCGGTGAGAGACCTCAAACTGTCCGGCTGGATCATTTCCTGCCTGAGAATTTCAGCCGTTTTCACCTTGATCGCGATGATTGCCGGCGCTCATTATCGATTCATCGATTTGGCCTTCGCCGCTCTCATTCTTTTTCCGTTTCCCCTAATGGCTCTCTACAAAAACACGATCGTCAGATGGCGCCATCAAGCGCAATTCAAGCAATACCTTGAGAACACTCCGTGGTACGTTAAAGTGAATCTCGGGCTGCAAGAATGGGAATGCCCTTTCAAGAAAGCCCAGCGTGAATTGGACGAGCGGCGCGCGTTGCGGGCAAATCGGCTCAATAGACCTGGGCTGGACGGCCTAGGGACAAAAACAGTTCTCTATTCCACAGAATCCGATGTCGGGCCGTGAATCGCCGCGGCAAAACAAAGAGACCCTTCCCGGGTCTCTTTTTCATTTTAATCCATAAGCAAAATCGCCCGCTCAGGTACCTGAGCGGGCGATTTTTATATCCAAAAACTTTTAACTTTTCACTTTTAACCTTTAACTGATTTACACCCAAGTCACGCTCGACACCCGGTCGGACGCCTCTTTCAGACGCATCAATCTGACGCCTTGCGTATCGCGGCCTGTCTGCGGCACCGATTTATAGGGCAGACGGATCACCTGGCCCTTTTCCGAGATGACGATCAGGTCTTTACCTTCCATCACCTCGCTGTTCATCACATAAGCATTGATCAATTTGCCGGTCTTGGCCGTCACCTTGGCAGTGCGGATGCCGGAGCCGCCACGTCCTTGTACCTTGTAAAGATGCAAGTGGGTGCGTTTACCGTAACCGAATTCCATAATCGATAAAATCTGATATTTTTTCTGTTTTTCCTTGTCGGTGCTGATCACTCCCATACCGACGACTGCGTCGCCCTTCTTCAGGCGCATGCCATGCACGCCGGCTGCACCGCGGCCCATGTCTCGCACATCGCTCTCTTTGAAGCGGATTGCCTGGCCGTTGGCGGTGATTAATTGGATCTCATACTTGCCGGAGGTCGGCTTCGCCCAGATCAGCTTATCGTCATCTTTGATCTTGATGGCAATCAGGCCGCTGCGGCGTACACTGGCGAAGGCGCTGATCTCTACTTTTTTCACCAAGCCTTTTTCCGTGGCGAAAAACAGGAACTTGCGGTCGCCGACCTTCTCCATCGGCAGGACCGAAGTGACCTTTTCCTCGCCGCTCAATTGCAAAAAGTTGACGATGGCGTTGCCTTTGGCGGTACGGGAAGCGGGCGGAATATCATAACCTTTCAATTGGAAAGCCCGGCCCTTGGTGGTAAAAAACAAAATGTCGGCGTGCGTCTGCGTGGTAAACATAAAGTCCACCGTGTCTTCTTCTTTGGTGGTCAGCCCGATCACGCCTTTGCCGCCGCGGCCCTGCGCGTGAAAAGTATCCGGCGGCAGACGCTTGATATAGCCGTCGCGCGTCATCATCACCACCGCTTCTTCGTTCGGCACCAGATCCTCCGTGGAAAAATCCTTGACGCCATGTTCGATTACTTTAGTGCGCCGTTCATCGCCGAATTTTTCGGTTAATTCATTCAATTCCTGCTTGACGATCGCCCGAATCCTGGCGGTCGACTTCAAAATCGCTTCCAATTCTTTGATCAGCGCTTCCTTTTCTTTGAGTTCGTTCTCTATCTTCAACTGTTCCAAGTTAGCCAGTTGCGCCAAACGCATTTCGAGGATTGCCAGGGCCTGTCGCTCGGTCAATTTGAATTTTTTAGTCAGATTTTCCTTGGCTATTTCCCTGTCCTTCGACGCTTTGATGACTTTAATGACTGCGTCAATATTATGCAAAGCAATCATTAACCCTTCCAAAATATGAGCGCGATCACGCGCCTTATCCAGATCAAATTGCGTGCGCCGGCGAATCACCACTTCACGATGTTTGATGTATTCTTCCAATATCAGCCGCAAGGTCAGCACCCGCGGCTGAATACCGTCTATTAGCGCCAGCATATTCACATGGAAAGTTTCCTGCAGCTGGGTCAATTTATATAAAGCATTCAGGATCTTTTTCGGATAAGCATCTTTTTTCAATTCCACCACCACCCGCACACCGTCCTTATCCGACTCATCGCGCAAATCTTTGATGCCCTCCAGTTTTTTCAGCTTGACCAGCTCAGCGATCTTTTCCACTAGTGTTGCCTTGTTGACCTGGTAGGGAATCTCGGAAATGATAATCCGGAACATGCCCTGTTTAGTCTCACTGATTTCCGCGCGGCCGCGCATGACGATACCGCCCCGGCCGGTGGCATAAACCTGTTTGATCTCTTCCTTATTATAAATCAGGCCGGCGGTCGGGAAATCCGGGCCGTGGACGTATTCCATCAGATCATCAACGCTCGCATCAGGATTATCGATCAGATGATTGATGGCGCCGGAGAGTTCGCGCAAATTATGTGGCGGAATGTTGGTGGACATGCCGACAGCGATACCCATCGTGCCGTTCATTAAGAGATTAGGCAGCTTGGATGGCAATACCCGCGGTTCCTGTTGCGAGCCGTCAAAGTTCGGCGAAAAATCTACGGTATTCTTATCGATGTCATAAAGCAACTCTTCAGCTACCGCCGCCAGCTTAGCCTCGGTGTAACGCATGGCCGCGGCGTTGTCACCATCCATCGAACCGAAATTGCCTTGGCCGCGCACCAACGGATAGCGCATGGAAAAATCCTGCGCCATGCGCACCATCGAATCATAGACCGCGCTGTCGCCATGCGGATGATATTTGCCGAGCACTTCGCCGACGACGGTGGCTGATTTCCTGAACTTGCCGCCCGAGCGCAGGCCGATGCTCCACATCGCATAAAGGATACGGCGATGTACCGGCTTCAAGCCGTCACGGACGTCCGGCAAGGCACGCGAAACAATCACGCTCATGGCATAATCCAGGTATGATTTGCGCATTTCATCCACGATCGGTTGCGGTTCAACCAAGCCGAAGGCGGTCATCACCTTTTCGTTGACCACCTGTTTCTCTATGCCGCTCTCGGTCTTCTCTTCGGCCTTCGCTGCCGGTTCCGCCGCTAGCGGCAGATCCGCAGCCCGCAATACCGGTTCTTCGACCGGACGTGCCGCCGGCCTGGCCTTCTCTTCTTTCAACGGCTTAGCGATATTTTTCGGCGCGCGCGGCTTAGCTGCTTTAGCGATGGCTCGTTGCGGTTTTTTTGCAGCAACTTTTACGCCCTTAGCGGCCGCTTTGATCGGTTTTTTCGGCTTTTCATTTTTCCCCTTTTTTGCCTTTTTCACTTGTTTCTTTGCCATATCTCTTATCAAAATTGAAAAATAAAAAAATTTCTCTTTTATCTTATACTGTCATTCCCGCGCAGGCGGGAATCTTAATTTGGTTCTTAGAATATTAGATTCCCGCCTGCGCGGGAATGACAAGAAGAAATTTTTAAATCTCAAACTGTTTATTTTGCTTTGCCGGTGGTGGTCGCTGGCGCATTCAGGCGCCGCTCCAGCTCTTCCAGTCTGGCTCGCAGTTGTTTGATATCTTCGGTCTCTTCAAAATTAACGGTGCTGCTGGCTGCCGCCAGATTCGCGTTGCTGGTGCTGGCTATGGTTGAAGAAGCGATGGAAATTTCATTCAATTTATTAAGATTCGTGCTCACTTCTTCCATTGTTTTATTAAACTGTTCGGAAATCTGATCGATATTCAATCCCTTGCCGATCTGGTTCTGGCTGGCTTGCTCCCGGAACATGCTCTTCAAGTTATAGATCCAGACCACGAGTACGATCAGCATGATGAAGGTGATGCCGATCCACATCAACCGCTTTTTGTCGCGTTCGGTCTTCATCTCGGCAATCTTCTTGGCTATCTCCTCCACCGTTTCTGGCGAAACCGCCACTTCGTCGATCGTTTTTCTGGTCAGATTATCGCTGGTTTCGATCACCTCGCCATATTCTTCCTCCAATTCTTCTCTATTCTCCGGAACCGGACTCGCTACCCGCACCTTCAAATCCACCCGCCGGCCTTTTTTTCCGCCTCGTTTCAGCGCAGACGATTCCTCGTCCGCCTCGATTTTTTTCCTCCTTGGCATGTTGCAAATTTAAAAATCAAAAATCAAAAATCAAAATTATTGAGTCCCGCTTCGCGGAGCGAAATAATTACAAAAATTTTACATTTTGATTTTTGCATTTTACATTTGCAGTATTACAAGCTCCATATCCTCCTGCGGCAGATCGCGTTTGCTGATTTTCAACTTCTCTTCCTGCCGCGGTTTCAGACCGATCTCTTTGATGAATTTTTCCGCGCCATCTATATCATATTTCAAGCCGGGTGTCTTATAATGCATCGGGATGACGATCCGCGGCTCCAGCTGGCTCACTACCTCTGCCGCCTTTTTCGCATCAATCGTATACTTACCGCCGACCGGAATCAACAGGATATCCGCTCCGGACAAAACCTCCAGCTGTTTCGGATCCAGGGTGCCGCCCAAGTCGCTCAAATGTACGATATTGATATCGTCGATATTGATGCGGAACGCCACTGCCAGGCCGCGCTCGCGCCCTTCCTTGTCATCATGCGGCACAACCACGCCCTCGATGGAAACTCCCTTCACCTCATACTCTCCCGCGCAATCGATGACGAAAGGGTTACCCTTGATCGCCTCGCGATAATTATGGTCAGCGTGATTATGGGTGATAATAAGGATATCCGCCTCCATCCGCGGCATTTTCAGACCGGTCTCAACACCGTACGGATCAATCACCAAAGTAACGCCGTCTGAACCGATCTTATCCTGAATTTTGAAGGCTGAATGCCCGAGCCAAGTCAGATGCATATTTTATATTATAAAGTTTAAATAATAAAATAAAAAGGCTAATTTTAGCTATAAATTAAAACTAGCGTTTTGACCTAATAATTCACAAAACAACCAAAGAGCGCCACCTTTATTGTACTATGGATGGCGCTCTAAATCAAGAGAAAAATAACAACGTTGAGCTTACTCGATATTATATGTGTCGTTTACTTTTTTAAACTCAAATCAAGCATCCGCAATATCGATTCCAATACCCTGGTTTTCTCGTATCGTCCTTTCTTGCCCTCCAATACTTCCTGTATTATATTGATTCTCCCCCTTACTTCAGGCGCATCACCATATCTAGATTTTAGGTCTTCAACAAACTTTTCAATCACAGCTTCTTTATTCCTGCCACCTATACTGTCAATTATTTCCCTTGCCCTGCCTGAATAATTTCCGCCCTCAACAAAGGCTTTACTTTCAGTAGTTTCTATCTTTGATTTGCCAACCTGTTCCGTAGCGGCTGTCTTTTCTACTGATTTAAATTTTGCGTCTGGTTCAATCTGTTCGCCTGACACCGCCTCGGATCTGGTACTGTCAACCGTTTTTTCATATCCTTGCTGCGCTTCCGATCCGGCCTTTACTGATTCACCTTTTACCGGCGCGGCCGGCTCCTCAGCAGGCGCAGCGCTTTCTGCTTTTGGCGCAGAAGCTTCCGGCCTAGAAACTTTCATCGGCTCCGGCTCGACAGCTTGCTCGTGCACGGCGCCGCCCGCTGCAACTTCCTCCTTGGGTCCGCCTGCCCCGCCAGCCGCGGCCGCCTCATCTATCTGCCGGCCGAATTCATCATATGGCGCCTTACCGACCCGTTCCAGTTCTGCAAAGTTCGTCTTCTTGATCTCGTCGATATTGATGATCCGCCCAATCGTTTTGTTAAGGTTCGCTAAGGTCAATTCATCGGCCGGCTTGCCGCCGCGCACTCCCCATTCAGCCCAGCCAGATTTCGTGCCGAAGGTGAATATTTTACTGAGCCAATTTTTGTTGCCGATCAATCCGATCTTATTCTCTGAGAGCAGGACATCAAACTTATTCTTGCCATCAAGCGTCAGATTTTTCACCACCATCGTGCCGTCGCTGCGGTTGTGGATCAAGCTTTCAAAAACACCTTGACCCGGTTTTAAGCCAAACAGCTCTCTGATGCCTTCCAGATTCGGATTCGGATTGCGGAACAGCTTCATATAACCGATTTCCTTGGCTAAATCCGCCTTAAGGGACACCGGCATCCGTTGAAAGGTCGACACCAATGAATGATCCTCATATGGCAAGCCTAATTTATCACCCAGGGTGAAATAATTATTGATCTCGTCGGCTTTGGCCAGATCAAACAGACCGGCATGCCCCTTCACGAACTCGATTTTCGCCGGAGTATTGACTATCTCAAAGAATTTTTTATCCAGATTCTCCGCTCCATATGCTTGAGCGAATTGTTCTCGCAGAGACTTAAAATTATCGGCTGCGTTTTCAGTGCCGCCGGCCGCCGCTTTATTCGCTGGTGTAGCTGTTTCAGTTGTTTTTCCGGTTACAGGCTGATCAACGACCTCAGCCGCTTTTGGCGTCGGCTTGTCCAAATATTCATAATCATTACGTCCCTTGCCCTCGAATTCAATCTGCCCGTCATCGTGCGTTTCAGTTAATTCAAAACTATCACCCTCGCCCTGATGATATTCCGCCACCCTAATGTCTCCGCCCTTATTACTTTCCAAAACATACGCGGCCTGGTTTGCGCCCTTGACTCTCACCTCGAGGCCCGACTCCGTGTCCACATAGCCTTTTTCTATTGCCAGCTCGTGCGCCCTGTTCCCTGCCCACTTGTTGATTGCGGCGTGGTCATCAACACCGCCCTCGTAACCGAAACTTTCCGGATCTTTGACCAACTGATTCTTGAATACGTGCTCAATGCCCTTGCCCTTGCCGACCAACGCTCCCATTTCTTTCAACTGTGCTTTGCCATAATTGTCCGGCGCCTCAGGAAACTTTTCTGCAGGAACCGGCTCAGCTGCTCCGACAGGCCGTACGAATTGCTTCGCGCCGCCGGCAGCCGCCACCGTTTCTGGTGTCGATGCCCCGGGGCCGGGTGGAATTTTTGTGTCTGCCGGGCTCTGACCATCCGGAGTTAATTTTAATTTTTCCTCCAAAACGCTAAAGGTGGTTGTCTTTGGCATATACCTGGCTGCGGCATCTTGACCCCCCGTATCTGGCTCTCCCTGTGGTATATAATCTGCCGCCTCTGCCGAAGAAGGAGAAAAAGCAGCCTTAGCTACCTTGCCGGCAATGCGCGAAACTTCCTGGCCGGTCTGTGCTAAGTCAAGATCTTGAGCCCGATGAACTAATTCCGGAATGGCTTTGAACAGGCGGACCAGCGAATCAATCATCAGTAGATTGGCGGTGGCTTTTGCTCCCTTTTCTGTCAAGCGAGCGGTATAGGCCAAAGTGTCAACTATCCCCTGATCCCCGACCATGCGATTAAGATCGTCAAGGAATTGTTCGTTTCTGCTGATGATTGATTTTTTCTTGCGGCTTTTTTCGGCCGCACTCAGGTTCTCGTCCTGGCTTATCTGCTCGAGTTTTCCCTCGAGCCGATCGACCGCCCATATCAAATCCTTGGCTAAAACTTTTGATAACAATGATAAGCCAGGCTGTTCAGCTTTTTCCAAACGTGCAAGCAGGTCTTTCGGCAGCTTCTCCTTGAATTTGTTTGTCAGGGTCTTACTGTCTACTCCGCCCTTTCCTTGTTCCGCCTCAGCTTCTTGATATAAACTCCAGGCTTCATCTGCCGCTGTGGCCTCATCTTGCACGCGGCTTTTTTCTCGTACCGTCTCATTCTTTAGACGAGTGCGCTTCGCCACTTCAGCGGAGGTGCTCGCCACCATGGCGGTCATTGTCACATAGCGGAAGGGGTTGACCGCGCTCGAGATAAAAACATCAGCAGCTGCGCGTCCGTAACGGAACAGGTTGCCGGTTCCCTTTCCCACACCGGTTATTTTTTTCCAAAAACCCTTACCTTGCGTTTCTGCCTCTGCCTTGGCCTTTTCCGCATCTTCACTGAATTTTTCCGCATACTCATTCAGATATCTCCTCATCATAGAATCGGTGCGGATGCTGCCATCTTGATTTTCGCCGTTGATTTTACGGACCAGCGTCTCCCAGCAGCGATTCTTTTTCTCTTCGATGCGATAGCCTAAGTTTGCCATGCCCTCACTGAAGCTTGCTTTTTTTTCTTCGGGCATCGCCATGATGCGATCAATTTCAGCTTGATGCTGTACTTCTAAAGACTCGGAGTTATCGAGATTTTCTGCTTCGCGTTTTTTGCCGATTTTTCTCGGTGAAATCGGTTCTCTGGCTGCTCCCGGAATTAGAAATGTCGGCATGGTCATTTCTTTCATATATATAATTTAGTTATGAGCCGTTGCTCGTTTCTGCGGTCCGGCCAGTCTTCTTTCAGACAAAATATTTTCCAGACGGCCGATCAACAGCCTGACGCGTTCAGTTTGTGTATCTATGCTTGCGGCTTCTCCTTTATCCGGCATGTCAATTTTATCGACAAATTCTTTGACCGCTATGAATACTTTGATCTGCCCTGCCTTAAACACGGTTGATTGATAAATTTTTCCGTCATATCTGAATGAATGTCCCTTCTGCTGAGGCAGATCCTGGCCATTTCCTTCATTATACTCGGCAATTTCACCGCCGATATCTTTTAACAGATGATCCAGTCTTTCATATGCCCGGTCAAGCTCCTTGGTCGCTCCGGGAAATAAATTACGCATAAACTCCCGGCCGGTTTTCCGCTTTGATTCATCGGATTCCGGCTGGGTTGGGAACATCTGTTCGGGTGTTTTTTGCATTTGTTTCAGTTATTTTATTAACCTCCTTAAAATTATTTACCGGGAAAACAGTTTATCAAAATCATCATCACCGGGCTTGGCGATTTTTTTCTCAACCGGCCTCTCTTTTTTCGCGTCAGCAGACGCGTCCTCCGAAGCCTTGGCGTAGGAGGACTCCTCTTCAGTATAGACCTCGTCTAAATCAGGCTCGCTATTTTCTTCTGTTTCTTCTTTCTCGTCCGCCGGCTCCGCGTCAGCTTCCTCTTCGGTGTCAGCATCAGTGTCCTCATCATTTTCCTCCGCCTCTTCTTCGGGCTCTTCCTCTTCCTCTTCTTCTTCCTCGTCCTCCGCCTCTTCGGCGGACTCCTCCTCGCTCTGCTCGTCGTCGGTTTCTAAAAATTCATCCGGCGCTTCCGCCTCCTCGCGTTTATGCAACGACACGCCGGAAATACCTTGGTTGATCATCGCTTCATATTCCTCGCGGCTGACCAATACCTCGCGCGGCTTGGAGCCGTTCGGCGGACCGATCACGCCCTGTTCTTCCAACAAATCAAGAATTTTTGCTGCGCGGCCATAGCCGACCCCGAGCCGCCGCTGCAGACTGGAAGTGGATGCCCGGCCGGAATTGATGATCAGCTCCTTGGCTTCTTCCAGCAGCTCATCACTGTCGCCGCCATCGCCGTCAAACGTCACCGCCGCCATGCCTTTGACTTTCTGCGGCTTGGTCAGTTCTTCCAGATATTGCACACCGCCGGCCGCCTGAACCTTGCTCGCGGCCACTACCTTTTTGATTTCCGCAGTGCTGACGAAAGCGCCTTGGATGCGCACCGGTTTGGACATCTCCGCGTTGACGAACAGCATATCGCCCTTGCCTAAGAGTTTTTCCGCGCCTGAACCGTCCAAAATCGTCTTTGAATCGATGCCGGAGGTCACCGCGAAAGCGATGCGCGCCGGCAGGTTGGCCTTGATCAGGCCGGTAATCACGGTCACGTCCGGCCGTTGCGTGGCGATGATCAGGTGAATACCAGCCGCCCGGCCTTTCTGCGCCAGACGCACGATACCGGCTTCAATATCTTTAGCCGCCACTGTCTTCAGGTCAGCCAGCTCATCGATCACAAAAACCAGATATGGCAATTTTGTCAGTTTTTTCTGTTTGCCGGCGAAATGATTGAACTCCTGAATATTGGCCTGATGATATTTGGACAAGAGGTCAAAGCGGCGATCCATTTCGTTTATGCACCAGCGCATGGCATTGATCGTCTTGCCCGCTTCAGTGATGATCGGTGCCAAGAGATGCGGCAGACCCTCAAACATCACCATGCCGACCCGTTTCGGATCAACCAGAATCAGACGCAAGTCATCGGGCTGATTCTGATACAACAGACCGACGATGATGGAATTGAGACAAACAGATTTACCTGAGTTAGTCTGGCCGGCCACCATCAGATGCGGCATCTTGATCAGATCATAGAACCAGATCTTACCGCCCACATCTTTGCCGAGCGGCACCATCAGACTGCTTTTCCTGGCCCGGAACTGATCGCTCTCTAACAGTTCGCGCAAACCGACCGTGGCCGTCGCCAGATTCGGCACCTCGATGCCGACCAGCGATTTCTTCGGAATCGGCGCCTCGATCCGGATCGGATGCGCCGCTAAGGCAAGCGACAGATTATTATTCAACGCGGTAATTTTTGAAAGCATGATGCCCTCGGCCGGCTTGAAGGTATATTGCGCCACCGTCGGCCCGACCGTCACCTCGCCCATCTCTACCGGAATGCCGAAAAATTCCAAAGTGCGGCGGATCGTCTCTACATTGGTTTTGACATCGCCCGCGGTCGGCTTGCCGATTTTGCCGGACAACAGATCGAGCGACAGATTGATCTTTACATTGTTCGCCTGCCAGATATTCAGCTGTCCGTTCGACTTAGCTGCATCCGCCACGCCCCCTAGGGCCAAAGCCTTGCTGACAAAACCCGGCGCCACGTTTTCTTCCGCCTCATCGGCGGACTCTTTATCCTCCGAAGCTTCAGCGTAGGAGGACTCCTCTTCATCTTCTTCTTCCGCTTCCTCCTCTTCCGTTTCTTCCTGTTCTTCAATTTCCGCTTCCTCCTCTTCCGTTTCTTCAGCACTCTCCTCACGACGTTTAAATAATTTACCGATCAGCCAGGTAATCGGGAATAGTAATTTGCCCACCCAACTGTCACGGCCGAACAGCCGGTTCAATGTAGTGTTGAACATCAGCATCAGGGAAACCAGAAACAGCGCGATCAAAATGATCAGCGCCGCGTAAAAACCGGTCAATTTCACGAATGAGTTAGTGAGAAAATATCCGATATAGCCGCCGCCCGCGCCGGTCTCGATGGTCGTCTGCCAATTATTAGAAGAGATGAAGATATGAAAAAGTGTCTGCAGTGAAATCAGGAAAATGAAGCCGCCGAGATAGACTGCGCCGCGCACGCCTTCTTCGCGATAAAGCAGAAAACCCCAAGCCAGCAGCAGCAACGGAAAAAACCAGCGGCCCCAACCGAAGACCAGGATAATGATTTGCGACAGATACTCACCAAGCGCCCCGGCCAGACCGAACAGCGAGAGAAAGCTGATGGCACCGAAAGCCAGGATAAAAACCACAAAAATCCCTTTCCTGGTGTCCGGGTCCAGATCCAATTTAGGCAGATAGTCGAGCGGCCCCTTGCCGAAAAACTTCCGATATTTTTTCTTAGCCATAGTGTTTTAAAACGCAATAATAAGGAGAAAATTCTCTCCTTTAACTTCAACTATTATAGCATAAATTAAGCTAAAAAGTAATTAATAATATTCTCGTAGAAATATTGTAAATAAAAATAATTGACAAAATAATACTAATATGTTATAGTTATATATTGTAGTGAAATGTATTTTTTCTTCCGCTAATACTCCAAATAAAAGGAGAAAAATGTGAGCAAGAAAATGCAGTATTCACGATTATGTTCGTTCTTTTCATCTTGACGATGGTTGGTTGTGCTGCCGGTCCGAACTCTGCCGTCGATTCAGTCGCTGGCGACGGAAGTGTTGCGGGATTCTGGCTCGGTCTGTGGCACGGATTGATTTCGCCGATTGCCTTCCTATTCTCGCTTTTTGAGAAAAGCGTTGGCATCTACGAGATTCACAACAACGGTGCGTGGTATAACCTCGGTTTTATACTCGGAGTGAGTGCCACGTTCGGCGGAAGCGGCAAAGCTTCGTAATCGACCAGTCACATCTCATTTCAGACCCCTGGCGGAGTCATCTCTGCTCGGGGTTTTCTTTTTGAAAAAATTACGTGATTTGTTTTTTCCTATACTTCACCAACATACCAATCAACACCAAAATCACTCCCCCGGCAATCACCAGCAGATATTTCAATAATTCCGCCTGCTTGTCGCGCGGCTCAAGCTGCCATTCGATGTGTTCCACCTCAAAAAATTCATTTTAATTCCTTGATTATGCTTTTAGCCTCAAAAAATTCCAACGGTATTATTTTCACCTTGCTTAAAGCCTCCCTTTCATCCGAATCTTGAGGAAGATTTTCCATTTTTGTTTTTAGCCATTGCTCGGCCTTGACCATACAATTTTTTGGCACTTGGATCTGTCTCAACTCGCTATTTTTTATCGGCTTTTCAGTGCGTCTTTCCGAAATCAGCCCGAAAGTCGGGCTGATTAAATCATGTTGCGACAAATTTTTGCCTTCGTAAACTAAAATTACCGGGAAGGGATCGGTCAATTCATTTTGCAGCTCGTTGGCTCCATTGTAAGTTTCTATTCTTTTATTTTGTCTGGAAATTTCTTCAATCTTTCTTTCAATCTTCCATTGATCGCCCTCTCGCCTTGATTCATCAAGCTCTCCATTCAATTTGATCAAAGTTTGGTCTATCTGATCACGATCATAATAATATTTTCTGTCTTGCAGCTCTTTCATTTTTTCAGACATCAAATCTTCATCGGAAATTTCTTCTCTTCCTTTCTGTCCCGTCATCCCTTCTTTTGACTTGATGATTGCGGCTCTGACTACCGTCTGCTCCGCCTCTTTGAGCTTGGGCAATTCTGAAAAAACATTTTTTACAATATCCGTTGCGCAGTCAACGCCGGTAATGTCCTGTTTATCTAAAATTAATCGATTTTGCCGTTCATTTTTTCTGGCATAAAAATAACTGACCGTTTCTGATTGGTCGTAGCCACCGACCACAAAAGAGGTGGTGGGGCTTTCTTCGCCGGTCGCCGCCTGTTCGCCGGAAACGCTATTTTTACTGGAATCCAAAGAGCCGTTTTCTAAAATTTTAGCCAAGCCGTAAGAACCGGTACTGTGATAAATCGGCGTCTCGGCTGATGACTCCTGCGGTTGAGAATAATAATCCAGTGCTTCTTCAAAAATTTTTATCTTTGAACCATCGCCATCCTTGCTTGCCACAAGTTCTGTAGCTTTAGCGATAACTTCTTTGGCGTCTTCGCCAAGTTCTAAATTATTATGCAAAGTTAATTTTTTTCTTTCCATCGTCAGTGCATCAAACCTCTCGTTTTCTTTATGCGCATGCTCAATCACGCTATCCACTAGATTTTTATAAATCAGCTCCGAACTTTCATCGCTGAGCTTTTGACCCAATCCGTCTTCAAGCTCCGCTAATTTTTCCTGATACTCGGCCTCTCTTTGACTTTGGATTCCCGCAATTTCCGCCCGGTCTTTACCCTGATAATTAATCTGAGCAAGCTCTTTGCCGATTTGCCTAATTTTTTCATTTCTTCTTTCAGCCAAAGTCTGCTGCGCTGATTCAGCCGATGGCTGCTCAGTCTTTTCTGTATTATTTAATTGTTTTTCCTTATCATCCATACAAAAATAAAATCATTTATTTTGCTCCGCGATATCTTTATTCTACCCTAATTTGAGTAAATCATAAAATTTTTGTTTTCCTATACTTCACCAACATACCAATCAACACCAAAATCACTCCCCCGGCGATCACCAACAGGTATTTCAACAACTCTGCCTGCTTGTCGCGCGGCTCAAGCTGCCATTCGGTTGCCGTCGAGACAGAACCGGGCAGAGCCTCGGCCGCTTGAGCCTGCTCGATATCAGCCAGGCTCCTCGGCAACAGCCGCAAACCGCTGGCGGTCTTGGAAACGATGCCGGTGACCGTCAACTCCTCGCCTTCATTTAGGTTTTTGATACTGATGCCGGTCGCCGGCTTCAGATAAACCTGCGCCTCGTCGGTTGAGTCGTCGAGATAAATAGTAGAGCCGGTTTTCTTGGTGAGCTCGCCTTTCAACTGCACCAATTTGCCGACCTGCTCGTCCGACAGATCGCGGCAAGCGATTTCTTCCGGCTCCGGCGGCTCTTTTACTCCGAGCACTTTGATATCCGCCGCAGTTCTGGTCTTGAGTCGCGGCTCACCCGCGTTCGAAGTGAGTTCGCCCGTCACCTCCACATAATCGCCGATCTTCAGTTCGGGAAATGACTTGCTGTAATTATAGACTTGGATATTTTTTTCGCCGGCCAGATAAAAAATCTGCACGCCCAAGATTCCTGGCGGCACGGCCACCACTCCGGTCAGCCGCAAAAATTTGCCGTTGGAAGTAAAAGAAGTTTTTTTAACTGCTGACGTTTTGATTCCGGCAACTTTTTTCGCGCTACCGGTTGTTTTTGTCTTGCTTGCGGTCTTACTGACGATTTTCTCACCGTTCGGTCCGAGCACCTTGATGGTCGCCTCCTCGCGTACCTCATTCTCCTCGTCGCCGGCCGTTAGCCGCACCACATAGTTTCCCGGCTGTAAAAAAGTATGTTCCGCGGTCATCAACTCATTGGTCGTGCCGTCGCCGAAATCCCAGCTGAAAGTCAGGGGCTTGCCTTCCGGATCGAATATATCCGAGCTGTCAAACACTACCGGTGCTCCGGCCCGCGCTTCTTTAGGAAATATCACCTCGAGGCGCGGCGGCGCGTTATAATAATTTTTCGCCCCGGGAGTCGGCCGCCGGCACCACTGCCATTTATCGTCATCATCTAAACAATAACTATTACCGACTGCCGGTTTTTTATATTTTACCGAGTCAATTAATTTTCCGGCAGATGAATAAAGTTTAATGGTATCGTCCAGATTAGACAGCGGCAGACGGGTCAATGTTCGCCTCAGCGTCAAATAACCATTAGCCTTAATTGATGTATTCCCGCTCGCCTTGAATTCAAAACTGCCGAGTTTCGTATTCAGCCGCCAACCCGAGAGATCAATTTCGTTATCATTCGGATTAAATAGTTCTATAAATTCCGCCAAGTCATCCGGGCCGACCGGGTCAGGCAAGAGTTCGTTGATGATCGGTTCATCCGCTGCCGATTTTTTAACGGTCGTTTCTTCAGTTGCGCTGGTCGTTCCGCCGGTTGGTTGATTATTGCTCGTATTATTTGGTGTGGTGGTGGCAACGGCCTCCGGCTCAACCACCAACCCTGAACTATTTACCGCCTTCGGCGTCCCGCCGGCCGCCGCGCTAGTTTGCCAGGTCAAATCCACTTTTCTTTCCATTGTCGCCTTGGTCGTATTATCGCCAGCCGGCCAGCCCGCCTCATCGGCGGACAAGCCATTTTCACCGGTTGCATCAATACTGTCAACTACCGCCCCATTCGCGTCAACCAGCTCCAAATCCTCGCCGGTATTGGAAAGCGAACCGACATAGATCTGGTCGGCCGCAACTGCCGGCAAAGTATCGTCATCAGTCCGCTCCAGCAAAAAATAACCGCTTGCCGGAATTTTGCCGGCCAGATTGATCACCGGCGAACCGTCGATCGCGCGCAACACCCAGTTGGTCAGGTCTATTTCCGTCTCACTTAAATTCTTTAATTCAAGCCATTCGCTGTTCGCGCTCTCGAGCGTCCCCATCCAGGCAACTTCATTAATCAGTATAGTCGTCTCGACTGCCTGTACTTCTGAAAAATAAAAAAATCCTGCCAGATAAAAGGTCAAGACAATTACTAAAGCCTCGTTGAGTTGCTTAATAAGCTTCATAATTACGATAAATATTCTTCAAATAATTTATTTTTTCGGCCATACTTGAATTTCAAAATCAGCTGGACAATACTGATGATCAGGGCGATGGAATTACAAATAATCACCGGCCAGGCCGAGATGAGCAGGCCATAGGCCAGCCAGAGAGAACAATTCAAGAGATAGACCACCAGCATCAGCAGAGACAGATCGTCCACTCTTTTGGTTTTGATCGTCTTGATTATCTGCGGCAGCATCACCTGCGTACCGACGAACGCCGCCAAAAATCCGATTACTTGTGTGATCATATCCATATTTTTATCGATTTAAATATTTCTCCGCGATCGCCAGCTGTTCCGGCGTATTGATGCCGAAGCCCTCGGCGATATCTTCGACCGTAAAAACACTGACCTTTTCCCCCCGATCGACTGCGAGCCGCACCAGATCGGTCAGATAATATTCTTTTGCTTTATTAAAATCTTGAAGCTTATCAATATTTTGCCACAACCAATCCGCCTGAAAACAATAATAACCGAGATTCACTTCAATATTTTTTTTCTCTCGCTCGTTCGCATCTTTCAATTCCACAATGCGTAAAACAGAACCGTCACCATTACGCACTATCCGTCCAAAGTTATAAAAAGCGGCAAAATCGCCGTCAAAACTTTCAACCCGGCCGGTAGTTAAAGTTAAAATCGCGCCAGACTCCTCGTGTGCCTCTGCTAATTTTAATAAAGTCGCCTCGCTTAACAATGGATGATCTCCAGGTAAGACGATGATGCGTTCAAAGTCTTTATTTTCCAATTCAGCTCGCGCGCAAGCGACCGCATGCCCGGTGCCAAGCTGCTCTTTCTGCCAGATATAATGATATTTATTACCCGTTGCTTCGATTACCTTTTCACCCCGATAGCCGACTATAATCGTTGGCTTGGGGCAAACCGCTTCAACTGCTTTAAGCAGACGCAAAATGATCGGCACGCCGCCAGCCTCCACCAGGACTTTCGGTCCGTCTGTCTGCATGCGCGTCCCTTTGCCGCCCGCAAGAATAATGATTTGCGTCTTATCCATTTAAAAAATAGCCGTCTCCAGCTAATTATTCGAAAATTATATTATAATTTTAGCGAATTTATAAATTAAGGTCAAAGTCGGTTCTTTTTAATTTTTATCCGAACTTATTGCCAATCCTCTCGGCCCGCCCGCCTGCAGGAAAAAAATTAGAATGATAAAAAATAGGCTGGCGAGCGCACTATAGCCGGAAATTCTTTCAATCAGCAGCCAGAACGGCTGACCGCGCTTCAAAATCTTGAAATCGGTCAGATAAACCACCTCGCAGGCGCCGTTGCCCGTATCGCGGCGCACTGTGCTTGTCTGCCTTGAACCGACCTGGCCGCTTGAATCAGATACTTTATAATTCGCAAGCTGGCCTTTGAAATAAATCTGATCGCCAATTTTTGCTTCTTTGACTACGCGATAAACCTCGTCATCTTTTGGCAGAAAATGATTGTTGGAAATCTGATCCAGACGGAAACTTTTGTAGGTGTCGCGGTCGTTGGTTTGAAAAAAACAGGTAAATTCACCGTGGGTGAATTTTATTTTCCCATACAGATCGTTTTTCGTGTTGTCCCCCCAGAGCACGCACAGATCCCTCGAATTGAAGGGGTCTTTTTTGTGCATCACATCCAGCCAATTTTCGCTGTCGTACTCAGCCACCACCAGGCCGGATAATTCATAATCCGCGACCGGTTCAATCCGGTAAGAAAATTCGCCGCGTCGCTCAGCGAACGGCTGGACGGCCGTCGTCGTCTGAGCCGGGTCGCGCCCTACTACCTGGAGCATCTCACTCGAGGCCGGTAATTTTTTACGGCAAAAAAAGAAAGTCCGAAAACAATTAATGAAATCAACAGAATTACTTTTAAAACTTTCTCCAAGATATTCATAAGTAAATTGTATCATGGATTCATCGGGCGATAAATTAAAATCTTTACGACCGGCTTTTTCAATAGAAAAGCTGGCGGGGTTAGCGCCAGCTTGGAAAAATCGTTGATGAGCGGTTTACAGCTTGAGCAGTTTTTCGACCGCTTCCTTGATCGAGTCGTTGATATAGATCGAAAGGTTCGCGTCGCCGTCATCACCGGTTCCGGGCCCAGGAATGTTGAGAAAGCGGCCATAGCGGATATAGACGCCCGGCCAGACCGAGGTCGCTCTGAGATGATACTTCTTGAGCCATTCATGGGCGCGCGGATCATCCTTGCGGTAATACGGCTGAACAGTCGATATTCCGAACATCGCCTCCGCTAACGAGCGCTCTATATTCGTTATGCCGCTTGCCGAGGACAACTTCGGGAAGGTTAACTGCCGTTCAATGGCAAAAAAACGGTAGAGGGCATTGGAAAGGAAGTAGTTGACCTGTAGGTTGAGCTTCGCCGCTGTGGAGCCGAGTTGGAGCTTCGTTTTGTTCAGATTGAAATCCACCACCTGCATCTTGAGCCCGTGAGGATTGAACCACTTCGGCATCGAGGGCGGAAAGGTCAGTTTGACCACCGCGCTATCATCACTCTCGCAGGCAGCTCGACTCAATCTCTCAGAAATTCTGTCGCTTCTGACCATGAATTTCTCCTTTTGCGCCTTATTTATCAAGCTCTGCCCTTGCCAGGTCGCAAAGCGCGGCCAGGCCGGCGATCAGCGTCAGCTGTTGCATCGGCGTATCAACGTTATGGCAGGTAAAATCGTAGCCCCGCGGTGTATCGGAAGATGGCCAACCGTCAGGATGTATACAGCAGTTGTTCTTGCCAGGACAATCCAAAACCAATCGTCCTTTATCGTCCTGCAGCCAGACCCGAAAGTCGTGCCGGTCATATTTCCTATAGCCAAGCATCCGGCCGTACGCCAGCCTCATCACTGCTTCAATCGATCCAAGACGGGTGCCGGCCGGAAACCGACGGAGCCAGCGAGCCAGCCCGATACTCAACATTCCATCGAGCGATCCGCCATGCATACCCTGCAGGGTGACTGTCTGCACCGTCAGCAGCTGCAGCCTGTCCGTAGCTTTGACTGGAGGCGGGGCGTCCCCCCAAGGTGGGCGGGATGCCAGATTGGAAAAAACAGTAAAGCTGGATGAAATGGCGTAAACCTTAAGCCAATCCATCTTCCAGATCTTGCCGGTGCCGCGACAACCGAGACATCGATGGTCATGAGTTCTCCGATCCTTCCCGGTGCCGCCGCATTCCTTGCACGTTTCGTCCGTTTCTTTCTTCACCTGCGGCAATTTGCAGATGAATTCATTATGGCCGTCGGGACAAAACTGTTTCATACGGAAAATTCGTTCAAAGCCGAAATCTCGCTCAAGGCTGCCGTCGAACTGTTCGAAACCGAATTGTTGCTTGAATCCCTTGACGATCGGCGATTCATTTGTGGCTTTATATTCCAAATTACCGATGAAATCGCGATGTACCCGCAGGATCAGACTGGCGCGCCTCGCATCAAAAGACAGTTCATACCAGGCCCGCTGATCCGCACGAGTGATGGGCATTGCCATCTTCATCTGCCGCCTCCCGCTACTGTTTCATTTTTTTCGGCAAAGACTGCACGACGATCCACTTGATGTCGTCCGCGGTCTCAATTTCCCTGTCTGCCGGAACAACAACCGTGATGATCTGCCTATCCTTCGAGATAATTCTTCTCACACCACGGAAGTTGTCTATGTCCATGAAAATATTCAGCGGCGTTTCCGTGATACCGGTCTTCTTGCTCGCCGCCTGGATCACCGTGCCGTTGCCGGTGTAAATTCCGACATGACCGACGCCGGTCCTGGGGTCATCAAGATGATAGCTGATCAACCCCTTGGTGAAAACCAGATCGCCGGGCGACAAATCCGAGAAGCAGATCTGCTGGCCGTATTCCCGCTGCTGGACCGTGCGACGCGGCAGCCAGATGCCCCAGCGGCCGTAAACCCATTTGACCAGGCTTGAACAATCGACCTGCCCGGGCGCTTCTGACGGCCGGGCGGCACGGGCGTACTTAGACTTGCCCACCAGCGCCCGCGCGGTGCAGATGATGTCGGGAGACCCGATGATCTTGAACCCCTGCTGCTTGAGTATCCTGATTATTTCGTCCTTCTGTGCCGACAAGCCCCAGCCATCCGGATCGATCGCGCAACGGTTATCGACTGCAAAATTATTTTTCAAGGTACACCCCCTAGTTTTTTTGTGGGGATGGAGAGACTCGAACTCTCACACCGTTTGGCACATGCTCCTAAGGCATGCGCCTACCCCCACACCTTTCTCACAATTTATAACTCTAGCTTTGTGGGGACGGAGAGACTCGAACTCTCACGGATTGCTCCATATGCTCCTAAGGCATACGTGTATACCAGTTTCACCACGTCCCCTAATTTCTTAACAAACCTAAAAAGGTGTGGGGGTGAATATACCATCCGCCAACCGGCGGATCACCACTCCAGCTTTATTGATTTCATCTTATTATATTTTTCATCTGGTCTTTTGTCAATCATAGTGAAAATGTGTTATAATTATTCCAGTGTGAACTAATTTTTATTTTATTATTTTTTATGCTCCTTCGGCAAGCTCAGGACAAGAATCTTAAAACTATTTTTTAAGTAAACTATTTTAATCAATAAAACTCTCGTAGTGAGTTTATCGAACTATGCCGGAAAAAAAATCCGTCTTTAACCAAAAAGACGTCGATGAGCACCGCATCACCGCGGCCATCTCCTATCTCTGGATCGCCTGCCTGATTCCGCTCTTAGTCTCCAAGAGTTCGCCGTTCGTCCAGCACCACGCCAAACAGGGCTTGATCCTGTTCATCCTCTCTTTTCTCGGCTGGGTGCCGTTCTTCGGCTGGATCCTGTCGCTCGCGCTGGTCATCGTTAGCGTCCTCGGCATCGTCAAATCATTGAACGGCGAATCCTGGGAGATCCCTTTCGTCCACGGCTGGAGCCATAAGATCAAACTATAAATAATTTTAATTGTTGATTTTAGATCTAAAATTTAAAATCCAAAATCTAAAATATTTTTTATGCCAAAATTCATCAAGTTCTACGATCAGGTAACGATCAAAGATGTCCCCTCGGTGGGCGGTAAGAACGCCTCCTTGGGAGAGATGTACCAAAAACTGACCGGCAAGGGCGTCAATGTGCCTTTCGGCTTTGCCACGACTGCTGACGCGTACCATTACTTCCTCGATAAGACCGGAGTCAAGATTAAAATCATGGAAATCCTCAAGGGGCTGGATACCCATAATGTCGTCGATCTCGGCAAGCGCGGCGCGGCGGTCCGCAAAACCATCCTGGCCGCCGAGATGCCGGCCGATTTCAAAAAAGAGATCAGTCAGGCCTACAAAGACCTGAGCGGTAAATATAAGACTAAAGCCCTGGCAGTGGCGGTGCGCTCTTCGGCCACAGCCGAAGACCTGCCGGACGCTTCATTCGCCGGCCAACAGGAAACATTTTTGAATATCGCCGGCGATGCGGACCTGATGCTCGCGGTAAAAAAGTGCATCGCCTCGCTCTTCACCAACCGCGCCATCTCCTACCGCGTGGACAAAAAGTTTGACCACTTTTCCATCGGCTTGTCGGTCGGCGTGCAAAAAATGGTGCGCTCAGACCTGGGCTCGTCGGGCGTAATGTTCACCATTGATACCGAATCCGGCTTCCAAAACGCAGTGCTGGTCAGTTCCATTTACGGCCTCGGTGAAAACATCGTTCAGGGCAAGGTCAGTCCGGATGAATACTATGTCTTCAAACCGACCCGGGCGATCATTTCCAAAAAACTTTCGGAGAAAAAAATCAAGATGATCTACTCCGGCAACCACCTAAACCCGGTGAAAGATGTGCCGGTGGCCAAAGCCGACCAGCGTAAAGCCTCTATCACCGATGCTGAGGTGCTGGCGCTCGCCGACTGGGGTATGCAGATCGAGAAACATTACGGCCGGCCGATGGATATCGAATGGGCCAAAGACGGCGCGGAAAACAAGCTCTATATCGTGCAGGCCAGGCCGGAAACCATCCACAGCGTACGCAACTATAATATCATCGAAGAATACAAGATCAGCGCCAAAGGCAAAGTCCTGATCCAGGGTCATTCGGTCGGCAACCGCATCGGCGCCGGTCCGATCAACCGTATTTTGGATGTCAAAGATATCGGCAGCTTCAAGCAGGGCCAGGTCCTGGTCACCAAGATGACCGATCCGGACTGGGAGCCGATCATGAAAATCGCCTCCGCGATCGTCACCGACGAAGGCGGCCGCACCTGCCATGCCGCCATCATCTCGCGCGAACTCGGCATCCCCTGCGTGGTCGGCACCAAGAGTGGCAGCAAGGTCTTGACCGCCGGAACCAAGGTGACTGTCTCCTGTGCCGAGGGCGACGACGGCTTCGTCTATGATGGCATCATCCCATTCAAAATAAACAAAACTGATATCAAAGGTTTAAAACGGCCAAAGACCAAAGTGATGATGAACATCGGCACGCCGGATCAGGCTTTCACCGCTTCATTCATCCCGAACGATGGTGTGGGTCTCGCCCGCGAAGAATTCATCATCAACAACTACATCAAGATCCATCCGCTGGCGCTGATTCATTATGACCAGCTTAAAGACAAGAAAGCCAAGGCGCTGATTGATGATCTGACCAATGGCTACAAAGACAAGAAGCAGTTCTATATCGACAATCTGGCCAACGGCATCGCCATGATCACCGCCGCTTTCTATCCGAAAGACGCAATCATCCGTCTGGCCGATTTCAAATCGAACGAATACGCCAACCTGATCGGCGGTACGCAGTTCGAACCGGTGGAGTCGAATCCGATGATCGGCTGGCGCGGCGCCTCCCGTTACTACGATCCGAAATATGAGCCGGCCTTCGCTCTCGAGTGTTATGCCATCAGAAAAGTACGCGAGGAGATGGGCCTGACCAACCTAAAGGTGATGATCCCTTTCTGCCGCACGATCGATGAGGGCAAAAAAGTCATCGAGGTGATGAAAAAATATGGCTTGGAGCAGGGCAAAGACGGGCTCGAGGTTTATGTGATGGCGGAAATTCCTACTAATATAATTCTCGCCGACAAATTCGCAGCAGTCTTTGACGGCTTCTCTATAGGTTCGAACGATCTGACCCAGCTGACACTTGGCATCGACCGCGATGCCGGCACGCTGACGGTGGCGGGCGCCTCCAACGAAAAGAATGATTCGGTCAAAGACCTGATCCGCTATCTGATTGAAGTCGGCAAACGTACCAAGACCAAGGTCGGCATCTGCGGCCAGGCCCCATCCGACTTCCCCGACTATGCCGAGTTCCTGGTTGAACTCGGGATTGATTCAATCTCTCTAAATCCCGATACCGTCATCAAAACCACCCTGGTTATTTTGGAAAAAGAGAAGAAACTGGCGGAAGGTAACAAGAGCAAGAATAAATAGACGCCTCCACTCCCGTAATCCCCTTGCCCCCCTCTGTCATTCCTGCGAAAGCAGGAATCCAGAACTTGTTCAAAAAAACCTAAAAACTCAATAAACAACCTACTAAAACGGCTAACCTTAAAACAAGTTAGCCGTTTTGTGTTGACATAATAATAAAAAGATGATATTATATATCGATATCTATTTGCACCTTTTATATAGATTCGGCTAATCGCCAAAAAAATTACAGGGAGGCATAGAATGAACCAATCGGGAATCACCGTCTTGAAATCCGGGGTCATGGATCTGGGTGGATCGAACAAGCTGAAGTTCATCAGCAAGTCCGGCCCGTGGGCCAGGCGGCTCAAAATTGCCGGGGTGCTGGTGTTGGTCGCTTTCGTGACCGGCATCCTGTATGGCATCGCAGTCGAGCGGGATAAGTTCACGGTCGAGAAGATCAACGCCCGCCCGATGGATATGCGGGAACGTGCAGAGTACGCACAGATCTTTTCGGACGAACAGATGCGCGAGATTTTCGTCTACCGCCTGATAGGTGAAAATCTCAGCAGCCTCGATATCAGGGGTCTCAGGCATAAATACCGAGTCTTGGTATTCGACACGATGTACAGCAACCCGAGCTCCAAGGTACACATTTTCATCAACGCTCTCCCGGCAGAGGGGGAATTCGGTATCGAGTACCGCGGTCGGTAAATTGGCCCACCCGAGGAGCTCAGCTCCTCATCCTTCCAACCAAGCCCGCAATGGGCACGCCCCCGCGAGATTGTCCAAATCTGAAATTTCGGACCTTCTTGCGGGGGTCCTTTTTTTATGATTTTGTCATTCTGAATTAACCCCGGACTTGATCCGGGGGAAGTGAAGAATCTATAATAGCTTGTTTGGCACAATACTCAGCTATTATAGATCCTTCGCTATCGCTCAGGATGACAAAACTGAAAGTTTTCTTTTTAATTAATTGACGTAAATTTAAAAAAACTGCAAAATAATAGCATGTTTAGCATCCTCCATACATTCGAACCACAACCGATTCTTTACGCCCTTGAGCCGGTCAGAATCTATTGGTACGGCTTATTTATCGTACTTGCCATCCTTGCCGGCAGCCTGGTGATGATGTATCTGGCAAAAAGACAGGACATCAGCCAGGAAACGATATTCGATCTGTTGTTCTGGCTCGTACTCGGCGGCCTCATCGGCGCGCGGCTTTACGACGTGCTATTGGAACTGCCGTATTATTCTAAGCAGCCGCTCGCCATCCTGAAAGTCTGGCAAGGCGGTCTGGCCGTCCACGGCGCAATTCTAGGCTGCGCTGTCGCGCTGTTTATCTTTGCCAAAAAACGCGCGCTGAATTTCTGGCTGCTTACCGCCCTCACTGCCACCGCCGCTCCACTCGCCCAGGCCATCGGCCGCTGGGGCAACTACTTCAACCAAGAGCTGTTCGGCCGCCCGACTGATCTCGCCTGGGGTATCCCGATTGATATCGCCAACCGTCCGCTTGAGTACCTGAACTTCGCCTACTTCCATCCCGCTTTTTTGTACGAATCGCTTGGAAATCTTATAATTTTCGGCATAGTGCTGTTTCTTTCTCTGAAAGCCGTGAAAACAACCGATGAATCGTTACGCGCTAAACGTTATGTGTTATGTGTTATGTGTTATGTAATATCGTACTCTATTTTAAGATTCTCCCTGGAATTCATCAAAATCGACCGCACCCCGGAACTCTTCGGTCTGCGCTGGCCGCAAATCACCAGTCTGGCGTTGATTTTAATCTCCGTAATCGGCGCAATCATCATTTTCCGACGACCGAAACAAGCAGTCTTGAATAATTAAAAAATTCGTGCTAACATCAAATAAGCTCTCACTTCGCCAATCGGCGAATTTTAATTTTAACTAAACCTAAAAGCTATAAGCTAATAGCTAAAAGCTAATTTATGCCAAACAGGAAAGCCTCGATCAAGGATTTGCGCAAAAGCGCCAAGCGCGAAAAATTCAATAAAAAAATCTCCGACAACCTGAAAAAGCTTTTGAAAAAAAGTATTACGGCAATCGAAGCCAAAGACGCCAAGGCTAAAGAGCTCTTGACCCAGGCATTGAAGGCGATCGATAAAGCGGCGCAAAAAGGCATTCTCAAGCCGAACACCCGCAACCGCAAAAAATCCCGCCTCACCAAGAAATTCAACAAATCCCTCAAATAACAAAAAACCCGCCGATGAGGCGGGTTTTTTTGATATCTAAATTGACTCAGGCTGGTTTCATAACCACTTTTCTTCTCAGTGAACCGATTACCAGGAGAATGATGTTGGCCACCGTGATTGCCAACAAATACGTCACTGTCAAAAGATTATATTCGCTCAGGGCGAAAATATTCAATAAATTTGCTATCGAAAAAATCGCCCAAGAGGCTATGGTTTCGGACCAAGGTTCGTGAAACACTTTTCTGAAACTCGGGAAATATCCCACGACATCGATAGCCGAAACCATCAACACCGCAAGCAAAGGATTATTCATCTGCCACCACACCACAATCGCCAATAAAGCTAATCCAAGGATTATGGTGTCACCTATGGTTATATTCCGTGTCCCGTATTTTATAGATAGAAAAAAAATCAGAACAACAAAAAAACATGATACGAACATTGCTAAAAATCCCCAGCCACCTCGCCCGAACCACATGGCAGCGGTAGCGGTACCGTAGGTGATACTCCAAATCAACCAAGTATAAGCGTGAGGCTTGGTTATTCCGCGGAACATATCACGTATATACGGCAAATATCCGCCGGATACGATTACAACGCTGGCCAAAATTGCCAAAATCATTTTTAAATCAAAACTGATGTCAAAAAACATAATGATAATTATAGTTTAGCGATCAATAGATCCAACGAAGTCAAGACGTCTGCCTGGCCGCTCTTGTTGCGGTAATCGATATCAAGCAACCGGTCTAAGAGATTCTTCAGCGCGGCCAAGGTGAAATTGCGCGCCTGCCCCAGGCTCTTCTGCGCCACGAACGGATGCAGCTTCAGGTGTGAAGCGATTGCGCGCGGTCCCTCGCCCGATTCAACCGCCTGCCGCACCGATAGCAGGATGCGGTACTGCCGGATGATCATACTTAAAATATACTCGGCGGCGGCACCGGAGTTGACCTGTTCTTCCAATAACTTGGCGGCCTGACTCCTTTGTTTGTTCGCTAAGGCATCAGTCAGCGCAAAAATCCGTTCATCAAAAACTCCGGCCACCAGTTCGGCCACGTCCGATGTCTCGATCTTAAAATCGCTTTCAGTATTCCCAAGCTGCAATTTTTGCCCGGCCTTCAGATTGACCAGTTTATCAATTTCATTATTGATCTGCCACAGATCGCAGGCAACCAGCGCCGCCAATTCGGAAGCAGCCGCAGCCGCGATCTTACCGCCGCGCGCTTCCACTTCTTTTTTTATCCAAACGGCGGTTTCGGTATTGGATAGGGTTTTGAACTCCTGCGCGTACTTTTGCTTGGAGAGAAACTTGAATAACTCGGTCTTGGCCTTGTTCAGCGCATCGTTGGCACCAACCTCGCTCCAGATGATGATGATATTGCTGTCCGGCCCTTCCTTGTGTTTTTTCAGCTGAGCTAGGAATTGACCCGGCAATGTGTCCAGCTTATTGGCGAACAAATTCTCTATCACGATCAGCCGTTTTTTAGCCAAAAGTGAAGCGGAGGCGATCGCCTCGTTTAATTTGCCCAAATCCGCTTTTTCACCGTTAACAACCGCGATATTTGAGCCGCTGGGATCAACTTCTTTCTTAAATTTTGCCGTAAGTTCGTTCAATTTTCGCCGGCTGCGAAAAGTGTCCGGGCCGTATAAAAATATGATCATATGTTGCCAATTTTACCGAAATACGCTAAAATTAAATCAAGTTAACTATTAACTCTAACATGCTTTTATGGACAAAGCCAAGTGTCCGGTTTGTCACAGCGATGTGCTCACCGCCGACGACGCAGTGCTAGGTGATATGGTCACCTGCAATAACTGCGGCAGCGATCTGGAAATCAATTCGCTTCATCCGATGCTTTTAAAAGAGATGAGTTACGGCGACGATGGTCTGATTGATGACGAGGGGGATGATTCAGACGATACCGAAGACGATCAATAAATTTTTATACTTATATTTCAGGCAAAGCTAACTTAGCTTTGCCTGTCCTCCGAAGCCTTGGCGAAGGAGGATTTTTTATTTCATCTTTTTTACCACCTCTTTGAATAATCTGCCCCTTTCCTTATAGTTCTTAAACATCCCGAAACCCTGTCCGCCGAAGAGGTGGATGGCGCAGGCGGGCCTGCCCGCCGAAGCTACGTCAGTTTTTTCACTTCATGTTTAAATAACTCTCCTCTTTCCTTATAATTCTTGAACATACCAAAGCTGGCGCAGGCGGGGGACAGCAAAACCGTTCCTGTCTTGCCGATTTTTTTTCTCGCCAGGCTGACGGCGGTTACGATATTATTTACAGTCTTGATCCGTGATTTCGGATAACCGGTGCGTTTCAACTCATTAACTATTCTCGGTGTGGCCGCACCTTTGAAAAGCACGGTGAATTGCACCCGTTTTTTTATCTCTTTGGCCAAACTTTTAAAGTTCGCGCCTTTATCCGCTCCGCCGGCCAACAATACTATTGGCGGTTTGAATGACTTCAAAGCAATAATGGTTGATTCCGGCGTAGTGGCAAATGAATCGTTATAATACTTTACACCCTTCACTTCCCTCACTATTTCCAACCTATGTTCCAGGCCCCTGAAATTCGCCACCGCCTTGGCGATGCTGGCCGGCTTGATGTTCATCAGACGGGCGACGGTTTCGGCAGCCGCGATATTTTCTTTGTTATGCTCCCCCGGCAGCCTGGATGGCAAAGCAGATTTGGTAAAATAGACGTGCTGGCCTTTGCCGACCTTGCGCCCGACATTCGCGCCGAGCTTGCGGTTCAGTATCGCCAGATTGCCTGCTTGCTGCCATTTGATGATATTCAGTTTGGCGTTTCGGTATTTGGAGAAGCTTCGATGGAAATTCGGATTATTCGGATCGGCCGGTGCGAGATGTTCGCGGTAAAAATTAGTGATAACCGCGATGCGCGGACTCTTGTCCAGATCTTCCAATTGGAAACTGGATAGCTCCAGCACCACCCAATCATTTTCTTTGATTTTTTTGATAAATTCGAAAGGGGCTATGCCGATGTTGCCACCGAGCCAGACCCGCTTGCCGGCCTGCTTGATAATTTCATAAATCAGGCTGGAGGTCGTGCCCTTACCCTTGGTGCCGGTCACGCCGATAATATTCTTGGTCGGACACAAATCAAAAAACAACCTGATCGGACTATATAATATAGTCTTCCCCCTCTCCTTGATAAGGAGAGGGCTGGGGTGAGGTCTTGCACCTCCGGGGTGGGTCGCTCCCTTGATGCCCGGACAATCAGTCGGCCAGCCCGGCGAACGGAACAAGACATCAAACTTATATAATTCTTTATTGAAACTTTCCCCGAATTTCCAGGCAACTTTATTTTTCAGCTCTTTGTATTTATCACCCAAAACATCTTTGCTGCGTTTATCGCAAACGGTAATTTGTGCGCCCTTAACTTTACCAAACAAAAACTTGAGCATGGCATAATTTTCTGCGCCCAGGCCGAGCAATGCTATTTTTTTGTTATTTAAGTCTTTTAAGTTCACTTGTTTTCTGTCATTTCGACCGCAGGGAGAAATCCCTTATACTATTCACCTTCAAGGGATTCCTCGCTACCGCTCGGAATGACAAATTATGCTCCCAAATATTTCCTTATATAATCAAACTCCTTGCCAATGTCATTAATATCATTAAAGGCACTCTCAATCACTATCGGCACCTCCAGTTTTTTACAATATTCCAGAATTATATCTTGTTTTGTCTGAAATAGCGGTTCGTGATAACCGGCATAACCGCTCAAATGCGCCTCTGCCAAACGATGTCCCAGGCGCGCGATAAAATCTTCCGCTAATTTCATCGTCTTGTCGTTCGAGAAGCAATGATTCAAGTCCAGGACTAATTTCCATTCCGGCCTCGTTTCGAAAAAAGCTTCCAGGTCTTCAACCGACTTGTACGCGGGTTTCAGATTATCCATATTCTCAATCGCCCAATTAAGGGGATGCACATCGAAAACCGTCCAATCCTCAACCCGATCCGGATGGACTACGATCAGCTCGGCATTCAGTTCTTTATAATATGATGCCAGTTCATCCAACAGCCTTGTTGTGTCCGCGTCATTCCTATAAATAATATCGGCCGGCGCATGGATTGATTTGATAGCGATGTCATCCGCAAGGGGGATGATATTTTTCGTTTTATGGATTTCCTGGTTTTTTATCAAACAAAACTCCAATACATCTTTACTGTATGATTTATAGATATCGAATGCCTCTCTAGAATAGACTTCAATCAATCTATGTAATACCCCGTGAGAAAATCCGATCTTTTTTTTATTTGAATCGTTCAGTTTCATTATTTTTTTCCTAATCCTCCTTTGCTGTCATTCCTGCGAAAGCAGGAATCCAGAATAATTTAATCTGAACCTAAAACCTGAAACCTGAAAACTGACAACTATTCAAGCGGCGCCTCCCTCATGATCACCGATTCATAGTTCTGCTCCTGAAAATCAGTCAGCTCACGGATCTGTTCGTCCGAAAATTCAGGTGAGTCTTCCGGTATTACCACCAGCTTGTCGTCATTGTCGTCGGTGCGATGAATCACCGCCACCACTTGGCCGGTGATAGTCTGGATCGGCTGGTCGACGCCGAGCACGTAAACGTCTATCTCGTTATCGTCCGGCGCCTTGGTGCCGGGCAGATGCCCGTAATTGATCGGGTAAACAAAATCATACTTCGGATGCCGCGAACCCATCGGCCGGTCCACCCGCACATTCACCGTCTTATTCAGATAAGAAAATATATCATCACTCATTTCTCTTTACTATTACAACTTATAGATTAAAGTTTTGGGTTGTAAATTTTGAAGCGAGGACTGTCTGAGCCAGGCCGAAACCACCGAGAGATGGGATGTGTCCGCTAGGAGGTGGTTGAGGCCGGTCACGCCGTTGGCGTGAGGCGAGTTCCGCAGCGATAAATTTACAACCTAAAACTTTAATCACCCCTCCATCTCGCCCCAATTCTTCCCTATTTTTATATCCACCTCCACGGGCACTTTGAGCTTGATGCCCTGCTCCATTATATCTTTAAATTCCTTGGCTGCCTTCTCGGCTAGGCTATCTTTTATCTCAAAAAGGAGCTCGTCGTGCACCTGGAGGATCATCTTCACTTCATCTTTATTGTACTTATCTTTGATGACCTTGGCAATCTCAATCATCGCCACTTTGATCAGGTCCGCGGCCGTGCCCTGCAAGGGGGTATTAACCGCCATGCGCTCGGCCGCCTTCCTGATCTGCATTACGCTCGAATTGATTTCCGGCAGATAGCGGCGCCGGCCATAAAGCGTCTCCACAAAACCCTTTTGCTTCGCCTCTTCGACCGTTTCCTCAATATATTTTTTCACACCTTTATAAACTTCAAAATAATGATCAATGAATTCCTTAGCCTTCATATATGGAATATCGGCTGTTGCGGACAGCCCATGCGGCCCCTGGCCGTAAAGGATGCCGAAGTTGGTCGCCTTGGCTTCACGCCGCATCTGCGGCGTTACCGCCTCTAACGCCACTTCGTTGATGGCCGCCGCGGTGGCGCGGTGGATGTCCTCGCCTTTTTTGAAAGTTTCAATCATCTTCTTGTCGGCGGAAAAGTGGGCGGCCAGGCGCAACTCTATCTGCGAATAATCCAGGCTCACCAGTTTGTAACCGCGGTCGGCCACGAAGGCCGAACGGATCTCGCGCCCCAGTTCGGTACGCACGGGGATATTTTGTAAATTAGGTTCGATCGAGGAAAGGCGGCCGGTCGCGGCAATGGTCTGGTTGAAGCTGGTGTGCAGGCGTCCGGTCTTTTGGTTAACCTGCTTGGGCAAGGAATCAATATAGGTGCTCGCGAGTTTGGTGAATTCGCGATATTCCATGATCAGCTTGATGATCGGGTGCTGATCTTTCAATTTTTCCAGTTCATCGGCGCCGGTGGAAATGCCGGTCTTAGTCTTGCCGATGCCGGCGGTGGAAAGTTCCAATTTTTCAAACAGTACCTCGGCCAGTTGTTGGGTGGACTTGATATTGAAATCCATGCCGGCGAGTTCGTGGATCTTTTTTTCCAGCTTGTTAATTTTTTTGTGCGTGCTTACCGCTAGCTCGGCTAAATATTTAACATCCAATTTCACTCCGTCAATTTCCATTTCGCAGAGCACCGGCACCAAGGGCATTTCAATCTCGCGGAACAATTTTTCCGTTTTTTCTTTCTTCAATTCCTTGGCGAGTTTCGCGACCAACCGGTTGGTGAAGTCCGCGTCTTCGCAAGAATATAGCGAGAGTTTTTCGATCGGCACTTCCGGAAAAGTTATCCGCTCGCGGCCGCGGCCCAAGAGATCGTCTTTGCTGATCTTTTCAAAACCGAATTCGGCAAAGGTAACGGCGTCTAAACTATATTGGCGCGAGCCGGGGTTGATGAGATACGCCGCGATCATCGTGTCAAAATCCACGCCCTTCGTCTTGATGCCGTTGCCGCACATAAACCCCAGATCGAATTTGATGTTATGCCCGGCTTTCTTAATTTTCGGATTTTCAAATATCGGTTTCAGCTGCTCCAGCCAGTCATTGGTCTCGGCTTTTTTCTCTTTTTGATTATAATTAAACAAGTTTGGACTGTCCGTTTGTTTCTTGTTTCTTGTGTCTTGTATCTTGACGAAGTAAGCTTCTCCCTTCTTCCAACTAAAACTGATGCCCAAAAGCCGATCCGAAAACACATCAAACCCCGCCGTTTCCGTATCAAAGGTGAATTCTTTCTGCTTTTTCAGTTCCGCCAAAAATTTTTTAAACTTTTTCTCATCATCAACTAAGGTGTATTTGAATAACTTTTTATTCCTTTCAAATTTATCTTGCCGCACGGCTTCTCCCCTTTCTCCCGTTTTGTCCTTTGCCCCCATTTCTCCCTTTCCACCCCTTTCTCCCCCTTCCTCCCTTTTCCCCCATTCTTTGCTACCCCCTCCCTTTGTCAACTCATAAACCCTGGGCAGTAGAGACTTAAACTCCAATTCCGTAAATAGCTCGACCAATTTCTGCTGATCAAAATCGCCGAAACGCGCCTCCTCCAAGTTGAATTTGATTGTCGCGTCGGTGCGGATAGTGGCGAGGCGCTTAGATAACACGCCCTCTTCTTTGTGTTCCTTCAAGAGTTCGCGCACCCGGTCTTTGATTTTCGGCGAGTCCAGATGTTTATAGATGCCGTCCACCGTTTTGAATTCGGTCAACAGATCAATCGCAGTTTTTTCGCCGATTCCGCGGATGCCCGGGATGTTGTCGGACGGGTCGCCGCGCAGAGCTTTGTAGTCGATCATCTGCTCCGGCGTCAATCCGCTGAAACGTTTCATAACTGCTTCGCGGTCGTAAATAATGCTGTCGGACAGCCCATGACTCATGGTGTAAACCTTAGTGTGGTCATTCACCAGTTGCATCGTGTCCATATCGCCGGTGACAATGATTTTTTCCACCTGACCGTCAACCGAGTGGGCGATGGTGCCGATCAGGTCGTCCGCTTCAAAGCCAGAGAGTTCAAAAATCGGAATGCCGAAGCTTGTAGTCACCTGGCGCACGCGGTCAAACTGGTCATAAAGCTCCTGGGGCGCCTTTACCCGCGTCGCCTTATATTCCTTATATTCCTCATGCCGGAAAGTCGGCCCCTTCTTGTCCAAAGTCAAAGCCACGAACTTCGGCTTGAATTCGCGCAGAGCCTTGATCAGCACGGCAGTATAGCCATACACCGCGTTTGTCTGCTCCCCCGACTTCGTCTTCATCGTCGGCGGCAAAGCATGAAAGCTCCGATGTATCAGCGCATTCCCGTCTATAATAATGAGTTTTTCTTTGGTCTTTGACATAGTCGTCCTTTATCATTCCGGGCTTGACCCGGAATCCAGAATTTTTCTTAAACTTCAGTCCTATTATGCCAAGTTCACGCTAAAAATGCAAACAAAAAAACACTAATATTAATATGTGTTTTTAAGCTCCACAAAATAATAGATATAACCCTTATTAATCGTTGTTTAAAATAGAAGAAATTACCATACAAGGAACGTCGTAGTCGTCTAAACTTATTAAAATTGGAGTTTCTTTACCTTCTTTGCTTATAGAAAGGGTGGCACTAGACGCCTCAAATGAATGAATTTTAGTATAAGGAAAAGCAAAATTTTTTCTTATTCCCTTGAACCCAATTCTTTGGTTTGTTAACCAAAAGACGCCAGTATCCTCAACTGCCAAAAATTCGCTAGACTGGGTTGAATAACCAAGAGAACCTGCCCTGTACCTGATGCCAAGACCTATTTTTACTGAACCAGTAAATCCTTTGTAGTTTATCCTGTTGGTTACTCTCTTTATTTTTCTCAAACTAGCGGAGCAACACCAGTGAATTATCTCGTCTTTTTTAAAGATAATATTTAAATCAGGCACATCTATCTTGGGTAATATACCTTTATCGATAAGACCAAGTGTATAAAATTTATTAAAAGTCTTTTGATCAAAATTAAAATCTTTTTGCTCTACTTTGAAATAGTTCATCAGCTCCTGCAACGCTACTTTTTCTTCTTCGGTAATTTTCCCATCTTTAGTTATATCATCAAAAGTTAACGAACAGGCTTTTTTGTGCGCTTCTTGCAATTCTTTTTCCTGTAAACTATATTCATTCGCTAATTTTTTTAATTCTTTTTTCTCATCGTCACCTATTTTTCCGTCAGATAAAAATTCTTTCAACTTTTGGTTATAGTGCTTAGCGCCTTTTTGCTTAATTAAATAGTTTTTTACGAAGTTAATCATATTTTTTAATATTAAATCAACAACAACTATTAATATTACTTAACCTTACCTAAAATTTACACTTATTTCATAAATTTTGCAAACAAAAACACGGCCAAACTTCGGTCCGTGTGTTTATTAGAATAGTTTAGTTTTTCTTCCTCCCAAAACTCAACTTCAAAGTAATAATCTTGTCCGAGAAAAAAATCTTGCCGGCGATCATCACGAAAATGGCGAAAAAGAGGAAAGAATATCAAATGCCGAAATAAATTAATTGATAAAAAAGGGCGGGCTCGGTTTGCACCGTGCCCGCCCGAAATTCTTCTTGAAAAAACGTGATGCTTACGCGACGGCCGAGACGACCTTGTTCATGTGCAGGTCGTGCACCTCGCCGATCTTGGCGAGACGCTTGATCAGCCCGTCATGGGTCTTTTCTTCGCCCGGGAAAAACAGGGGGCAACCGTGTTCCTCCATGGACGGATGCCAGCCCAGTATCTTGAGCTGCTCCGTGATGAGCGGCAGCAGGTCGCGGTTCAGGAGATAGATCTTCTGCACCATGGGCTCGTCGGTATGGCCCATCGGCTTCTTCTCGTATTCCTCGAGAGTTTCATTCGGTTCCCATTTAGGCGGCACCATTTCGTGTTCCGAGACCGCCAGCAGGTCGGCCTTCATTTCACGTGCCTCATAAAGGTCGGAGACAGTGATGTACAGGTAGGCGAAATCGATTATTATCTGGAGCGACATCGAATACCCCCTTGGGCTTATAGATTCGGATCGAAAGGTACGATGCGCTTACTCCGCGGGCTTTGTTTCTTCCGCCTTCTCCTCCGGTTTATCCTCCCACGGATGCACGGGCTTCAGATCGCCATTGCGGAAGCGCAGATGGAAATCCAGGAGCGCCTCCAGGCTCGGCGCCGAAATTCTCAACTCCTGGCAATAATCCATGCCGTACTGGCTGGAACTCCCTTGCGTGAGGAGCAGCATTTCCACGCCCGTTTCTTCGCGATAGATCCCATCGGTGCCAAAACCTCTGTAAATCACGTCCCAGAACGTCACGCGGTCGATGTACTGCGCCGGAATCTGGGGCGGCTTACTGGTCGGGTCATGGAGCTCACCACGCAGTTCGATGTACTGTTCGCCCGTGTCGTGATCTTCCTGGATCTTGAGCGACTTGGGCAACTTGCCCTCGCTTTTGTCCCTCTCGATCAGATCCAGGATGCCTTGGCCCGGCCTCAACCAGAATTTCGTACTCATGATTAGCCTCCATCCGCTCAGGGTTCAGCTGGCAGTTTAAACCGCCATGCGTCCCTTAATACGGATTGTTAATTAAAGCATATTTTATCATTAATGTCAATTAAAATCCAGGTAATAATCAATAATAAAATAATCTATCGGAGCTTAGCACCGATAGATTATTTAATATTAGACAAAATTTATTCTTTTCTAATAGTCTCAATTCTTCTTCCTCCCAAAACTCAACTTCAAAGTAATAATCTTGTCAGAAGAAAAAATCTTGCCAGCGATCATCACGAAAACGGCGAAAAAGACGAAGGAATAGCCGATGCCGAAGGCGAGCAGCTGATAATTCTGTAAGAATACATTCTGGATAGCCATAAAGGTGTAGGAAAACGGGATGGCGTAGATCAAGTATTTCAGCGCCGGCGAGGCGGTGGAAATATCAACCAAGAGCAGTAAGAGATAAGGCAGCATCAGGAGAATCATCAGAGGCGAGATCAGACCCTGCACGCCCTTGGCGTCCTGGGCGAACGAGCCAATGACGGTCGCCATTGAAAGAGCGCAAAGGATGCCAAGGAACAGGGTGATGCCGATCAGGGCGTAACCGCCCGGCGTAATAACTAGGCCGAGCTGCGCCGCCGCATCCCCGAGCTGGCCGCCGCCGACACCCGCCCCGAGTCCCTTCAGATAATAACCGAAGCCGAGTATATAGACGCCGGCCATGATCAGGGCGACAGTCGAGGCGCCGGCCATCTTGGCGATGATGATATGGCGGCGATCCACCGGCGCGGTCAGGAGCGTCTCCAGGGTCTTGTTCTCTTTTTCGGTCGCCACCGCGGTCGCGATCATGGTGGCAGCCAAAGTGATAATGATGAATAAAATAATCGGCACAAAAGTCGCTTGTCCCTGGACGAAGCCGATCACCTGCCCCGGGCTGACCTGGGCTTGCTTATCGCCGATGATAACGGTATCTACGCGCACAATCGGATTCTTATAGTCCGCCGGCACGCCGCCACCGGTCTTTTTGCTGATCATCTGATCGCTCAAAAAATTATTGAAAGAGGCGACTGCCGCGTCGAGGATTGCCTTGGTCTGGCTGCTCTGGAAATTAAAGTTCTTCATCACGGTGAAAGTTTCAATTTTCTGCGGTTTGAAATTATCGATGCCGGCGCCGAAGCCGGCCGGGATAATCATCGCCACCGAAATATTTTTCTCTTTGGCCTGTTTAATCGCCGCGTCGGCATAAACCTTATCAATCTGCTCCGGCGTAGCGTCAGTCGTTCTCAAGGCCTCTACGCCCAGTTCGGTAACGTTGAAATTACTCTTTTTTAAAACCTCAATCATCGCCCTGGAGGTGGTTGAATTGTCGTTGTTGACCACCAACACCTCCTGCGGAGTCTTGGCCTTGGCCGTTTCCTTACTCAACACATTGCCGATAAACATAAACAGCGCGACCATCACCAAGGCCGGTATCAGCACTTGCAAGGTGACCATCTCGCGTATCTCTTTTTTGATCAAAGTCAGCAGCTTATGCATAGAATTACTTCAAAAAAAAGTTGTCATTCCAGCCTTGAGCTGGAATCCAGAAATTAACGGTGAGAACACTATATATCAAATATTCATTTATTATTCACCCGACTTCGGGCTACTTCTGGATCCCGGGTCAAGCCCGGGATGACAAGTTAACGGGGTGAAGTGGCCTGGACAAAGACCTCTTCCAGATTCTTGGCATTATATTTTGCTTTCAATTGCTCACTGGTGCCGGTCTCATGGATCTTGCCTTTATCAATGATGGCCACGCGGTCGGACAGGAATTCGATCTCCAGCATATTGTGGCTGGAAAGTAATACCGCCATACCCTGCCGCGAAAACTCGCGGATGATTTTCCTGATTTCCATCGCATTGATCATGTCCAGACCGCTGGTCGGCTCGTCCAAGATGGCCAGTTTCGGCTTAATCATCAGCGTGCGCGCGAGCAGCAATTTTCTCGTCATACCTTTGGAATAGGTATTGATCTTGTCTTTGAGACGCTCTCCCAAGCCGGCCAGCTCCGCGCCGCGGTTGATATATTCGGCGATAATTTTTTTGTCATTACTATATAGGTTGGCCATAAACTCCAGATACTGCTTGCCGGTCAGTGTTTTGTACGCACCGGCTTCTTCCGGCAGATAGCTGATCAGCTCGCGGACGTGATTCGCGTCCTTGGTCACATCGTGGCCGAGAACCGAGGCACTGCCGCCGGAGGGCGTGAGGATAGTTGCCACCATGCGGATGGTGGTGGATTTACCCGCGCCGTTCGGGCCGATCAGCGCGAAAATCTCGTTTTCACTCACGCTGAAACTGACCTCCTGCACCGCCGCAAGCTGCCCGTAATTCTTGGATAAATTTTTCACTTCCAGCACCGTTTGCATAAAAAAATTAAGTCTAATTCTTACTCATAATTTAGCGCTTTCAGGTCAAAATGGCAAATATGAAAAAGCCGCCGGACGTACTGCCCCGGCGGCTTGAGTTTGAAAAAATTGGCTTTCTGGCTCCTGCTGAGCCTAGGCCTGTTTCTCCGCAGGTTTCGGATTCGTCAGACCGCAATAGGATGTGTCATCGTCCGGAGCATAACCGGCTTTCATCGCTTTGGGGATGGACAGCTTCGGCAGCTTCTTCCATTCATAGATGACAGTTTCGATCATCCGTTTCGCTTCAGGAAAAGTTGCCTCAATCCCATCCAGGCCGGCACGCGGGTTGTCGTCGTCGCAGGCAATGATCGTAAGCCTGCTTTGGCCGCGTTCAAGAGTCATCTTGATCCGGCCGCACATATGCCAAGACCGCAGGGTAACGTCGCCGAACTTGCCGGACATTCCCCGGAGGCGGTTCTCAATAATGATCCGATCCAGCCCTCGAACGAACACGCCGAAAGTAAATTTAGCGACCAGCTCATCAAGCCCTCTGCTGAAAACCTGGTATTCCCCCTCTTGATGGAGCACCCCCTTGATCAAATCCCTGGTGTTAACGCGGACATTGACCATCATGTCCGTTCTGGCCAAGAGGTCGTGAATTCCCTTTTTGGGCAGAAGATAGAGCGTGATGTAATGACAGGTGCTGACCTGCTCGCCCAGTCGGGCATTGGAACGGCAAGCTTCCGAATTATTTTCCTTGTACCAATCGATCGTCATCACCTTGGTGATCCATTGCAGTTGATCGATCCCTTCTCTTGTCCGGTTCTGGAACCAAAGATTAATCCTGTCAAATCCCTGGTCCCAAATCAACCAGCCGAGGGTTACGTAACTCTTGTCCCAGTACATCACATGCTCGAATTTCGTTCCGACGAGATCGTTTCTACCGCGCAAGAAAGACTGTTCTCCATCGACACGTTCACCGACATAATAAAGCAGGTTGGAGTCCATCCGCTCTACTTTGATTCTCAAACTTGATTCCGGATTCTTCTGGTCGTAACCGATAGTTTTAAGCGTTTCGGCGATAACCGGGTATTGCGCCAGCAATTTCCTGTTCTTTTCTTCCCATCGGTTCTCGGACATCACTGCCTCCTTTTGGCATTCCGCCAAGGTTGTGAGCCAGCATTCCGCTATTCGGCTCGGGGTTGATAAAAAACGCCGGACAATCAGCCGATAATAAAAAGAGCAAAAGCTAATGTTAAATAATATAAAACAAGAGCTTCTTTGTCAACCAAAAACCACAGCGCGCGTTGGCTATGGTTTGCTGTTATAAAATCAATTCAGCTGCTTTTTTTCTCACAAAATTCAGCTCGAGGGTGATAATCTTATTTAGAGAAAATTTTACCAGCCAAAAAAAACGCCTCGACAACAACATTGAAATTGAAAGCCAGTTCCATCTGCTTGATCTGCTCTACCGAAAACCATTGCACGCATTGGCCTTCGGCCAATTTCTGGTTGAGTTCGGTCTCAGGCGTATTCAGTTTCATAAAAAAGGTGTTCTCTGTACGGTCTTCAAATTCGGTCACCCGAAAAAAATCTGGCGTGCCGATATCCAGATCCATCTCCTCCTTCATCTCCCGCGCCACCGCCTCCGCCGGCTGCTCGCCTTCCTCCGCGGAGCCGCCCGGCAAGTCCCACTGGCCGGGATACGGAATCGTCGGAATGTCGTCCCGCAACAACAGCAGCACCTGCCGCTTATCGTTATAAAAAATAATACTGCAGCCGATGGTTTTCATAATGATAAAATTTATTTATTTGATATAAGATTAACTTTTTTCCACCATAAAAGCAAATAAAAAAGCCGCCGGTGGTAAGACTCGGCGGCTCGTAGGACTTGGATGAGCGCGGGCAGATTATTCTGTCCCCACTCTGTCGTTCTCATCATCTCAGGGATTCGTATTCCTCGTGGGACACCCCTCGGATGTCACGGTCGGCGACGAAAATCCTCTGGGGATACTCCGGATGCGAACCGTCCCGGGAAATCGTACAACCGCTTTCATCCACGCTCTTGACCTCGCCTTCGAGGTCGACGGTGCCGTGACGGTGGATGACCACCCGCTTGCCTTTCAAATTCCTGAGTTTCGGCAGATACGGACAATCCATATTGCCACCTCCGGTTCTATAGTTTGACGGTTCGGTCAGAGATAAGATCAGGCGGCCTCGAGCTCCGCGATCATAGCCTCCAATTCGTGGATCAGAATGCAGTGCTTCTCGGCATATGGCAGATAGTACGTCTTGGTTTCCTCGAGTTTCCGCTGGCGACGCTCCCGCTGGAACGACCACATGGTCAGCAGGTTGTGCAGACGGTCGGCTAGCTTGACCAAGAAAAAATCTCGAGGTGCTTCGGCGAAGCGCTTGTGGTAGACGCGGAGGCACTCTGCCTTGTCCGAAAAAATATGGCTCGGCTCGGTCATCCACTCGACCAAGGCGGCGATGTCTTCGCCGTATTCCCGGCGTACCCGATCAATCGTCCAAGAAGGGATGTCCTCGACGATGTCGTGGAGCAGAGCTGCGACGATCAGCCGGTAATCCGTCACGCGGAGATACAGGATCAGGATCAGCGCAACGGCGCGCAGATGTTCGAAATACCGTTCGCCACCCACGCGACTGATGCCGCGAAAGGCGTCTTTGGCGTCCTGATATGCCCGTTCGATCAGCTTATACCGCCAGTCGCTGGCGGTATAGATCGAAGCGATTACGCGGAAAAATGCATCCCGGCTCTTATAGCCGGCCAAGATGGCCTTGACCTTTTTCAGCATGGCTTTGCCCTCGAAGGTATTTTTGCCGCCTAGGCGTTTTTCATATCCGTCATCAGCTCGCCGACTTTCGCTTCTTGCGCGGCCTGAGCGGTTCGCTGTGCGCGTTGACACTCCTCACCCTCAGCTAACATTTCGTTGAGTCGCTTGGCAAGAACTTTATCCTCCTCGCCGAATTCGGCAAGCATCTGCCGGGCGACAACGGTGGTTTCCTCGTTGTAGACTTTAAAACTCATGAACCCGCTCTCTTTTTCCAGCACTGCGTAGCGCGCGAGCTTGTGCCGCAAGTCGCGATACTTCTCTTCGGCGATGTGCCGCAGAGTCTGCTGCAGGTTGTAACAGCGGATAAGATCATGCTCGTCCGCGGCGGGCCGGTCGAGGATGAACTCCAGTTGCGAGGCAAAAAAATCAGTACCGTAAGAAAGTTCCTTGCCATAGCTGATGTAGTTGAGATGGCTGGCGTAGTTCTCGAGAGCCTTCTCCCAATCATGGCGCGGAGCGGCCTTGCCCCACTCCTCCGCCAGAATCCGTTCGCGCATCTGGTTATCAGCGAGACGCTTCCACTTTTCCGGCACCCCTCTGTCACTGAGCAAATAGTTAAACGGGTTATACCCAGAAGCTTCGTCGAGACTCCAGTAGCCGACCGGATCGTTCAACAGATAGCGGTCGAACAACTCCTGGGCGTACGGATCGTTCTCGTCGAGGTCGGCAAGCAGATTGAGGATCAGTTTGTTGAAGGTGAACAACGTCCGGCTCAGTTTCTCGTCGTAGTCCGACTCGAGCACCCGGTCCACATTCAGGCAGATCAGGCGGATGAGGAACAGCTTCAGGGGGGCTGAAAACTTCGCGATCTCCAGATCCGTCATGAACAGGTAGTTCTTCAACGAATGCTTTTCCCGCCAGGTGAAGGGCGAATATCGCAGATCCGGAGTCAAGAGGATGGCTAAAGCCCTGGCCTTGAAACTGTCCTTGATGTCCTCCCTGAGCAAGTCCAACAGGTCCCGGGGCTCGCGCTCTCCCGGCGCGTTGACATTGAGCCACTTTTCCCAAAGACGATTCTGCTCCGCCTCAATAGCCGGATCGGAGAGGTTGAATGCTTCCCGGAACAAATTACGGACGGTTTCCCCGTAGTTACGGAACGGCTGGCGCTCGGCAATCTTCGCGGCCACGAAGATCTCGACGAGCGGCTGGGAATCTTCCGCCTTGGTCAAGGTTTCGGCTACGGTCAGCGGTTTGGAACCGCGCAACCGCCTGATCCCCCGGATCACCAGCGTCACCAACAAGAACGCCACGGCAAAAATTCCCAACAACTGACTGACCGACATGGAGTTCATAGCTTCTCCTTTCAGGGAGTGTAGGATGTGGGTTTATGAGCCCTTGATGACTGTATGTTTTATAAGAACATCAATAGAGAAGATATGAATATAAAACTCTCTAAAGAATAGCTAATTTAAACACATTAAACGCTAATCGTCAATATTTCCATCATCTGCTACTTCGGCGACAAGAAAAAGACCGCTGACTTGATCGTCAGCGGCCTTGTTGACTCGCGTATACGCGTTTAAAGATCTTCGAGCGACCCGGCGGGCTTTTTCAAGCTGTCCCAGTCGGCAAAGAACGCCGCCATCGGCAGATCGATCCCCTTCTGGGTCCACCAGCCGTAGAACGGCCGGTCGACGACGAAAGGTACCGACCGCGGAATGGCACAGCGGAAACCCACCAGGGCGGTGGCCACCTTGACCCGGGCGCCCGTTTCGTCCATCCGCATCTTGAACTGCTGCTTAGCCTGGACAATGGTCCAGGCGCCCTGCTTTTCGGTGGTGGCGCAGGCGCCGAGCAGCCAGCCGAGATCGGGATGGATGTCGAAATCGACCATCGGTATCTGGGCGCCGGCGAAACGCGGCGTACCCCCGCCCATGCGCCCCAGGGAAGCGATGGCGCGGCGGCGGCTCATCACCTCCATCGACAACCGGACGAGATCCAGCCCATCCAGCGTCTGGTCCGGATTGGTGAAGAGCCAGAGCGTGTCGTGCGATTTGGTCAGGAGTTCGACCAGGTACGACTCATCGTAGCCGGCCACGCTGTAGACCCTGACTCCCTGCGCCGGCAGTTTGAAACCGGGCAGCTTGCCGTTGGCGGAAGGGATCTCGATCACCTCTCCGGGGCCGGAAAGCCACTTGACCAGCTTGTCCAGGACCGACACCACACCGATGTTGTCGCTGGGATCGAAGGGATCCACCATCGGCGCGAATTTACGGTCGGTCAGGAACTTGTTCAGCTCTTGATACAGGTTCGAGGCCAGCGCGTCCAAGCCGGTGATCCTGGCGATCGACTCACGGTGCGTGTCCAGCATGGCCAAGACCCGTGCCTGCTCGTCGTTCACCGCGTCCCACCGCTTCGCCCCGATCCTGTCTCCGAGCGTGATCAGGGCGTGAAAAACCGTCACCACATCGAGTGCTCTCGTCGCCATTCTCTTCTCCTTGGATAGTTTTTACCGCTAAAACCGGTTTGTCTGAAGCTACCGCGGAATCTGCTACCTATGCCCTGACGTTCCAGATTCCATCCGTCTTTCTCCTTAAGTTTAAATATAATGTACGAAAAATATCGTATTCGACCTGTCAAAATAATATATTTTTTATTTCTTGTCAAACGATATTTTATCGAACGGTGGCCCTATCCGCATTTGAGGCTTGAACAAATATTTCCGCCATGCTAAGATACTTTCATGAAAACTAATAACTTTCGCGGCATTATTATCAACATGATTATTATCCGGCCTGCCGGCGGAAGTTTTATTTGTGGCTAAATAGATTATTTAGATACAAATCAGCTCCGCCTAAGCGGGGCTGATTTTTTTTAATGCATATGAAACAAATCACTAAGGTGGAGACCGGCCAGGCGCCTCAAGCCATCGGCCCGTACTCCCAGGCGATTATCGCCGGCGAATGGGTTTTCTGTTCTGGTCAGATCGCGATCGACCCGCAGACCCAAGATTTGATCGTTGGCGGCATCAAAAAACAGACCGAGAGAGTATTGAAAAATCTTGAATCGATCCTTGAGGCAGCGGATTCTTCCCTATCGCTGGTCGTCAAGACCGAAATCTATCTGAAAAATCTGTCGGACTTTCAGGGACTGAATGAGGTCTATGCCGACTTCTTCCCCGGCGAACACCAGCCGGCGCGTGCCACGGTCGAAGTCTCTGGACTGCCCAAGAATGCCCTGATTGAAATCAGCTGTGTCGCTTTGATAAATCACTAATAAATATAAATCTATGCCCTTCGACAGGCTCAGGACGAGAGCGATAAAAAAAGACCGATCATAAAAAATATTTTAATTAATTTTAAACTCGTAGTGAGTTTACCGAACTATGAAACTAAAAATCAATCCGCGCCTGGTGGAAGAGGCGGCAGTCCGTCTGAAGTCGGTCGTTCGCGAAACACCGCTTCAATTCAATGTAAGGCTATCGCAAAAATTTCAGGCGCGAGTGTATCTGAAAAGAGAGGACTTGCAGGCTGTCCGGTCATATAAAATCAGAGGTGCTTACAACCGAATGGCCGTTCTGACTCCAGATGAACGGAAAAAGGGCGTAGTCTGCGCCAGCGCCGGCAACCACGCGCAAGGCGTGGCTTTTGGCTGTGCCCGCTTGAAAATAACCGGCTATATCTACCTACCAAAAAATACGCCCAAGCAGAAACTTGATCGGATACGCATCATCGGCGGAAAACAAATAACGCTATTCCTGGTCGGGGACAGTTTTGATGAAGCGAACGCGGCGGCTTTGGCGTTCGCCAAGAAAAAAAATAAAATTTTTATCCATCCTTTTAATGATCCGCTGGTGATTGCCGGCCAAGGCACGGTCGCCAAAGAAATATTCAACCAGCTAGCCTCTCCGGTCGATTATCTCGTCGCACCGGTCGGTGGTGGCGGCCTGATCGCCGGTATCGGTCTTTATTCCAAAGATAAATTTCCGCGGATCAAGCTGATCGGCGCGGAACCGGCCGGCGCGGCCTCGATGCACGCCGCCCTGAAAGCCGGGCACCCAGTCGCCTTGCCGGTCGTCGACAAGTTCGTGGACGGCGCCGCGGTGAAAAAAGTCGGCCTGAACTCTTTCGCTCTGGCGAAAAAGAACCTCAACCGGGTCGTGCTTGTCCCGGAAGGGTTGGTCTGCCAGGAAATGATTGCGCTGTATCAGAGCGAGGGGATCGTCGCCGAACCGGCCGGTGCGCTGTCGGTCGCCGCGCTCGAAAACATCAAAGAAGAGATCCGCGGCAGAACCGTCGTCTGCATCGTCAGCGGCGGCAACAACGACATCAGCCGCTACCAGGAGATAATCGAACGCAGCCTGGTTTATCGCGGCCTGAAGCATTATTTCATCATCAATTTTTCCCAGCGTCCGGGCGCGCTCCGGCGCTACATCAACGAGGCGCTCGGCCCGCATGACGACATCACCCTGTTCGAATACATCAAAAAGAATAACCGCGAGAACGGGCCGGCCTTGATCGGCATCGAACTCATGAAAAAAACCGACCTCAAGCCGCTCCTCAGGCGGATGGACAAGATCGATCTGGATTACGAAATCCTGAAAAAAGACAGCAGCGTCTTCAGCCTGATCGTTTAAACAAATGAAAAAGCGGGCCCGGTTACACCGTGCCCGCCTGCGTCTGTTTGAACTATCGCCGCAGCAATCTATCCAGTTCTGCCTCGAGCTTGCGCCTTCTTGCCGCGAAGTCTTGCCCCATCGCGAACATCGCGTTGGTGAGCTGATACTGGTAGACGCCCTCGTGGATGTTGCCGTCCTTGTCGGTGGCGGCCGCGCGAGCAGCCCTCAACCGACTGGCCGCCGGCGTGGTGTGAGTCAATTCCACCGCCTGCTCCGAGGTAACGCCCTCCGCCACGACTTCATACCAGCCGCGGAGCTTGGGCGTGAACCAGGCATCAAAAGCCGCCTTGTCCTTGAAAGACGTCCAGGTGATGATGCCGGCATATCCGCTCTCCGCAACGATATTCCTGAACACAACATTGTAACTCTTGTCTTCCGGCATTACCGTACCTCCCTTTTTTGTCTACCCCGTTAGAAATCATTATGGACATTGAATTTCGCGAAAATTATCATTGGTTATTCAGATTGTAGCCCATTATAACAACGTCTTGTGACCCGCTATTTCTAACGGGGTCTACCACCTGCTTTTCGCGATGGCAATATCGACCAGCCTGATGTCATCGGGATATTTCGCCACCAGCATGCCTCTCAAATCGCTGACACCGACGTCGCTGCCGTCCTTGATCCCGGTCTTACGGTAACGGTAAGCGTCGATGAAATCACAGACCGAGACGATCTGTGAAATCTCCAGGACTTTTTTGACGGTCGCGGGCGACCAATTCTGGGGAAAATCATCAATTGAAAGACCATAACCAGCCTGATAGATCGCATGATGAAAGCCAGCGCAGTAGGCGATGAAGCAATGCAGGTGTTTCAATATCCGGAAGGCGATCATCGCGTGGGTCTTGACCAAGGCATACTCCTCATCCGTGATGTTGCGTCCGTCGAACAGCCTGGGCGGCAGAAAAAGCTTGCCGATGTCGTGGAGCAACGCGGCAAAAAAGGCCGCCTTGGCGTCCTTAGCAAGTTCCAACGCGACTTCTTCCGCGGTCAACGCCAGCCGTTCCAAGTGGCCTTTTACTGTGGAGTGTCTCACTTTTGAAAGAGCCAAAAAAAATCTTGCCGTAATAGCGAGGAAGCCCTTGGGACGGTATTCTATAATTTTTGTCTTCACCAGATCTGAAACCGTCATCGCCTCCTCCTTTTTTATCTGATAAACCGACTATACAAATTATTAGTTTTTTCCTTTTTTGTCAATAAAATACTGCCCGCTGGCAGACAGTATCATCCTTTTGGATTAATAGTCAGATTAATCATCATCCTCTTCATCATCATGCCGCCGGTTGCCGGAGGTGGTCGAATTTTGATTGGTTACCGGCGCAGTCTGGGTCTGCGTCTGACTGACTGCCTGCCCTAGATCGCCGACATAATAATTGGCAAGCAAGCCATAAGCATAGCTGGAGTGCGAGCCGCTGCCGCCCCTGGTGTCAAAAGCGGTCGTGCCGTCCGCACCGCAATACGGGGTGATCGTACCGACTCCCCCCGGATGATTGTTCATATATGAAGTGACATCGTACACCTTGCCGCTGATCAACAGCCAACAGTTAGAAAGGTTATTATGCTTAGCCACCTCTGCGGCCGAGAGATTGATGCTGACCGGTTTGACCGTTGCCGGCGCCGGAGCGTCTGGATTTGCCGCGACCTCGGCCGTACCGATCAGGCTGGTGGTAGCGATCGGCGCCGTTGCCTGCGCGAGTGCTTGCCCGAAATCGCCGATATAATAATTGGCGAGCATATCATACGCGTAAGCGGAATGATCACGCTGGCCGCCGCCCCTGGTCGCAAAGGCTTCTGTGGAGTCGGTGCCGCAATGCTGGATGATTGTGTCGGCACCACCGGGATGCGCTGTCAGATAATTGCTCACGTCATATATTTTCCCGGAAATCAAAAGCCAACAACTGCCGGCAGTATTATGCGCGGCCAGCTGTGATTTGTTCAAAACAACGCCATTACCGGCCGGGTTCGCCATCGACCCTGCCGGTTTTTTTTGTTGTTGATAGAAAAGCAGAGCGGCAACGAACAAGCCGGTCACGACGACCCAGAAGATGAATAAAGCGGCTGTAACGTATTTTTTCATCCCATTAGAGATTTATTAATTTATAATTTTATTCCTCTATCAGATAATCTTTAGGAATAAAAAATATTTTCAACCTTTTATCCCGTCATCTCTAACGGGATAAATAAATTACAAAATGGCGAATTCTTCTGAGTGGACGCGCCAACGGGGAATTTTCAAACCGTCGAACTGGTCTTTGAGGCTTTTCATCAATGGTGCCGGGCCGCAGACAAAAATTTCCTTGCCGGCCAGGCCGCAGGTTTTATCGATCTGTTCCGCCGAGATATAGCCTTTTTCATCAGCGCAAAAAAGAATTACGCGCAGCTGTCCCGTTTCTTTGGCAATCGCCTCAAGCTCACCGATGAACACCGCTTCGGCCGCCGTCTTGACGCAATAAAACAGATCGACGCCATAACCTGAATATTTTTTCAGGCTTCTCGCCATGGAAAGGAACGGCGTGATGCCGATACCGCCGGCAACCCAGATCTGCCGCTTCAACTCGACCTCGAGAAAGGAAAATTTTCCGAACGGACCTTCGATCCTGGCATCGCTGCCGGCAGTCAACGCGCGCAAATCCCCGGTAAAATCGCCGAGGTGCTTGACCGTCAGCCTCAGGCCGGTCTCAAGCGGCGAGGAACTGATGGTGAACGGATGATATTCGCCGCTGATTCCGGGCTGAGAAAAACTGATAAAAATAAACTGCCCGGGGCGGTAAGCCATCGTCTTACCCTTGGGCGCCAATTCGATCTCTAATACGACGTTATTCACTTCCCTTACCGCCTTCACCTGATATCTGTACTTGAGTACCAACAGATTGGACAGCAGAGTCCGATAAATTATGCCGGCCAGTCCAAAAGCGACGAGGGTCAACATGTAGACGCGCAACGGCAGTGCGCGCGAAACGTCGCTCGTGATGAAAAAAACGTGCAGACTGGCCAGAAAAAAAGCCAGGCCGAGATATTGGTGTGTCGATTTCCAACTCTGATACGGGAACTTGCCGTAAAAAGTTATGGCGAGCAGAACCATCATCAGCGATAAGCCGAAGATGCCGTAAGTTACGGCGGAGTTGCCGCTCGGCAGGAAAAACTCGGCGGCGGCAGTGAGCGAGATCGGGATGTACTTGGTCACCAGCAGCAGCGGATGGAACAGAAGCAGGATGAAAGCGGTCGCGCCGAAAGTGTGATGATTGAGATATATCCTATTCAACCCGTCGAAATACGGCTCTAGTATTTTCAATCTGGCCGAAAGCACCAGATTGAGCGAGAACATCGCCATGCCGATGAGCCCTAGCAACTGACCAACACTAGTCAAGGTTGTCTGCCAATCGATCAGTCTTGAAGTCAGCGGTTGGGCCGCCAGCCAAAAAAAGACCGGTGCGAGTGCCAGAGCCATAAAGACATACCAACCGTAACGACCGCGTGAATTTACCATAACGATACATTAAATTACAGCAATAATTTCAATATGTTACTTGTACCCGGCGATAATACTATAGCTGACTTATCGCCTATTTTCAATATTAGCCGATGTTAGTAAATCAAAGCTTGCCCGGAATACATAATTAGATTTATGTAGTAAAATATCTACACTATATTACTCTATAATTATCAATAATTTAAGATAATTTTACTTAAATAAATAATAAATGTATAATAGAAAGTAGATAAATATCTACATATTATTATTAGTAAATTTGGTCGTGTTTAAAATTATCGGATAATTATTACTCGTTTAATAGTAAGTCGAAATATATCTACATAAATTTACATTATTTTTTATTTAATATATAAGATATTTACTTATATTTTGATAAATTGTATAATATTATGTAGAAATATATCTACATATTATAAGGAGATATGATTAGTCCTGGCGTTTTTGAACAATTCGGGTTAGGCGAAAAAGAAGCCAAAGTCTATTTGGCCGTTTTGGAATTAGGCGGCGCGAGCGTCCAGGCGGTTGCCAACCGGGCAGGCATTCACCGCGTGAGCACCTACGATTTACTAGAGAGTCTCAAGACCAAAGGTTTTGTGTTCGACGCGCAACAAGGCAAACGCCGCATCATCGTGCCGGCCGAACCGGAGCAGGTGGCCGCTGCCCTCAGAAGCAAAGAACAGCTTTTTTCCGCGTTGGTGCCGGAACTTGCGGCTATCCGCGGCAAAGCCGAAGGAAAACCGAGGACGCTTTATTTCGAGGGTCGCGATGGCATCTGGCTGGCCGTAAAGGATTATCTGGCTCGCAAGAAGACCGCCGCGGAAATCTTGGTTTACGGCTCAGCGCGGCAGTTGCTCGATGAATATGGCGCTGAGTTGAAGGGGGAAGACGGCGATGAAAATTCGAAGGAAGCCGGTTTTAAAAATCTGCAAAACAGCATAAACCCGAAGGACAAAACGGCGTCGGAGAGTACTGGATACTTCGGGCCGGTCAGATTCCTGCCCGAAAACAAAAAAATCAACGGTAATATTTTCATATATGGCGACCGGGTGTTGTCCATCTCCTGGGACAGGTTGACGGCCGTCATCATCGAAGATAAATACAACGCGAACGATCAGCGTTGTATTTTTAATCTGCTCTGGGAATTATTGCCTTAATAAATATTAATTAACAAATTATGAAAATTTAAATAATAGACTTGCTCCTTGATAAGATTTCGTTACGAAACGCAAAAATTTCGAGCGAAAAAACAGAAAAGCGACGATGTTCATATGTCAATATGAGCGGAGGAGCTTTTATGGTTTTGCAGCCGAAATTTCTGGGTTGCAGTAGAAAGCTTATCAAGGAGCAAGTCTGATCAATTCATCCCTATGCAAAAATCTAAAAAACTAATGATCTTTTTGGGGCTCACCGCTTTGTTGGCGGCGGTCGGCTTCATCCATCAAGCGAGCTCAGCGGCGCTTACGGCCGCGAGCGACACCCTGAGCGATTCTGACCTGAGCGTTACGGCCACCCACACCATCTCTTTCATCAACAACACCGCTCAATCCGCCGGTGACTACTTCCAAGTGGTGCTGCCGGCTGCTTTCGGCGATATCTCGGTCGGCAGCATAACCTGTCCGTCCGGCATGACCGCCTCCTCGACGAACACCGAAACGGCAAGATGCGTCTCTAACGCGGGTACGGCAACCGGAACCAAGACCATCCTTTTATCCGCCATCACCAATCCGGTCGCTGCGGGCAGCCAGACCATCACCTTGTCCAATAATTCCGGCGCAACGGTATTGGAGAACTCCGACGTTTCGGTGGCGATCATCGATAATGTCGATATGTCCGCGGCTGTACCTTCTGTCTTCGGCTTTACCTTAAGTCCGCTCGCGACCGGCACCCTGATCAACGGCCAGCTGACCACCGGAGCCGCGGCCACCACCTCGCTAGCTTTCGGCACCCTGACGGTCGGCACCTCGACGATCCTCGGCCAGGAATTGAAAGTCCTGACCAATGCTACCGGCTTCTCGATCACGGCGGAGCAAGACCAGAATCTTACCAATGGCAATCTAAACGATATCGATTCGTTCAAAGACGGAACGTCCAGCGCGCCGCAAGCCTGGTCTTCGCCCTCAGGTTTGATCGACCAAGAATACACCTACGGCCATTTCGGCCTGACCAGCGAGGATACCAGCCTCTCCGGCGGCGACCTTTTCGGAAACAACCTGTGGGAGGGCTTTCCCACCAGTACGCCGATCGAAATATTCTACCACAACGGACCAGCCGACGAATCCACGCCGGACAAAGGCGCCACCCAGGTAGGTTATAGACTGGAGATTAGTCCCTTACAGGAACCGGGCGATTATACCAACATCATCACCTACATCGCTACTCCGACATTTTGATGCTTCACTTCCGGGTGAGGCCGAAAATAGCAAAAACGCCCTTCATGCTTGTGGGCGTTTTTGCTTATTTGATATTTATGCGTGGTGGACCGTGCCGGATTCGAACCGGCGACCTCCTCGTTGCAAACGAGGCATTCTAACCAACTGAACTAACGGCCCATGACTATACGTCAACAAATCTTTTAGCCCGGGGTCTGTTTGCGGATGAGTGGACCGAGCACCCACATCAAAAAACCGTCAATCATATTGGTGGCGATCAGCATGCCAATAAATATAATAAATAAACCGATTAATTTGTAGCCGAGGCGCGTACCGCCTTCGGAACCGAGATACTTGTCAAAAAAATAGATCGGGCCGAAGGCGCTGACCAAACCTTCGGTCTTCATCACCATGGCAGTACCGATGGCGATACCGACCAGTCCTAACAAAATTCTTCCGAACATAGATTTGATTTTTATTAGTATTATTAATTATTGATCATCTGCCGATAGCTATCGGATGTAATTGAGAGGATTCTTTTTCGCACCGTTGATAATCACCTCAAAATGCAGGTGCGGGCCGGTTGACCAGCCGGTCGAACCCATCAAGCCGATGACCTGCCCCTTCTTCACTTGCTGACCGACCTTGACCAAGATTTTCGATTGGTGGCCATAGCGGGTTGATTTTCCGCCGCCATGATTGATCACTACCTGATTGCCGTAACCCCTGCCCCAGCCCGCCGTCTGCACCACCCCGGAATCGGCGGCATAAAGCGGCGTGCCGACGTGATTAGCAATATCAACCGCAAAATGCCGCCAGGAAAAATACTGAGTGATGCGGTTGCCTACGGTCGGCCAAGTCATCTTGTTGCCGGAAAAAATTTTCTTATCGTCCTTGCTGGTAATCAGATCCTTTAACAACGCCAGGCCGGAACGCGACCGCGGACTCGGCGCGGCATAGGTCTCTTTCCGGCCACCGGGGATGATCAGCTTCTGTCCGATCGCCAATTGATCGCTTTTCAGTTCGTTGAATTCCATGATCAGGGCTTCATCGATGCTGTATTTTTTGGCGATTGCGGCCAAGGTCTGGCCGCTGGTGACCTGATGCGCCACGCCCGAAGTTGGCAGGATGGTGAGACTGTCGCCTGGACGGATCAGGCTGTAGGCGGAGAGATTATTCGCCCACAGGATCGTGTTGACAGAGATGCCGAATTTCTCAGCGATGGTGGAAACCGTATCGCCGGTTTCAACTTCATAGGCGATGATGTCATGGCGCAATCTTTGCGTCTGGCCCACCCCGGCATAATCCTGTTCTACCGTCCCGGGCGTATCCTGACTGATGGCAAATTCATCCTCTTCACCGGGAACCGGCTCCGCGATCGGCTGTTCGCGTACTGCACCCAAATTATCAAGATAATTCTGTTGGGTCGGAGAAATAATCGCTTCCTGATCAAAAAACTCTTCGATCAGCTGCTGTTCTTCTTGCGTGCCAAATTCACTTTGTACTAAACCTTCGAGGATTGTCTTGCCGCCGGCAGTATCGATCGCTTGCGCCTTCGAACTCGCCGTCAGATTATAAAAAACCATCGATACGGAAAAAACCACGACCATCACATGGACCAATTTTTGATCGAACAAAAAAGTGAAAGCATTCTCCCGAAAGCCCGACCAGCCGATTTTTTTCAAAAAAGACAGATAACCACTATACAGCTTGACGACGACTTTGTGGAAAATCAGGCGCAAAATCAAACGGCCCGGCCGATAAACGAGCCCAACAAAAAAGGCGACTACCAGCCTTTTGATAAATATTATTATATTCGCTAAAAATACCAGCAGATTTACTGATATTTTTTTGATTTTGCGTTCGATATGATTAGTCTTTTACTTTATGGTCTAAACAAGATTAGATTAACATTTTTCGCCATTACCAGTCAATGATTGTCGATCAGGCGATCAACATGGCATCGCCATAACTGAAGAAGCGATAATTCTTTTTAATCGCTTGTGCGTAAGCTTTTTTCACCGATACCGTGCCGTCTGAACCTTTTTTTCCGGGTCTGCCGGCAAAAGCGGCGACCAGCATCAACAGCGTCGATTCCGGCAGATGAAAATTCGTCACCAGCGCATCGACCGCTCTGAACTTATACCCCGGGTAGATGAAGATGTCGGTCCAGCCGCTAACAATTTTGGATTTTGGATTTTGGATTTTGGATTTTTTTGGGAATTGCCACCGCCTTGGCGGGGTCCCGTTTGCGGGAGAAATTGGAAATTTGGAAAACACGGTTTCCAATACTCTGGTGGATGTTGTTCCAACCGCGATAACCCTCTTACCCGAAAGCTTGGCTCGCCATAACAAATCTAGCGTTTTCTTTTCTATTTCATAATATTCTTCATGCATCTTGTGCTCTTTGATGTTCTCAGTCTTTACCGGCAAAAAGGTGCCAAGGCCTACATGCAGCGTCAGGTGGATGATTTTCACGCCCTTGGCTTCGAGTTTTTTTAACAGACGCGGCGTAAAATGCAGGCCGGCGGTGGGTGCGGCGACCGAATCGGCATGGCGCGCGTCGGCGTAAATCGTCTGGTATCTCATCTTATCCGTTTTCTCCGGCTTGCCGCGTTTGATATATGGCGGCAGCGGCACGGAGCCGATCCGCTCCAGCTCTTCCTTAAATTTCTTGCCGGCCAGGTTGAACCGTACCGACCAAGTCCCATCAGTCTCCCGTCCCATGATCCAGCCTTGAAGTTTCCGGCTAAAAACTATTTTCTGTTCGGTTTGACGGCTTTTCCCTCCGACTAGACATTGCCAGATGCCGTTCTTTATTTTTTTCAACAAAAATACCTCAATTTTGCCGCCGCTCCCTGCTTTCTTGCCGATTAGCCTGGCGGGGAAAACTTTCGTATCATTGAGCACCAGCACGTCGCCAGGTTTCAAAAATTCCGGCAGATCAAAAAAATGCCGGTGCGCGATATGGCCGCTCGCCCTGTCTAAAACCAAAAGCCGCGAATGATCTCGCGGACTGGCTGGCTGTTGAGCAATAAGCTTTTTCGGCAAATTATAAGAAAACTCGCTTAATAACATATTACATATATGATTATTACTATCATTTACTGTTGTATTGCTTCTTCTGCCGGCAATTCCTTGGCCATGCGCTCGCGATCTATTTCCGCCAATTTTATAATGATATCCCGAACGCCGTTCGGATCCGGAATCTGTTCGAAAGAAAACCTCTCTTTTTCCGCCGCTGTCTGCACATACACATTACCGTATTTGAAAACGGTCGGCAACACTCCGGTCACTTCGCTCGTCACGTCCTGGATCCTGAACAGACGCTGCTCGGAAATGATGCGGGAGAATAGGCCCTGCTGTTCGATATTGATGATCCGTTCATCGGTGATGACCCAGACATCAAGATAATAATCGATGAAAGAAAAAAAGAAAAATAACCAGATAAATAACAGATAACCGCTCGCAAAAAGCACCAGTGCCGGATAAAAGACCTGTTCCGTTACCGACGGATAACTGTTCAGGATAATCAGGCTGAAAACGACGAAGAAAAAAGCAAGCGACAGAAACAGAAAAACTTTCTTGAACAGGATAAAAAAATCACGGCGGATAATTTTTACCACCTTCTCCCCTGGCAGTTGATTTGGCAGCCGATAGATTGAAAGCATAAGATTATTCTTGGATAAATTCGCTTGAGCCGTCCAGAATTCCGGGAAACAAGGAAATTTCACCCTGCCAATCGACGCCGCTGATATAAATGAGTGAAGCGGCGATAATGATAACTGAAACCGCCAGATAGCCGAAAGTGACGAAAAAGGTGGTTGCCGTCTTGAACCCGTATTTGAGCATATGATAAAGCTCTGCCAGACTGAAAACCGCCCAAATTATCAAGAAGACGAAATAGATATAGAGGAAGATGGAGATGGGGAAAGACATGGGAAATTTAAAATTTAAAAATCAAAAATCAAAATGACATTATAAAATTTAAAATGTCAGTTAATCGTATAAATTGAAATTTCGAACATTTTGCATTTTGAACTGTCATTTTACACTTTGATTTTTGCATTTTGCATTTATACAAGCTTCTCCTGCTTGCGTGTATTCTTCTTGCCGAGATGCTTATAAGCATTGTCAGTCACGATCCGCCCGCGGGGACTGCGGTCCAAGAAACCTAGCTGGATCAAGTACGGCTCATAGACCTCTTCGATCGTCGCCACATCCTCGCCGGTGGCCGCGGCAATCGTATTCAAGCCGACCGGGCCGCCGCCGTATTTCTCGATGATCAAATCCAAGATTTTCCGGTCAACCGCGTCCAAGCCGAACTCGTCCACCTCCAGCATCTCAAAGGCGCCGAAACATAATTTTTTATCCACCCGGCCGTCGCCCTTGACCTCGCAATAATCACGCACTCGCTTGAGCAGCCGATTGGCCACGCGCGGCGTGCGGCGCGAACGCTTAGCGATTTCACCAACCGTTTCCGGCGCTAGCTCAACTTTCAAAATTCCGGCGCTGCGCTCGATGATTTTTTCCACGTCGGCCGGTTCATAAAAATTCAAGTGGTAAGTCATGCCGAAGCGATCCCTGAGCGGCGCGGATAACAGGCTGGCCTTGGTAGTCGCACCGATAATCGTGAATTTTGGCAGATCGATCCGCAGCGTGCGCGCCGACGGCCCTTTGCCGATGATGATATCCAAGGCATAATCTTCCATCGCCGGATAAAGAATTTCTTCCACGCCGCGATTCAGCCGGTGAATTTCATCGATAAACAAGATATCGCCTTCCTGCAAATTCGTCAGGATCGCGGCCAGATCGCCTGTTTTCTCGATCGCCGGACCGGAGGTGACGCGGATATTAGCGCCAAGTTCGTTGGCGATGACATGCGCTAAGGTAGTTTTACCGAGACCGGGTGCGCCATATAAAAGGACATGCTCAACCGGCTCGCTGCGCCTTCTGGCTGCTTCAAGAAAAATCGCCAAATTTTCCTTGATTTTTGCCTGGCCGACATATTCCGCCAAAGTTTTCGGCCGCAGAGTCAAATCAAGAATATTATCCACGTTGCTTTCATTTGTGGCTACGATTCGCTCATTGATGTCCATAGTAATATTATTGTAGCTTTAAAGCCTTATCAAATCAAGCAATAAAAAAGCGGGGAGTTAGCCCGCTTCGTTCCTCCTTCACTTTTAATTGTCGTGTTCGCATGCTCCGCGAGAACCGGGGCCGACGAAAATCTCGTGCGCTCTCCGCTCGGATTCCATCTCGATTTCTTCCAACTTGATAAGCGCCGGTGCGGCCGCCTCCAATGTTTCCCGCATAATCGTATCTCCGTCCGGCATCTTCACTTCCCGGTAAATCTTCGGTAAAGCCGCGGCCAAAGTGGCTCGTTCCTCGGGGCTGGGTTTTGACATTGTTTCCTCCTTTCAAATTAAATGATCAAACAAAATTCAAATTGATTCATATGACATTATTATACCTCAACAGTATAGGCGAGAGCTATGGCTGCGACGACGCAAACAGCCAGACCGAATAGTTGATGGATTTTCAATCTTTCTTTATTGATAAACAGGCCCAAGCAGGATGAAAGGACGATGTAACCCTCGCTCAAACCGGTAGCGATTGCAATCGGGATATAAGACATGCTGTAGGTATAAGCGATCCAAGCCGCATTATCAAATAAGCTCACTCCGAGAATCAAGCTTTTATTTGCTTTAAAGTCGGGAATTATTTCTTTCAATCTTGATTTATAAAACAGATAACCGAAGCAGACAAACGTCAGGACAACGTCGGTAAACCAGTTAATCATTAAAGGACTGGTTTCTCTTCCGCCCACGCCGAACAAAAAATCAGTCATGCCCATGCCGATAGTAGCTAATCCCGCCAGCCAGACTCCCTTTTCCAAACGGCTTTTTCTGAAGTGAGAAAAATCTTTGGTGGAAATCAAAAAAATTCCTACAAAAAGTACAACAATCAGCGACCATTGACGGAAAGAGAGCGTTTCCCCCAGGATTAGGCTAGCGAGCAACGCCGCAATCGGCAACTCAAACGAATTGATTGACTCCACCACCACAAGCTTGCCTTTTTTGTAAGCCTCAAAGTCGAAAAGAGCGGCAAAAAGAATGACCATGCTTACAAAAAGCAGAAAAATTATATCTTTTATGGTTAATTTAAAAATCTCATGATAGACAAACGGCGATACTAAAATCACGCCGATTGCGCAGATATAAAACAAGGAGAGCCAATCGCCGAATTTGCGGGCACTTTTCTGGACCAGAAAACCTCCTACTCCCCAGGAAAAAAGTGCTAAAATAGCTAAAGCTATACCCATATTTATATAGTGCCGCCGAGATAAGCCTTCCGCCTCGCCTCCGGCAATCTTTCAATCGCGTAACGAAGCATGGTGCGCGGCATTTGCTTATAACGCTTATGCAAAAAATCTTCCAGAATTTTTTCTGAACATCGTTTGCCCGTTTCGCGCAACATCCAGCCGACCGCTTTCTGAATCAGATCATGTTCGTCATCGAGTAAAATTTCTGCTATTTTTAAGGTCTCTTGAGATTTCCCTTTATAGATAAAGTTGAAAGTTGATAGGACGGCAATCCGGCGCTCCCACAGACTTTTGGATTTTGCCAGTTTATATAAAATAACCTTGGGTTTATCGGCTAAAAACTCTCCGACGATGTGCGGCGCCGACAAGTCAATCAAGTCCCAATTATTGATGTACTTGGTATTTTTCAAATATAGTTTGTAAATCCGTTCTCGGTCTGGCTGGCTGCCGCCTTTGAATCTTTCAATCAAAATCAAGAGAGCACACATCCTTTCTTCGTGTATCCGCGAATGTAATAATTTTTCCGTCTCCGGCAAACTCAAGCCCGTGTACATTTTCGCTACCCGGCGAGTATCCGGCATCACCACGCCGATAAAAACATCGTCCTCACCGTACTCGCCGGGGCCAGTTTTGAAAAAACGCGCCGAAATTTTCGCCTTCTTGGCGCTGGCGCGTTTTTTCAGGTCTTTTCGCAATGAGATCAGATCAGCGGTATCTTGTTGAGGCATATTTATCATGAAGCGGTCTGATCCTTGGCCCGCCCTTCGTTTTCCGCCGGTTGTCCGTATTTTTCCCGGAAAGCGGCCTCATCGCCGTATTCCAGAAATTCTTTATGATGCGCCGGTTCTTTGAAGCCGCCGGTTTTCTGGTGTTTGATGCCGCACCAGTATCTTTCCGTTTCGCCGGCGATCTTTGAAGAATAATGCATCAGGCCATTCGCATAACCGCAGTAGGCACAAAATATCTTCTGCAGCCAGTTCAAATATGAAAGTTTGTGCCGGTCTATCCTGATGTATTCATGTCTTGGCACCAGCGCAATACCATAGAGCGGAAAACAAATGTGGTGATATAGCTCCATGCAAACGTCGAACAAAAAAAGCGGCACGATCATGGACGAAATGAACGGAAAAGCCAGCGTGTGCTGCCAATACCGCTCAGGGTACTTCAGATGTTCCATATTATTTAATAATTGATTAAATGCGGTACCTTTTGGACAAAATCCGAACTTTCTTTGCCGAAAATCCAGACGCTGAATTTTGAAACTCCCCGCCGCCGTCCCGCAAGCTCGCGGGACAGGCAAACAGAAAAATTTTCTTCT